>Ga0315282_10015375_pt1 | contig 11294 bp, 6 predicted proteins | sample YL17G07_20_MG_FD_203693 | JGI IMG/M metagenome (GOLD analysis project Ga0315282, IMG submission 203693) | Sediment microbial communities from Yellowstone Lake, YNP, Wyoming, USA - YL17G07_20 | ecosystem: Environmental > Aquatic > Freshwater > Lake > Sediment | place: USA: Wyoming | collected...
CAGAGCGAAGTTGCTGGGTAAAAGATATCTGGGGCAAAATATTAATTAGTCATGAATGCTATATTCTTCGGCGCTTAGCCGGTATTCAGGGAATTCCGCGATTGATAAAACAGGCAGACAAATATGGATTCCTGTCGGAATACCTGGAAGGAGAACCACTGGCACATTTTAAACCTGATACTTTACCGATTGAGGTCTTTAAGAGATTTAACCAGCTTGTAGACAGGGTTCACGAGCGCGGTGTGGTGCACCTGGATTTGGGACAGAAACGGAATATCCTAATTAATAAAGAATACCAACCGTACTTTCTGGATTTTGCCAACGCCCTGTATTTCAGGACCGAGGCATTCGGATTCGGCCAGTTATTTAACCTGTTATGTCTTATTGACCGGAATGCCCTGCTGAAATTCAAGCACCGCTTTTTCCCGCATAGTTTGAGTAATGCGGAAAAACAGACGCTTAAGCGTTTTTTATTCATCCGCAGGTTCTGGATATTTAAGCTCAAAAAATACCGGGCTAAGGATAATGTTTTACTTAGTAAAGTATTATAATGAAGAAATTACGAACTAATTTACGGCGTCTCTTTATTATTGCCATATTGCTCCTGCCCCAGCCAACCGTTATTTCCTTAGCGATAGGAGCGGGACTGGTAGTAATCGGACAGATTATTCATTTTATCGCTGCAGGATATTTGGTCAAAAAGGAAGAGATGGTCACAGCCGGCCCATACCGCTTTACGCGTAATCCTTTTTACGTCGCTAACCTGCTTTACGATATCGGCATATGCGTTATGGCGAATAATCCTTACATTGCCCTGATTTACCTGCCGTTATTTTACTTGGTAGTTATTCCGCGGCGTATAAGAAAAGAACAGGCATTTCTCGGTGATAAATTCGGCGCGGACTATAAAGATTATTGCCGGAAAGTTCCGGTTTTCTTCCCCAGATTATTACCGGCAAAGCTGGATAAAGTAAACGGCAGATTCGCCTGGTCTCAGATTATTGAATATCGCGAATTATGGCGCGTCATGCGCGGGTTTGGATTGATTTTAGTCTTATACCTGCAATTCAATATCCAATTCAACATCCTCAAACATACAACTCAGTGGAACTCCATTTTTTCCACTCCTTACAACATCATTGCTTTAAGCCTGCTGGGACTTATCATCATTATCCCACCGATAATTGAATTCGGGATTATTCAGAGAAAAATTAGCAAGTGATTTTGATTGACCTCCTCCCCGGTTAGAGATATAGTATTGTCACATTTATGGTCGAAAGAGTAGAAGACTTCAAATCATTATTCGCCGTGATGGTCGCGGAAAAAGCATCGGATTTGTTTATCAAACTTGATGCACCTCCTTCTTTAAGAGTCAACGGTAAGGTAAAACCAATTGGCGGACCGCCTCTCACAAAGGATTTTATCCAGAAAATATTTGATGATATCACTGATGAACGCCAGAAAAAACTCTTCCTGGAAAGAGGTGAAATAGATACTGCTTACGAAATAGCAAACGTCGGACGTTTCCGGGTAAACATTTACAAACAGCGCGGAACTTTGGCTTTTACTTTCCGCCACGTCCATAACAAAATTCCTTCTTTAGAAGAAGTTCATTTGCCTGTTGCGCCTCTTCAAAAATTATGTAGTGCAACCAGAGGCTTAATACTGGTAACCGGCACAGCCGGCAATGGGAAATCAACCACAATCGCCAGCATGCTTGATTATGTCAATAAAACAGAACGCAAACATATCATCACCCTCGAGGACCCCATAGAATATATTTTTACCGATGACAAAAGCGTGGTTGACCAGCGCGAAATAGGCATAGACACTTTTTCATTTGCTCATGCCCTTAAATCCTGCGTCCGCCAGAGCCCTGATATCATAATGATAGGGGAAATGCGGGACCTGGAAACCATGGAAGCGGCATTTAATGCCGCAGAGACAGGCCATTTGGTCATTAGCACTTTGCATACCGTCAATGCATACCAAACTGTCGAACGTATTATTAATTTCTTCCAGCCCCATCAATACCAGCTGATACGTGAACAATTAGCCATGCTTTTGGAAGGAGTGATATCACTGCGGCTTGTCCCCCGTAAGGATGGCAAAGGACTTGTGCCGGCAGTCGAAATAATGCTTTCCACCCCAACCGTTAAAGAACTCTTGCATAACGGCAAGACCAGAGAATTATATGCGACACTCCAGGAAGGCGCTTATTACGGAACACAAACATTCAATCAATCGTTAAAAAGTCTGTATTTGAAGGAATTAATTACCCTGGAAGACGCCCTCGCCAAGGCAGACAAACCGGATGAATTAAAACTTGAATTGCGCGGCATTATAAAAGGGTCTAAATCTGATTCGACCATTTTTTCATTGCCGAAAAATCCCGATACAACAAAGTAAAAAAGGAGTTTATTATGGAGAAAACATCATTGGATTTTCTCAAGGAATTAGTGGCAACTCCCAGCCCATCAGGATTCGAAGCGCCTGCCCAAAAGGTGTGGCTGGATTACGTTAAACCGTTTGTCGATGAAGTGAAAAAAGATGTCCATGGAAACGCCATCGCCATACTCAACCCTTCCGGCAAACCCAGGCTCATGCTCGCCGGCCATTGCGATGAAATCGGTTTCATGGTCAATTATATCACGGATAAAGGTTATATATATTTCAGGCCTATCGGCGGAGTGGACGCGAATCTCATGCCCGGTCAAAGAGTAATCATACACAGCAAGAAAGATAAAACCCTCGGCGTTATCGGCAAGAAAGCGGTTCATCTGATGAGCGAAGAGGAAAGAAAACAGTCAGGCTCAACTAAATTCGAAAACCTTTGGATAGATGTGGGCGCTAAGAAAAAATCCGAGGTCGAAAAGATTATCGCTATCGGCGACCCGGTTACATTCGCGGTCGGATTTGAAACCCTTAAGAACGATTTCGTCGTATCAAGAGGATTTGACGACAAGATGGGCAGTTTTGTCGTGGCCGAAACACTTAGGATTCTTTCCAAGCAGAAAATTAAAGCCGCAGTTTACGGAGTTTCCACAGTCCAGGAAGAAATCGGATTGCGCGGCGCAAGAACAAGCGCTTTCCATATTGACCCTGACGTCGGAATCGCCATTGATGTCACCCATGCTTCGGATTATCCAGGCAGTAATCCCAACATAACCGGTGAAGTGAAATTAGGTTCAGGACCTGTAGTATGCCGCGGAGCCAATATCAACCATGTTGTTTTTGATTTGCTTACGGAAACAGGAAAGTCCAAAAAGATTCCGTTCCAGGTTGAAGCCGCACCGGGCGGAACAGGAACAGATGCTAATGCCATACAGGTTAACCGGGGCGGAGTTGCCGCCGGATTGGTCAGCGTACCGAACCGTTATATGCATACTCCGGTCGAAGTAATTAACCTGGTTGATTTGGAAAATACTTCCAAATTACTGGCTAATTTTGCGGCCAAATTAACAACTAACATAAGCTTTATACCATGATGAAACGTTCCAACGATAAGACGTTGCAACGTTATGAAGCCGTTACTCATCCGGCTGAAATTATCTTTAATAAATCCATCGGCAAAGATTGTTTCAGGATGGGTTTAGAAATCATCCCGCCTTGGCGGGACGTGATTATTCCCGGCCAGTTTATTCACTTAAAATTAACCCCTGATTTCGAGCCTTTACTGCGCCGCCCTTTCAGCATCTTTAATGTGCCTAAGACCGGTCCCTTGCAACGGGATCCCTGCCTGCGGCAGGCAGGCCGTCAGAGGGATAAGAACGAACCATCTGTCATTGAAATTGCCTATCAGGTAGTCGGAAAAGGCACGCGCCTGATGACTCAGATGAAACCGGGAACTAAAATCGACCTTCTGGGACCTCTGGGAAATGGATTTACCATTAATAAAAAAGCCGCTATATCTATCCTGGTTGGCGGAGGATTAGGAACTGCTGCCTTGCATTTACTGCTAAAATCTCTATTGGAATCTAACTCAGCAAAAGACAGCCATAAAATATATAATCTTATAGGTGCTCGCTCTAAAGAAGAAGTGTATTTTGCCGACTCATTCCGCCAATTAGAACCTAATACTATGATTGCAACCGAAGATGGCTCAAAAGGTACAAAAGGATTAGTCACTGACTTATTGACCAAGGTAATACGTAACCTACAATCCGAAATTAGCAATAAGTTTATCCCGACAAAGGAGGGGCAATCCACAATTCAAATCTACGCCTGTGGCCCTAAAGGAATGACAAAAGTAATCTCGCATATTGCCGCTTTGAATAAAATCCCCTGCCAGGTTTCTTTAGAGGAATGGATGGGTTGCGGTATAGGCATTTGCCGAGCTTGTGTGTGTCAAATCAAACAGGGCAAATCCTTTCGGTATGCAACTACCTGTTCTGAAGGCCCTGTCTTTGACTCATCACAATTATATTTAGAAAAATTATAAGCCGCGTGGTCAACATCTATTCGTAACCTTCCGAACCTTCTGAAATTTACACTTGACCCCGTTAGAGGTTTAAATCATAATGCAATCTCTTACAGGTACGCCCTGAGGGAGGGCTCACTGCCCTTACCGAAGGGAAAATATTGCTAAAGAGGTATAGTATGTTTAAGTTATTACCATGTATTAAAAAAGTTCCTCGCCCCGTTAGAAAATCTTAAACTTATTGTTGTACCAAATGGTTTAGAGTTTTATATCAGCGTTGCCTTTTCTAACGGGGTAAAGGGTTGACACCTTTAATCAAAATACTATAATATCTTCATAATGAAAAAGAAGCCGTTAGCATATTACCTTGACCTCCCCGAATGCTTTCGGGGCGCTCAGGATAAGCAGGAGTGGATTAACGTTCTTATCCCTATCCCTTTGACGGGATCCCGTGAGGGACGGGAGTGAGTACATCTTGACAATGATTATCCCTATAATGTAGGATTAAATTATGACTGATAAAATAACCCTCAGTCCTGAGGTCTGGAAAAAGGCTTTTAATTCGTCATTGTGTCAACAAACCTTAACTCTTCTTAGCCAAGTATTCAAAAGAAACTTCGGGCTTTATGATTACAAAGATATGCTTGGTAAGGAATGGTTCAATTTGAGATTATCTCAAGAAGAACCCTTTGTTCCGTTCCCTTTTTGTGAACTAATTTACTCCGCCTCTGAAGAAGGAAAACGCCGCTGTGCTCAAGCAGAAGCTCAGTCAACCAAACGGATATTAACCAGTGGCCAAATAGACATTTCTATCTGTCACGCCGGGTTGATGGAAGTAAGTATTCCCATAATGTTTCAAGGTAAATATTATGGTTGTATTTCCCCGGGCGGAGGATTTCTTCTGAATGAACCGAATGAAGTAGAATTTAACCAGATAACTGAGCGGGTTAAAGACCTCGGTGTAAATTTAGATCAACTGAAAAAGGCTTATTTTGAGATTACACCTACCCCAAAATATCTTCTTGAGGTAATGTTCCGTCTGTTAGGTATTATTGTAGAAGAAATTATCAGGGTGGCCGTAGAAACCGAAGCAGATAAAAAACGAATTGCCGAATTAGAAAATGCTCTTACTGAAAAGTACCGCTTTACTAATATCATTGGTCAGAGTAAGCCAATATTAGAAATCTTCCGCTTGGTGGAAGAGGTAATTGAGACCGATAGTCCAATTCTCATCCAAGGTGAAACCGGCACAGGCAAGGAATTAGTCGCCCGGGCAATTCATTATAATAGCTCTCGTAAAGATAACCCTTTTATCCCTCAGAATTGTGCCGCACTCAGTGAAACCCTCTTGGAATCCGAACTATTCGGTCATATCAAAGGCTCTTTTACCGGTGCGATTAATGATAAACGCGGGTTATTTGAGTTAGCGAATAATGGAACTCTTTTCCTTGATGAGATTGGGGAAATGAGTCCGGGAATGCAGGCTAAATTACTTCGGGCTATTGAACAAGGCGAATTTAGACCGGTGGGCTCTGAAAAAACTATATCAGTTAATGTTCGTATCATCTCTGCTACTAATAAAGACATCAAAACACTTGTTAGTGAGGGTAAGTTCCGGGAAGACCTTTATTATAGACTCCAAGGCTTTACTATTATCCTACCGCCTTTGCGCGAAAGAAAAGAAGATATTCCACTCTTGGTGAATCACTTCTTAAAGAAAATAGACGAAAGAAAAGAGATGAAAGCGAAACGAAGTGAAGTCCCGATGAACATTGGGGAAGAGGCTTTAAGATTATTAATGGATTATAATTGGCCCGGTAATGTCAGGCAATTGGAAACCGAAATAGAACGAACTGTTACCTTGTCTAAATCCCGTGGAATAATAACACCTGAAGTTTTATCAAGTGAATTAAAGAAATCTATACCTCATATTGAACCAAGTGATGTATGGAACCATTTAGTTGGTAAAAACTTTCAGGAAGTGGAAAGGGAACTATTCCGCAGAACATTGGAGAAAACCAACTGGAATCAAACCGCTGCTGCAAGAATACTCAAGATACCAAAGTCAACTTTCCATTATAAGATACAGATTTATGGGTTAGATAAAAATCGCAAGTAGCATCCAATAGTTAGACGTCATTCAACTATTGGACGTTAATTACCCTCCTAATATCTTTCAACTGATTACGTCTAAGAACATAACTCTTTATTATTAAATCAGTTATAACAAATAAGTATAATTCCCTTTAATCTGGCACGATATTTGCATATAATTCAAGTAAACTGATTGAACTGATTTAACAGAAAATCAGGTTTATCCGGTAAAACTTGTCCTATACGGGATCCCGTTACGCCTCACGGTGTCCCGTTGAGAGGGAGGGATAGTGAGTCCCGCTGAAGGCGGGAGAGCATAGCCTCCCGTAGCACAGCGAAGGGATAAATTCCACGAATCTATCAGTTTACGAAAAAAGGATAAAATTATGGAAATACAAGAACGGAGAAAATTCCTCAGACGGACAGTTGATGCTCAGGCGCGATTGGTCATTCTCACCCAACCAGAAGGCGATATTATAGAAGAAGGCACAGCCAAGGTATGCAATATTGGATTGGGTGGGGCTTTAGTCTCAGACATAACCCTGCCGAGTCGGAGTCTACCCCTTAAACCCTTTCAGGTCGTCCTATTTATTCAAGAAGGTATTTTAGAAAAGGTGCATATGGCTTGTTCGGTATCTCGGATTAACAGTAATGGTAAAATCTCTTTAGGACTAAATATTGACAAAATGCCAGAAAAGCATTGTGCTATTCTCAAAGAATTTATCCGTATAGAAAAAAATCCACTTGACTTTATTAAAGATGTATGCTAAATTAATTCGTTATATATGGAGACTATTATATATGTGTAAGAAAAATCCAATTTGTCTGATTTTCCTATTATTAATCTTAGGTATACTAATATCACTTCTTATTTCCGGCCGGGCGGCTTGTCTTGGTGGTGGCAATAAAAACACCCGTTCTGGCAGTAGTTCTGGGATAGTCTTTTCAATTAATGCCCCATCAAATTTGATTGCCACGGCGGGTTCCTCTACTCAAATAGACCTATCATGGCAAGATAACAGCAATAATGAAGATGGCTTCATAATACAACGAAGTACTGACCGCATAACTTGGATAGAGTATCGGGTTAATAGCGATACTACCTCTTATTCCGATATTACCGTTAGTTCTAATTCTACTTATTATTATCGAGTACAGGCTTATATGACTATTGGTGACCTCAGCACCTACTCAAATGAAGTTACGGTCTTTAGTTTTAGTTGGGATTCTTTACCTGTTTCTTGGACCGCGGTCGCAGCCGCTGGAAATTATGTAAGTAATAATGCACACTCTCTTGCTCTTGCCGGCGACGGAACCCTCTGGGCGTGGGGTTATAACTATTATGGTCAATTAGGGTTAGGAGATTCTATTGGTAGAATTGTACCAACTCTGATTACAAGTGATTGGGACTATAGAGAATTTAGAGACATAGCCACGATGTCAGCTGGCTCAGGTTATGGGTTTACTATTGCTCGTAAGACTGATGGAACACTTTGGTCATGGGGGGCAAATGCGAACGGAGAATTAGGGCTGGGTGTTACTGAGATGACAAATGCACCTGACCAAATAGGAATAAATTCAGATTGGCCTGCGTGGTATGCGGGAATAGATTCAGACTGGTCTGCGGTCGCGGCAAGTAGTCTTTATGCCTTTGCCATAAAGACTAATAACACTCTCTGGGGGTGGGGATGGAATGGTACTGTCGGACTGGGCATTGGGGATTTTACTAATAGACTCACCCCAACTCAGGTTGGAAGTGATTCAGATTGGTCTACGATTGCCGCAAGCGGTGGAGCAAGCACCTTTCTCTCTGTGCTTTTTGCTAGCTCTCATGCCATCGCCCTAAAAACTAATGGTACTATCTGGGCTTGGGGTGCTAATAGTAATGGGCAATTAGGACTCGGGGATACTATGGGTAGATACACGCCAAGCCAGATAGTAATTGGTAGTGATTCAGACTGGACTTTAGCTGTATCTGGTTGGTATCATTCCCTTGGGCTCAAAACTAATGGTAGTATTTGGTCGTGGGGTGCTAATCTTTATGGTCAATTAGGGCTTGGCGATACAATTGCGAGATGGACGCCCAGTCAAATTGGAACCGACTCAGATTGGTATACCGATGCCGGAGGCGCGTATCATACACTTGCTCTAAAGACTGATCGGACACTTTGGTCTTGGGGGGATAATGGGCTGGGGCAATTAGGACTGGGGCATAACGATAATAAAGATAACCCAACTCAAGTAGGCACTGATTCAGATTGGTCTACGCTTACAGCGGGTGACCTACATAGTCTTGCTCTCAAGTCCGATGGTTCTCTCTGGGTCTGGGGATATAATTATTATGGTCAATTAGGGCTCGGTGATTATACTAATAGAAAGGTTCCTTCTCGGCTTGGTAGCCCTCCGCCACTGCCAGTAGCCGCACCATCATCTTTAAAACTCACGGTTGTTTCTTCCAGTCAGATTGACTTCACCTGGCAAGATAATTCCAATAACGAAGCAGGGTTTGAGATACAACGTAAAACTGGTTACAATGGGACATGGGAATCACTTGACCGAGTCAGTGCTGGGGTTACTTATTATCCCGATATAACGGTTATTTCCGGAACGACTTATTATTATCGGGTAGGAGCTTATGATAACTACGGCTATATCTCTTACTCTAATCAGTCCACACCAAACTTGTTAAAACCTTCATCTCTGACTCTTTTGCTTATTTCTGATTCTCGGATTGACCTCTCTTGGGTGGATAACTCAGAGGATGAATTTAGATTTGAGATTGAGCGCAAAGTCGGAACCGGTAACTGGGAAGTAATTACTACCACGGATAAAAATACTATTACTTATTCTGATACAACCGTCTCACCAGGAAATCTTTATTATTACCGTGTGCGAGCGGCTAATCCTTTCACTAAAAGTCCCTATTCCAATGAAGTAACTCCTATATCTGCACCATCAATTTTGACGGCGGGAGTTATTTCTGATTCTCAGATTGAGATTGACCTCTCCTGGACTGACAACTCCAATAACGAATCTGGGTTTAGGATAGAACGCTCCATGGATAGGATAAACTGGAATAACGTTGGCACCGCCACTACTACTTCTTATTCGGACACGACCGTCTCGCTCGGAACCACATATTATTATCGGGTATCTGCTTATTCCTTTGGTTATTATTCAACTTACTCAAATGAGAGTGTTGCCACCACTTATGATTTTAGGTGGAAAAGTCTTTCATGGACTGCAGTTGCCGCAGGTGGCAATCACACCATTGCAATTACTAATGACGGAACACTCTGGCTGTGGGGAAATAATGGTTACGGTCAATTAGGGTTCGGGTATACCGGTGGTTGTTCTGTCAATACTCCAATCCCGTGTGGAACATCTACAGATTGGCTTGCAGTGAGTGGAACGAATCTGTCTACCATAGTGGCTGGGAGTAAGCACACGATTGCGCTTAAAACCAATCGCACACTCTGGACTTGGGGTTATAATAATTACGGTCAATTAGGATTGGGCGATAGTGGAAGCCCGGCTACTGACAGAAACACCCCAACCCAGATAATAATCGGGACTGATTCAGATTGGGCGGAAGTTGCGGCTGGTTTCGAGCATACCCTTGGCCGCAAGACAGGTGGCACCCTCTGGTCGTGGGGAAATAATACCAGTGGCTCATTAGGGCGCGGTGGTGATACGTCTGTTCCCGGTCCGGTCGGAACCGATTCAGATTGGTCTATGATTGCTGGTGGACTTAATCACACCATTGCCCTAAAGACTAACTGCATCCTCTGGACTTGGGGATATAATGGTTATGGTCAATTAGGTGATGGGACGCTAACTAACAGAATCACGCCCAGACCAATCGGGACGGATTCAGATTGGGTAACCATTGCTGCCGGAAATAATTTCAACCTTGCCCGGAAAAACAATAATACTATTTTGGCTTGGGGAGATAATTGGTATGGTCAATTAGGGCTTGGGGATAGTGGATATGGAACCAATAGAAATACGCCTACTCAGATAGGGACGGCATCAGATTGGGCGGAAGTTGCGGCTGGTTCCGTGCATACCCTTGGCCGCAAGACAGGTGGCACCCTCTGGTCGTGGGGATATAATGGGAGTGGACAATTAGGACTGGGGAATACCAAAAACAGAACTACACCTACTCAAGTAGGGACTCAATCAGATTGGTCAATAGTGGTAGCAGGAGGCACTCACACGCTTGGGCTTAAAACCAACGGAAGACTTTGGGCTTGGGGAGGTAATGGTGATGGTCAATTAGGACTCGGGGATAACATCAATCGTAAGACACCATGCCTATTAGGGATTCCTTCATCACCTGTATCTCTTGCCGCTACAGTGATTTCTTCCGCGCAGATTAACTTAACATGGCCCGATGTTAGTAATGAAAACGGTTATTATTTATATAGAAGTACTAATGGAATAGACTTCAGCCAGATTGCTACGCCGGTTGCCAATGCCACGGCTTATTCTAATTCGGGTCTATCAGCCGGCACCCTCTATTATTATAGGATAAAATCTTATAATATCGTCGGTGAGAGCAGTGGTTATGCTTCAGCAAAAGCGACGACAGTCCCTGGTGCGCCCGGCATATTAACAGCCACGACAGCTTCTGCGACCCAGATTAATCTAACCTGGACAGATGTTACGGGTGAAGACGGTTATAAAATATATAGAAGCACTGACGGGGTAAACTTCAGCCAGATTTACACGCCGGCGGCCAATGCCATGGCTTATTCTAATTCAAATCTATCAGCCT
>Ga0315282_10015377_pt1 | contig 11293 bp, 11 predicted proteins | sample YL17G07_20_MG_FD_203693 | JGI IMG/M metagenome (GOLD analysis project Ga0315282, IMG submission 203693) | Sediment microbial communities from Yellowstone Lake, YNP, Wyoming, USA - YL17G07_20 | ecosystem: Environmental > Aquatic > Freshwater > Lake > Sediment | place: USA: Wyoming | collected...
CTACTTCCGCTTCGTCAGATTAAAATAACAGATTAATGAATAAGTAATAGTTCATAGCAAAGATGAAAGTAATCAAACAGATTTCCTTTGGATGAAAAGATTTATGGTTTTTTTTGAAACCTTTTAGCTTCTGCATGTGTCAAATAAATGAAGGAATTAATTTCCCCTCCAGAGAGAGACGGTAATCCCCGATCTTCTCTCTTTGGGAAGGAGGTGTCCAGGAAAGGAGAAAAATAAGGGAAGTATATGAAAATAAACCAACCGCTTTAAACCGTCCAACATGAGATTTTTCACTCATTTTGGACTAAGAAAAGGAGAATACCATGAAGTTTAAGAATGAATTGATTACACTCTGTTTGCTGGTCATGATGCTTGTTGTTGCAGGGGGAGTAGCTCAGGCGCAAGGACCGATGTGTACCCCGGAGGGAAAGATAAACAAGATGAAGCAGGAACTGAATCTCACGGATGAACAGGTGAAGCAAATTACGCCAATCATCCAATCAGAGATGCAGAAACGTAAAGAACTCATGGATCAGATGCGTAATTTGCATCAAGACACAGAAAACAAGATAGGCCAGTTCCTCACACCGGAACAGATGACACAATGGAAAACATTGCGAGAGCAGCGGATGAAGAACAGACCACACCGGGGTGAAGGCGGTATGCCTGGTTCAGAGTGGTAATACATAACAGCGGAGAGTCTATTATACTTTGAGCTAAGGTTACCACTTCTTCCTGTATTTAGGGGTGCAGGTCAGCCTACCCCCTCCAGAACATTTCAACAAGTGGCCTGCACTCCTTTTTCAGACAGTCCTGGAGTAGGTAATTATGAATAAGTCGCTGCGACCAATGACTGAAAATAAGGCAACGATTTAATAAATATTTCAATAGGTCCGCAATGATTACTCGCAGATTATTTCTGAGGTGGCTTTTGGGTCTGCCTTTCCTGCCCCTCCTTTCCTTCCACGTCCCGGAGAGTCAGGCGGAACCCCTCAATCCAACGGCCAAACTGAAGGAGAACTCCATAGGTCGCTTCTTCGACGGGGAAGAGCTTGTCTATGAAATCGGGTTCGGGATTTTCAAACGGATAGGTCTGGGAACCGTAAAATTCCGAAAATCGGAAAAGAAAGGTCAGTTTATCGCAACGGCCCATGGTCAGACCCTCGGCTTTGTTGGCTTTGTGACCCGCTACCGGGAAGATTGGTACTGCACCACTATCGAGGAGGTAGAGGGTGGAAATCGTCTGAGAACAATCTCGTATGAAGAGGATGTAAAGATCGGCACGAGGGTGAGAAAGACTTCCCATTTCTTCGATTACGAAAAAGGAATATGGACCACCCTGAAACAGAAACGGGACGGGTCCATCAAGAGGAAGGAGAAGGCTATCCAGACCGGATCAATCTATGACGACTACATAGCCGCTTCGTACAATTTCCGATACGGCGTTTACGGGGCGATAGAAAGAGGAAAGGAGTACAGCATTCCTACCTTTCCTCGAAAAAACATGTCCATGTACCATGTGACAATCGCCTCTCCAAAAGAGGAAGAAAAAAGGCGAGCAATCGAGAAGGTAAAAGAGGGTAAAGAGTTTTACCTCAAACTCCAGTTGGACCCCGAGATCACCGATTCCAAAACGGGTCTCGTTCAGGGGTGGCTGTCAAAAGAGAGGTATCCCATAGAGGGCCTTGTGGAAGATGTCTTTCTGTTTGGGGATGTGAGGGGAACTCTCATCAAGGTTTCGAGGAACACATGAAAAAAAACAGTAGACGGCGAATCAGAGATTCAGCCTGAGTGCTGGGTTTAAAGAACACATCTCCCCTTGCAATCCTTCCCGAACAGGTATATTTTTTCACCGTAATCCAAATAAAAGGTAAAGTCCTCAGATAAGGAGATGCCGGTGTTTCAGGGGCAAGTGGGTATCACCATTTTCATAAGGAGGGAGTGAGTTGGTCAAAAAGTATGATTTAGTCATCATCGGAGGCGGTCCCGGGGGCTTAATGGCTGCCAAGACTGCGAAACAGGAGGGATTGGACGTTCTCCTGGTGGAGCAGAAAAAGGAGATTGCCAGGGTAAGGCGGACCTGTGCTGAAGGGTTAATTACGAGACCTAACTGTGATGGAGAAACGGTTACGGTAGAGGGTGAAAAGATTATCTTTCACCTGAATGATTTTTCCATACCGTATCATGGCCCTTGGGTAGAAATGAAACCAGGGGGATGAAAGCAGAAAACGTCAACGGGGAGGTTCTTGTAACCCTACAGAGCAAAGGGAAACAGAGGGAGATAAGATCAAAGATAGCTATCGCTGCAGATGGGGTAAACTCCCGAATCGTGGAAGGCTTAGGGTTAAATAAGAACAGGAAATTCTTTGGTACCCCTATGGTGTCATCCTACATTCTCGAGGGTGTTAAAACCCCTCTTCCCAATGCATTTATTATGTTTCCGGGAAGGGGTCATAGTGAGGGACGGGTGGGATACTTTATGCCCAAGGCACCCAGAAGGGCAGGTGATCCACCGCTATTTGAGATCACAGGATTTACCGAAGATGATTTAAAAAAGTTCATGACCACAGGGAAATATACCTCCTGGTTTAAGGAAGCAAAGATCGTACGGAAGACTTCCGCTGTGTTGAGTTTCTATTCCCCTATCCTTGAGCCAGTAGCAGGAAATGTACTGATTGTTGGTGATGCTGCCTCCTTTATCGAGACGTATGTCCAGGGAGCAATAATGTATGGATTTAGAGCAGCCAAAGCAGCAGCCAAGGAGCTGAAAAAGGGCAATGGCTTTGCCGAATACGTGGATTATTGGAAGGCTTCCTATGAATATCTTAGACCTGGAAAAATGGTAGATGGCATTATCATACCACTCGGCTTCATAACCTTGGAGGATGAAGAACTGGATTATCTCTTTGCTCTCTTAGAGCCACAGAAGATCAAGTCTTACTATGATGAATTCGACATTCCACAGAATATTATATCAGCTATAAGAAGTCATCTATCCAGGATAAGACAAGAAAAGCCAGATCTCGCCCGAAAGATCGAAACCTTATTTCATGCCACAATTGAAGAGATACTGAGCATGAGCGTTGGGGTACAAGGTTAACGTCCTCTCAATACTGTAGAGCACAACCGATGATAATGAAATGCATAAAACTGAATAAACCTCTGGTCTACTGCTTATCTGGAATCTTCTTGCTGTTGACCGGATTGATTTCCGTTGGATTTAACAGGTTGAATAATTGCAATGAGTTTTAGGACTGAAATAATAAAATTAGGGAACCTGTCTTTGGAACATTTTTATGACGATGAGACACATAAAGATGTGCAACTTCTCTTTGTCCATAGCTCTGGACATGGTTCATGGATGTGGAAAAATTTCCTTTTCTATTTTGGTCAGAGGCATTATGACTCCTGGGCACTCAACTTAAGAGGCCATCATCTATCTGATCCAGTGAATGATTGGGCAGAAGTGGGGGTGAAAGAATACTTAGAGGACATTGATCACGCTGTGAAAAAGATTGGAAATAATATGGTACTCATAGGGCATTCAATGTCGGGGCTGTTAATCCTGAAATACGCTGAGTTCAAAACGCTGAAAGGGCTCATAGTCTCCCAATCTGGTCCCCCCAAGTCCATTCTTCAGAAAAGGGGAATAGAGATCAAGCGGGTTGTGCCAAAGGGGGGACAGAGGCTACTAACTGATAAAGCGATTTTGCCTATAAAGGATAAGGATATGGTGAAGGCTGTGTTATTTGATAAAGGCAATGTTGATGAGGAGGTAGTAACCTTTGTTTTAGAAAATCTGGGTGAAGAGTCAATGAGAGCAGGGACAGAGATTATGCAAATGGAGGTGGATCCCACCAGCATATCTGCCCCTATCTATGTCCTTGGGTTTGACTCCTCAAAAATAGGAATGCAAGTGCCAATAGATGTAAACAAGGTCTTAGCAGAAGAATTCAAGGCAAGGGACTACAAGGTCATTGAACCAGGTGGTCATGATTATATGCTGGAAAAAAACTGGCAGGATTTTGCACAGCAGTTTGAGATATGGATTGCTTCCGCATAGACACTCACTCAGCGTAGGGTCAGCAATGGTTCCTGTCAGTCTGAGTGCTGGGGGCTTTTTGTTTTTTAAGCAGGTATAGCCATGAAGAAAGTATTTATTTCGCCTTTCCTCTTTCTGCTTTTAACCTTAACTACCTTTACAGAGACTTTCATTTCTCAAGACCATGCTCCAGAGGCATCTGAGGTATGTTCTGAGAACTCAGATTGTAGTGCAGAATTCTATTGCGGAAAGCCACTGGGTGATTGTTATGGTGAGGGTGCTTGTACCCTAAAACCCACAATATGCTTTTTCTTATACAATCCTGTTTGTGGCTGTGATGGAAATACTTACCCAAATGAATGCGTTGCAGCATCTGACGGTGTTTCAATAGCATATCTTGGTGAGTGTTCTTCTCTCTGTTTTACTAATGATGAATGTGGCGAAGGGTATTATTGTTCAAAGTCAGCAGGTGACTGTGACGGTCAGGGTGTTTGTGATACGAAACCCGAACTGTGTCCTGAATATTACTCCCCAGTCTGTGGGTGCGATGGAATTACCTATGGTAATGAATGCTTTGCAGCCTCACAGGGAGTATCGATAGCATATTTTGGAGAATGCATATCAGAGTGTTCAACCTGGTCTGATATAATTGCAAAATATCAAGCCTATAAGAACGGTCAAGCAACATTTAGAGATGTCATAACTTGCTATCGAGAATGGAAAGAGAATCGTATGGAGGAGCGAGAACCATGCACGAGCTGGTGAGTGCGACGCCGAGGAAGATATACGGCTTAGAAAGATAGTCTAAAGAAGTAAGAAGTGAGGTAAAGAGAGACAGGGGTAACGGCTCCTGCCCATTTTTTCTTGACTACTTTCTACCATAAAACCATCCTCAGAACATGTTTTATATCGAGCCATGAACATATGAACCTTGTAGAATTGCATCCGTCTTTAAAATTAAAGAACGTGGAAAATGATGTTAGGGTAAGAATTGTACAAAGTTTGATTATCTTAGGAAGCATTGTGTTTATACTTTCCGGTTGCATTACAGGTCAAGAACACGTTGCCTTTTTAACCAACAGGCAAGTCATAATTGAGTCATTACCTGACCACGTGACTGATGTTGAAACTTTTATTGTGGGGTCAGACGAGAAGAAGGGAATTTTAAGTCTCGCAAAAGGCAGTGCGTGTGCAACATGGAATGGGCAAATATGTATTTTTTGTGCAAAGAGAATCAAGATAGCACCAAATCTTACCGTTCCTATAAGTACTACGGAATCTATTGTTAGTGGGCCAAATGGTGCAACACTAGTGAGAAACACACCGGGGAAAGGTGTTCTCATTATTAACGGAGATGCCTATTTATTAAAGAAAAAGTAATGAACCCAGAACCCTTTCACCCGAAAAAAAGGAAACGGTGAAAGACAGCCGCGTGGATTTGAGGCTCAAATAACCTCGCGATAGAAAGGGGAATTACCATGATTTCAAGAATCATCAATTTCATGAAAACCGGTATCTGGGAAATCCGATTAAAAGGCCTTTCCCCTGTAAAGGCATTGTTCGTTAGGTATCTACGCATCGTTATATTGGCAGTGCATGAATTTCGTAAAGATGACTGTTCGAGGAGAGCATCAGCTCTTACGTTTTACACGCTGCTCAATATTGTTCCTGTGGCAGCCATGGTATTTGGGATAGCGAAAGGGTTCGGCCTTGAAAAACTCATCGAAAGTCAAATTATGCAGATCGCTCAGAAGACAAATCTGCAGACTGATGTCACAATGCGGATTATTACATTTTCTCATTCGCTCCTTGAGAACACGAAGGGTGGGTTAATAGCAGGCGTGGGAGTTATCCTGCTCTTCTGGACGATCATATCGATACTGGGGATTATCGAAGAATCGTTTAATGCAATCTGGGAAGTAAGACAAGGAAGAACTCTCGTAAGGAAGTTTAGCGATTACATTACTATGATGGTTTTTGCTCCTCTTCTTTTAATCGTTTCAGGTAGTGTCACAGTCGTTGTGTCGAGCAGGGTGAGGTTTATCGTTCATACAATTGCACTCCTCGGAGATATTAGTTCGATTATCTTCTTCCTGTTGCAATTGTTGCCTTATCTCTCCATCTGGGTTCTGTTAGTGCTGCTCTACCTCGGTATGCCAAACACCAAGGTTCCTCTCAAATCAGGCATTCTGGCAGGTATCGTTGCAGGTACACTTTACCAAGTGATTCAGGGGCTATACATCAAGTTCCAGATAGGAGTGACGATTTACGGTGCAATCTATGGCAGTTTCGTCGCGCTCCCCCTTTTTTTAGCATGGCTTCAACTGAGCTGGATGATTGTTCTTTTTGGAGCAGAAATCGCTTTTGCCAGTGAGCACTATGAAACGTTTGGCTTCCAGCCCGATTATTCACAGATTAGTATTGCCTCGAAAAAATTTATTATTCTTGAAATACTTCAGCTTGTTATCAAGAGATTTTTGCGAGGAGAAAAACCATCCAGCACCAGAGAGATCGCCCATACATTGGAAATCCCGGTTCGGCTGGTACGGCAGTTACTCTCCGAGTTAACCGGCGTTGGACTTGTGGTTGAAACTGTGGAAGGGATGCGAAATGAAGCGGCATTTCAACCGGGCCGGGCTATAGAGAGTATTACGATTAAATATGCTCTTGATGCGTATGAACAACAGGGTGGAATCCAGATCCCTGTTGCTCAATCAGGTGAGGCAGAGAAGATTTCCCTGTGCTTAAAAAATATTTCTAATATAATCGAAAAAACACCTGGGAATGTCAGTTTAAAAGAAATATGAATTATGAGAATAGGTGATTTTCAAACATCTGCCCATTTTTCTAAAATCGATCCTTGAAATGGAGAAATTTACATGATGAAACTAAGATTTAGAATTCTCTTTATGACACTCCTGCTCATGGTCTTCTTTCCATCTTTCCTCATCTCCTTATCGAGATGAAACAGCGGGTAAAACAGATGCCTGATTACAACCTCGAAGTTCAAGGGGTGAAGAACAGACAGATGTATCTTTACAAACTTGAGAACATTGACCTTTCTGGAACCAGCACATTTCACAACCCTGTAAGTTCAACTCCGAGAGCAATTTATAAGGACAGATAGACACAAATCATAAGCTCTTATCAGCCTGAGTGCTGGTCGGGGCTTTTATATTAACAGAGGAGAGGGTTAATGGGAAAAGATGAAGATGGGATTCGTGAACAGATACTGAAGGTTGACCGAAGGATGCCCCGGGAGCAGCTTGAGCGGCATCTCCTTGAATTTATCAAATCGCACAAGGTCTGTGTGCTATCCACGTCAAAGGATGACGTGCCCAGGGCCACCCCGGTCACGTACTATGCGCAGGGGACCACCCTCTACATCCTTGCCGACGCGGAAACGACGAAGCTCAAGAACCTCCGTGCCAATCCGAGGGTGAGTGTCGGGATATACGGTCCATTGACCTCGTGGCGAAGCGTAAAGGGGATTCAGATTACCGGTTATGCGACGCTCATAACAGAGGACCATGCAGAGTTTGAAGAGGCCTTGAGGATCTACAATTTCAAGGAACGGATGAAGGAGAGTATCAAGGCGATGAGAGAGGCGCTGGGGAAGGATACGGAAAAGGAGGTTCAGGTAACCAGGCCCCCGAAGGGTGTTGTCGTAATCAAGATTGAATCGAAGAAGATTGAGCTGTGCGAATATGCCCTGCTGCCCCAAGGCCTTGATTTTCGTCAGGTCTGGGAACCTTAAGGACCAGCACCATGCACGGCTCGGTGAGTGTGACGCCGAGGGGGACATATGGGAAACAATAAGTCTGGAGTATGTAGGTGAGCAGGGAATATCCCTCCACTCTGATTACATCACAACTTGATTTGCAGTAGAAATATCTTGCAAATATCAAAAGGGGGAAGAAATGAACGACAAACCGAAGTCATTATCTCATAAAGCACTCATAACACTGCGTAAACCACTACGGAATGTCAATATTGAACATAAAAAGAATCTTAGTCGCTTGGAGCGATTTGCTATCTGGATTACCAATTATGTTGGTACGATGGGATTTTTTCTCATTATCTTACTATGGACAGTCAGTTGGCTTGGTTGGAATACTCTTGCCCCAAGGGGGTTCCGATTTGATCCTTTCCCTGCCTTTGTCTTATGGCTTTTTATATCTAATATGCTACAGATTTTTTTGATGCCTTTAATTATGATAGGACAGAATCTTCAGGGGCGTCATGCTGAAGCAAGAGCAGAATCCGATTTTGAGGTAAACGTCAAAGCCGAAAGAGAGATTGAAGCAATTCTTTTGCATCTGGAACATCAAAACCAGCTTATGTTAAAGATTCTTCATCAATTAGAGAAAGGGAATCATCACCAAGGCTGAACTGCTTGAGGAGATGAAGCGGCTGAGAAAAGGCAAGGTAAATTAAAAACTCTATCGATTCCTTATCATAAAAACAGAGACAGGTGTCACGGCTCCTGCCCCCCCAACCACTCTCCCTTTGCAATCCCCACCAAAAGTGATATAAGTCAATACATCTCACTATAACATTAAGGAGATACTTTTGATTAAGGAAGGGGTATCAAAACAAGGTGAAGGCTACTGACAGCGTAAGTGCTGTTGGCGGCTTTTTATTTTCAAAAGGAGGGTTTGCTGTGAAAAAGGTAGTTTTATTATCAATTATGTTTCTTTTCTTAACCTCAACAGCATTTGCAGTTACTCAAAATAAAATTCCAATAGACCCATCAAAAGAAAAAAAAATGAAAACAAGGATTCTCAATTTACTGATTCCATTCATCAAGAACATATCCCAGATTAAGGATACTAAAGTTAAATATTATGCTAACACCTTTGCAGGAACTGTCTTTGTCACAGACGATGAGATTATCTACGGGTTAAAAGGATGGGCTGTAAAAGAAGGGTTCTTAAACGCAAAAAAGACCATAGCAGAAGGGATAAGGGAAGCAGAAACAAAAGTCAGCTATTTCAAAGGCAGTGACCAAAACAATTGGAAGAGCAATATACCTACCTGTCAGGAAATAGGTCTAGGTGAGATTTATGACCATATAAAATTAAATCTCAGGGCTTATGGAAAGAATATTGAGAAGATTTTCATTATTGAGAAAGGTGGAAAGCCTGAAGATATAGCAATCAAGGTGGAAAGAGCAAAAAAGTTAAAGGTAAATGAAAAGGGTGAGCTTGAGATAGAAACAAGGATAGGAACAGTAAAAATGACCAGACCTGTTGCCTATCAGGAGATTGATAGTAAGCGAGTTGAAGTCACCGTCGCATATACCATTCCTCAATCCGCAGTCTGCAACCCGCAATGTAAATACGGTTTTTTGGTAAAAGACTACAACAAAGATTATCCCCTCGTTATTGACCCTCTTTTAGCATCAACATTCGTCGGTGGAAGTTCTAATGATGACATCTATGGTATGACCATAGACCAGTCAGGGAACGTGTTTCTCGTAGGAGACACAGAATCATCTGATTACCCGACAACCACGGGAGCGTATGATACTTCGTACAGTGGATCTATGAATGTTATTGTCTCAAAGCTCGATAACAACCTTACGTCCCTGTTGGCCTCAACGTTTATTGGAGGCAACAGTGGTAACCGTGATAGGGGACGCACCATCGCTATAGACCAATCAGGGAATGTGTACATTGCAGGGAAGACAGAGTCACCCGATTACCCAACAACTCCAGGAGCATATGACAGATCGCATCATGGTAAATTTGATGCATTTCTCTCAAAACTCGATAATAACCTTACAACCCTCTTGGCATCCACATTTCTGGGAGGAAGTGGTGAGGAAAATATTGCTCAAACTTTAGCTATAGACCAATCAGGGGATGTGTTCATTGCAGGGTATACAGAGTCGCCTGATTTCCCTACAACCACGGGGGCATATGATACCTCACACAATGGCAACGCCGATAACTTTTTATCAAAGTTAGATGGTAACCTCTCAACACTGAAAGCATCAACCTTTATCGGCGGTACCAATGACGATGGTGCCTACGTGGTTGTTGTTGACCAGTCAGGGAATATTTTTGTTACGGGAGACACAGATTCACCTGATTATCCGACTACCACGGAAGCCTATGATACCTCATACAACGGCGCCAAGGACCTCTTTCTCTCAAAATTCAACAACACACTTACAAATCTTTTGGCATCAACCTTTATTGGAGGAACTGGTGATGACTCCACGTTTGGCATGGATTTAGATCAATCAGGGAATATATTTATTTCAGGAGGAACACTTTCGTCCGATTACCCGACAACCAATGGAGCGTATGATACCTCATACAACGGCGATTGGGATTTCATTGTTTCAAAGCTCAATAACACACTTACAAATCTTTTGGCGTCAACTTTTCTCGGAGGCAGCCTTGTTGACTGGTCTTTTTCCGTTTCCGTCGATAAGTCAGAAAATGTATTTGTCGTAGGAAGGGCAGCTTCACCCGATTATCCAACCACTCCTGGGGCATATGACGTATCGCACAATGGTGAGGATTATGGCGATGCCGGTGTCTCAAAACTCGATAATAACCTTACAACCCTCTTGGCATCCACATTTCTGGGGGGAAGTGGTGACGATTTTGCACGCGCCATGGCTATAGACCAGTCAGGGAATGTGTTCGTTGAAGGATGCACACATTATGCAACTGATTTCCCAACCACTCCGGGGAGTTATGATACTTCATTTAATGGCGAAAGGGATATCTTTGTCTCAAAATTTGATAATAATCTATCCATGGATCCAACTGTAGGATGCTCAACCTGGAATGACGTAATCTCAAGGTATCAAGCCTATGTGACAGATCAAGCTACTTGGAACGATGTCATGGCATGCTATAGGGAATACTCCTCAATTTAAAGGATAAGCATTAGCCGGTAGATGAAGAGGGCCAGGTCTTCATTCTTCACTTAGCAATAGGAAAACAGAAGGGGGCAGGAGGGATATCAAATGCGGAGTGCGGACTACAGACTTTAGACTATAGACTTCAGACATCAGACTGTAAACGAGGGAATGGCAGAAAAGGTCTGGTGTCTTCATTTTGAATGCGGGAGTGGGGAGGAAAAAGACAAAAATCAGAATTAAGTAGTCAGGAGTCAGAATAAGAAACAGGGATTGGGGATTCGGGGTTTGTCGATTGCGGAGTGCAGACTACAGACCACAGACTTTAGACTATAGACCTTAGACTTAATAGAGTCTGATGTTTTGTATGT
>Ga0315282_10015378_pt1 | contig 11293 bp, 8 predicted proteins | sample YL17G07_20_MG_FD_203693 | JGI IMG/M metagenome (GOLD analysis project Ga0315282, IMG submission 203693) | Sediment microbial communities from Yellowstone Lake, YNP, Wyoming, USA - YL17G07_20 | ecosystem: Environmental > Aquatic > Freshwater > Lake > Sediment | place: USA: Wyoming | collected...
GAGCGTCAGCAGGATCGCCACGGCCTTCTGCTCGAACCATGTCAGCACCAGCGTCAGCGGGAGGTCGTTGACGCCGCACTTGAACGCCTCGGCCAGCGCGCCGGCCACCTGGATGGCCGAGTAGGCGTCGTTGCACTGGCCGATGTCGATGAGTCGCGGCAGCCCGTCGATTGTGCCCAGGTCGAGGTCGTTGAAGCGGTACTTGCCGCAGGCCAGCGTCAGCACGACGCAGTCCTTCGGCACGGCCCTGACGAACTCGCGGTAGTAGTCGCCGCCGCGGCCCGGCGTGTCGCACCCGCCCACCAGGAAGAAGTGGCGGATCCTGCCCGCCTTTACCGCGGCAACGATCTTGTCGGCCATGCCCAGGATGGCCGTGTGGTGGAACCCGGTCAGGAGTTTGCCGCCCGGCTTGTCCTGGAGCGGCGGGGTCGCGAGGGCCTTCTGGATGACCGGCTCGAACCGGCGGTCGCCGATGTGCACGGTGCCCGCCACGGCGGCCGAGCCGCACGTGAACAGGCGGTCGCGGTAACTTTCTTTCGGAATGAGGACGCAGTTGGTCGTGGCGAGGATGGCGCCCGGCCACGCGTCGAACTCCTTCTTCTGGGTCCACCACGCCCCGCCGTAGTTGCCGACGAGGTGCTTGTACTTCTTGAGGGCCGGGTACGCGTGGGCCGGAAGCATTTCGCCATGAGTGTATACGTCCACGCCGCGGCCCTCGGCCTGCCTCAGCAGGGCCTCGAGGTCCGCGAGGTCGTGGCCCGTCACGAGGATGGCGTGGCCGGCCCGCGTGCCGGTGGGGACCTCGGTCGGCTCGGGCTTGCCGAAATGCTCGACGTGGGCCCGGTCCAGAAGGGCCATGGCCTTGAGGTTCATCCGCCCGCACTCCAGCACGAGGCCCAGCATGCTCCCCAAGTCGAAGTTGACGTTCGTGAGCGTGGCAAACAGGGCCCGGTGCATGAAGCCGTCGACCTCCGGGTCGATCTTGCCGAGTTCGCGGGCGTGGTAGGCGTAGGCGGCGACGCCTTTGAGGCCAAAGAGGAGAGTGTCCATCAGGCTGGCGAGGTCCGGCGACTTGCCGCACACGCCTGCGCGGGTGCATCCGCCCTCCGGCGTCTGGGAACACTGGTAACAGAACATCGCACGGTCCTGTGTGGCGGTCGTTGTCATGCGTATTTCCTTTCTCATTCGCTGCGAGCCGTCTTTCGGATGGGGCGCCTCGCCCCAATCCTCACCTCTATCGTACTTCGCGGCCGCCGCGGCCGCCTTGACCAAAGTCAAAAAAACGGGAAGACACAAAAGGGGAACCGGGAACCGGCAACCGGCAACAGGAGGGCAAGGTGGCGATGGAGCCAGTGGCAGCCCTTCACGCGCCTTCTTGCCCTTGCCGTTGCCGGTTGCCTGATCCTGGGCGCGCCTAATATTCGTGGCAAGACCGATAGTGTAGCATCCTTACCGCGGTCGAAGAGCCTGTCCGAAAAACCGAGGGTCAGGCATATATGCAACCAAAGCCAGCCGTTGGGCTTTGGTTGGCATGTCGCTTCAGCCCCGGGAAGGAGAACCGCAACAACTTTACTGAGGCAAACGCAAAAGCGCGTTTGCCTCAATAAATATGCCTGACCCTCGGTTTTTCGGACAGCCTCTACGCCGGTAATGCTGCTACAGTCTCGCAAGACCGTCGTGTTTGTCATTCTGGGCGGAGCGAAGAATCTCGCTGTGGGAAATCGCCACGGCAGATTCTTCGCCGCCTGAAAGCGGCTCAGAATGACAAACTCCGACGACTGTACCACTTTCTCCAGGCGCACCCGCTCGTGGTTCCTCCGCTCTTTTTGCGTGCTCGCGCCTCGCCCCAGCGGTTAGAATCACAAGACGGCCGCTCCGCTCGGCGGGACGCATCGCCGTACCGGCGACGGCTGAAAAGAACCGGCCTGGGGCCGGCCAACACAAACCATGAGCGGCAACGACGCTGCCAACGTGTACCGCATCCTCGACGCCAACGCCAACCGGGCCCGCGAGGCCCTGCGCGTGGCCGAGGAGGCCGCGCGGTTCGCCCTCGAGCGGGCCGACCTGGCGGAGGCGTTTAAGCGCCTCCGGCACGACCTGCGCGAAGCACTCGGGCGGCTCGACCCGCACCAGATGCTTGCCGCGCGCGACACCGCCGGCGACATCGGCACGGCCATCTCGACCGAGACCGAGCGCCAGCGCGCCGGCGCCATGGACGTGGCCCGGGCGGCGCTCAAGCGCCTGACCGAGGCGCTGCGGGCCATCGAGGAGTACGGCAAGGTCGTGGATGCGGGCGTGGCGGCCGCTGTCGAGAAACTCCGGTACCGCGCCTACGACCTCGAGAAACGGTTCGAGGAGGCGGCCCGCCCCGCGGGGAAACTCGCCGCAGGCGGCCTGTGCGTCCTTGTGACGGAGTCGCTTTGCCGGCGGCCGTGGCGGGAAGTGCTGCGGGCGGTCCTGGCGGGCGGCGCGGCGGCCATCCAAATCCGCGAGAAGCAATCGGCCGACCGAGCGCTGCTGGCACGCGCGCGGGAAGCAGTGGCGGCGGCCCACGAGGCCGGCGCCCTGGCCATCGTCAATGACCGGCCGGACCTGGCGGTCCTGGCGGCGGCCGACGGCGTCCACCTGGGCCAGGACGACCTGGCCCCCGAGGAGGGCCGCCGCACCGTCGGCCCCAACCGCCTCGTCGGCGTCTCGACGCACAGCCTCGCCCAGGCCCTGGCGGCCGCGGTGGCCGGCGCAGATTACATCGGCTGCGGGCCGATGTTCCAGAGCACCACCAAGCCGCAAGAAGCGATCCCCGGCCCGGCCATGTGCGCCGAGGTCACGGCCCGGGTGGACCTGCCCGTCATGGCCATCGGAGGGATCACACCGGCCAACGCTGCCCAGGCCCTGGCGACAGGGGCGCGGTGGCTGGCAGTATCGAGCGATATCTGCGGCGCGGAAGATCCCGAGGCCGAGACCCGGCGGCTGGTGGAGTTGATCCGGTCGCAGACCCACCCCTAGCGCCGCGGCGACGAGGAAACGCCACCGGCTCGAGTGCGAAAGGTCGATCTATTCCGGCGACGCCTCTTCGAGAATCTTCCTAATCTTGTCGGCCTGATCCGCCGACAGGCCAAGGACTTCTCTGGCTTCCGGACTGGTCAACCGCCACAGGACGCGCAGTTGGCGCATCGGGCCTTGCATCCCCATTCCGCCGGCTCCGCCCATGCCCACCCTGCCGGAACCACCCACGCCCATCCTGCCGGGACCACCCTGTGGCAGCCTCATGCCCGGCCCGCGCTCGGGCAGAGGCCCCATTAGCGGCTGCATGCCTGCACCGCGTTCGGGCGGACCCATCGGCGCGCCCATGGCCGGGCCTCGCCCGGGGCCAGGGCCCATCGGGGGTTGCATGCCGGGACCAGGTGCGCGCATCGGCGGCTGGATGCCTGGACCGCGCTCGGGCGGACCCATCGGCGCGCCCATGGCCGGGCCTCGCCCGGGGCCAGGGCCCATCGGGGGTTGCATGCCGGGACCAGGTGCGCGCATCGGCGGCTGCATGGCAGACGGCGGGGGCGAGGGCGGCACGCCCAGGATCTTGCCCCTCGCCTCCCCCATCTTCAGGTGGAAGGCCATGTCGGCGCGCTCACGCTCCTCCTGGGCGGCACGGAACGCGTTGGGCTGGTCAAGGCCCTTGGCAATGGCCGCCAGGTAGTCGGTGACCTCGGGCGGCCCGAGGATGACGACGGCGTTGGCCTCCTGGTTCACCGCCATGGGCACTTTCTGGAGGATCTCGCCGACGGCCGGGTGGCGGCCGAGTTGCTTCAGCGTCTCCATAAACGAGTGGGCGGGGATGTGCTTGAACTGGACGACGAGCGGTTTGGGGGGCGGCCCCTCGGGCCGCTTCGCCCCTTTGGCGGCCTGTTCCCCCTTTTCCGCCGCATAGACTGCCAGAGCGCCCGCCAGGGCGACGGCCAGGACCAGCGTCACCACAAGAGCATAGCGTCTCATTGTGACCCTCCTTCCAAGGAATCCGCTGCTCGCGCAGGATGAGGCACGAAAACACCTTTCAGTATAGCATCCCAAACGGCCGGCGCAGGGGATTATTGCCCGCAGAGGCCGGGGCGGCGAATGGGTCTCCACCCCGCCCCGGGACCGGCGGGAGATGCCGCCGCCCCGCCTCGCCCGCTGCTTTGGCAGCGGGATCGGGAGAGGCCGTCGATGCGAGGCCTAACGAGACGCGGCGGCCGGCTGGTCGTAGAAGAGTTGCCCTTCGCCCCCGCTGACCAGGCTGACGCGCGGGTCCGTGATGTACTCGCTCAGGCGGGCCCAGGAGAACCTCTCCTGGCGGTGCCGCTCATCCGCGCCGATGCGGCTGCGGAGCACCTCGAACTTGATCCCGTTTTCCGAAAGGATCTGCTGCCAGCCGGGGTCGCGCGGGTCATCGGCAGCCATCAGGGCCTCGTCGGTGCGGAACGAGTGGAAGAACGAGCGGGGGTACAGCCGGAACTTCGGCCGGATCTCGGGCAGGAGGTGGTTCTCGATGAACTTGAAGACGTCGTCGGCCGACAGGCTCCCGATGATGATGACGTCGAACCGTTTGGCCAGTTCAAGACATGCGTCCATATTCATGCGCTGCTTGGTGACGCCCGCCCGCGTCGCGGTCTTGCGCAGAGGCGATGTGGAGGTGAGAATGGCGATCTTGTCCATGGGCCCTTGGTCTCGGAACCTGGGTTCGCCGAGGGAGGCGGCGGGACCTTCCCTGCCTCAGCCCCCCTCAACTTAAACTGTCCTTAGTGTACCCAAGTTCCTTGACGATTGCCAGTATTTCGCTCCAGGTGGGAAACGGGCGGTTGAATTTGCGCTTGTAGCGGTCGACGGCGCGGACGAATTCGATCTCCTCCAGCGTCAGGTCCCCTTCCTCGACGCGTTTCTGGAAGGCCACGGCGTCTTCCTGGCGGCGGAGCGAGTGGCGGCGCTCGATGCCGCCGCGGCGCTCGGCGCCGGTCCGGCGGTCCGGGAGCACCCGCCGGTCCAAGCCCGCGCGGCGTTCCGGGCCGGAGTAGTTCGATGGCCGACCGCGGCGGCGGTCGGCGCCGTTGCGGCGGTTCCCGGGCTTGTGTGCTTCTTCCACGGTCTGTTGGAGGGTCTCGATCAGTTCGTCATCAGCCACGGTCAGTCTCCCGGAAAGGTTGGCTTGCTTAAGTCATCGGCCGATTTGTGGCGGCAGATTAGGCATTTTGGGCAAAATGGAGAACCGCGCCACGCTGCATTCCAGTTGCCGGTTCCAACGATGGCCTTGCCCGGGGACGCCTTCAGCCCTCCGCCAAACGGGCCGCGTAACGGCGGCGAGCGACCTGCATGCCGCCGTCGGCTTTTTGCACTAGCCAACGTCCGCCCCGGCCGGTAATCTTTGACAGCCGAATTGGAGGATGCGCCCATGAATCGCGCCATCGCTCTGGCGGTGGTCGTCGCGGGACTGGTGGGCGGGGCCATCGTGGCATGGGTGGCCGCCCAGAGCGGCGGCGAGGACACCGTCGTCCGCTACGACCGCGATTCGCGCTACTATCGCGTCCGCGTCGTCGACTACCCGAAGGAAGGCCGCCGGTGCCTCCACTTCTCGAAGTCGCGCGGCGTCCAGTCGAGCATGATCCTGAAGGCGCCGGACCAGTTGGACCTGCGGTACTCGCGGTCGATGACGGCGGCCCTGGCGCTGCACCCGGCGCCAAAAGACGCCCTGCTGGTGGGCCTGGGGGGGGCGTCGCTCCCGAAGTTCATCCAGAGGCAGTTTCCCGACGTCCGCCTCGACATCGTCGAACTCGACCCCGACGTCGTGAAGGTCTGCCAGGAATACTTCGAGTTCAAGGGCACGCCCAACACGCGCGTCATCGTCATGGACGGGCGGATGTACTTCAAGCGGTCGCCCAAGCAGTACGATGTCATCCTCCTGGACGCGTACGCGGCCGACCGGATCCCCTTCCACATGTGCACGCTGGAGTTCGTCGAGTTGGTCAAGTCGCGCCTGAAGCCCGCCGGCCTGGTGGCCACGAACCTGTGGGAACATGCCGTCAATCGCTTCTACATGGCCGAACTGAAGACCTACCAGGCGACGTTCCCGCAGACGTACATCTTCAAGGCGGGCGATTCGGGGAACATCATTGTCTTCGCCACGCTCGACCCCAAGCAGACGCCGAAAGCCGACTGGGTCGCGCGGGCGCGGACGCTCGTGGCCGGCAAAGACCCCGGCTTCGACCTGCCGAAACTCATCTCGGCCGAGTACGAGTACGTGACGCCTCGGCACATCAGCGAGGCGCCCCTGACCGACGATATGGCGCCGGTCGACACCCTGCGGCACGAGAACCCGAAGTACTTCGATAAGGAGTAACCCGCGCGATGTCCGTCACCGAAGACTTGAGGGCCCTGGGCAAGATGATGGTGGAGCGGGGCCTTGTGGCCGGCCCCGGCGGGAACACCAGCGCCCGCGACGGCCCCCGCATGGTCTGCTCGCCCAGCGGCTACGACGTGGACCGCATCGCCGACAACGAGTGGTCGGCCGTCGACCTGGAAACGGGCAAGCACCTGGCGGGCCCGCGGCCGACCTCGGAGTGGGAGATGCACCAGCGGATACTCAAGGCCCGGCCGGCGGCAAACGTGGTCTGCCACGCCCACCCGCCGATCACGACGGGCCTGATCTCCGGCGGCATGGAGATCATGCCCTGGACGCCCGACTTCGTCGCCTACGTCGATCTTATATACTATTTGCCATTCGTGAAGCCCTCGAGCACCGAACTGGCGATGCGGGTCGAGGAAGGCGTCCTGAAGGGCAACAACGCCGTGGCCCTGCGCAACCACGGCGTCGTCACCTGGGGCGCGACCTGGCGCGAGGCCCTCTCGAAGATGATGATCATCGAAGACACCGCCAAGACCCAGGTGGCAGCCCTCATCGCCGGCAAGCCCCGGCCCCTGAACGCGGCCGAGGTAGACCACGTGCGCGGCATGGAGGTCGAGGCCTACCGCCGCAAGATCATCGAAGGACGGTAGACGCCGCAGCATCGCCGGATCGCCCGTTTAGCGGCGAGCCATAGCCGACCGCGCGTGCAGCACGAGGCCGCGGAACCAGGAGAGCGGGAGCCGTGAGTTACGAGCGCGGCATGGCGGCGATCCGGCTCCAGATGCCGGACGAGATCCCGCACACCCAGTACGTCACGCACCCCGCGTGGCTGAAGCACCTCCGCAGGAAGCATCACAGGCCGCAGGCCGGCATCGAGGAACTCCTGGACTTCGATTTCCGCTGGTCGACCGACGGGCCGACGATCACGCGGGGACGCTGGACCGACATGGGCCACGCCGTCTGGATGCCCGACGGCAGCGATTACCGGCTGCCCAAGCCGTCACCGTTCACGAGCGTCGAGGAGATCTACGCCGTCGACCCGCGCGAAGAGTACGGGCCGGTCGACTTCGAGCGGCAGCGCCGCCAGTACCAGGCCTGGTACCAGGAGGCCCGCCGGGGCACGGGCGTCATCTCCGGGGGCGAATACAGGTCCGTGGTCTCCTGGGCCATCGACGCCTTCGGCTGGGAGAACCTGCTGATGGCCGCCGGCGTGGACCCGGAGCGGTTCGGGCGCCTCCTCAACCGCTGGGCCGATTACCTGATGACCTACGTCGAGGCCTGGGCCGCCACCGACATCGAGGTGTTCCTGACGCACGACGACATGGTCTGGACCGAGGGCGGCATCTTCAGGCCCGAGTTCTACCGCACCTACGTCTTTCCGAACTACAGGCGCTACTGGGATTGCGTCAAGGACGCCGGCAAGAAAGTCCTCTTCTGCTCCGACGCGAACTTCACGCAGTACGTCGACGACATTGCGGCCGCCGGGGCACAGGGGTTCATCTTCGAGCCGACCACCGACCTGGCCTACGTGTGCAGCAAGTACGGCAAGACCCACGTCATCATGGGGAACGCCGACACGCGGGTCCTCACGTTCGGCACCACCAAGGACGTGCGGCGCGAGGTGAAGCGGTGCATGGACCTTGGCCGCCCGTGCCCAGGGTACTTCTTCGCGGTCGGCAACCACATCCCGCCCAACGTGCCGATCGAAAACGCCGAGGCCTGCATGGAGGCGTACCGGGAGATGCGGAAGCGGTAACCCCGCCTACTGGCGCCGGCGTCCCGCCAGCGGCCTCTGCGCATGCCCAGGCCAGAAGCCTGTGCCACCAGTGGGGCAGAGACGGGCACGCTCAGCGGGGCAGCGTGGGCACGGCTCCGGCCGGGGTCGGCCCCGCGACGACCGACGCCAGGATGACCGGCACCGGCGGCCCGACCATCACCATCGGCGAACCCGGCGGCACCGGCGTGGCGCCCGGGGCCACCGGAAGCGTCGACGGGTCGACCATGCGATACCATCGACCCACCATGAGTCCGCCGACGACGACGCGGCCCTCGGCCAGTGTGGCCGCCAGCGCCGCATCGAACATGCCGATCGCGCTCGTGCCGCCCTCGCGCGCCTCGGCGCTTCCCTCGACCAGGAGTTTGACCCAGGTGCGGCCGCCGATCTCCCCTTTGTCGGCCGCGGTGCCCACCAGGACCACCGCCTGGCCCGTGGGCGGCCGGTCCCTCATGGCAGCCCAGACCGGCGCGATCATCGCGGGGACGTCGAGATGGAACTTCTTCTCCGGCCCCGGCTTCAGGTCCAACCCGGTGACAATCCGCTCGGTCCGCGGGTTTGCTCCATAAGGCACCGTCTGGAGCGTGACGATCGGCACGCACTCCTGGTTCTGCCAGGTCTTGTCGCGGACCCCGAGGGCCGGCCGCAGGCGTTCCTCGATCCTCGCGCGAGCCGCGGCGGCGTCGTCGGGCTTGAGGTGGCAGAAGACGTCCAGCAGCATCATCAACTGTTGCCCGAACTTCGGCTCGATGATGTCGCCGTACCCGCCGCACGTCTCGCACGTGTCCTCCCACTCCTTCGTGAAAGTCTGGGCGGTCATGAACCCCGCCGAGGGAGGCGAGTACGACTTGCGCCTGGAGACCTTGCCCGTCCCGTGGCAGGAGCGGCAGATGATGGGCCGGGTTCGGCCCAGGGCCCCCTGTAGGTCCACGGCCTTGCGGTCGCCGAGAATCGGGAACGCTTCCTTCGAGAAGACGGCTTTCCCATCGAAGACGCCGGAGACATCCGGCAGAAGCGGGGAGATGACGGTTTCGGCCTTGGGCTTCTCGGCTTCCGCCGTGGCGGCCGGGGCGGGCTGAGCGGGCGCCGTGGCGGCCGGGGCGGGGCCCGGGGCGGCCTTCGCCGGCGGCGAAGGAGCAGGTTCCGCCGCCGCCGCGGATGGCGCGGCCGGCGCCGCGGCCATCGCCCCCGGGCACATCATGGCCACGGCCAACGCCGCCGCCAGCGCAATTGGGCGCACTCTCATATCGTTCCCCCTTTCGAAAGGGTGCCGAGGGAACCCAACATCAGAGCCCCCCTCTATTTCTAACCAGTGATACGGGTGACTGGTGCCGCCGTTTATGCCGCAGGCCCCTGGGAGCGGGGGCCAATGGCCGCCCGAAAGCGCTGGTGTCGCGGCAGGCGGTCGGGTAATATCCCCCCGGGTTGCGCGGCCGCGAGCGGTCATGCGGCCATGACCCCGATGCGTCGCACGAACGTGGTCACGCAATGGCGCCCGCCGAGGCGGGCAGGCTGGAACCATGCTACCCAAATAGAAAGGACCTGTCTATGACAACCTGCATTCCCGTTCTCGTGTGCATCACACTGCTGGCCCTCGGTAGCGCCGCCCTGGGCGCCAGCGCCACGCTCACGGTCAATGTGGACCAGCCGGGGGTGAAAATCTGCCCCACCCTGTACGGCATCTTCTTCGAGGAGATCAACAACGCGGGCGACGGCGGCCTCTACGCCGAGATGGTCCGCAACCGCTCCTTCGAAGACGCCCGCGACCCCCACGGGTGGACCATCGTGGCGGGCGAAGGGGCCGAGGCAAAGATGGCCTTGGACACGTCGCAGCCTCTGAACGCCAAGAACCCGCACGCACTGCGTCTCGAAATCCTCAAGGCCGGCCCCGGCCGCGCGGGCGTCGCCAACAATGGGTGGAACGGCATGGCCCTCCGCGAAGGCGCCCGCTACCACCTCTCGCTGTACGCCCGGGCCGACGAGTTCCGCGGCCCGCTGGCGGTCAGCCTCGAATCGAAGACCGGCGAGGTCCACGCCTCGGGCAAGATCGAGGGCATCTCTAAGGAGTGGAAGAGGTCCTCGTGCACGCTGACGGCCAAGGCCGCCGACCCGGCCGCGCGGCTGGTCATTGCCGCCACGGCCCCCGCCGCGGTCTGGCTCGACATGGTATCGCTCTTGCCGCAGGACACCTTCAAGGGCCGCCCGAACGGGCTGCGGAAGGACCTGGCCGAGATGCTGGCGGCCCTGAAACCGTCATTCGTGCGGTTCCCCGGCGGGTGCTTCGTCGAGGGCGACGTCCTGCGCGACGCCACCCGCTGGAAGGAAACCATCGGCGACGTCGCCGAGCGCCCCGGCCACTGGAACCTGTGGGGCTACCGCTCGACCGACGGCCTCGGGTTCCTGGAGTACCTCCAGATGTGCGAGGACTTCGGGGCAGAACCGCTCTTCGTCATCAACTGCGGCATGTCGCACCGCGAGAACGTGCCGATGCGCGAGATGGGCCCGTGGGTGCAGGACGCCCTCGACGCCATCGAGTACGCCAACGGCTCGGCCGACACGACGTGGGGCGCCCTGAGGGCCAGGCACGGCCACCCCGCCCCGTTCGGCCTCAAGTACATGGAGATCGGCAACGAGAACGGCGGCCCGGCCTACGACGAGCGGTACGCCCTGTTCTACGACGCCATCAAGAAGAAACACCCGCAGGTGCAACTGGTGGCCGACCAGTGGAGCGGCGCCCCGAAGGCCCGGCCCATCGATATCCTCGACGAGCATTACTACTCCAGCCCCGAGTTCTTCATGTCGAACGCGGCGCGCTATGACAAGTACAAGCGCCAGGCCCACAAGATTTACGTGGGCGAGTACGCCGTCACCAACGGCTGCGGCCAGGGGAACCTGCGGGCCGCCGTCGGCGAGGCCGCATTCATGACCGGCATGGAACGAAACTCCGACGTGGTCGTCATGGCCTCGTACGCGCCCCTGTTCACGCGAACCGACGCCAAGAGATGGAACCCCGACCTCATCGACTTCGATAGCGCCCGGGCCTACGGCATCCCCTCGTACTGGGTCCAGCAGATGTTCAGCGCGAACCGCGGCAAGGTGGTCCTGCCTTGCGAGGTGGCCTGCACGACTGCCGCGAAGCCGCCCGCGCG
>Ga0315282_10015379_pt1 | contig 11292 bp, 6 predicted proteins | sample YL17G07_20_MG_FD_203693 | JGI IMG/M metagenome (GOLD analysis project Ga0315282, IMG submission 203693) | Sediment microbial communities from Yellowstone Lake, YNP, Wyoming, USA - YL17G07_20 | ecosystem: Environmental > Aquatic > Freshwater > Lake > Sediment | place: USA: Wyoming | collected...
CGAGCAGATCATACGGCAGTCTCGCCCAGTCCGCCGTCATGCCGTCCTGGCTCTCGACGGCGCGCAGCGCCACGACGTGCTCGTAGGTGCGTTCGTCTCCCATTACGCCGACGCTCTGCACGGTGAGCAGCACCGCGAAACTCTGCCACACCCGCGCGTACCAGCCGCTCGCCCGCATTTCTTCGGCGATGATGGCATCCGCGCGCCTCAGCAGGTCGAGCCGTTCGCGGGTGATCTCGCCGACGATCCGCACCGCAAGCCCCGGCCCAGGGAACGGCTGGCGCACGATGAACTTCTCGTCGAGGCCGAGCTCGCGGCCGACCAGCCGCACCTCGTCCTTGAACAGCTCGCGCAGCGGCTCGACCAGCTTCAGCCGCATGCGCTCGGGCAGCCCCCCGACATTGTGGTGGCTCTTGATCGCCGCGGCAGGTCCGGCGACCGAGGCGGACTCGATGACGTCGGGGTACAGCGTCCCCTGGCCGAGAAACTCGAAGCCGCCAAGCGCGGTTGCCTGGTCCTCGAACACCTCGATGAAGGTGGCCCCGATGATCTTGCGCTTGCGCTCCGGATCGGTCACGCCCGCGAGACGGTCGAGGAAGAAGTCTGACGCGTCGACGGCCACCACGGGAAGGTGCAGCTTGTCGACGAAGCGGCGTTGCACCTGGGCGGCTTCCTCCTGCCGCAGCAGCCCGTTGTCCACGAACAGGCACGTCAGGCGGTCGCCGATCGCCCGGTATATCAGCACGGCCGCGACGGTCGAATCGACACCGCCGCTCAGGCCGCAGATCACGCGTCCCTCGCCGACCTGCGCGCGGATGCGTGCGACCGTTTCCTGGACGAACGAGGCCATCGTCCAGTCGCCGCGGCAGCCGCAGATCGCGTAGGCGAAGTTGCGGAGGATCGTGAGGCCGAGTTCGGTGTGGGCGACTTCCGGGTGAAACAGCAACGCGTGGAGGTTACGCGCGCGGTCGGCCATCGCCGCGACTGGCGCGTTCGCGCTGGTCGCCGTCACCGCAAACGCGGGCGGTGCCGCTGCGACGAAATCCCCGTGGCTCGCCCAGGCCCGAATGCGTTCGGGCAGCGTCGCGAACAGCCGATCGTCGGCGCCAGCCTGGATGCGCACCTCGGCCAGCCCGTACTCGCGGTGGGGCGCACGCGCCACGCGCCCGCCGAGCCCGTCCGCCATCAGTTGCATCCCGTAGCAGATGCCGAGCACGGGGACGCCGGCGGTGAACAGGCGCGGATCGCAGCGGGGTGCGCCCGGCTGCGACACGCTGCGCGGTCCGCCGGAGAGAATCACCCCCACCGGCTCCCGGCTCGCGATCTGCTCCCACGGCAGATCGTGCGGGACGATCTCCGAGTAGACGGAGATCTCGCGCAGGCGGCGCGCGATCAGCCGCGTGTATTGCGAGCCGAAGTCCAGGACGAGGATGGTTTGATGGGTCAAGTTGCGGTGACGCCCAGGCGTTTGACGCTATTATAGCGGGGTCATGCCGGAGCCACTCAGGATCAGCATCCCCCCCGGGATTCTCGGCGCCCTCGCGCTCGCCTTCGCGCTCGCAGTCGCGCCACGTGCCGCCGCGCAAACGGCGACGGCGCAAACGGCGGCCGCCCAAACGGCGACGGCGCAAACGGCGGCCGCGCAGGCGCCCGCGAAGCCGGGGAGCGAGATCTTTCCGCTCACGTCGGTCTGGATGGTGAAGCTCGACACGCCGCCGGCGTTGTCGGCCGCCTACGATGCCGCGCGCGCTTACATCGTCCTGAAGCCGGATCCTGACCGCGCCATTCCCGCGACGCGCCTCACGGCCGTCTCGCTCTCGAACGGATCAACGAAATGGACGCGCGAGATCAATGCCGCGGATTCCATCGTGGCTGACGGCGACCACCTCGTGGCGTCCGCGGGATCGTTGCTGCAGGCGTTCGCGACCTCCGACGGTACGCCCCGGTGGCAACTCGCGCTCAGTGCGCCCCTGTCCGCACCCCTCCTCCCCATCGGCGGCTGGCTGATTGCGGTCACCCAGGCGAGCGACGCCGTGGCGGTTCGTTCGCTCGACGGCGCGAAGCTCTGGCAGGTGCACCTTCCCTCGCCCGCGGTCGGCAAACCGGCGGCGGCCGGCGACGCGCTGTACCTGCCGCTCACAGACAACCGCGTGCTCCGGCTGAAGCTCGATACCGGTGGCGTTGTCTGGGACGAGAAGATCCTCTCGCAACCGACGACCCTCCTCGCGCTCGACGACCGCGTGTTCGTCGGCACCAGCGGGTGGTTCTATGCGCTGCAGCCCAAAGACGGCAAGGTCCTCTGGCGGTTCCGTGTCGGCGGCGCCGTCGTCGGCGAACCGGCCGCGTCGGTGTCGGCAGTGTACTTCCTCGCGCTGGACGATCTCCTTCGCGCACTCGATCGAGAGAGCGGGCCGTTGAAGTGGCGGCAGATACTGGTTCGCCGCGAGCGGTTCGGCCCGCTGCGCGTCGCAGATCTGCTTTTCGTCTCCGGCAACTCACCGACCATCCAGGCGTACGACATGAAGAGCGGGACTCCGGCGGGTTCCTTCGATGCCCCGCACGATCTCAAGATGATACCCGTTCACCTCGTGCCGGGCCTTCTCGAACGCGATTTCCTGCTGATGGCGATGACAGGAGAGGGCGAGTTGATGGCGATTCGCCCGCAGTCATTGCAGCCCGAGGCCTTCGCCGTCAGTCCCCGAGCCTACCTGCTGACGGGGTTCCCGATCTGGCGGTGGTGAGGATCGAGAGGGTCCGAAGTCCGCGGTCACGGCGAGCGACCTCGGACAGCGGACCTCGGACACCGGCCCTCGGACACCGGACGACCTGGTTCCTAGATCCCCACCGGCTCCGGGTGCCGGGTCATCTCCTCCTGCACCAGGTGAGACAACCGGCGAATGCCTTCCTCGATGCGGGCTACCGGCGGCAGCGAGAAAGAGAGGCGCATCAGGTTCTTCCCGGTGCCGTCCACGAAGAACGCGCTGCCGGCGACGTAGATCACCTTGTGCTCGATGGCGCGCGGCAGCAGCTCGTCCGTGTTGATGTGCCGGGGCAGCGCGACCCACAGGAAGAAGCCGCCACGTGGCTCGGGCCATCTGACCGTCTCGCCGAGGCTGGCCGTCAGCGTCCGCTCCATCACGTCGCGCTTCTGCTGGTAGTGCGCCCGCAACTTCGGCACCTGCCGGTCGAGCACGCCGCGCTTCCACGCCTCGAAGACGATGCGCTGGTCCAGCGCGCCGGTGAACAGGTCCATCGTCTGCTTGACCACGTCGAGCTTGGCCACCAGCGGCTCGCCCGCCACGATCCAGGCGACGCGAAAACCGGGTGCGAGCGTCTTCGAGAAGCTGCTGAGGTAGATGACACGCCCCTCGGTGTCGTCCGTCTTGATCGGCCGCGTGTCGGCTGCCGTCGCCGAGTCCTCGAAGTACAGCGACCCGTACGGGTCGTCCTCGACGATGAGCACATCGCGGCGGGTCGCCCATTCGAGCAGACGCTTGCGCTTGCCCGGCCCGATGAGGAGCCCGGTCGGGTTCTGGAAATTCGGAACGACGTAGAGGAACTTCACGCGGCGTCCGGCCAGCCGCTCGCGCTGCACGACCGCGTCGAGGTCGTCGAGGTCGATGCCGTCTTCCTCCTGCCGCACGCCGACCAGGGCCGCGCCCGCATTCCGGAACGCGGCGATGGCACCTGTGTAAGCCGGCAGTTCGACCAGCACGACGTCGCCCGGATCGATCAGGATGCGGCCGAGCAGGTCCAGGCCCTGCTGCGATCCGGTCGTCACCATCACTTCGTCGGTCTTCGTCCTGATCCCGCGTGCGGCCACCATCTGCACGAGCGCGTCGACGAGTCCGGGAAGCCCTCGGGTGGGGCCGTACTGCAGGGCTGTCGAGTCGTGCGAGGCGAGGAGTTCGGCGGAGATGTCCCGGAACTCTTCCCACGCGAAAGTGACAGGATCGGGGTAGCCTGGCGCGAAGGATATGAGGTCGGGATCGCGCAGCGCCATCACGCCCATCTTGCGGATGGCCGACCCCTGCACGTTGTCGGCGACGCGTGAGAAGAACGGAGTGTAGTTGACCATGACTGTTTCGTCCTATGAATGAGGCGCGGGAGCCGCGCGCAGGCGCTCTGTGGTCGCCGGCGCCGGCGGCGGTCGATACAGATGAAGATACGCCGACAGGGCGGTGAGGCCCAGGTATTGGAACACGAGTGTGCGCACGAGCCAGGCTCCCAGCTGCAGGGGCAGCATGATGAGCGTAGCGACCGGCACGAACGCGATGAGTCCCAGTCCCGTGGTGGCGCCCACGGAGGCGACCGTGGCCACCACGACGAGCAGAAGAATAACGCCAAACACGCCGATCACGTCCCACATCTCGGCCTTCAGGAACCGGAACACTTCCCGCACGGACCAGCCGACCCCGCGTCCGCTGACGGCGATGATGATCTGCGTCAACAGATAGAGCAGGTTCACCACCGTGATCCAGACGACCAGCAGCGTCGAGAGGAGGGCGGTGACGAGCGTCCACGCGACCAGCAACGTCGGGTTGCTGATCCAGCGATACCCGCCGAAGACCACGATCAGGTAGACGACGGCCGAGACGAAGTAGATGGCGATGAGCTCGAAGCCGAGCGTCAGATACCGCCGGGACAGCAGCGCGCATCCTCCCAGGTAGTTCTCGATGGAAAACCTGGACGCAGCCCGCACCGCCGCCAGGCGCAGGGGCGGCGTCTCGATGCCGCGCACGGTGCGGTTCGCCTCGGCCAGCACCCACACGGTGCCGCCTTTCACGAGGAACATCAGCGCCGAGCCGCCGAACAGGACGACGAGGAAGGCGATCACGAATGAGGCGAGCGCAATCGGCTGAGCGACCAGGCCAGACGCAACCCCGGTGACGATGTCGCGCAGGTCGCCGCTGACGAGGTCCCACAGGTCGCGGCCGAGCAGCAGCGTGACGAGCAACACGCCGCCGATGACCGGCACGGCAAGCAAGAGCTTGAAGGTCAACTCGGCGGCGAACTGGATGAGGACCGCGGGCCAGTTCGCGGCGGTCAGCAGCGCGCCTCGCTTGAGTGCCGTCTTCAGGACCCCGGTCTGTTTCATGTTCGAGCGGCGCCGCCCCGGAGGGACCGCAACCGAAGACTATAGCACCCGCCTGCGCTGCGGGTCGACTACGCGCAGCTACGGCGGGCTTCGTCGCAGCTCGGCTCGATCTACATAGCGTACGCCGGCGCAGCCCGCCGGAGCCAGACTCGATCCGGGCGAGCGCAGGCGGGGCTCTTGTCGGCGCTGCCGGGGCCTTGTATGCTAGACATCTTCCATGGATGGACTCGTGAAACGCGTAACAGGTGTTCACGGACCGCCTTGGAATCTGTCTTAGGGCCACGCTGCGCGCGGGTGCCGTTTCCGAGTGCCGGAGGTGCCCGGCGAAGCCGGCATATTAGGAGCGTGTGCGCGTGGCGCAGGCACGCTCCTAAAGCAAGGTGCCTTTCACGTCCCGCATCGGTCGATCCGTCCTCCGCATTCTGCTCGGCGGTGTCATTGCCGCGCTGATCGTTGTGCTCGGCGGATGGTGGCTCGAGCGCGCGCGGCTCGGCACGAGCGACGCCGAGGCGTTCGCGCGCCTCGAGCGCAGGATTCGTGGCCAGTTCGACCGGACCGTGCGCACGCTCGAGCAGATGGCGAGCGGCACCGCGGTGCGCCCCGATCGGCTCGTCGCCGCGCTGAACGACCAGGCCGCGGTCCGCGCCCTGTTCGACGCGGTCGACGGCGTCTGGCAGCAGGCGGGCGGCGGACCCGACCTGGCGATCACCGTCTACGGGCCGGACGCCCAGCCGCTCGCGTGGAGCGGCCGGCCCTCGCAAATCGATCGCTCCAATATCGTGGTCGACCGGCCGGCGCTGTTTCCTGCCCGCGGTCCCCTCGGGCTGCGCCTGGTCTGCGTGCACCCCGTTCTCGATGCGCGCGGCCGTCGCGTCGGCAGCATCGCGTCCGAGCGACTCCTCTCCACGCGCCGCAGCATCGGCAACGTGAGCGCGCAGGACTATACGCTGACCACCGGGACGGGCCGCATCTCGCTGCGCACCCGCGCCGAAGGCGCAGGGGAAGCGGCCCGGCCGTACTCGTTCCTGCTCCGCGATCCCGGCGGCGAGGTGCTGCTCGAAGCCACCGTGGAGGCGGCGGACCTGCAGCAGGCGCGCGGCGCCTGGACGAGCGGCATTGCCTGCGTGGTGCTCGCCATCGCGGCGCTGACGCTGCTGCTGCTCGTCGGGCCGTTGCTCGACCTGCGCTCCGCGGCGCGCCGGCCGGCGACGTATCTGGCGACCACCGGCTCGATCCTCCTGCTGCTCGCCGGCGCGTGGGTGGTGCTTACCTTCGCGGGGCGCGGCGCCGCCTGGCTGTCGCCGGCGTTCGCGCCGGTCGCGTCGGGCCAGCCACTGGCGCGCGCACTCCTGCGCTCGCCCTTCGATTTCCTGATCGGCAGCCTGGTCCTGCTGGCCATCGTCGTCGTCGTCTTCGACGTCGCCGAACGCTGGCGGTTCCGGGCACGCCACGTGCGGCGCGCGGTCGATGCGTCGATGCGCACGCTGCTCGGGTACGTGGCGGTGCAGGTACTGGCCGGCGCCGGTTTCTCGGCCGTGGTGGCGGGTTATCAGCTGTTCCTGCGCAGCACCTTCATCCAGGCGCGCAGCGACATCCTGAATTTCTCCATTCACCCCTGGAACCCGGCGCGGCTGGCGCTGGCCGTCAGCCTCGTGCTGTTCGACGTGTGGCTGCTTTGGCTCGGGGTGCTCGTGTTGCGCCTGGCCGTCACGCCGTGGCGTCGCCTGGCCGGGGCGCGGGGTCACGTGCTGCCGGTCGCCGCCTGGGCCGCCGGCTTCTGCGTGATCAGCGCGCTCGGCGTCAGCCTGGGCTGGCGCGTGCCGTGGGTGCCCGCCGCGGTGGCGTACGCCGCTGTCGTCGTTGCCGCCGTGCTGAGCGGCCGTGTGGTCCCCTGGTTTCGCCACGCGTCCCAGGGACTCCGGCTGGTTCTGGCCTTCCTCGCGCTGCTGCTGCCGGCGGTCGTGATGTACCCGACGCTGATGCACTTCGCGGATCGGGCCAATCACGTCGAGATCGAGCGCAACTTCGCGCCCGAGGTCATCACTCAGCGCGAGGCCATCAAGACGCACATCGCGAACGCGATGGATCAGATCGATACCACGCCGGATCTCGCCGGCCTCGTGGCCAGCGCAGCGGCGGCGCGCAGCGGCGGCGCCAGCGACACCCCGTTCTCGACCGTCGCCTTCTCGATCTGGTCGAAGACGGACCTGGCGACGTCGCGAATCGCCTCGGCGATCGAGATCTATTCCGCCGAAGGCGCCATGGTCAGTCGTTTCGCGCTCTACCTGCCGGAATACCGGTACACCTCGACGGCGCTGCACACGGAAACGCCCGAGCAGAGCTGCAGCTGGGACCTCTATGAGTACGTCTCCCGCTTCGGCTCGCAGGAGCGCAAACTGCTGCACGCCGGTCGCGCGATCTGCGTCCCCGGCCCCGGCGGCAAATCGGTGATCGTCGGGTCGATCGTCATTCACGCGATGCTCGACTACAGCGCGTTGCCGTTTCTCTCGTCGCAGAGCCCGTACTACGAGCTGCTGCGGCCGGCCGAACAACGGCGGCGCGAAGGCGTGCCGGCCGGCGAGGTCGACCTCACCGTGTACGGCTGGAGCGGCACCCAGATCTACACGTCGGCGGCCATGTCGTGGCCGCTCGGCGACGCGCAGTTCCGCGACGCCTACGCGTCGCGGAGGCCGTTCTGGACGTCGATCGACAACAACGGCACGAACTACGACGTCTACTTCATGAACGACCGGGGCGGCATTTACACGCTCGCCTATCCGACGGTGCCGCCGGTCGGCCATCTGGTGAACCTCGCCGAGCTGACGACGCTGGTTGGCCTCGTGTACCTGGCGATGCTCGCTGGCGCCGTGCTGTTCCGCGTGATCACCGGCCATCGCTCCGGCTCGGGGCGCGCGCTGCTGCGAGAGATCCGCGCCAGCTTCTACCGCAAGGTGTTCCTCGCCTTCGTCGCGGTCGCCGTCATCCCCGTCATTACCCTGGCGTTCGTCGCCCAGGCGTACATCGGCGGGCGGCTGCGCGCCGACACCGAAGCGGCGGCCGTCAAGACCGGCGCGATTGCGCAGCGGGTCATCCAGGACTTCAACATCAACATGCTGATGCCCGACGTCCGTGCGAACCGCTCGGAGGGCGGCATCCCGTCGCAGACGCCGCTGACGGAGTTCGGCGACGACGTCATGGTGTGGCTGAGCGGCGTCATCGACCAGGACGTGAACGTGTTCATGGGGCCGGAACTGGTGGCGACCAGCGAGCGCGACCTGTTCGAGTCGCAGCTGTTGCCGATGCGCACGCCGGCCGACGTGTACCGCGCCATCGCCCTCGATCGCCGTTCCAGCTTCGTGGGGCAGGAGCGATCGGGACAGTTCCCCTACATGCTGGCCGCCGCGCCGATCCGCATGGGTGACCGCGAGGCGATCCTCACCGTGCCCTTGATGCTGCGGCAGCAGGAGATCGAGCGCGAGATCGACGACATGAACCGCCGCATCGTCCTGGCGTCGCTGCTCTTTATCCTGGTGGGCGCGGGCATCGGATACACCATGGCCGAGCGGATCGCCGATCCGGTGAACCGGCTGACGCGGGCGACCGGGCGCATCGCCCGCGGCGACCTCACCGCCCGGATTGCCGCGACCTCCTCCGACGAACTGCGGCGCCTGGTCGAGGCGTTCAACAGCATGGCGGCGGACCTGCAGCGCCAGCGCGAGCAACTGGAACGCACCAATCGTCTCGAGGCGTGGCACGACATGGCGCGGCAGGTGGCGCACGAGATCAAGAACCCGCTGACGCCGATCCAGCTGTCGGCGGAACACCTGCAGCGCGTCCACTCGGATCGCGGCCGGCCGCTCTCGCCCATCCTCGACGAGTGCGTCGCGTCGATCCTCTCGCAGGTGCGCCTGCTGCGGCAGATCTCCGCGGAGTTCTCGAGTTTCGCCTCTTCGCCGACGGCCAATCGCGCGCCGGCGCCGCTGCCCGAACTCATCGAGGAGGTCGTCGGCCCGTATCGCACCGGCCTGGCCGGGCGGATTGAGATCGACGAAGACGTCCCGGCGTCGCTCCCGGCGGTGCTGGTCGATCGCGTGCTCGTCGGACGCGCCCTGGCGAACATCGTCGAGAACGCGTTGCACGCGATGACGGGCACGGGGACCTTGTCGATTCGCGCCCGCCTGGTCTCCGAAGGCGGGAAGGCCTTCGTTCAGGTGGTCGTCACCGACACCGGCATGGGCATCGATCCCGACGCCCTCGCCCGGCTCTTCGAGCCTTACTTCTCGACCAGGGCGACCGGCACGGGACTCGGCCTCGCGATCGCGAAGCGCAACATCACGCTGAACGAGGGGACGATTGCGGTGGAGAGCCAGAAGGGCAAGGGGACCACCGTATTCCTGGCGCTGCCGGTGGTGGAGAATCGGGACGTCAGCCAGGCAGTGACAAGCAGCCAGTAGCCACTTTCACCTGATCTTGCCGCGCTTGGCGGGCGGCTGCGCCGCCTCGCCCGCAGCGGGCGCCGCCGCGGCCGCCGTGCTGCGCCGCCTGATCCGGTTCACCGCGATCTCGACGAACGCCGACAACAGGTAGGCGTAGGCGAGCGCGAGAAGCACCTGGCCGGGGTGAGACACGATCGCGCCGAGGCAGAGCGCCAGAAGCAGCAGCACGGTCGGCGACCAGCGCTGCTTCATGTCGATCGACTTGAAGCTGCGGAAGCGAATCGTGCTGACCATCAGGAAGGCGGGGATCAGCACGACGAGAAGGACGGGAATCGCCGCTCCATAGAAGCGGATGCCGTCCGGATACGCGTAGACCGTCGTGGCCAGCACGCCGGCCGCCGCCGGGCTCGGCAAGCCGACGAAGTAGCGCTTGTCGCTGACGTGCTGGATGTTGAACCTGGCCAATCGCACGGCGGCCGCGGTCACGTAGATGAAGCCGGCCACCCACCCGACGCGGCCCCATCCCGCGCCCACATCGGCGAGCGGCTCGAGTCCCCACGTGAAGGTGAGGATGGCCGGCGCGATGCCGAACGAGACGACGTCGGCCAGCGAATCGAACTGTACGCCGAAGTCAGTCGCAGTCCCGGTCATCCGGGCGAGGCGGCCGTCGATCGCGTCGAAGACCCAGGCCAGTCCCACGCAGGCGGCCGCCGTTTCGAACTCGCCGCGCATCGCGTAGACGACGCACGCGTACCCGCAGAAGAGGTTGGCGAGCGTGAAGGCGCTGGGCAGCAGGAAAACGCCGCGGTGGACGCGACGCGGCCGATCGATCCGCCGCCGCCGCAACGGGCCCAGCAGCTTCAGGTGGCGCCGCGAAGATTCCCCGTCGTCGTCGTAACCGCCGCCGTTCAGTCCCAGTCCGGTCACGTCACGCTCCAGTGCGGCGCGGCCCCAGCCGCGCAATCACGGTTTCGCCTGCGCGCACGCGGTCGCCGACGGTGACCAGCACCTCGGCCCGCTCGGGCAGGAATACGTCGAACCTCGATCCGAACTTCATCAGCCCCAGGCGCTGGCCGGCAGTCACCGGGTCGCCCGGCGCGAGCCGGCAGACCACGCGCCTCGCCAGGACGCCGGCGATTTGCCGGCAGACGACCGACTCCCCTTCGCGATCGATCCAGATCTCGTTTCGGTCGTTCTCGACCGCGGCATCGGCCTCATAGGCAGGCAGAAAGCGGCCCGGACGGTACTCCACCTTCATTGTGCGCCCATCGACAGGTGAGCGGTTGATGTGAACGTCGAGCGGCGAGAGGAAGATGCTGACTTGGCGCCAGCACCCCTCTGGTGCCGACGGTTCGGCAGCGCCCGCGACAATCACCCGGCCGTCGGCTGGCGAGATGACGGCCTCCGGATCGGACGGGACGTCGCGGTCCGGGTCACGGAAAAAAAAGGCGAAACTGGCCGCAAGCGCCCCGAAAGGGAGCGCCCAGCGCGGGCGCCTCACTAACGCCAGCAGTGCTGCGGGAACGAGGGCCCCGACAATGAAAGGGGTACCCGCTCGGTCGATTCGCATAATTTGGATGGCGGAAGCCCTTTTCCCAGCCCCCTTGGCTCGCGCTTCTCGCATTCTACCCCGACAATGCCCCCCCTTCCGAATTCACGTCCTTGGGGTCAGGTCTCGAATCGTGAAAAAACTGAGGGTTTCAGACCTGACCCCGAGATCGTGAAAAAACTGAGGGTTTTAGACCTGACCCCGGGAAC
>Ga0315282_10015380_pt1 | contig 11291 bp, 9 predicted proteins | sample YL17G07_20_MG_FD_203693 | JGI IMG/M metagenome (GOLD analysis project Ga0315282, IMG submission 203693) | Sediment microbial communities from Yellowstone Lake, YNP, Wyoming, USA - YL17G07_20 | ecosystem: Environmental > Aquatic > Freshwater > Lake > Sediment | place: USA: Wyoming | collected...
GAGCCGCTTCTTCGGCCGCGAGCAAGTTACATAGAACAAGTTGCGATTCCGTTCAAAGGTCTCACGCTTGTCTGGTGGTATGACATCGGCCCATTCGAGAAATTGATTAAAATTATATTGGTTCCATCCTCTTCCAAAGACCACGAGCACATTTTCAAATTCAGCCCCTTTGACCCCGTGCTTGGTAGAGAATGGGGTCTTCTCATTTATGAATTCTGCCAACCTAATTACCTCCTGGTAGGAAACCTCCCGCAGTTGTCGAAGGCGCGTGACCGAAACTGGTTCCTCTTCACCCGCTTCTTGAGGTGGCTGTTCAAGGGCACCTTCCTTGCGTTCGACTGCATCGGGGAGGCGTGGCCTTTTCGTTTGCTTTAGGTGGTCCAGTACTGCGCCGATGGTCCCTGTCGTTCGCAGTGCCAGTAGCTTGTCCATGTCTCTCGTCCAAACCAGTTTGTCAGCGTGAGATTGGATAGCGAGCGTCCGGCCGCCCATAGCAGCAAACATTTCACCATAGCGCTGCTTCTCAAAAGCGCTGCACATTGGCTCCAGTTCATCGATAAAGAACGCAATGTGAGAGTCTTCTTTCTTGATGAATGCTTCGTTGTAAGGGAACACATCAGCAAGGTTGTTGTAGCCTTGCTTTGCCGCGAGTACCTTATGCGTCAGCATGAGAATCTTGGTCTGCCCCGGAGACATGTCCCAGCCTTCGGATATCAGGCGACTGATGAGGGCATCCAAATGCGAACCGGCAGCCTTGTCTGGCAAATCACCACCCCAGTGCTGACCAGTACGCCGTACACCAACCCAATCATTGGTGTGATAAACGGCTACGACCCCTTGGGCGTTTGGATCTCTCACGTGCTGTGGCAGCTCTGATCGAATACGATTGAGACATTTCACTATCACGGGAACCGACCGAAAGTTGGCCTTCTTGCCTATCACCTGCAAGTTTGGATGCTCGATTGTTCCGCAGCCGGTACCGTAGATCTTCTGCCAGTGGTCACCAAAAAAACCAATGAGCGGCCCTTGGTCCGCACCAAGAACATCGGTCTTCAAAGCGTCCGCTATCGCTTTGTCGGTATCCTGGTACTCATCGATGAACAAAATCGGATGCCGACTGGCCAAAGCCATGCGAAACTTTGGCTGAGCAAAGAGCTTTACCGCTAGAACCAGCACGTCGTTGTGGTGTAGCGCGGCATGGGTCTCATCGATAACTCGACGCCCTAACTCATCATAGGTGATCGGCCGCTTGCCAAGGTCGCCAGCTTCCTGCAGCTTCTCAGCCCAACCTTCAAGATGTGGCAGTTCATTGCGCAGGTATGGCTGAAAGTCACGAATCATCGACCAACAGAAAGCGTGGATTGTCGAAGACTGGATCGCCGGGTGACGGTCAGTTCGAGCAACGATCTCTTCGACAGCGACGTTCGTATAAGTAATGCATGCTACTCGCTGATGGCGCCTCAACAGGTCAGGTCCACGCTTGTTGATCACGTACTTAAGGGCTTGTATCAAAGAATAAGTCTTGCCTGCACCGGCACCAGCCTCGACCAGGAAACTCTTACCGGCGTCGATGCATGTCTGGATGGCCAGCCTAGTCTCCTCAGCGGCCTGCTCCGCAGGATTTAGCATGGCATCAGGCATTCGATTTAGCCTGCGTGGCGGGAGGCGCGATGGCAGCCGATGGCTCGGTGGCCATACCTGGAGGCATTGAGACCGGAGCAGGCGGCCCGCTGGCTAGCCAGGACAATCCTTCCGAGATATACCGTGGTACAATCCAGCCGGTCTTTGCGATTGCGTACTCCAACGCAAAATCAGATTTCTTGGTTGCTAACTTTCCAGCTTTCTTCCATGCGGTTGCCTCTCTCTCAACCCCAGTACCTGAAAGTTCGAACAAAATTGGGTTTGCCAAGATGAAGGCATCCTCAAAGCTACGGCCACATGGTGAATTGCGCGTCTCTGGCACCTGATAGGCCAACCGATGGAAATCGTGGATTTTGTCTGCCTCAGGCTTGTTGACAAGAGCGGATGGCGCAATATCAGAATCGCCGAACCATTTCTTGATACAGGCATTGCTGGTGCGAGTTCCTTCCGACACCTTGCATGCGATGAAGTCACCCTTGCCGTTGTCTTTCACCGCATCCAAATCCGTGACAACAAGGGTCCGCAGCTCAAGAAACGTCAGCAAGCCAAAGAATAAGTGAGCGTACGCTCCGCCTACCTCAACCACCGACATGTACTGGCTCGATAGATGCCGCTCCTTGAGATTGCTGGCATCGATTTTCTTGATCATTTCGGGTAACAGCAACCGCTCGGCGGTGCCTTCGATCAGTATGGCTTTGTCCGCGAAGAGCAGATCGCAACGGGTCAAGGTCATGTACTTGTGCAGAAAGTCGCGGTCATCCGCTTGCGTACCTCCAAGGCCCTGTCGCAAATCCTTTATTCGTGTGGACCGGACGGTGCCTTCGCCCGATGTCGACAGAAAGTACCGCATTGAGTCGAAGGGCGCCTTGTTCGCCACGTGAGATGAGTGCGTGGTAACCACGAACTGTACCGGCCAGGGGGTCCCATTTGAGAATTGCTTGGCGAATACATCCGCTATTGCGCCGAGTTGCCTGATGAATACTTCCTGCATCTGCGGATGCAGGTGGACTTCCGGTTCTTCAATGAAGATCAAATGGACTCCCGGCGAACCTTCTCGTGCCTTAAAGGACTTGAAGAACTCGTAGAGCTTGAGGAGAATGAACACCAGATTGCGTACGCCCAATCCGTTGTATGCTTCAGGAAGGTTTATCCCGTTTACGCCAGCATAATGGACCCTCGTGTTATCCGTGAGAAGCCGGTGTACGTCTAGCGTTGTTTCGGTGATGAGACGAGGATCGCTCAGGCCGGGATAGCCGAATAGGGTAAATGCCGGGATCAAGTCTTGCAGTTTCTGGTTGAAACCGCCATCGATGCTGTCTTGTATTCCCTTGACCGCGGTCTCGAGCTTCTCAGCGACATCACGATCCTTCTCGTCGGCGGAATCAGCCATCGCAGAAGCCAGTAGTGTTTCCAAAACCTTGCCCAATAGATTGATGTCCTTGTGTGTCGTGTCATCGAGCCCCCGTTGTGCATTGATGAAATCGGCTTGCACGAGAGCACGGAGGGTAGAAAACTCGACGGTCTTCTGGTTCGTGGGATCGGTGGGGTCCACTGCCAAGACGGTGGACGTGTAATGCTTGGGAAGTCGCTCTCGAATTGCCCGGCAGAAGTCAGTCTTTTGCTTGTCCTTTTCAGCATCGGGGTCGACTTTCAGGTTTTCGAAGAAAGCCACAACATCGCCATCCTTCAACTGATATCGCAAGACGATAAGAGCATCTGTGCATTCCGGGTTCAAATCGACGATGAAGTCGCTGAGAAGGCCCAGACTCGGGACATTCTTGTCGTAGGTCACGGTCAGCTTGGCCTCGATGATCGGGAGAGCTTCCCGAATCTTGTCATCTTCGCCGCCTTCACGTTGAAGAAGAAAAGCCTTCCAGAAATCCTCGTGTGATGACAGAGAAAAATCCTCCAAGCTGAACGTGGCGGTCTGAGCGAAGAGCAATCGTCGGAATAGCTCGGCGAGAGAGGTTTTCCCGCTGTTGTTGCGGCCGACAATTACTGTCGTCCGCTCTTCAAGGAGAAGCTCGACCTTCGCGAGCAGGCGAAAATTTGTGATTTCGATCTTACGAATGTGCATCGCACTTCTCCAACAGTAGAGCCGGAATGCTCCTTGTTGTGGACCAAACGCGCCGCAACCCAACAGCCCGCTGAATACGGGATACCATCTTAGACCAAGTCGACAAGAATGGTCACGGCAGTACTTAACTTTCCAAGCGCCAGTATAGGCGAATCGACGGGATGGTACAAGGCAGGAGGGAAGGGTTCGATGTATCGGGTGCTCTGCTTTTGGAGTTCAAGACACCGGGTGCCCGTGGTGCGTAGGCACCGGAACCGACCATGTGGCACGCAGCCAGGTTTCATGCGGCTCCGCGCTCGTTGGACAGGTTTCAGGAACGGAGGTCGGGTACGAGTCACACGATCCTCGCGAGGCGTTGCCCCTCGCACTGGTGAGCGTACAAGAACCACGACGGCGACCGGAACTCGCAGGCGCTCGCCCCAAGACAGCCTCTCCCGCCAGGGGGTCTGTCGAGGTGTGCTCACGCTCGAGAGCGATCGCGCTCGGCGCGATCGAAACGACGGAAGCTCGCACTACGAGAAAGGGCATCTCCACATCGGGTTCCCGTCCGGAGGCGGCATCGCCATGACCCCGAGCGGGGACATTGTCGGGTGGGAACGATAGGAATGAAACGAACTGTCGTCCGGCAAAGGAGCGGTCAAGCTTGCGGAAATCCACGCAGGTGACCACGGCTCGCATGCCGACCGCATGGTCATCAACCCTGCTGTCTTCTCGAAGATCGTACACCGCATCGCGTGCAACCCGTACGAGAACCGAGCTGGCTTACCTGACTACGCCGTCTGGAAAGACAACATCGAGCGCACGGCTGTGCTAGTATGGACATAACCAGTTTCTGTTGACCGGGGACTAGAAACCTGCTTCAATTCGCTTTTGTGTTAAGTGGTTTTTACTTTGAGAGAAGAGCGTGGTTGCTATGACGATCCTTTTCAAACAAGGTTGCGGGGGGATTCCAAGCAAGGACCAACAGAGGGGGAGGATTCACACATGCAGTGGCTTGATGTAGTACCCGCGGTGCCGGTGATCGGTTGTAGGTTCACCCCGGATTTCGAAGCCGCTTTCGATTACTTGAGGCGAATAGCCCCTCTGTTAAACGAGGACGCCAAAACAGGGAAAACGGCCGCAATAGCACAACCTTCTCCGGGAGTCCTGAACATCGAATGGACAGACGGCTTTGAATGTCGACTCACACCCACCGAAATAATCCTTCTGTTCCAATACCGGGTTGCCCCCAAGCGCGAGGTGGCCAAGCTGCCGATGGCAGAGTGTGGAAAACTTGAATCATATAGCACTCTGTTACATTCGATGATTAGTCGATATAATCGAATTGCCAAGGCGGTGTTGTCAGGACATCGACTACTGCATCGTGTGGGTGTTGTGGCTAATGCTTGGATGGCGGTTGAATCACTGCCTCCAGGAGTAAAGGAGTATTTTGAACATCAAGGAGCACTGTGGCGTCGCTCGGCCGTGAGGGTGCAATCAAGTATTGTAATCCCCTTACATCAGGACGAGAGAAGTATCGAGCGATGTAATTATATGCTGTTTTATGATGCTGACATAGAGCCGAAAGGCGAAATCAACCTACAGCTCGATTGGCAATATCTTTTTAACGAGCCGAATAAAGTCGATAGTAACCAGTTGGCGAACCAAATTGATCCATTAGTGAAGAAGGCCCTTGCTTGGTTTGAGCGATTTGGCGCTGGGGAGTATCGAGATGAGACAGCTGGCAGTTAAAGCTGATATATCCAGAGGAAACAGAAGTGACCGTACCACGCCCGATGGGTTTAATTCAAAGCCCATCTCCGTGGACCCCGGGAATGCTCGGCCGGACTCGATGTATATATCATACAGGGGTAGGTTCTCAGACACCGTTGTAGGAAATCTAACAACAATTTCGAACAAGTGGCAAGAAGCCGAATCGTCTATGGCAGAGTCATTTGGGTTGGAAGATAAAGTTATTGTTCCAGTCGAGACAGAAAGTTTTCCAATAAGAGCAACTGTGCCCGGTTCAATCGGAAGTGACATCATGCGTAGTAGCCCCCCCGAGTACCGGGGCTTCCTCCGCACTGTTGGTGATACTCGCACCGCCGAACGTGCGCTGGCGCAAGCGCTTTTCCCACTTGAGCATGAACTTAACCACGAGAGAGCAGAGTTGGTGCGAACTAGTATAAGTAGATCACTTACTTCCCCAGAGAGACAGAAGCTCGCATTTATCGAGTGGAAGCTGGATCGTATTGAAGACGCTAGAATTGGTCCATCGCTTGATATATTGGAGACTACTGCCTCCGGGCTGGAATCCCTATCTGAACGACTAGACCGGCTCATTGGAGACGTAAATGAGCGCTGGCCATCCGCAACTAAACCACGCTCCGGTGGTCGGGATCGCTAGATCCAGAAGTTCGACGAATGACAAGTTTCGACGCAATAATAAAGAGGAGCAATGTAGAGAGTACTAAGGATTACCAGAACTACCGTGAGAATTTACGCTTTGACTTTTACTACGCATGTGCCTACTGTTCAATAACAGAAATTGAAGCGAGCGGTGAAGGATTCGAAATTGACCACTACCTACCGAAGAAGCATTTTAATGAACTAGCCAACCAATATGACAATCTAATGTGGGCATGTAAGACGTGCAATAGAACCAAAGCGGACTGGTTTCCGCCGGATGTTCAGGGCCAATCTGACATGCGAGTCATTCGAGTGGATAAAGAAGATCCAAGAGAACACATATCCCTCGAACAATTGAACCTGCAGGGGAAATCTAGACCTGGAGAATTTACAGTATGCTGGCTCCGGCTTAACCGCCCTGCTTTGAAACGTTTGCGAGATATTCGGCAACGTTTTTGGAAAGCTGATGAAGTGGTCGCTAATGGGCTACGTGTTCTATTACGCCTACGTATCGACGATTTACCTGGACAGGTGAAGACTCGGGTATTAGCTTGGCGGAGTGAAATTGCGGCGGCAGCAGAGGAGACCGCTCAGATCTTACAACGTTTCATCAGAGAACAATCCCGTTCTTACATCTTAGATGAAGATCCCGATAAAGAAGAACAGCTCAAAAGGCGTCGAGAATTCCTTAAAACATGTGGGGCTCTTGAACCTAAAAGCATGTTTCTGACAACAAGCGTTATCTCAAAACGCACTGGGGCTTTACATGGTACTCGTAAAACATAGATATTCCAAACGAGGAGGGATTTAATGAAGAGAGGGGCAATTATTATTGCCAATCCTGGAGAAGTTGGAACTGAAGATTATTGCAAAGGAGTTCTAGAAGATGTAGAAGACTATCAAAACTTCCTTCGGGCGGCGCATGGAGGCCTCTGGGAAAACTCCGAGATATACATGCCCTTAATAAAACCATCAGTCTCGGAGGTTTTAAAAGCTATTGATTCTTTAAAGAAATGTGATTACTCATTGATCATTTATTCTGGTCATGGTTATTTATCGAAGAATGATAGTTCTACCATTCTTGTTCTCAGCAAAGGTGAGGAGCTGGACTCGTCTCGCCTACGCAATTTGTCAAACAAGCAAACAATAATACTTGATTGTTGTAGATGTGTTGCGGTTTCACCAATATTAGATGAGGCGATTATTAAAACTGCCGCAGTGCTGGCCAAGCTTAATCCGCAAGATTGCCAACGATATTATAATGATCGAATAGAAAAATGCAAAGACCATCTTCTTGTCCTCCATTCTTGTAAAGCCGGAGAGTACTCTTATGATAGCAATCATAGAGGGGGTTGCTTTTCAAATCATTTGCTACATACCGCAAATGATTGGGTTCAGAAGAAAAGAAATGATGTTGATATAAGTAAAAAATATTCTATTCATTCCGTCGTTGAAGCATTTTCGGATAGCGAGATTAAAGTGCATGCAGAAACCGGAAATAGACAACATCCGGAAATATTCAAACCAAGAAGCGCACCGTATTTCCCATTTGCAGTTGTCGCTTGAGATCAACCTATTTTATCTGATAGATTACACCGGAAATCAGAATTTATAGTGGCATTCCATTCAAGAAGGGGAATGGCTATCGATGTAATCGATAAAATCCAAAGGATACCCTTCGACATTATCAGCTATATTTCGTTTTGATCGCCACCATTGGCGGTGTTGTTTAATTATCTCTTTGGAACCAAGAAAATCATTTATCTTATTTGTGTCTCCATTAAAGTGACGCCATACTTTTTCGAGTAAGTTATAGACAATGCAACAATAGCTATCGTAACGCAAAAACTCGTCAGTTGAAAAAGAATCGCTATAGCTTGAACAGAAATCTGGATTCTCAAAATATGGGTACTGTATTGACAATAGATTCATTTGAAGTATCTCATCATACAATTTTAATTCATCTTGATTACGGATCCTGCGCTTTGTAATATACACTGAAATAATAGTTGCAATAAAAGTAGAAATGACTGTTGAAAGGAGAGTCGATATCGTTCCAGCATCCCAAGCCATAACTGTTTTCCTCCTCGATGCTATTTGGATAAAAGATAGAACGCTAAATGTCAAGGCATACAGAAAAAACACATGGAAAACGGTCTTGACCTTTTCTGTCACTCCCCCACTCTTCCGAATGAAAGTATGGTAGAAAGATTATGCGTAATTCTTCTACCAAACCGAGCCGGTCCGAAGGTGGGCGCTGTTCCCAGGAGCGAGATGCGGGGGAAGATGTTCGGAAACCAACCAAACCACCCCTATCCGACGAGGCAGTGGAGAACATCGTCGAGTTCATCCTGTGTGTCAGGGAGATCTTGGAGAACCTACAAGCCAGGGGGTATAATATACAGACCGGCGAGCTTGTCCGGCCAGGCCACGATAACGAGCCCCGCTCGTGATCTTGTTATTCACTAACCCCTCCCTTTATGACCGACAACATCTCCCATCCCCAGGAATACCTGGTGTATACACGCCGAAGCACGGACGACCTTATCAACCAGAAGAACTCCATCGAGTACCAGACCAAGCAGTGCCTGGCCTTTGCCCAGGCCCAGGGCTTGGTTGTGGCTGGCATTTCTATCGAAGGCTTCTGCGAAAAAGGCGTGGTCCAGGAACGGCACACAGCCTTCAAGACAGCAGCCTTGGACATCGGCCGGGACGGCACGGTCAAGTACCGGATCGAGAGGCCCAAGTTCCAGCGGCTTGTCTCCCTCCTCGCTGAGCGGAAGCTCCGAGGAGTCGTCTGTCTCTGCTGGGACCGGTTGAGCCGCAACCCGCACGACGACGCCATCATCAAGGACCTTAAAGCCCGAGGAGTGGACGTCCGGTTCGTCGAGGCGACCTATGACAACTCCAGCTCGGGCGCCCTGCACATGGACATCGACGGCATGTTCGCCGCCCACTACTCGAGGGTGTCGAGCGAGAAGATCCGGGCCGCCAACGCCAAGCTGCGGGCCGAGGGCAAGTGGCCTGGCCGGACGCCGATCGGATATCTGGACCAGGGTCCGGACAACAAGCCCCTCGATCCTGACCGCGCTCCTATCATCCGCCGGATGTTCGAGCTCTATGCCACCGGCGAGTGGAGCATGTCCCAGCTTGCCAAATGGGCGCGAGAGCAAGGGCTGATGACCAAGCCGCAGCGTCCGCATCGGACGGCCGAAGAGATCCTGGCCGGAACAGACAGCGCCAGCAAGCCCGTCAGCTACCCGATAAAGGAAAAAACCATAGAGTGCATGCTCCACAACTCCTTTTATACGGGAATGATCAGGCACGGGGGAATCGACATCCCCGGAAGCCACGAGCCCCTGATAACCAAGAACCTGTTCCAGCGCGTTCAGCGGATGCTCAACCAGAGAAACACCTCGGTCCATTACGTGGACAAGCAGTTTTTCGTCTATCGAGGGTTCGTAAAGTGCGCCTGCCGGCGGTCCTACTCTCCTTACGAGAAAAAGGGCTTCCGCTATTACTGGACGCCCTGCCGAGACGGGTGCCTGAACAGTCGGGCCAATCTCCGCGAGGACTACATCGACCACCTGTTTGAGGCCCTCTTAGGTCGCGTTTATCTGAGCGAGAAAGAGATAGCCCACATCAAGGATCGGGCACCGCAGGCGCTCCGTAGGAGATCCGACAAGCGGGCCGATAAGCAGAAGGAGCTGGAACAGCAGAAGGTCCGCGCCCAGCGGGACCTGGGATATCTTGAGGAAAACAAGATCACCCTCCTGAGGGAGGGTGCGTACACGGCTTCGGCCTATGCCGAGGAAGCGAGACGTCTTGAAGACGAGTTGGCCGGTCTTGATTCCCAGAAGGTCGTTGCGGAGTCAGTGGACGGAAGGCAGATGCTTGATACCGTATTGGAGTTTTCGGAACTCGTTCGTTTGGCTAAGACTAACTATAAAAACACTTTGCCGGATGAAAAGCACCATTTGCTTTCCATCTCCGTTTCGGAACTGGTCGTGATAGACGGATTCTTGGCTAACTTCAGCGCAAAGGCCGGCTTCGCAGCCATGCTGAAACGGCCAGTCGGCGGATTCAGTGGACCCAATTACGTCTTTTCGGAACTGGAGGGGATTTATACGGAGATTTTCAAAGCCACTTCACAGATTATACCATTATTAGCATCTAGTAAATAGTGGCAGAATATCTATACAGTGTTTTCATCCAAGTTCATAGATTAACTCAAAGATACCAAGACTGGACTTAGAACCATCGCGTTGTACACCTAAAATAGCCTCTCGAATTTCAAGGACCAGATTAAGGTCGGCTTTGTTTGCATTAGTACCATGAGCAATGATATTACGAATGTCTGCCAGGGGATACAAGCGAGCGCCACCACCCCAGCGAAATGTCTTATTTAACATTGATATAATTGCTGTGGCTGCATCCTGATTGGAATTTATTTTCTTATTTATCAATGCCATCGTCGAATGATCGGTTCGAAAAGGAGTTCCCTCCCACCCCAAGCAAGAGTTCCCTGACACAATGGTATTAATTGATTTGAAATAAATAGTAAGGAATCGACCATCATTTCCTTGGAAGTGTTCGCGCTGGTTTTGTTCATTCACGAAAACATATCTGGGGTCATTTGGATTCGGCAAAGCAGGCAATATAAATTGTCGAGTAAAAAAGAATTCCACTGCGGCAACGAGAATAATTATTAGATCTCCATAATCATCCTCTTCTACGATTTGGAAACGATGAAACCAGGTCTCCATTTGTCGCAGTTGGTTGAGCAACTCAGGATAGGAGGTCTCCATCAAGGACATAACAGTAGGCCCAAGGATTACCTCACAAAGATAGGAATCGACGGCACGTTTTATGCGTCCACGCATTTCGGGTTTTTTATCATGGTTACGAGGCAACTGGAGAGCTACTTCGATGCTGGCTGAAACACGCTCCACATGTCGAGGGCCCGGTGGAAGGTATACAGTTACTCTATCAAGCAGGCCGCCGTCCAAGAAAGCATCCGGATAAAGAGTCGGGAAACGTAATCGGTATGCCCGAAAGGACTCCAGAGCCTTGGAAGGTTCATTCAACGCGAGATGAGCCTGAGAGCGGATAAAGTGAATGCGCGCATCGACAGAAAGAGCATCGCGATCACGTATTGTGTGTTGGATTGAGTCTAGAATCGCGA
>Ga0315282_10015382_pt1 | contig 11291 bp, 6 predicted proteins | sample YL17G07_20_MG_FD_203693 | JGI IMG/M metagenome (GOLD analysis project Ga0315282, IMG submission 203693) | Sediment microbial communities from Yellowstone Lake, YNP, Wyoming, USA - YL17G07_20 | ecosystem: Environmental > Aquatic > Freshwater > Lake > Sediment | place: USA: Wyoming | collected...
ACTTTCGGGTTAGAAATGTCCAAAGTGGGCAAGGCTTGAATCACTTCCTTTACCTTCTCCGATGATACTTGGGTCGTAAGAGATATTTCCTTGATGCTTTCAGGCTGGGAAAGTATGGTCGTTGCGGAAACCAACGGAGCCGGCTGTAAATTGATCGCCATCTGGGCAGCCACGACTATCTCCTGTACTGCCCGTTCGGGAATACCGGTTTCTTTTGCCGTCTGCCTAATTGCCGTCATGTTCACAATGTTCATGTTGCAGATAGTCTGAAGCACTTTCCTCACCTGGTCATCTGAGATGTTTACCTGACTGGCTATACTGGTAACGACATTCGTCTGTTTCAATATTTCAGCCAACTGCTGCGTGGACATAACCGCCGGCACCAAAGGAACACCTGAAATACTGATCGATGGTGCGGCCATAATCGGTCTTCCTGCACTTATCACCTGTACCTGCTCAGCAAGAATGTCTTTCCTTCCGGAAGAAGCAGCCAAAATGGTCGCTGCCACCTGGTCTCCTGAGGAAGCACGATTTTGCAACTCATCTTTGATGCGGGTGTAAAACTCACGCTCCGCCGGAGAAGCAAGGGAAGATGCTGAGGCAATTTTTTCAAAATTTCTCTCAATCGCACTTCTGTCTATATCGTTCATCTCCATGCGGGAGATATCAGACAGTGATGAAACAGCCATATCCATTGACTTTGCTATATCAACAGTGCTGACGTTTGAGACTTCTTTAATATTTTCTATCTTAGTCTTTTCCACCTCACGGACTTTCTCTTCAACTTTTTGCCTAAACGGCAGTTCCACAGCCATACCGGCAGTAGTAGTTGGTGACGGAGCCGAAGGTGTCGGAGGCGGAGGCACCGGGTATTGACGCATTCGGTCAAACATCGAGCTTAAAGTGGCATTGCCTTTGGCCATCACATCGCAGCAGTAATCACGGAATATCCTAAGAAGTAGCCAGGGAAGCAAAATGGTAGCCCAGAGCATGATTAAAGAAATCACATATTCGGCAAAAGTATCGACATAATTTGCCGAGTTGGTAGGAGAAAGTGTTTGAGCAGGTCCACCGTATAGAATATTTATGGCAGTTCTATATATCTGTCCACCGGATGTATCGCGCCTTGAAAAATCAAACGGATACGGTATGCCGGCTATCCAAATTTTGGTAAGGGCTGAAAGGAACATGGCCATTAAAGGGCCATAAAAAAGCCATTGGAAAAATACGCCTATCCAGATCCAACCTATATTCCTGATGAAGGTAAACGGCATAAGGAGGGCAAGGAATGGAGAAATTATAAGAAGTAACCATAGAATGATATTGCGCAGGATTATAATAATACTCATGACATAATAGGTAAATGAGGTGAAGTTGATGATAAAAAGAGCGGTCTTCGCTGACTCTTGACTATATGCATCACGATTAATGTAACCGATAAAGCTTGTATAGTTGGCATCCATATTACCAGAACCGGAAAAAACCACGTTAAAAAGATCATGTCCCCCGACATTATGGATAAAAAATTGCATCACTATTTCGCTTACTTGTATCATTGCCAAAACAATCGCGTAGGAAAAGGTCACGTATAAAAGTATAATGACCACTTTGATGATGATTGAAACGGGACTGTTGATTCCTGTAAGCGGCGAACTGATACCAGAAAATACCGGACCAAGCGGACCTCTTTTTTGAGAAAGTATCAGCCCTAAGCCAAAAGCGACAATCACCAGGATGATAAAAACGTAAACTATATTCCGGGAAAAAACCCAAATTTCCATCAATACCGGTGCGGTATGAACCGGAGACTTATTAAATACCCACCACAAAAACTGTCTGGATCGGTCAGCCGCTTTTCCGACATCGGTTACTTCCTGATCAAACGTCCAGTTGACTGTGGAAGCAGGCGGAGCGACAGCGGGCGGAGTTGGTACGGAAGTTGGAGGTATAGGAGTAGTTTGAGCAAAAACCGCTTTAGGGAAATAACTACAACAGATAACAAAAGAAAAAAGGAGAATTAAAAAAAGATATTTCCGGACTCGCCTTGATTCGCCTCGTTTCGACCTCGTCGAAACGGGTTCGGCGAAGCGGGCCGGATAGGCAGGAAAAAATTTCATGTCACTTATAAGAGTAACTGATATTTAATTCTTCTGTCAATGACTCCTAACTTATCGCGGCAAAAACTCAATAATCCGATATAAAATAATCCCGCAACAAACCATCACGTTGAGAGATTTATTGATGCCGTACATCGGCAGTTCCACTATGGTATCGGCGATATCCAATACCTCTTTTGAGACTCCGTATGTTTCGTTGCCGACAACAACTGCTATAGGAAACTCGGGCTTAAATTTTGCCAAAGGAATACTTTTTTTATGCTGTTCAACCACAACAATTTTGAATTTGGAGGCATGCGAGGCATGCGAGGTTGAACCTCGTTTTGATCGATTAGATTGCGATTTAATGGAATTTTTAAGATCTGCAATTGCTTCAAGTGCTGTCTCTCTATATTCCCAATCTACCCATTGCCATGTGTTGATCGAGGCTTTTTTGATTTTAGGATTGGGAGGAGTCTCCGTCTCTTTGCAAAGAAATATTTTCTCTGCCGCTACCGCATCAGCTAACCTAAAAATAGCACCAACATTATATGTATCCAACACGTTATCAAGAATGATGTAAATTGGGTTTTTTTTAATATTTTTTATTACTATCGGATTTGGCTCTCGTGTACGTAACTGCCTCGCATTCAATTTAATCATATAATGACAATCTAGGGAAAATGTTTTAAAACATTTTCCCTGATTATAATTTTTTACTATAAGATTTGATAAGCTTGGGGACCAGTCTTACAGATGAAAATCCTATTAGAATTCCTAAGAGCGTTCCAACCACCACGTCACTGGGATAATGTTTACCGAGATAGATCCGAGAGAAACTAATTAATAACGCCAGAAGGTAATATCCGTATTTTAATTTTTTATGCTTTACCGAAAGAATATAGGCGCAGGCAAAAGCAATTGTCGTATGACTAGAAGGAAATGAAAATGAATTGAAACTAAAATCGAGTACTCTTGCTGGCAAAGTAAATTCAGGACGCAATCTTCCAACCAGATTTTTTAGTATCAACTCAATAGAAATCAACGATAATGCTACTCCCGTAAAGAGAGCGATCAGTTCTCTTTTGTCTTTTATTTCCTCCCAGATAACCAGCATAATCCCTATCACTACCCATACCATTCCCCAACTCCCTATTCCGGAAAAGAAGGAAAAAAATAAATCGGAAAAAGAGGTGTGAGGAAGACCATTGATGGTGGAAAAAATCTGTTGGTCAAGTTGTATGAAGAAGTCAAGCATTATCTAATAATTATAAACCCTTCATTTGGATTTTTCTTATGTCGGTTTCACTGTAGGACTCGGGGATGATTTTACTGTCGGGGTAGCAGTTGCTTTTGGCGTCACTTTTACACTAGGTGTAGCTGTCGGAGCTTTTCTTCCTTTTGGTGTTGCCGAAGGAGTGGAGCTTGGAGAGACCGGAGGAGGAGTCGGGGTGTAAAAAATTACCTCTAACGAAGCTTTTGGCGGAACCGGAGAAATTAATTTTTTGCCGCGGCCAACCAGGAAAAAAATCGAGGTGGCCACTATCAAAATAACCAAAACCAAAAGAAGGAATCTTCCCCAGCGTCTTTTTTCTCCCGAAGGACGAAGATATGCCTCATCCATATGCTTAACTGATTATATATCAATCTCCCTAAATTGCAATTTTCCCATTAAATCACTTTTGGCAAAAACTTAAAGAAAATCTTTTGCCAGCATAGTCCGGATTGGCAAAGGCCACTGTTCCGATATCCACATTCAATTTACAGGCTTGATCGTAAGTTATACCCAGCACTTTTACGAAATCTTCTTCTGCCGGTTTTATCAAAGACATAAAAGGAGAACCGAGAATGGTGATTATGAACTTATGGTATTTTGGCAAATAAACAAACTCGTAATTACTATTTTCGGCAAACTTTACATCATTTTCATTATTTGTCATAAGGGGCTTTGCGTAAATATCATTTACAGCGATACCTTCCAATTCTATCTTTTTGCCTGTCGGAATATACAAAGTGGGAGTAGGAGTTCCGCCAGCCGGCGGACTTTGTGTCGGAGTTAAATAACTAATTGTTGTTGGTGTCGCTACTACACTTGGCTTTGACTGATCCTTCTCTCTTTTGCTTGTGAAAAGAAAAAGCACGGTGACAAGAGACAAAATTACGATCGCCACAAATAATATCAAAAGTTGCTTGTTTTTTTCCATGTTTTTACGGTATATTGCATCCTTGGGCAGTGGACCAATCACCACTCCAGTGGGTGCCTCCGCCGGACATATCATAAGCTTTCTTTATGTTGGTCGTCGAATCGGAATAATCTTTAACACACTTATCCAATTTTGCTTGATCGATTATCGTGCATTCAAAAGTCTTCGTTTTGTTGTCACAGCTATACTCAAAAGCTCCTTCACACTGGACCAGCATGTTGATCTGGAAAAGGCCGACACTGTAATCGCATGATTTTCTCTCCAGACATCCTTTGTTTATGACAAAAGGATTGCTATGTGACTCAGCCTGACAGATCTGACTGGCTAATCTTGCCGGTTCCTCGCTTTTGAAAAACTCCGGCTTTTTCAGATTTTCGATAGAACAATAATCGCCCTCACCCAAAGGACAAGTCCCTACGGTTCCGCCACCTCCGCCGCCTCCCGGAGTGCCGCCTCCAGGAGAGGGTGAAATAATCGGTGGAGAAACTGCCGGTGCACCGCTGGGATTGGGATTGCCGGTTCTTGCACAATCGCCTACCCCGTATGGCAAATTAGCACATTGGAGAGCAGGCAAAGCCACCGCCATTGCCTGACCTTTTTCCCCCCAAAACCCCAGCACCCTGGGATCATCACCCTGAGCTATATCATTTAATTCATTTACCGGAATTCTCTGAGTTAATGCCTGGTTAGCGGCGGGAGCCGGCAGGGCCTGGCGGAGAAAATTATCCGCTTCATAAGTGCCTTTCCAAAAAATGCTACTAAACGTTTGCCAAAGACTTTCCAAGGGGTTTATGTCTGCAGTTACCGGTCCTTTATTATCATTTACTTTTAACGCCCGGCCGACTGAATATCCTTTGGCTGCCTTGCTCATACTGTCAGCTTCTTCTTCCTGACATTCCTCATTTCCTTTTCCTTCCATTGTTCCGTAAGGAACTTGCGACTTGTTGATCTTTTCCAGATTCTCTGGAATATTCTGCCCGGTCAAATTCTGGATGAAACCTATTACGCTATCTTTTGCTCCCCCCCAAAAATCAGAACGGCAGGGGGCAGTAGAAGGTGACGGAGAAACCGGAGGGCTTGCTTGGGCTAAAACGGGAGAAACAGCAAAAGAATTATTGAATAAAAATAACACTGCTAGGAAAAGAAACAAAAAAATATAAGGCAGGCGAGGCTTCATCAAAAATAGTATAACACTATTTTATATCTTCTTTCTTCCATGCGGCAAAGGTGCATTTGGGGTAGTTACTGCAACCGTAGAATTGTTTACCTCTTTTGGTCCTTCTGACGATAATGTCTCCTCCGCACCTAGGACAAGGAATCCCTACCTTTTCCAGAATATTTTTGGTAAATCTGCACTTTGGAAAATTAGAGCAGGCAAGAAATTTGCCGTATTTTGAAAGTTTGATAACTAAGGGACTTCCACACTGAGGACATTTTTCGTTGGTCGTACCCAAATCCATTTTCACTTTGGCAGCTGTTTTGGATACCTGATCGAGTTTTGTTGAGAAAGGCAGATAAAAATCACTTAAAACTTTGCAGCTGTCTAGTTTTCCGTTGGCAATTTCATCAAGTTCATCCTCCATTAAAGCAGTAAAAGGAAGGTCAACAATGTCGGCAAAAGAGGAAACCAAAAAGTCAGTCACCGCAAACCCAAGTTCCGTCGGAATAAACTTTTTTTCTGCCCGGTCCACATATTTCCGGTCCAAAATCGTCGAGACAATCGGCGCATAAGTTGAAGGCCGACCAATCCCTTTCTCTTCCAAGGTTTTTATAAGACTAGCTTCTGTGTATCTGGGCGGCGGATTGGTAAAATGCTCTTCTGGTATCGCTTTTAGCAAAGTCAATGTTTGGCCGACCGAAACTTTCGGAATAATTTTTTCTTCACTGTCTTTTCCTAAAATCTTCAAAAACCCGTCGAATTTCACTACTGACCCTTGTGTCTCAAACAGGTAATTATTCTTGTCGGTAATATCAACAGTTGTTGAGTCGAAAACCGCCTCTTTCGCCTGACAAGCTAAGCTTCTTTTCCAGATCAAATCATACAAAGAAAGGTGATCCCTATATAATTCTTTTTCTTTTTTTAAATCATCCACTTTTGCCTTAACATCGGTTACTCTTATCGCCTCATGCGCTTCCTGGGCAACTTTTGATTTTGTCTGGTAACGCCTCGCCTCCCCAGCCAGATATTCTTTTCCGTAATTTTTTTCGATAAAGGAACGGCTCTGGGATAAAAAATTCTCTGATAAATTAAAACTATCTGTCCGATGATAAGTGATGAAACCTTCCTCATAAAGTTTTTGTGCAAGTTGCATCGTTTTTTTGGAAGAAAAATAAAACCGCCTGCCCGCCTCCTGCTGTAGCGTACTTGTCATAAAAGGCGGAGGCGGAAAACGCCTAATTTCTTTTTTATCGCAAGCGGTGACGATAAAAGGAGCTTTAAAATCGGCAATGATTTTATCCGCCTCATCTGAATTCGAAATAGTTGTTTTTTTGACGGTATATTTCCCATCAAACAAAGCAAAAGTTTCCGATTCTTCGAAGGAAATGCCATTTTTTTTCGCAAGACTAGCAGAAAGCTCTCCTCCCTCTATCTTAAAAATTCCTTCAATCGTAAAGTAAGGAACCGATTTAAATTTTTTGATTTCCCTTTCTCTTTCGACGATTAACCTGACGGTGACTGACTGCACACGACCAGCTGACAACCATCTCATTGAAAGTTTATTCCAAAGCAGTGGAGACAGTTTATAGCCGACTAACCTGTCCAAAATTCTTCTTGCCTGTTGGGCATCAACTAAATTCATATCAACACTTCGCGGATGAAGCAGTGCCTCTTTGATGGCCGACTGGGTAATTTCATGGAAAACAATTCTTCTTATCGCGTCTCCCTTGCCGGCTCCCTTATCTGATTTCAATAATTCTGAAATATGCCATGCAATCGCTTCTCCTTCTCTATCCGGATCTGTAGCCAGAATGATAGACGAAACATTTTCAACTAATTTCTTAAGTTCACTAACTCTTTTCTTCCTATCCGATATTATTTGATACTCCGGTATAAACTCATATCCATCTTTTTCCATTTTTGAATTTTGCATTGCCTGCCCCGTTGAATTTCTCAGAAATTTTTTCGGGGTGGTTTTGGTCTTTAAGTTTTGATCTTTGAGTTTTATAGTAATTCCAAGTTTGTTTTCCGGCAGATCTCTCACATGTCCCATGGTGGCTTCGATACGGTAATCCTTTCCCAAGAAACGGGAAAGAGTCCGGGCTTTGGTAGGTGATTCAACTATGACTAAATTACTCATAATTAATATTTTCTAACATCTATCTTTTAAACACCATCTTCCATCATCAATTTTCTATCGTCCAGTTATTTGATCACAAAACATTTTACATTTCTTGTCAAGTATTTTTTAAAATTCACAAATTTTTTTGGCAAAATATAAAAAAATCGTCATCAATTTAAAGCCGTTATGACAATATAAATCATCTAATGACAAAAACTCGTATCTTGACAAATTTTGAAATTTATTTATTCTTATCTTTAAGATTAAAATTTATATTTTTTATGGAAAAATTATTGCTTTCACAACATGCCTGCCAAAAATCATTTTACTGAAAATTTTCCGCCAAAGACTCTCCTTCCATTTCCGTATCCGGTAAATCTACTTAGAGAATCTCCCTGGGAGGAATTCGTTGAACAAAACGGTTACATCAGTCTTTCGCGTAAATTAAATTTAAAAATTTACTCTGACTTTTCCGAAATTAAAGAGCTTTGGGAAGAATTTTCTCCTGATGAATCCGTCTTTGATCTTTGGGATGTACGCTATTCATTCTGGGAAGGTTACAAATTTGCACCGTATTTTATTTCGCTCCAACGAGGGAAAGGCCGACGGGAGGAAATGCTGGGCATTTTACCCTTGTGGTTTAATACGGATGAAAAAGATGATGGAGGTGGTGATGATGCTAACGCCTCAGATGGCCAAAAATACGTCTGGTTCGGCAGCAACTGGCCCGAGGATAATGTCTTTTTCTGCAAGAATGAAGAACTTATACCGCTTTTATTGATCATTGCGCCAAAATCTTTGGAACTGGCATGCATCCGTCCGAAAAAAGAATATGAATTTCTCAAAGAACTTCCCGGACTCTCAAATGAAGAGGAACAAAAATATTTTCTAGACCTTTCACATACGTCAACTTTGGAAAATTATCTTAAGGCACTTAAAAAAAAGAAAAGATATAATCTCAAACGCGACAGGAAAAAGATCCTTAAACTCAAACCACAAACGGTTATAAATAATAAAGCTCATATGGAAGAACTTTTCCGTCTAAGCATTAATAGATTCCGGGAGCAATTTCCGGACGAACCTCTGGAACACTCAGCCTTTGAGGATGAACGGAGAAAAAATGTTTTCCGATCTCTTATGAATAATGCCGGTAAATACCAATTTCGTCTTATCTCCACAGTTATTGATGGAATAGTTGAAGCGGTAGAATTCGGGCTTGTCTATAACCAGACTTATTGTGCATTGAATGCCGGAGCAAATATTTCAAAATATTCCGGCATCGGAGTCTATTCCAATCTTCTGGTTGTCGAGGATGCCATTAAATTAGGCTGCAAAAAAATAGATTTCCTCGAAGGAGACAATAACTGGAAAGAGTCATGGCATCTTTCGCATTTCTATCAGTATCAGTTTAAGAAGTAACTTCACCTGTTTAACCCGTAAATTCCCCCGCCCATAAATAATATTTTTTCACTTATTAAATTAATTTTAATTACAATACGAATGAATTTTTCTGTCACTAATTAAGAATTACTTTACTGCCATCTGCCTTTCTGCTATACTGACATGAATTTTCCATAACGAAATAATTATTATGGAACATCTCGAAAGATATTCTGGACAATCTTTACCACCAGATGAAAGATTAAGAGAACCACGTCAAAAGTTTACTTGCTCAATTGGTCAGATCGATAATCTGGTAACAAAAGAAGACCTCGGAGGAAAAGGTTTTCATTTGTGTCAGATGGTGGAATTAGGACTATCTGTTCCTCGGGGCTTTATCATAAAAACCAATGCATGGAAAGATTATCAAGCTGCAAATCGTGTCATAAGCGCTGGCATTACATCAGAAATAGAAGAACAGCTTAGAGTTTTGGAGGAAACTACTGGCAGAAATTTTGGCGATTGCGAGCAACCACTGTTTGTTTCTGTCCGTTCCGGAGCACCTGTTTCCATGCCTGGATGTATGACTACCATTTTAAATGTTGGATTGAGTGATCAAACAGTGGATGCCTTAGGACGCGAGATCGGAGAAAGTTCCGCTTGGGAATCTTATCTGAATTTAGTAACAAGTTTTGGCGCCGATGTGTTTAATATTGAGCCGAAAAAATTCACCTATGGAACTCCAACCGTCTGTCTTAACGAACTGTCGGCGGAAATGTTAAAGCAAATGGTAAGTCAGGCAAAGCAGGTAATTTTTACTGCCGGATATAGTTTTCCCCAAGATCCGTACGAACAACTATATATGGCTTTTGCCACCATACTAAACTCCTGGGATTGTGAAGATGCACGTCAATATCGCCACCAACACGGAATCAGTGATGATTTAGGTACAGCCGCGGTTATCCAGCAAATGGTCTGGGGAAACAGTGTAAAAGATGGCAGTGGCTCAGGAGTAATGCTTACCAGAAATACACAAACAGGTAAGGAGAAACCGCAGGTAGCCTTCATCCCGAAAGCCCAAGGGACAAGGGTGGTCGGCGAAAGCGGTACTCATAACACACAAAGTATTGATGATCTTCTCACTCCTGACAGCGTAAAAAGTCAACTTAGAGAAATTGCAAAATTGTTAGAACTATATTATCGCTATCCACAGGATATCGAATTTACTGTTGATGGGGGAAGACTTTATGTTCTGCAGACTCGCGATGTACCATTGCAACCGGCAGCATTATTCCGTTTTCTATCCCAAGGAAAGGATATCGGTACGATTCGTCCCGATCATGCCATAAGAATGATTACTACCGCAGAGCTTAAATGTCTGTTTATTCCGCCTCTGGATTCTGTTGTTGTTGCTAAGATGAGACAAGAAGGTAAAGTGATTACTGTCGGTATTCCTCTATCTCTTGGTAATGCTTCAGGCAGAATTATTACCTCACTTGAGAATGCACAAGAGCAGAAGAGTGAAGTAGTTTTAGCCGTAAATACTGTTACCCTTACAATGATGGAAGACTTGATGGATCCAGGAAAATATGGACATATTTCTGCGCTTATCGCCGGTAATGGAGGCATCGGATCTCATATCTCGAGAATAGCGAATGAGATTGGCACCAGGATGCCGATCGTCTTTGGAGCAGATACTACCGGAATGACAGAAGATACCCTTGTTACCGTAGATGGAAATACCGGAGAAGTATTTGACGGTAGAGTTCCCCGGGTAAAAGATAGCGGGACAACAAGTATTTTAAGCAAAGAAGAGTGCGCCGAAGCCAAATCATGGCTTCAGCGAAGACTAGAGAATCCGTGGCGATTTACTACCAGTGAAGATGGTATTGATGAATACATCAATGTTGCAAGCGCAGCTTATGAAAAAGCACGACAGGATTTTCAATCCCCCAAAGCACGAGTGCAAGCAGTAATCAATGCCTTAGTGCCGCCAGAAATCCGGGTAAACTATACCATTGCAAAACCGGATGATATCCAGGGCATAAAGGCAAGGGCGAATAAAATCTTGGCGAGTGGTAAACATGTAACGGTGAGAACTTGCTTTAATCCAGATCCCAAGGGAAAGGCCCCGTGGGTATTTTTCACCGATCCTTCCCAAATAGATGATTTTTTCACCAATCCTGATTATCCGGGTAAATACGGCGGATATCCGAGATGGTTAACCGAACCGGCACTTACCGAAGTGCTTGTTGGTGCAAATCCAAAAGATAAACTAAGCGAGAATGAATATATCCGCCGCCAGCATGGCGCATGGACACTAACCTGCA
>Ga0315282_10015383_pt1 | contig 11291 bp, 15 predicted proteins | sample YL17G07_20_MG_FD_203693 | JGI IMG/M metagenome (GOLD analysis project Ga0315282, IMG submission 203693) | Sediment microbial communities from Yellowstone Lake, YNP, Wyoming, USA - YL17G07_20 | ecosystem: Environmental > Aquatic > Freshwater > Lake > Sediment | place: USA: Wyoming | collected...
CTCTTTTCTATTGTCATTCCCGTGGAGCTTGTCCCGTACCGCGATACGGGAGCGGGAATCCAATAAGCGGGCTTGTAAGTGGAAAGGGTGGCTATAAGCGGGGTTGCCGATGACAGGGTGTCAGGTGGCTTACCCCACCTTGTCGTGGCGGTAGCCGGCGCCATCGATGATGACCCTCGCCTCACCGGTTTGCTTGACAACTTCGCCGATAATGGAGGCGCCCGGCACAGCCCTGGCGATGCGAGCCGCGTTTTCGGGTGGGCAGATAACAACCATCCCGACACCCATGTTGAAGGTCCGATACATCTCAGGCAGGTCGATTTTGCCCTTTTTCTGGAGCATGGTGAAGATAGGCGGTACCGTCCATTTCGCGCTATCGAGCCGTGCCGCCAGACCGGCAGGCAGACTGCGCGGGATGTTACCTATCATGGCGCCGCCTCCGGTAATGTGAGCGATGCCCTTTATGCGGCGCAAGAGAGGTTTTAGAGGCCGGTAATAGCAGACATGCGGCTCAAGGAGTGCTTCGCCGATTGTCCTGCCCAGTTCGGCGCTACGTGAGTTGAGCTTCGAGGCGGTCTCGCCGAAAACCTTGCGCGCCAGCGAGTAGCCGTTGGTGTGCAGGCCGCTGGAAGGCAGTCCGATGATGGCGTCGCCCGTCTGCACATCCTTGCCCATGATAATGCGGTCTTTTGCCACCACACCGGTGATACAGCCGACCAGGTCGTAATCGTCGCCAGAGTAGACACCGGGCAGTTCCGCGGTTTCGCCGCCGATGAGAGCACAGCCGGCGTCCTGGCACGCCTTTGCCAGACCTTCCACGATGGCTTCAACCCGCTTCGGCACAAGCCTGCCGATGCCAATGTAATCGAGGAAGAAGAGCGGTGACGCGCCGGATGTCAGGATGTCGTTAATGCAGTGGTTGACGATATCGATTCCGACGGTGTTATGCCGGTTCAGGGCAATGGCTATCTTGATTTTCGTGCCGACGCTGTCAACACTGGAGACGAGCACGGGCTTGCGGTATCCCTTGAATTCATAGAGCCCGCCGAAGAAGCCAACACCGCTCAAGACGGCAGGGGTAAGGGTAGCCTGCGCCAGTTGCGCGATGCGTTTCTTGGTCTGGCTGGCGAGAGTGATATCGACACCAGCGCCAGCATAGGTGGTCTTGCCTGTATCCTGTCTTGCCACGTAATTTATCCGGCGTCCCTGCCCCGCCCGAACAGCCCCTTCTTCCGCTTCTTCTCTTCTCTGGCGGTGGTCATAATCATCTGCCCTTTGCACTGGAAATAGAATTTGCAAGGGAAAACCCCACGGGGCTCTTCGCCACGGGAGCGGCATGCCCCTTGCCATGCGTCTGTACCATCAAGCGCCAGGACGATTTCCTCTCTCTCCGTTAGCTCAAACCCGCACCGGTCGCAGACAAGCTTTTCCACACTACCCTCCCCGGTGTTTGCCGACGAACCGCTTCATCCGCCGCAGGGCTTCTTCAATATCCGCCAAGGACGTGGCGTAACAACAACGCACGTAGCCCTCACCGCAAGCCCCGAAAGCAGACCCGGGCACCACCGCTACTTTTTCTTCGGCGAGCAGTTTCTCGGCAAAGTCCTCGGAGTTCATGCCGGTCCGCCGTATGGATGGGAAGGCATAGAAAGCGCCCTTCGGTTCGAAGCAGGACAGGCCGATATCGCACAGGCCTTTGACGATTACCAGCCGGCGGCGGTTGTAGTCTTCGACCATTTCCCGGACGCAGTCCTGGTCGCCTTTGAGGGCTTCCAACGCCGCCACCTGCCCCATCGATGAGGCGCACATCATAGTGTACTGGTGGATTTTGGTCATGGCGGCGATGATTTCCGCCGGAGCGGCTGCGTAGCCGATGCGCCAGCCTGTCATGGCGTAAGCCTTGGAAAACCCGCCAAGCAGGATGGTATGCTCCTTCATGTGTGGCAGGGAGGCGAAACAGGTGTGCTCGACTCCGTAGGTCAGGCGTGCGTAAATCTCATCGGAGAGTACGGTCAGGTTCTTGTCGTACGCGAGGTCGGCGATTTCTGCCAGCTTCGGGCGGCTCATCACGGCGCCGGTGGGATTGCTGGGGTAGCCCAGCAGGATGGCGCGTGTTTTCCGCGTGATGCGGCTTTCTATATCCCCGGCGTTGATTTCAAAATTTTTGTTTTCATATGTGGGTATGCTGACGGGCACGCCTTCCGCCAGAATGACAGAAGAAGGATAAGCCACGAAGGAAGGGTCGGGGAGAATCACCTCGTTGCCGGGGTCAAGGATGGCGCGCATCGTCAGGTCCAGTGCCTCGCTGACGCCTACGGTAATTAGAATTTCACTCACCGGGTCATAGTCGACTCCGTAATCGGCGCGCAGTTGCCGGGCGACCTCTTTGCGCAACTCCGGCGTGCCGGAGTTGGAGGTGTACATGGTCTGGCCTTTTTCTATGGACTCGATGGCGGCTTCGCGGATGTGCCATGGCGTGGCGAAATCAGGCTCACCTACGCCCAACGAAATGACCCCCTCCATGCCAGACAGCAGGTCGAAGAATTTGCGGATGCCGGACGGCGAGAGCCGGTTGGCTCTCCTGGAGATGTGATGTTTGCGGTGCTGTTGGACTCTGGTCTGTACTGACATGATGAACTCCTGAGTAGCGCTAGAGCACCACCGGTTGCCGCTTCACTTCCTCGAGACCTTCAATAATCTCGCCGTCTTCCTTGTAGCGCTTGAGAATAAACTGGGTGTTCGTGGCTTTCACGCCATCAATGTGAGAGAGCTTCTGCGAAACGAAGTTGGCGATTTCGTGGTTGTTTTTCCCCAAGACGAGGACAAAAAGGTCATAGGTGCCGGAGACCAGGTAAACACTGCGGGCTTGTGGAAAACGGTAGATGCGCTCGGCGATGGAATCAAACCCGACGTCTTTCTGCGGCTCCAGCTTGACCTCAATGAGCGCGAAGACGTGCTCGTTTTCCGCCTTATCCCAGTTGACAATTGCCTTGTACTTGAGAATGACGCCGTCCTGCCACGCCTGCTTGATGAGACGGGTGACTTCGGTCTGAGGCATGCCGGTCATGTCCGAAATCTGTTTCGGCCTGGCGCGGGCATCGTTTTCCAGGATTTTTAATATATCTTTCAGCATAGTCTTCTCCTGGAGGGGATGATATTCCATTATAGCAAACCTTTTGCACAGAATACTAAAAAGCCGTCAGCTATCAGCGATTAGCCGTCAGCTTTGATTTGCCCGCGAGATAGCGGTGGCGGCGCTCACGGACCTGGAACGAATCACCCCCTTTGCCATGGACGATGGTAAGGCCGGGGACAGAAAAATGTTTAATGTTATTAGTGATAAGCGGGACGCCGAGCTCCAGCGCGGTGGCCGCGATGATTGCGTCCGCCAAACCGAGAGTAATTCCACTGGAAGACAGTTCTTTGCTCATTAGTCCTGCATGTCTCGCGGTTTCATTGCTTACGCTGACTGAAAACAGCCCATTTAAAAAGACACTTGTATTGTTCTCTTCTTTCGGACGAATGCCTTGGTAGACTTCAAAAAAAGTCAGGCTACTAATACCAATACGCCCTTTTGTCGCCCACGTATCAAGCAGATTTATGGCGTAGTCCTGTAGCCTCAAATAATCTATGGCAATGTCAGAGTCTATGACGCAGGCAATGAGACTCATCTCTTACTCCTCATCCCATAGTTTTCGTAATCTTTCAAGCCGTTCATTGTCCCGGCTTCGGAGCTCGCGGAGCCATCTCTGCGTATCCTCAGGCGTTTTCAGGTCGGGGTGGTTCTCATCCTTCCACGCACCGAGCCCCGCCTCCAGGCCTCTCCTCTGCTTCTCCATCTGCAATGCGTATTCAAGGATTTCAGCAACATACGAACTTACTTTGCCTGAAGGCACGTATTCCCTGAGCATCTTAGCGACCTCTTTGGGAACGGAAATGGACAGTTTCTCTGTCTTTGCAGTCATAATACTACTCCTGGTAGGATTATAGGTAATACTGATGATACTACCAACAGTACGATTGGGTCAAGAATGGCCGGTAGTCTCTGCGGGCCTTCCATGTGATTGACAGCTTCCTTTCAACGATGTAGAGTTGACGCTGTTATGAATGGGGCTGGCGACCAACGGATGCACGGCAGACCGCCTTTTGACGTGGATCAGGCCAAGGCAATGGTGGGCAAAGTCGTCTTGATTATGATGACCTACCGTGACCATCTTGCCGAGCTCATAGAATACAAGCAGATGCACGGCAGGATAGTCAACGTGGACGCAAAGCGTGGTTTCGAGGTCCGCCTGGCGGGTTCGCGTCACGGCGAGACTATCATGCTCCCTCCCGACATGCGCTCGTTTCACAAGCTTCAGCCCGGCGAATATCGTGAGAGCATCACTGGTGAGACTGTACTGAACCCTGACTTCATGATCAGCTGGGTGGTGACGAAGCCGCCTCCAGGCGAACCCGTTGCGAAACCGGACTCAACTGGCCTATAGCTTCGGTCTCTTCTTGTGCCAGTCCGTAATCTGCTGGTAAGCGTGGCTGATTTTGAAGAGGGTCGGTTCGCTGAAAGGCTTGCCGATAATTTGCATCCCCACGGGTAGCCCATCGGCAAAGCCGGCTGGGATGGAGATTGCCGGCACCCCTGCTATATTGATGGGCAGGGTACAGACGTCACTCAGGTACATCTGCAGGGGGTTATCCGTTTTCTCCCCAATTTTGAAGGGCACGGTGGGGGACGTGGGTGTCACCAGGGCGTCATACTTCTCGAACGCGGCGTCGAACTCACGGCGGATGAGGGTGCGCACTTTCTGCGCCTTGAGGTAATAAGCGTCGTAATACCCGGCGGACAGGGCATACGTGCCGAGCATGATACGCCGCTTGACTTCCGGCCCGAAGCCAAATTGCCTGGTCTTCTCCATTGCCTCCCACATATTGTCCGTATCCTTGAAGGAGAAGCCGTATTTACTGCCGTCGTAGCGCGCCAGGTTGGCGGAAGCCTCAGAGGGGGCGATGATGTAATAGACGGGGAGCGCGTACTTTGTGTGCGGCAGTGACACGCCCCACTCTACCTTCGCCCCCAGCTCCTCGAGCTTTTTGATGGCGGCGCGAATCACGGTTTCGACGCTTGCTTGCATTCCCTCCACGAAATACTCTTTCGGGATGCCGAGTCTCATGCCCTTGAGGCTGGCGGCCAGTCCGCTCGCGTAGTCGGGCACGGGTTCCGGCGCGGAAGTGGAATCGCAGGGGTCATGCCCCGAAATGACGTTCATGACCAGCGCGCAGTCGAGTGCGTCTTTAGTGAGCGGTCCAATCTGGTCGAGCGAGCTAGCGAAAGCCACCAGGCCGTAGCGGCTGACGCGGCCGTAGGTTGGTTTGAGACCGGTGACACTGCAAAAACCGGCGGGCTGGCGGATACTGCCGCCCGTGTCCGAGCCAAGGGCAAAGAGCGCTTCCCCGGCAGCTACCCCCGCCGCCGAACCGCCGCTGCTGCCGCCCGGTACGCGCGCGAGGTCCCACGGGTTGTGTGTGGTAAAGAGCGCCGAGTTCTCCGTGGAGGAACCCATGGCGAACTCGTCCATGTTTGTCTTGCCGATAAGCACCATGCCCGCCGCGTTTAGTTTTTCGATGATGGTGGCATTATACGGAGGCGTGAAATTCTCCAGCATCTTCGATGAGCAGGTGGTGCGGATTCCCTTTGTGCACATGTTGTCTTTAATGAGGGTGGGAATACCGGTGATGGGTGTCATTTCACCGCGGGCGATGCGCCGGTCGGCTTCACGTGCCTGCTCTTGCGCCGTTTCTTCCGTTACGGTGACTATTGCCGTCAGTTCAGGCTCTATTTCCGCGATGCGGTTGAGACAGACCTGCAGAAGCTCGACAGCGGAGATTTTCCTGGCTTTTAGCAGGTCGTGCGCTTCGTGGATAGTGAGGTCGTTATAGCTGTTAATCGCGGGCTCCTTATTCCAGTACGGGGCGGAGTCTAAAGAAACCTTCCTCACGCGCGGGAGCATTTGACATGATGTCTTCCGCGGGCAGGGATGGACGGGCGATGTCATCGCGCATCACGTTGGACAGGTTTATCGATTGGGCGGTGGGAGGCACATTTGCGGTGTCCACCTCTTTGAGCACCTCGAAGTTTTCCAGGATATTGGAAAGCTGTTCCCGGGCTTTTTCGATATCGGCCTCGCTGAGACCGAGCCGGTAGATGGTGGCGATATGCAGGACTTCTTCGCGGGAGAGTTTCATGTTTTCTCCTCACAGGTGACTGAAGATAGTATAGCATTCGATTTGAAACAGGCGCAATCAGAAGAGGACACTTGGATGCAGCCCAAATGTTGCGAAAAATATATTGACAATCCTTACCGTGCCATTGTAGTATATTATCACTAATATCATGAAGAATAGGAAGAAACGGCATGAAACTTTCCACTAAGGGTAGATATGCGGTGCGAGCTATGCTCGACCTTGCCCAGCACTATGGCGAAGGGCTGGTCCTGCTGAAGGATGTAGCACGGCGGCAGGAAGTATCGGAACGTTATCTGGAGCACCTTTTTCTCACTCTAAAGGCGGCCGGGCTGGTCACCAGTGTTCGCGGCGCTCGCGGCGGTTTCATGCTGGCGCATTCTCCGGCTGACACGAAACTGATTGATATCGTGCGTGTCTGCGAGGGACAGCTTTCTGTCGTTGAGTGCGTCACTGACCCTGACATCTGTACTCGCAGTCCCCGCTGCGCCGCGCGCGACCTGTGGATGGAACTGAAAATGGCGATGGAAGGGGTGCTGGATTCGCTTACCCTCCAGGACCTCGTCGAACGCCAACACCGCAAAGAACAGGTTACCACGGCAATGTACAACATTTGAAATTAACCGTTTACGGTAAAAGGAAGAGGAGAGTTGGGATGGCTAAAATAGCCAGGGATGTTACAGAACTCATTGGAAATACCCCGCTGGTCAGGCTGAATAAGGTCACCATCGGAGCGTTTGCCGAGGTTGTCGCCAAGCTGGAATTCTTTAACCCTTGCAGTAGCGTCAAAGACCGCATCGGTGCGGCGATGATAGAGGCCGGCGAAAGAGACGGCAAAATCAACAAGAACACAGTCATTATCGAGCCAACCAGCGGGAACACAGGAATTGCGCTGGCGTTTATCTGCGCCGCCAGGGGCTATAAACTTGTTATCACCATGCCGGACTCGATGTCACTGGAGCGGCGCGCGCTCCTGCAATATTTCGGGGCGCAGGTCATTTTGACGCCGGGGAAAGAAGGTATGCCCGGGGCGGTGAAAAAGGCGGAGGAAATTGCGGCGAGCACGCCCAATTCATTCGTTCCCCAGCAGTTCGCCAACCCGGCGAATCCTGAGATACACCGGAAGACAACTGCGGAAGAAATCTGGCGGGACACAAATGGCAGGGTGGACTACGTCGTAGCGGGAGTGGGGACAGGGGGCACCATTATGGGCGTGGCGGAGGCGCTTAAAGCCCGCAAGCCGGGATTCAAGGCGATTGCCGTTGAGCCGGAGTCGTCGCCTGTTCTCTCCGGGGGTCCCCGCGGTCCTCATCGCATCCAGGGAATCGGCGCCGGTTTTGTACCCGACATTATGCGCATCGACCTCATCGACGAAATTATCACGGTGAAGGATGAGGATGCCAAGGACACCGCACGCCGGCTGGCAAAAGAAGAGGGCTTGCTAACAGGCATCTCCTCGGGCGCGGCGACATGGGCTGCATTGCAGGTTGCCAGGCGCGCGGAAAACAAAGGCAAGCTCATCGTGGTTATAATTCCGGATACCGGCGAACGGTACCTGAGTAGCTGGCTTTTCCAGGAGTAACGGACAGGGCAAAAGAGGGGTAATATGTTCATGACGATTCGGGAAGACATCAGGACGGTGTTTGACAGAGACCCGGCGGCGAGAAGTCTGCTGGAAGTCCTGTTCTGTTACCCCGGTCTGCATGCCCTATGGAACCACCGTATCGCACACTTTTTCTGGACGCACCACCTGAAGCTCTGGGGCCGCCTTGTTTCGCACTGCGGCCGGTTTTTCACGGGCATCGAAATCCATCCCGGCGCGAAGGTCGGTCGGCGGTTTTTCATCGACCACGGCATGGGCGTGGTCATCGGGGAGACGGCGGAAATTGGGGATGATGTGCTGATGTACCAGGGAGTTGTGCTCGGTGGCACGAGCTTGGTCAAGCAGAAGCGGCACCCTACCATCGGCAATCGGGTGGTGATTGGCGCGGCGGCGGTCGTGCTGGGACCCATTACGGTGGGCGATGGCGCGCGTGTCGGCGCCAATTCTGTGGTGGTCAACCCGGTGCCGCCGGACGTCACCGTCGTGGGCATCCCCGGCAAGATTGTCGAAGACAAACGGGAGACCATTTTCAACCTCGAACACGGACGCCTGCCTGACCCTATCAGCGATACCCTGAGGGCCATCATCGACCACCAGGACAGGCTGGAAGAGCGCCTGCGCGATTTGGAAAGCCGGCTGAATTCTGAAGTCAAGAGCGAATAGACAGTGGATGCCTGTCCTGTCATCCTGGAGGAGTCCGCTCCACCATATGCTTGAAGGACGACGAAGGATCTCAGGGTGGGGAAAGGAAGTCATTAGCCCTAACGAGAGAGTAGCGTCTGCAGTCCTATCGTTTTGCCGTATAGAGATACGTTTCACCCTCATTCTTCCCTTCTCCCCTCAAAGGGAGAAGGGAACTTGTTGCGAGATATTGACCTATGAAAGAGCCTGGATATAAGTCCCGGTCTTATCGGGCGTGGAGCAAGGACACAGACCTGGTGTCCTTTACTGTTGTCGTAAAGGAGACCGACCTGTATATCCGCGCCCGGCGCGTCCTGAGAAAAAAGGCGCTGGATGAGGTGCTGAAACAGCGCGCTCTGCTGGAGGGGTACATCGCGCGGCATCCTGGCTTTCTTACCGCGCTGGAACCTTTTGCGGTAGGAGTGGACGCCCCGCGTATCGTGCGGGAAATGGCTGATGCGTCGGCAAAAGTAGGCGTGGGACCCATGGCGGCGGTAGCCGGTGCCATCGCAGAAGCCGTAGGCAGGGAACTGCTCAACTATTCCTCTGAAGTCATCGTGGAAAATGGCGGCGATGTTTTCTTGAGGCTGGAAAAGCCGCGGCTCATCGGCATTTACGCCGGGGACTCTCCTCTCACCGGCAAGCTGGCGCTGAAAATCGAGCCGGATGACACGCCGCTCGGTGTCTGCACATCGTCGGGGACGGTCGGGCACTCGCTGAGTTTCGGGTTGGCTGACGCCGTCATTGTCCTATCACCCTCGGCGGCGCTGGCAGATGCGGCGGCCACGGCGGTGGGCAACCTGGTAAAGACCGCCGACGACATGCCGCACGCAATCGAGTTTGTGCGGGGAGTGGGAGACCTCACCGGAATCGCCGTTATCAAGGGCGATAAAATGGCGGTGTGGGGCAAAATCAACCTGGTCAGGCGGACATCGGCGTGAAAATTGCGGTGGGAATGAGCGGGGGAGTAGATTCGTCTGTGGCGGCAGCGCTCCTGAAGCGCGAAGGTCACGACGTCACTGGCGTTACCATGAAAATCTGGCCTGGCGGAGAGGCGTCGGTACACACGAAGCGGCACGGCTGTTATGGGCCCGGTGATGCAGAAGATATCGCCGATGCGGCGCGTGTCGCAGAGGTAATCGGCATTCCCTTCCGGGTTATCGACCTGATGCAAGAGTACCGCCACGAGGTGCTTGATTTCTTCTGCGACCAGTACATGGCGGGCAGGACACCGAACCCGTGCGTGCGGTGTAACCAGCGCGTCAAATTCGGGATGCTCGTGCAGAAGACCCGGGAAAGCGGCATTGATTTCGACCACTTTGCCACGGGGCACTACGCCAGGGTAGAGTATGACCGGGCCGCAGGGCGCTACCTGCTCAAAAAGGGCAAAGACTTGAAGAAAGACCAATCCTATTTTCTTGTCAATCTCACGCAGGAGCAGTTGCGATTGGCGATGTTTCCCCTGGGCAATTTCGTGAAGGACGAGGTCAGAAGAATGGCGGCAGACTCCGGGCTGGACGTGGCGGAGAAGCCGGAGAGCCAGGACTTTGCGGAGGGCGGGCACCTCTCTCTTTTCGCCAAGCCCGCGGCGCCTGGCCCGATTATGGACGTGGCGGGCAATATGCTGGGACAGCACCGCGGCATTCCATACTACACAATAGGCCAGAGAAAAGGACTGGGCGTATCAAGTATAAAGCCCCTTTACGTGGTTGCCATTGATGCCGCAAAAAACGCGGTGGTGGTGGGCGAGCGCAGTGATGTTTTTGCCTCAGAATTCACTGTTTCAGATGTGAACTGGATTTCGGTAGCGGAGGTGACAGAACCATTCACCGCGGATGTAAGAGTTCGTTACCGGCACGCTGAATCGGAAGCCGTCATAACCCCACTGCCAAACGGCTTTGCGCGTGTCGTTTTTCGTCTCCCGCAAATGGCAATCACTCCGGGCCAGACCGCCGTTTTCTATAATGGCGATATTGTGGTCGGTGGTGGTACTATTGAGGAAGTGACGCGCCCGTAGGTCGGCTCATTGCGAGGAGTCCTGATGACGGCAGCGCCTGCCGTAAATCGGGACGACGTGGCAATCTCATGGTGGAGACACGCCCGTTAATCAGAGGCACGACCGGGAGATGCATATGGCTAAAATAATCGCGGTCTGCCGCAGTGATAAAAAGGGCACCAAGAAAAAGCCCATTGCCTGCGGCACATTCAAAGAAGAGTTCGGAATGCTTACCGATGCCCACGCCAGCTCAGAGTGGCACCGCCAGGTGAGCCTGTTGGCGCTGGAAAGCATCGATAAGATGCGCAAAATGGGAGTGAAAGTGGGACCGGGCGATTTCGCGGAAAACCTGACCACCGAGGGCATCGAGCTCGTTTCCCTGCCCATTGGCACACGGCTATCCGTGGGCAAGAATGTGGTGCTGGAAGTCTCCCAGATAGGCAAAGAATGCCACACCCGTTGCGCCATCTTCCAGCAGGTGGGCACCTGTGTCATGCCTACGGAAGGCATCTTCGCGCGGGTAATACAAGGTGGGGACATCAAGGCGGGGGACACGTTGCGAGTGAAAAAATGACCGCGAATGGCCCCAATGACGGCATCATCGCCGAAATTATGAAGCTGAAAAGGCAGAGGAACGCGGTTTTCCTGGTGCACAACTATCAGCGGCCCGAGGTCCAGGACATCGCTGACTTTATTGGCGATTCGCTGGAGTTGAGCCAGAAGGCGGCGCAGACCACCGCCGATGTCATCGTTTTTTGCGGCGTGCACTTCATG
>Ga0315282_10015384_pt1 | contig 11291 bp, 10 predicted proteins | sample YL17G07_20_MG_FD_203693 | JGI IMG/M metagenome (GOLD analysis project Ga0315282, IMG submission 203693) | Sediment microbial communities from Yellowstone Lake, YNP, Wyoming, USA - YL17G07_20 | ecosystem: Environmental > Aquatic > Freshwater > Lake > Sediment | place: USA: Wyoming | collected...
GAAATAAAGTCCATAAGGTATGCCGATCGCATCGTCTCCGGCCTTAAGAGCAGCTCCCAGATCGATTACCGTAACAATGATCTCAGCGTCAAGAATCTCACGATCGAAACAAAGAATATAAGATTATCTGCGAATCAGGTGAGGATAAGCCTGCCCGGAATCAAGACTGGGTATACTCTCGACATAAGGGGGATGAATGCGGGTTACCGGGACGGGGAGGGTCTTCTTAGAGAGTCCGATCTTTATCTGGTCTTAAGTCCAGCCGAAAAATCAATCTCAGGGGATCTTCGTTTCACAGCCGAAACCCTCTTGTTCAAAGGGATAGCCGCTAGGAATGTATCGGCCACCAGTAAGTTTGATGAGAAGAATTTCTATGTCGATATCTCTCGAGCCGACGTTTCCCGTGGCGGGGTAAGACTGATGGCAAACGGGAGGACGTCAGAAGGTCCTTTCCCGATAAGAATGAACGTCGTGGCAGAAAACGTCGACCCTGAAACCCTGTCTGAGTCAGTCCTAAAATTACTCAACGTCCGTTACCGCGTGTCAGGAGATATCTGGAGAGCAACTTTCGAGGGGACTATAAATTCTCGCGAATCCCTGGACGGACATGCTCTCTTAGAGGCAAGAAACATCTCTGTCTCAAATCCGGGTACCGGCCGAAATATCGTAAAAGATGCCTCCTTCAACTCAGAAATGGAATTTAACGGAAAGGACCTTCTCTTTAAGGCCAAAGCATCTGTTGGAACCCTGTCTTTCCAGATCTCGGCTACGTTAACGGAGTTCATAGGAAAAGAGAGGCATCTAAGGGCGAAGGGAACCCTTCCCGATGCTAAGTTAACCGATATTAGAAATTCTTTCTGGGAAATCTTCCCGGACAGCCTCCTTTATGCCAAGCTCGACGGCTCTATCTCCTCCGAACTATCCATCGATTACAGCAAGGACGGGTTGGACGTTAAGGGAAGATTAAGTATAAAAGATGGCGGCCTGGGAGGAGAAAATGGCGAGTACACGTTAGGGCCAATCAATGGCACCATCCCTGTAAAATATGCTAAGGTTGGAGAGAAGAAAGAGACGTTGAGTCTACCTTCTTTTCAAAAATCCCAATTTGATAGTCTACAAAAATATTATATGCAGGAGGGCGGCGAACAAGGTTCTTACAGGGTAACGATCGGCTCTTTGACGTATGGCTTCCAGTTCTTTGATAACGTTGAACTTCTGATTAAACCTGACAGCAGTTTATTTAACGTCGAGCGTTTCGGTGCTAATATATTTGAAGGAAGGCTGAGTGGTTCTGCCACCATCGATATTTCAGACGGACTCAATTACAGGGTAGGTTTTTTGGTAAAGGGGCTCAGCCTGAATAGACTTTGTGATAGCATTAAACCCCTTAAGGGATTTATTTCAGGAAAGGTTGACGGGATCGGGACGTTCAAAGGCTCAGGGGTGGGGATCTCTGCGTTGATCGGTAAGGCTGATTTCTGGACATACCCCACCAAAAATGAAAGGACCGTGATCAGCAAGGAATTTTTGCAGAAGATCGGTGGGGCTTCTATGAAGTTTTATCTCCGGGATCGACCCTTCGACAAGGGAATATTGACTCTTTACCTTCAAAATGGAGATCTCATCTTCGAAGAGCTCGAACTATCGAATAGGAACTTTCTCGGCATGACAGATCTCTCGATGAAAGTGGCTCCTTTTAATAACAGGATCGGTCTTGACGATCTCTTGTGGACCATTACCGAGGCAGCCGAAAGGGCGAAGAAAAAAGAGTGAAAAAGGAGGAAGTGGCCATGAAGAAAAAAGTGATCTGGTGGGTGGAAATACTGTTTGTCATTTTGGTGTCATGTGCGGTTATTACAGTCAACGTTTACTTTCCTGAGAAAGATGTGAAGGAAGCCTATAAGACCCTGGAGAAAGAATTGACGACTCCTGGTAAGCCGGAACAGGAGCAGGAACCGAAAACCAAGCCAGAGGGGAAGGACGAAAGTTCCATAAGGCTTGAAGTGGTTACCTCTGCCAATGCCCAGGAGGCAGGACTTGCAGATAAGATCACCCAGATTATCAGGAAAATGCCCGATGTCGTAAGTGCTTACAGAGAAATAGGCGCGCGGCTACCACAGATTGACAAACTTCGAGACAGCGGGGTCGTCGGAGAGGGGAATAACGGAATGCTGGTTGTTCGAGACGAAAAATTATTGACCCCTGACAGCAGAAACCTAATAAACATGCATAATGAAAATAGGAAGACTATCATGAATGGCATGGCAAGGGCAATCATAAGGATAAACAGAGTGCCTGAAAACGAACAAAATCTTCGGCAGGTCTTGCCCCAGGCTGTTGAGCAATTTGCGGCGGTCAGAAGGGATTCAGCCAAAAAGGGCTGGTGGATTCAGGATCAGTACGGAAACTGGACCAGAAAATAAATTGGCAGTAGCAGGAAAGGGTTACACCATTATCGTCAAAGAGGCATTTTTAGCCGGGAGGGCCAACTTGAGCGGTAACCCTTTCTCACTGTTCTTCATATCATGATTTAAGACCCGGTGTCTCTTTGTCTTGCTGAAGCCATTTTTTTTTCAGCGAAACAGCTAAATCTGGTTTATCTGTGATGATGGCGTAAACCCTTCTGTCATTCAGCAATTTCCAAATCATTTCTTCATCGTTTACTGTCCAAACGAAGACGGGTTTGCGACTTCTTCGGGCCCTTTCCAAGAAACCAGACCTTAACAATTTGAAATGGGCCACCAGGAAATCCGCCTGGGCTTTTTTACACCTTTTCATGGGGAAAAACTCCGAAATTCTTGTCCAAGGGGGTGCTTTTGATTTTCCTAATAGTAAACCGACTTGAATACCCGGGTAATTGTCTTTGATGATCTTTAATGTGGGTTCATGAAACGAAGTGATAACAAATTGATCCTCTTTAAAAAAGCCGGATAATAATTCTACAATCTCTTTTTCATAGCCTTCTTCCTTTAATTCGACATCAAGTTTTATCCTCCCCCTCGACCATTTTAAAACCTCTTCGACCGTAGGAATGTCAAATCCCCGATTCCTCGCAATTTGTCCTATCTCTTCATAGCCCAAATGGTTGACGGGCTTGTCTTGAATCAATCCATCATGGTAAACAATGAGAACATGATCTTTCGTTCTCCTTACATCAAACTCGATCATATCCGCTCCCAGAGCAACGGCCTTTTCAAACGATTCGATCGTATTCTCCTTTGCATAGCCCGGGGCACCACGGTGAGCAATGATTAACTTTTTACTTATAGCAATCCCTCCTCTCTATTCAATCCCATATTTAAGAAATGCCTCTTTGAAAAAATAAAAAAAGACGGTTCTATTTATTTTCAGCGTAATGCTCTGGAAAATAGAACCGTCTCTCTTCTCCGTCCCTGGTCTTCTATGGTCTTCTATGTTTTGTTACTTTTGATCGCGGCCAGAACCCTTTGTGGGGTCAGGGGAATACGCCTTATGCGAGCACCCGTGGCATTAAAGACTGCGTTTGCCACAGCAGGAGCCAAGGGGGGTAGACCAGGCTCGCCAATCCCTCCGATTTGCTCCTTGCTCTTTACAATATGAACTTCAATCTCAGGAATTTCACTCATCCTAATTATTTTGTAATCATCGAAATTGGCTGATTTTACCCCACCGCTGGAAAACATGACCTCCTCTTTGAGCGTGGTGCTTAAAGCTTCGATAATCCCCCCCTCAATTTGAGCTTTTACAGTATCCGGGTTCACCACAGGACCGCAATCAACAGCAGCAACAATTCGATCCACCTTAACGGTTCCATTTCCCTCATTTACGGATACATCCGCCACCTCGGCAACATAGGATCCAAAGCAGGAGTGTTGAGCAATCCCCCGGCCTTTCCCCTTTGACATTGCTTTTCCCCAACCTGCCTTTTCAGCAACCGTTTCAAGCACGCGTCGAGCCCGCATATTGTTTTTTAAGTGCTGTAAACGGAACTCCAGAGGATCTTTGCCAGCAGCGTGGGCCAGTTCGTCCACGAAACACTCCATGACAAAGGCATTGGGGCCATTCTGGACGGAGCGCCACGGTGCCACAGGGATGGGCAGATTGGACAGGTACTGTTCAACATAGAAATTCGGGATTTCGTAAACCGTTTGACTATATGAAGGTGGCGGTGGAGAATCAACGATTCCCCAAAGACTGAAGAAATCGACTCCATTTTTCATCCAGTCTGGGTTTAAAAACTTCAGGATGGAAGAACAGGCCACCTTATGGGACCACCCGATCACACTACCCTGACTATCGAGACCGGCCTGAATTCTCTGGCACGTTGCACCGCGAAAAAGGTCATCCTTTATATCCTCTTCCCTTGACGAGACCACCTTCACCGGTTTTCCAACAGCTTTCGAGGCGGTGACTGCTTCTATAATAAAATCGGGAAAGGAGCCGCGCCTGCCGAGCCCGCACCCGAGAAAGGTGGTATGGATATGGATTTTATCCATAGGGAATCCGGAAACCTGCGAACCGAACACCTGGGCAAGTGTCTGAGCCTGTGTTGGGGCCCATATGTCACACCGATCCTTTTGCACGTGGGCCGTGCAGTTCTTAGGTTCCATGGTGGCATGGGCGACAAAGGGAACGAAATAGATAGCCTCGACCTTTTTTTGGGCTTCACCCAAAGCCTTGTTGGCGTCCCCTACCTTTGCAGCGACAGACCCCGGCTTATCCAGGTCCTCGATAAAGGTCTTTTCAATGAAACTATTATCCATCTGAGGATGGGTTCCCTTGTCCCACTGCGCTTTGAGTGCGTTTCGGCCTTTCCATGCCGCATCGAGTGTTTCTGCGCATACGATAATACCCGTTGGGGTTGGGACGACGTTGCGCACGCCTTTGACGCCCTCCGCTGCCTTCTGATCAAAGGAAACAGGTTTTGCTCCGTATGCCGGTGGACGGGCGATGACACCGTACAGCATATCCGGGACTTTAATATCAAGGCCATAAATCGCTTTGCCGGAAACTTTTTCCGGTATATCCACGCGAGGCACGGGTTTACCGATGTACCTGAACTCGCCTTCGTTCTTGAGACGGGGTTCCTTTGGAATTTGAAGTTTGGCGGCCTTCAGACAGAGCTGGCCATAGGTCAGGCTGCGATTGCTCTTTTTATGCTTCACCGTCCCGTTAAAAGCAGTACACTCTTCCTCCGGCACCTTCCATGTCTGAGCAGCAACGGTGACAAGCATGGCCCTGCCGGCGGCCCCTGCTTTTCGCAAAGGCTCATAGAATCCCCTTACACTGGAACTTAACACAGAAATCTGTTCGCCCATCGCGGGGTTAGTAAATGCTTCACTGGCCGGGCCCTGCATGATTTTGACCTGTTTCCAGTCTGCTTCTAGCTCATCGGCTATAATCATGCCAAGGGCGGTATGGGTTCCTTGCCCCATCTCAGATTGTCCTATCGTCACAGTGACCTTATTGTTAGGGGTTATCTCGAACCACACATTGGGTTTGAAGGACCCTTCTTTCTGAGCAGAGGCATTTATGACATTGTAACCGAAAGGTGTTGCCGAGACCGCGATGGTCAGGCCCGTCATCTTCAAAAATGAGCGACGTGAAATCGGTTTATTCATCATGGCTCAACCCTCCTTTCTCATAAACTCTAAAGCAGCTTTTATGCCGCGTTTAATACGGGGATGGGTTCCGCATCGGCAGATGACGTCATCCATGGCGTTGATGACCTGATCTGCACTGGGTTTGGGCTTCGACGAAATAAGGGAAGCCACCTGCATCATGATCCCGGGCTGGCAGTAACCGCACTGAACAACCTGTTCCTTGATCCATGCCCTCTTCACAGGATGATTTTCAGGAAGCCCTTCGATGGTGGTAATCTTTTTCCCCTGGGCTTTCCCAACAGGAATCCCACAGGACCTCTCTGCCTTGCCATCGATATGAACCGTACATGCACCACATTCTCCGATCCCACAACCAAACTTGGTGCCCGTGAGGTTCAAATGATCCCTTAAAACCCAGAGCAGGGGTACATCATCCGAGACATCTACCTTGTAGTTCTTGCCGTTGACATTGAGAGAAATCATGATGACCTCCTTTCTTCGATCAGGCCTTTGGTTTACAAAGGCCGTATAACAATAAGTCTCCAAGGATGTATTTCCCCCCTAAGAGACTATAGCATTGGCTTCTTCTGGTAATCCCTCTTCATGAGTTAACCCAGAATATCGAAATCATATTTTGCTTGCTGTTAAAGATTACGGAGTAGGCGATTAAATTTTATATATTAAATCTTGACTCTGTCAAGTGAAATTTCAGCTTGTGCTCATTATCCCTAAAGAGGCAGTAAGACAGAGACACGAGCTTTGTCCTTAACTGTTTAATCTTTCAAAGAACATCCAAAATGAAGCTGGGAAATAGATTAATCTTCAGACGGAATCAAAGCAGGCGCTAATCTCAAAATGGGAAGTGTTTTTATTTTTTGGACCGTCTTCTGGCAGCAAGCCTTTTTTCCATTTTGGCAAGCGTTATTTTGAGATATCGATTATATCCTTCCCGGCTCATCCACCCTTTCGGGCAATCGACAAGCTTGAGCTGATCAACGGGAAAGATTAAGAACTGGTGGGTCTTGCCTGTCTTCCTGCGCACACGGACTTTATATTTGCCAGTCCATCTTTCGCGCACACGGGCTATGCGCCCGTCAGGAATTTTGACGCAATCCCCCATTCTGATTAAGGCTGCCATGGATACTCCTCTCCGCACTATTCCTGAGGGACAGGTCAACCTAATCCAATCAGGAGAGCAGGCCAATGATCCCAGGATGGGATTGTCTCCCCTTTTTGTTCTAAGAGATGAATTCCAGATAGTACCGTGCCGTCTCCTCATGCCTTTCAACCATCGGTAAATGGCCGCAGTCTTTCATAATAATGATCTTTGCATTTTCGATCCCTTTTTGAAGGACCCCTGCACTTGACACAGATAACACCCGGTCGGTATCGCCCCAGAGGATAAGAGTCTTCGCCTGAATCTCCGTCATGATCCTTTCCAACTGGTTGCCGGGGGTCGCTTCAATAAATACCTTCTTGTTGAAATCCTTGCTTTGGACCGCCATTTCGGCAAAATGGGATTTCAGCGGATCGGGGATAACCGGGGGCTTGACGAATGTGAAATCCAGCAGCTTGTCATAATCGGAAACAGATTCGACGATGAGAGGATTCTTCCCTTTCTCGAGTTCCAGGGAGAACTGGCTCGGTTCGCGGTCGATAACCCCGGCCGGATCCAATAGACCAAGAGTCAGAATTTCGTCCGGGTACGTCGCCGCATACACACCTGCGATCAATCCTCCCATGGAATTCCCCACCAGGTGAAATTTCTTCAGGCCTATCTCCTTCACAAATTCGTGGACTCTTTCTACCTGCGCTGCAATATTGTACTGATCGCCCCAGATTTTCGAGCTTTCGCCGAATCCCGGCAAATCGGGCGCAATCACATGATAGCTCTTTGTGAGATATTGGGAGAAGAGGTTCCAGTTGTCTTTATCGGCGCCGAACCCGTGGAGGAGCAAAACCGATTCACCTCTTCCCCCTTCGAGAAAGACGATGGTGTACTTACCCACCCGAATTGACTTTTGGCTGAGGCCCGCCAGGCCCCTTAGCGACGTAATAATATTTTTTGCCACACTATTCACTCCAATACCTCCTTTAATATTTTACCCTGAATAACCTGGACCGGCGGAAGGCTCCGATAAATCTTAAGTCCAGATTGTGAGAATCAAACTTCAAACCGGAGGCGCTTCCTTTACCCCGGCTGCACGGCGGGACCTCGCTTGGGGATGAGTTGGATATACAAAAAAGGGAGTGCTATGTCAATGAAAATCGCCCATGAGATGTGACATTGCTTTCTTCATCTATCGAACCCCATCCCAGCAAAAAGAATGGAGGAATGGGAACATGACCGAGGCAGAGAGAGACAGAGGAAAACGATAGGATTAAACTATTCAACGGATACAGGTGAAAGCTCTGGGGAAACAGTTCAATGTGCCCCTTTCCCCAGAGCTGCTGTTTAGGAAATATTCTCTTTGTTCAATTCGATAAAGGCATTCAAAGTGGAAAGAATACCTTTTACATTCACAACGTAGGCATTGCACTGGATGCCGTCGCCCCGATGGTATTTGCCGAAATCCTTTCCAAAGAATTTATAGACATGACAGGTCAAAAAAATGTTGATCGAAGGATCCAGAAGTTCCTGTGGCGTCAGTCCTAAGTCTTTGCCCCAATATTCCCAATTGATCTGCCCCAGACCATAATCGCCAGTCTCCTTGTTGATGCTATTTTCCTTGAAATTGCTTTCGGCCATGATGATGGCGATGATTTCAAGGGGATTCACTCCATGTCTCCGGGAAGCATGGAAGATCAAACCGGCATACCGCAAAGTCTTAGCTTCGGAAAGCTGATTTTCAGTGATCAACCGGATCATGCTCGCAAGATGCAGGACTTCTTTTACGCTGACGTCGGCGGATTTTGTGCGGGAAAGAAATTCCTCCATTCCAGCTGGAAAGTCGGCTCGTGCGCTCCTTGGAGCAAGAAGAGTAATGTATTCTATCAGGACAAAAACGGCGATGGCCATGATGAAAACGATTGTGACGGATTCCAGGATGGTGTGGAGCATTATCTTTTTTTTCAATTTCGAGTGAAAGTCGCTTGTCGAATGACATGGAATCACATGGATGTTGAAAAGCCACATTTTTCCTCCTCCTCTTTTGAAACGCCCATTTCTTTCTCCTATGGACCCAACTTCTATACTATATGCCCATTCTAACGGAAACAGCACCGTATGCGAAAACAGAATAGAAGCTCTATTTCAGTCTACGGGAAAGACCTCAATATTGTAAATGGGGGATGTACTGTATTTAGGCGAGAATCCACCAGTATTTTTTTTAGGTATCGCCGAAGCATATCCTGGGGGCTGTCTTCATGCTGATCGGTGTGCTCATCGTTCTCTATCCCAACACGACCAAGCTTCATCTGGGTGATCTTTTAATCTTAATGGCTACCCTGATCGCCCCCCTCGGAAACTACTTCCAACAAAAGGCGAGACAAACCGTCAGCAGCGAGATGATTCTGTTCGTCCGAAGCTCGTTAAGCACTCCCGTCGTATTGATTTTAGCCCACCTGTTTAAGGAAAGATGTTCGCTAACGGATCTTAAGAGTGCCGCTGTCTTCATCTTGATCAATGGCCTTTTGTTGTTAGGATTCTCAAAAATCTTATGGGTGGAGGGGATCCACAGGATCAGCGTGACAAAGTCAAACGCATTAGCCAGCATTGAGCCTCCCCTGACGTTGCTATTCGCCTGGCTCATCCTGCACAATATTCCGACGCTGTTTCAGTTGCTCTCCGTCGTGCCGATTTTCTTTGGGATGGTCCTTCTAAGCATGAACAAAAGTCCGGCACCCCGCACCTGAGAGAAAAGTATCCCGAAGTTCTTCCTTTTTTGCTTCCCAGTTAAGATTAATAGCAGGTTAATAATTGAAAAATGAGATATCACTTCCATCTCAAAAATTTCAAATTAACACAAACAGTTTTGATGCTCAAACCAATATTCACTATTGTCAACGCGAATGAATTGAGGCATGCGGAGAACGAGAAAATTGAACTCAATGTCAAAGCAATAATCAAAAATTGTCACATTATGAGCTTTCCTGAAACTTTACTTTAAAAATCTATTTTATTAATCAACTACTTAAACAATTCCATGCTGGCATTAAATTTGCTCAGTGGTTATATTTAAAAAAAGTGAATAATTTTTGACAAAGAACAGTCTAACGTAGCAAAGGAGGTTTCTTATGAAAAAGGGAAGTTTCGTTGCATTGTCGGTTGTTGGAATTATGCTTCTGATTGGCATGGCCTTCCCAAACGGAGTGAGTGCCGAGGTCAATGTCAATGTTGGGATTGGTTTGCCTCCGCCACCACCCCTTGTGATTCCTGCACCACCACCCATGTTCGTAATACCCAGGACATATGTCTACGTTGCCCCGCAAGTTGATGTGGACATCCTTTTCTACCACGGTTACTGGTACCGCCCCTATCGGGGACACTGGTATCGATCCGGAACCTACAATGGGAAGTGGGTTTATATTGCTCCCCAAAGAGTGCCTTCTGTTTTATTAAATCTGCCACCGGATTATCGCCGCGTGCCTCCCGGACACCGGCAGATCCCTTACGGAGAACTTAGAAAGAACTGGAAGACCTGGGAGAGGGATAAATATTGGGAAAAGCATGGTGGAAGGGAATGGCATGGAGAGAAGTGGGACCATGATAAAGACAGAGACAGGGACAGGGACAGAGACAAGGACAGAGGTAGAGGAAGACACGGAGATTAGACTAGGGTGGGAAATAAGTTAGTGTTCATGATGAATCAACAGCAGGCTGGCAATCTAAAAATGGGATGTGTCCCTATTTGAATGAGGAGGGGCTTTTATTTTGCTTTGGTGCATCGACCTCAATAGCACCATTGCCTTGATCACTAAAAATTTTCCTCCGGGTCTCTGGTCAAAAACTTCAGATTCCCCAACCAGGATCTGCCCTCCCTCTCGAAGAATCTGTGATCTACATATCAAGGCATGACCATAAGCAGGGTCTAAAAAATTAGTCTTAAATTCGATCGTCAAGATACGATGGTCCTCCGGAACTAGGGTGAAAGCCGCGTAACCGGCCGTATGGTCAGCCATGGTGGCAATGACTCCGGCATGGATGTACTGATCCTGCTGACGGTGACGGGTTAAAACCTTCAATCTCGACTCAAGATATCCCCTTTTATATTTCATCGCTTCATAACCAACATCTGCGATAAATCCCCTGGAATAATCCATCTTCAAAAAGCGGTTTCTCTTTAAGGTTAGTTCCTTTTCCATAAGGACCCCTTCTTTTTTCGAAATCCCTCCCAACCTCCCCTCCCTAACGGCGGCTGGGCCTAGGGCAATCAAACTCCCGAGAATCTTGCCTGCGGTCTTAAAGCTCAAGATGAAGCCGCCGATCACTGAGAGTACGTAGCAGGTATAAAGCACCTACCCTGATGGGCTTTAAATCCGGTGAAATGACTGTATAAAAGATAGGCTCATTCGTCAAGAAGCGTTGGCTGACGGCTGATAGCAAATAGATCTATTGGTTGACATTTGATTGGCAGAGTGTTAGGGGGGGGGAATAAGACCTTGCTGCTCTCTTACGAGCCTCGAGCAGTGAAAGGAGGAAGAGATGTTTTTCTCTATTCAGAAGGAATTATTCGATATCCTGCCTGATCTCACCATCGGGATGGTGGT
>Ga0315282_10015385_pt1 | contig 11290 bp, 8 predicted proteins | sample YL17G07_20_MG_FD_203693 | JGI IMG/M metagenome (GOLD analysis project Ga0315282, IMG submission 203693) | Sediment microbial communities from Yellowstone Lake, YNP, Wyoming, USA - YL17G07_20 | ecosystem: Environmental > Aquatic > Freshwater > Lake > Sediment | place: USA: Wyoming | collected...
ACTCCGCCTATGTTAATACCACAGTGACAAACGAAAACGCCAATCCGAGGCTCTTCTTGGCTAACGTCTCTTTCAGGCGGATACTCCTTTGCAGTCACCTGCGTCCCTCTTTCAGACGCGATTATGCTCATCGCTTTGGCAGCTGCACCGCTCGCTTGCGCAACACTTTCCGGAATATCCTTGGGAGCAGAGAACGCCCCACAAACAAAAATGCCAGGCTTTGATGTTTCCATAGGTGAGAAAGTTGCGGTTTCACAGAACTTGTAGTTGTTAAGCTTTATCCCCAAGTTTTTAGCTAACGTTTCAACATTTTTCGGTGGTTGCATTCCAATCGACAGGACAACCATATCGAATTCTTCTGTTTTAGGGGTTTCATCCTCAACATAGTGAACAAAAAGATTGCCCGTTGTTGGGTCTTCAGTTACTCCAGCCACTCTTGACCTTACGAATCGTATGCCCCACTCTCCTTGGGCACGATTATAATAAGCGTCAAACTCTTTTCCATATGCACGCATATCCATATAAAAGATCGTACAATCGAGTTTTGAAGGCGTGTGTTCTTTGGCTATAACCGCTTCTTTCATGCCATACATACAGCACGCAGCAGAGCAATAGTTGTTTCCCAGCTGGAAATCCCTTGAACCGACGCATTGAATGAATGCTATTTTCTTTGGAATTTCACCGTCTGAAGCTCTTAAAATGATTCCTCCGTAGGGTCCAGATGCACTTAAGATGCGTTCAAATTCTATGCTTGTCACGATGTTTGGGAAACGCCCGTAACCGTACTCGCTTTTGAGTCTTGCGTCAAAAGATTCGAATCCGGGTGCAAGTACTATTGAACCTACTTTTAATGTGACTTCACTGTCTTTTTGGTCATATTCAATTGCGTTTGCCTTGCAGATTTCTTGGCACGTTCCGCATCCGATGCATTTTTCACGGTCGATCATGTATTTTAATGGGACTGCCTGCGGATATTTCACGTAGATTGCGCTTCTATTGCTTAAACCTTCATTGAATAGGTCGACAGCTTCGATTGGACATTTCTGTGCACAGAGACCACAACCATTGCATTTTTCTTCGATTATGTAACGGCTCTTCTTTCGAAGTTTCACTTCGAAGTTTCCAGCTCTGCCCTTCAAACCTGTTATTTCTGCGTTCGTTAATATTGTGATGTTTGGGTGTCTTCCAGTTGCCACGAGCTTGGGTGAAAGAATGCACATTGAACAGTCGTTTGTTGGAAATGTCTTGTCAAGTTGAGCCATTACTCCACCTATGCTTGGTTCTCGGTCAGCCAAATATACTCTGAACCCAGAATCTGCTAGGTCTAGGGATGCTTGTATTCCTGCGACTCCTCCGCCTACAACGAGAACTGCCCCAACTTTTTTTTGCTTTGCTTTTGACATCCTATTAGACCTCCAACGCCTTGTAGAAGGGAGTCGTTCCTTCAATGTGGTCTAATGCTATCATGTTTCTCCTGCGCATGTCCACAATTTGCCTGAGCACGGCCGCCGGTTTCATCTCAACTGCTTCGGCTAAAACCTTGACCGGAAGCGGCTTAGTTCTCGTCAAGAGGTGAATCTTGTGTTGAATGAACTCGGCCTCAACAATCTCATCCAGCATAGAATCAAATTCTTCTTGTGAGAGTTTTTCTTGGTAAACGTTATTTTTTTCGGTTAACTCCAATTCTCTTCCAACCAAGATTCTTAGCTTGAAGCCTGCGGCTGCATTTTTTGCTGCTTGAAGGTTTTCAAAAATCTGCTGGTTCGGCTTTTCGCCTGACACTGGCGAAGGACCGAGCTTCCTTATTTGCTCTGTAAATTCAGTCACTACTTGGGCAAATCTCTGACCTTCTGCCGCGGAAACCCACTCTAATCTGAGACGACCCAATTCTAAACCAGTCAGCGCTATCAGTTTCTTCAGCATTTTGATTTTTCTTTCCTCGTACAAGTTTCCCGCAACGTAGTGACAGTCTCCCGGGTGGCAACCTGTTACTATGACCCCATCGGCGCCGCTTGCGAACATTTCCAGAACGATGACTGGGTCGACTCGACCGCTACACATGACTCTGATGATTCTAATGTTCGGCGGGTACTGGATTCTGCTCACACCCGCTAGATCTGCTCCCGCATAGCTGCACCAATTGCAGAGAAAACCAATTATCTTGGGTTCAAACTCAGCCACGAGTAGCCCTCCTTAGAACGGCCAGTCCCTGAACAATAAGTTGTTCGTCTGTAAACTGGTGCATCGTTATGGCTCTTTCAGGGCAGCTTGCTGCACAGGTGCCGCAGCCCTTGCACAGAACTTCATTTACCTTTGCTATTCCTTTTTCATCTTTTGATATGGCACTGTATGGGCAGATACTTATGCAGAGTCCACATCCGATGCAAAGGTTTTCATCCACATGCGACACAGTTCCTTCTGCGTCTAACGTTTTCTTGGACAGTATAGTGACGGCTCTGGCTGCGGCTGCACATGCTTGCGAGATGCTTTCATCTATGAATTTTGGCCAGTGCGCCATTCCGCAGAGGAAAATGCCGTCTGTTGCGAAGTCGACTGGACGGAGCTTCATGTGGGCTTCTAGGAAAAATCCATCCTTTGTTAATGGCACTTTGAGCATTTCGGCTATCCGCTTGTTGTCAGGATTCGGAATTGTGGCTACGCTCAAAACCACAAGGTCTGGATTAACTTCAACTTCATTTTTGACTACTGGCTCCCAGAAAGCCACCTTAAGCTGCCCATTATCATTTACGACCCGTGGCGCGTTTTCATCATCATAATTCACGAACATGACTCCTTTGGCCGCAGCCTCACGGTAATAGTCCTCTTTGAAGCCATACGTTCTGATATCCTTGTACAAAACGTAAACTTCTGTTTCTGGGCTTACCTCTTTAATCTTTAGAGCATTCTTCACTGCTTGCCCGCAACAGATTCTCGAGCAGTTTGGCTTTTGGTTCGTCCGTGCTCCAACACATTGGATCATAACGACGTTTTTTGCCTTGAAATCTCCTTTGGTAATTTCTTCTTCTAGCTCGTGTTGTGTCATAATTCTGGGGTCTTCGCCGTAGAGGTATTCTGTGGGTTCATATTCCACTGCGCCTGTGGCCACGATTACGACGCCATGCTCAATTTCTTTCTCTTTGCCATCATGTTGTTTTATCATCGTTTTGAAGTTTCCAACGAAACCATAGACATCAACGACTTCTGCACTCGTGTAAACGTGTATCTTGCTATTTTCCATAACTGCCTTTGTCATTTCTTCAAGTTTCTTCTGAGGATCATCGTCCTTTTCAAGTAAATAGTGAATCTTGCGTAAATGTCCACCTAGTTCGTTTTCCTTTTCGACAAGGTAAATCTCGAACCCTTGCTTAGCAAGTTCTAGGGCTGCGGTCATTCCTGCAACGCCGCCGCCTATGACTAGACCGACTTGTGTGACATTTATCGTCGGCTTTTTCAAAGGTTTTAGGAGTCGGGCTTTCGCGACCATTGATGCGACTAGGTCTTTGGCTTTTTCTGTTGCCTTTTTGTGTTCATGCATGTGTACCCAGCTACATTGGTCTCGGATGTTTGCCATTTCAAACAGGTAGGGACTGAGTCCAGCTTCTTGAACTGTCTCTCGGAATAGAGGCTCGTGTGTCCGCGGAGTGCATGAAGCTACGACGACACGATTGAGATTGTGTTGCTTGATTTTTTCTGCAATCAGTTTCTGTGCGTCTTGTGAACAAGTGTAAAGGTTGGCTTCCGCGTAGGCCACGTTGGGCAAGGTTTTTGCGTACTCCACTACTTCTGGAACGTTTACCACTGATCCGATGTTGACTCCGCAGTGGCAGACGAAAACTCCTATGCGCGGCTCTTCCTGACTCACATCCCTTTCAGGCGGAAATTCCTTCACTGTTACCAGTTTTCCTCTCTCGTCGGCGATTATATCCATTGCCTTTGATGCGGCACCGCTTGCCTGTGCAACACTTTCCGGAATATCCTTGGGAGCAGAGAATGCTCCACAAACAAAAATGCCAGGCTTTGATGTTTCCAGTGGTGAAAAAGTGTTCGTCTGACAGAATTTGTACTTGTTAAGCGTTATTCCCAAGTTTTCAGCCAGTTTTTCAACATTTTTTGGCGGTTGCATCCCGACAGATAGAACGACCATGTCGAATTGTTCGACTTTTGGCTCTTCGTTCTCGACATAGTGGAGAAAAATGTTGCCAGTCGATGGGTCTTCTGTGACGCTTGCCACCCTTGACCTGATGAATTGTATGCCCCATTCTCCCTGAGCACGTTCATAGTATGCGTCAAACTCTTTTCCGTAACAGCGCATATCAATATAAAAGATCGTACAACCAAGCGGACTAGAGCTGTGTTCTTTGGCTATGACCGCCTCTTTGATAGCATACATACAGCATGCGGCAGAACAATAGTTGTTTCCGAGCTGGGCATCACGGGAGCCAACGCATTGAATAAATGCAACTTTCCGCGGTATCTTACCATCTGAGGGACGTATGATTTTTCCGCCGTAGGGTCCAGAAGCGTTCATCATGCGTTCGAACTCGATGCTTGAAACCACGTTTAGAAAACGTCTATAGCCGTATTCGCTCTTTAATCGAGGGTCAAATTCTTGGAACCCAGGAGACAATATTACTGACCCTACGTTGATCTTGATGGTTTCAGGCTGCTGATTGAAGTCTACAGCCTTGGCTGGGCACACTCTTTCACAGAGGTGGCACTTGATGCAATTATCTTGGTCAATTGCATATTTCAGCGGAACAGCTTGTGGAAAAGGAACGTAGATTGCCTTTCTTACGCCTGTGTTAACGTCAAATTCGTTCGGCACCTCAATGGGGCAGTTTTGTGCGCAGATCCCGCAACCAGTGCACTTTTCCATGTTCACCAGACGTGGCCGTTTCAATATTGTCACTTCGAAGTTTCCAGCCCCGCCTTTGACTTCTTTCAATTCGGAATAAGTGATTAATTGGATGTTCGGATGTCTGCCGGCCGTAACGAGTTTAGGCGCCAAGATGCACATGGAACAATCATTTGTCGGGAATGTCTTGTCCAGTTGCGCCATAGTTCCTCCAAGGCTGGTGGATTCATCAAGAAGATAAACCTTGAAGCCGGAGTCCGCCAGATCCAATGATGCCTGTATGCCAGCAACTCCGCCTCCGACCACCAGAACAGCGCCGACCTTTTCATCCATTTTTTTTCCTTCCATAAATGGATTCAAAAACTTTCCATATGTAAACGTCCTTATTAATGTGATGTCTGACTCTGTGCAAAAAACTCATGGCTCTCAGAGGTTTTGACAACATGCAAAAAGAAGCTGAAGAGTTGCTTCCCGTGAACTGTTCTAAGGCAGACGTAAAAACTATATTTTTATTAATATGCGAAATAATAGAAAAGCAGTGAAAGGTGATTGTGCTTGAGTCATCTAGAAGCCCACTTTATGCATGAAGTCGCTAACACGCCCAGAGGCAGAGGAGTTCTAGCTTGTATACAGTGCGGACGGTGCACAAACAGCTGCCCAGTTTCCAGAGTAGAAAAAGAACACAATCCTCGGAAACTGATGGAAATGATCATACTCGGCCTACGCTCGGAGGTCATAGGTGAACAATTGCCGTGGTATTGCCTTTCATGCTTCACGTGCCTTGACAGATGTCCCCAAGGCGGAGATGTTGGCGAAGTCATGTTTGCGTTGCGGAATTTGACTGTTAGGGAAGGAAAAATTCCAGAGGGAATACTTGCTCAGGCCCAGAGTCTATTTGATAATGGACGCGTTGTAACCGCAAGCAGAATGGCTTCAATTCAAAGAGAAAAGTATGGCTTGGGCAAGGAACCGACCGTTGACGTTGAAGCTGTCCAAAAGATCCTGGTAAAAACGCAGTTCGACAAGCTAATCAATAAAGGTAAGCGAAGTCTATGAAATACGCTTTTTTCGCAGGCTGTTTGATACCTGCACGAGAACCGCAGTATGAGAATTCTGTCAAAAAAATCGCGCCTAGACTTGGAATAGAGCTCGTTGAGATGGAAGGAACAAATTGCTGCGCACCTTTCAGTATACAATCCTTGGACTATACAAGTTGGCTTGCCTTGGCAGCTAGAAACCTCTGCAAAGCTGAAGAGATGGGACTCAACATTGTAACTCTATGCAACGACTGCTACGAATCTCTTTTGATGACGAACACAATTTTGAAAGAGAATAAGGAAACGAAAGACAGAGTGAATCAGATTCTCGCAGATGTCGGATTAGAGTTTAAAGGAAAAACAGACGTGAAAATCTTCAGCGATGTCCTATACGAGGATGTGGGCTTGGAAAAGGTGAAGGATTCCGTTAAGAGACCATTCACTGGGCTTCGAGTTGCAGTGCAGCCCGGCTGTCACTTGTCAAAGCCCAAACGGCTGCATTTTGAACAGTGGAGGGGCATTACAGCTTTGGACGAACTTGTGGAGGCAACTGGTGCGAAGTCTGTTCCTTATGAAAGAAAGGAGGCTTGTTGCGGGGGGCCTTTGCGCGGCGTTAATGATGAGGTGGCTCTGCATGTTGCAAAGCAGAAACTAGATTCTATAAAGTCGGCGGGTGTGAGTTGCATAGTTACGGTTTGTCCATTCTGTTTTATTGAACTGGATATGGGGCAAATAGAGATTAAGAGACATATGAACGAAGAATACGGTTTGCCCGTGCTAAGTTTTGCAGAGTTGCTCAGGGTGGCAATGGGTATGGATCTGGAAGATTGGGAGTTGAAAGCTCATCGAATTCCGATAACGGGAATTCTTGGAATGACGGAGGCGAAGTGAAATGCAAAAAGCAGTTGCGGTTATTGGCGGTGGAGTAGCTGGCATACAGGCGTCCTTAGACTTGGCCAACAGGGGATTCAAGGTTTATCTTGTAGAAAAAAACCCAAGTATTGGCGGAAGAATGGCGCAACTCGACAAGACGTTTCCAACGATGGATTGCTCCATCTGCATTTTAGCGCCAAAGATGATAGAATGTTCGCATCATCCAAGCGTTCAATTATTAACCTACTCTGAAGTGAAAGAAGTAAAGGGGTCAGTTGGCAATTTCAAAGTCAAAGTTTTAAGAAAGCCAAGATACGTCGACGAAAGAAAATGCACTGGATGCGGAATTTGTTCAGAAAACTGTCCCATTGAAGCACCGAACGAATTTGATGAAAACATTGGAGTAAGAAAAGCAATTTACATGCCATTTCCTCAAGCTGTACCTAGAGTAGCAGTGATTGACAAGGAAAACTGCGTTGAGTGTGGGCTTTGTGACAAGGTTTGTCCAGCTGGAGCCGTGAACAGAGAACAACAACCAGAAGAAGTCGAGTTTGATGTGGGAGCAATAGTTGTTGCCACGGGCTACGACTTGTTTGACTCTTCAGTTATTCCACAATACGGATACGGACGCTTCAAAAACGTCATCTCAGCAATGGAACTGGAACGACTATTATGCGCCTCAGGTCCAACAGGAGGACACTTAATAAGGCCTTCAGAGGGAAAAATACCCAGACACATAGCCTTCTTACAGTGCATAGGTTCCCGCGACAGAAGAGAATGGATTAATCATCCGTACTGTTCTAGCATTTGCTGCAAATATGCAGTTAAGGATGCGGTTTTAATAAAAGAACATGAGACAGACTCTAAAGTATCGATTTTCTACATAGACATGCGGGCCTTCGGTAGAGGGTTCCAGGAATTCGTAAACCGAGCAAAATCTGAATTTGGAATAGAATTTGTTCGCAGCAATCCTGGGGAAATTTCCGAAGACTCAAAGACAAACAATCTGGCAATTTCGTTTGAAGACCCCATAACCAGAACAGTTCAAAGTATTAGCTTCGACCTAGTTGTGCTGTGTCCAGCTTTAATCCCGAGTAAGGGAATGCCAGAATTAGCAAAAACCTTAGGCATAGAATTGGACAATTATGGTTTTGTGAGAATGGAAGATTCTGTCAGAAAACCCCTTGACACAACCGTTCTCGGGATTTTCTGTTGCGGTTACTGCGTGGGTCCCAAGACCGGAGATATTCCAGACTCAATAACTCAAGGTAGCGCCACAGCCGCGCGAGTAGCTGAAGTCTTGGCATCTGAGGAGGCGTCATAGATGGAGCAAGAACCACGAGTAGGTGTTTTCGTCTGTAGCTGTGGAACGAACATTGGAGGGGTAGTCAACGTTCCAGAAGTGACGGAATATGCAAAGACAATCCTCCACGTCGTCCATGCTGAACATAATCTGTATATGTGCTCAGAGGTGGGATTGACAGCGATCAAGGAATCAATAAAGGGACATAACCTTAACCGTGTTGTTGTGGCTTCCTGCACGCCGCGGACACATGAGCCTCTGTTCAGAGCTACATGCAAGGAAGCAGGTTTGAATCCCTACCTGTTCGAAATGGCAAACATACGCGAGCATGACAGTTGGGTACATCCTCATGAGCAGCAGAAAGCGACACAAAAAGCCAAGGACATCGTGAGAATGGCTGTTGCGAAAGCCATCTTGCTCGAACCTCAAACTGAACCTGAAGTCGAGGTTAAAGACTCTTCGCTTGTAATTGGTGCAGGCGTGGCTGGAATGACTGCCGCACTTTCTATGGCCAGACAAGGCTTCAAAGTGTATTTGATCGAGAAAGAGAAGGAACCGGGTGGCATGGCTCAAAAGCTCTACAAGTTGTATCCAACATTGGCGGATGCTTCAGAGGTTGTCGAGCCACTGATAGAGGCTGTGAAGTCCCATAGAAACATCGAACTGTTAACATCAACAACTCTTGAGGACGTTTCGGGATATATTGGAAACTTTAACGCAGTCGCAACCGGCCCTGATGGTAAGAGGGAAATAAATGTGGGCACAATAATCGTTGCTCCTGGTTCGTCAAACTATGCCCCGCCGAAAGGACTCTATGAGTACGGGGTACATGATCACGTCATAACTCAGAAAGAATTAGATGAAAAGCTGAGGAAAGACGAAGTCGGAGAACCTGAAAGAATCGTGATGATACAATGTGTAGGCGCAAGAAAAGGCGAAATTCGACCTTCAGCGCTTGAGGCTTTTCCGAAATCAGACACCGCAGAGCTTTTGAGAAAAATCCTCAAGGCCCGCAAGGAGGAAGGATGGCCATACTGTTCAAGGATATGTTGCATGAACGCAATCAAGAATGCGATTCTAGTAAAAGAAAAGTCTCCGAAAACGGATATCGTCGTGTTTTTTGGAGACCTTCGCGTTTACAAGGAGTACGAAGATTTCTACAGAAAGGCTAGAGACTTGGAAGTTCGATTTATTAGACACATAGAAGAGGTCCCTCCAGAAGTAACACAAACATCAGAAGGCAGACTTCAAGTAATAGCCTTCGATGTCTTGTCTGGAATGGAAGTCAAGTTTCCAGCGGAATGGGTTGTGCTTTCAACCCCGCTGATCCCAAGCAAAGACGAAATAATGCTCGCAAGAATGCTAAAAATCCCCATAGCGACCGATGGTTTTATGATGGAAGCCCACTTGAAGCTCAGACCAGTGGACACAAACGTTGACGGAGTTTTTATTGCTGGTACGGTTTCAGGGCCAAAAGACGTTTCGGAAAGCATAATTTCAGGCGAAGCGGCCGCCGCGAGAGCATCGATACTCATGGGCAACAAGAAAGTCAGAACAGACGCCATAACGGCTTTTGTGGACGAAGAACTATGCATTGGATGTGGATTGTGCGAAGAAATATGTCCTTACGGAGCGCCCAAAGTTGAAGAGGGGAAGTCAAAGATCCGAGAAATACTGTGCAGAGGCTGCGGTTCCTGCGCCGCGGAATGCCCGAAACGAGCAATAACAATGCGGCACTACAGAGACGACCAGATTCTGGCGCAGGTGAAGGCGCTTTTGACTCCTGAAATCCGAGTGGAGGCTTGATTGCATGGTTGAAGAGAAGTTTAAAGAGGGAAACGTGGCGGAAAAAGAGTTTGAACCGGTGATTGTGGCTTATTGCTGCAACTGGTGCAGTTATGCAGGTGCAGATCTGGCTGGGACAAGTCGGTTTGAGTATCCGACAAACTTGAGGATTATCCGAGTGATGTGCACGGGAAGAATGGACCCGACGCTTGTCCTAGAAGCTCTGAGAATGGGAGCTGACGGCGTCCTGATTGCAGGCTGCCACCCAGGGGACTGCCACTATCAGAAAGGAAATTTCATGATGGAGAAAAGGTTTGATTACTTGAAAAGTGCCGTAAAGAACATAGGAATCGAAAGTGAACGTGTGAGGCTAGAATGGATTTCGGCCAGTGAAGGGGGAAAGTGGGCGGCTCTGGCCAGAGAAATGACTGAAGACATAAAAAGGCTAGGACCCAGCCCCTTCAGACTAGCATACGACGCGAAAAAGACCGAGGCAACAATAGAGGCTTTCAAATCTCAGAGACTTCGGTGGGTCGTGGGCAGATCACAGATAAAGGTTGAGATTGAGGAAGACAAGTATCGCCGAACGGTGGATTCGATTATGCAGGTTGAAACTGAGAGGCACATGATAACACGTGCCTTGAAAGAGAAAGGACCCTTGACGGCCGAAGAGCTTGCGAGACTAACTGGTCTTCAACCTAACAAGATAGTGCAGCACCTAATAGCTCTCAGAAGAGATGGAGCAATAGGCGAAGCGGGAGAGAAGAACGGCCAGTATCTCTACAAAGTCGCATGAAGGTACAGTCAATCTACAATTTTTCTATGCACTCTGGATGAACGTCACCTGGAAAGTCATGGTCGTAGAAGTAGATTTTGCCGTTTTCCATGTCCACCTCGGCACGGTCGTGAACCGCTGCTCTACTCGATAGATTTTGAAAATCTTCCTTGCTCATGATCTGGATTTTTCTAAGGAATTTCTCTTTTTTGCTCAGCGGTTTTTCGCATGCTTCGCAGAGCATTTCAACTATGCGGATTATTTCGAAGTTCTTGCCCCTTAATTCTTCGAACTTGGTTTCTGATAGATTCTTCAAGAATTTCTCCATTCTAGTTATTTGCAAACCGAGATATATTTATATGCAGTTTTGAAAGCTCAACCTAACGTTCAATATGGCGATGTATTGGCAATTATTCTTATATACGGCTTTGACATTGAGTTACTTTCCCGAAGGAAGTGAAGGCCTTGTCTGAAAAACCTAAGATGGACCCGGAAAAGACGAAGGCGATGCAAGAGCGAACTAAGGAAAGAAATCTTATAGTTCAAGGGATGAAAAATCAGGGTTCGATGACCGTAGAGGAACTTTCGAAGATCACGGGAATGGAAAAGCCGAAGATTCTGAAGCATCTTATTGCCATGAGCCAGTTTGGCAAGGTATTGAT
>Ga0315282_10015386_pt1 | contig 11290 bp, 7 predicted proteins | sample YL17G07_20_MG_FD_203693 | JGI IMG/M metagenome (GOLD analysis project Ga0315282, IMG submission 203693) | Sediment microbial communities from Yellowstone Lake, YNP, Wyoming, USA - YL17G07_20 | ecosystem: Environmental > Aquatic > Freshwater > Lake > Sediment | place: USA: Wyoming | collected...
TGGCGAAAAACAGCGTAGTGTTCGGTATAAGGCATTCTAACCATTAGCAGTTCCAAAAGGAGAGGAGGGACTATGGCGAAAGAGGATTATTTTAAATGGGCAGAGTCCGTTCTGGACCCGTCAAAAACGTTTGAAAAACCGGAAGCTCTGGCAGACATCAAGATCGTTGAGCTCTGCACCCTGATCCTGGGTCCTTCTCTTCCCAGTTACCTGTCGGAACTGGGGGCCACGGTCTTCAAGGTGGAACTACCAGGCGCCGGGGACACCATGCGGTCCCTGACGCCCTTTGCCAAGTTTTATAAAGGCAGCGCCTTGGGCTATTTGAAAGAAGCCCGCAACAAGTACCACATCAGCATTGATGTGCGCGTGGATGAAGGCAAAGACCTCTTTCGGGACCTGGTGAAACGCTCCGACGTGGTGGTGGAGAACCTGCGGGCCGGCACCATGGACAAATGGGGCATCGGCTACCGGCAGCTCTCAGAGATCAATCCGAAGATCATCTATATCGCCCTGAACGGCTTCGGCCAATGGGGCCCCTACGTGGAAAGGCCGTCTTATGACGCCATTGCCCAATCGGAATCGGGTATGGCCTGGATCACCGGCTTCCCGGACAAACTGCCCCTGAAGGCCGGCATCTGGCTGGCGGATTATTTCGGCGGGCTCATGGGGGCGGTGGGCGTCTTGGGGGCCCTGGCCCACCGGGACCGCACCGGCAAGGGCCAGTATATCGAGTTTTCCCAGGCGGAAAACCTCATCCGGGTCCTGGATTGGACCTGGATTTATCAGCATCTCAGCGGCAAAGAACGGGGACGCTACGGCAACCGGGATGTCTCCATCTGCCCGGCGGATATCTTCCAGGCCAAGGATGAGATAGTGGCCATCGGCGCCGCCACCGACGGGCAGTTCCAAGGGCTCTGCGAGGCCATGGGCATGGCCCAATTGGCCCGGGACGAACGTTTCGCCACCCACCCGGCCCGTTTGAAGGAAGAAAACGCCGTGGCGCTGCTGGATACCATCCGCAAGTGGGCGGCGACTAAGACTTATGAGGAGCTTAACCACCTGGCCTGCAAGCACGGCTTCGGGGCCCACAAGGTCTCCAAGGGCAGTGATAAATTTGACGATGACCACCTGATCCAACGGAACTTCACCTACACGGTCAATGACGCCATCTTCGGGCCGACGGTGGAAGAGGGCATTGTTCCCAAGCTCTCCGAGACTCCGGGGCGCATCAAGTGGGCCGGCAAGGCCGTGGGCTTCGACAATGAATATGTCTTCAGACGTTTTCTGGGAATGACGGCAGAGCAGATCAAAGGGTTGAAGGAGCGCAATGTCATCGGCAAATGGGCCGATGCTCCCGGCCGCAAACCTCCCGAGGATTGGGACGGCAAGAAGGGAGTCATCCTGGCTTGATGGGTTGATGCCATTGACCGACGCTTTTAAAACGAATTTCATGAGGAGATAAAACATGCCGCACCATGAAGACGATAAAACCCTGAGCTGGCCGGATTGGATCCGGAAACAAGACGATCCGGTTCATGCCGCCAAGAAACCCGAAGCCTTGGACCACCTCACCGTGTTGGATTGCAGTTACGGCAGCATGGCCGGCTGCTTTGCCAGCTCCATCCTGGGCGAACTCGGGGCCGAGGTCATCCGCATCGAAGCCCCGGAAGGCAACCCCGAACGGACCTTCTCGCCGTTTGGCATGATGCATAAGGACACCGGCCTGGGCTACCTCAACGAAGGCCGCAACAAGTTCCACGTCACCCTGAACCTGCAAAGCCAGGAAGGACAGGAGATCTTCAAGAAGCTGGCCAAACGGGCCGACGTGGTCATCGAAACCTTCTTGCCCGGGGTCATGGATAGTTGGGGCATCGGCTACCGGCAGCTGAGTGTCGACAACCCGAGGCTCATCTATTGCGCCATCTACGCCTACGGCCAGTTTGGCTCGAAAGCGACCTGCGGCAAAGCCGATGTGGACGTGGTGTGCCAGGCCTTTTCCGGGGTGACCGCGGTCACCGGCGAGCTTCCCGAAGATCCCGCCAACCCGAAACCCTCGGAAGTTCCCACCAAGCAAGGCAACTGGATGTCCTGGTACGCCGGCGGGGCCTTTGCCGGCCTGGCGACACTGGCGGCCCTGCACTTCCGGACGGTTTCCGGCAAGGGGCAGTTCATCGATGTGGCCCCGCCGGAGGCCATGGGCCGCCTGATTAATTACAGCCTCAACTATTTCCAGGAGTATAAGGAGGATATTCCCCGGGTCGGCAACTATGACGTCGGCGTCTTCCCCTATACCTATTTCAAATGCAAAGACGGCTATGCCTTCCTGTCGGGCTTTTCGGACATCAACTGGAAAGCCTTGTGCACCATCTTGAAGCGCCCGGACCTGCAGGGACAATTCCCCACCATCTTCGACCGGCTGAACGTGGACAACATGAAGGTGATGTACAAAGAGATCGAAAAATGGACCCTGGCCCGCACCTATGACGAGATTTACGACGCCGTCATGGACTACAACAAGAACATCGCCGTAGGCATCGTGGTGCCGGGCCGGGTGACGCCGCCCATGGAGACCATGAAAACCGAGAACTGGTGGGTGCGGCGCTCCTTTGAAAAGTTCAATGATCATCATTACGGCGAATTGACCATCGCCAACCAGGCCTGGAAGATGACCGAGACGCCACCCCGGGTCAAGTGGATCTGCCGACCGGTGGGCGCGGACAACGCCTACGTTTACAGCCGCAGACTCGGCCTGGGACCGAAGCAACTTGAGCCCCTGAAGGAAAAGGGCATCATTTAGCCGTGAATCGGGACACCCTTTCCTTTCCTGAGAAGCAGAGAGTCAAGGAGGACTCTCCGTCTGCCCTGCGGTCCGAAGCGGGCAGGAAAAACTTCCACGAGGTTTGAGCAGTAAGATCAATATAGAAGGGAGGGAGAAACATGACGTTCAATGAGGTTAAAGCGGCGATATTGAGTCTGGGTGACCAGGAAAAAAGGCGAGTGGTGACGGAGCTGCTGCCGGCCATCTGGCCGAAAATCGTCTGCGACGACGCCTGCCTCGCGTTCCTGAGGAAGCTGGTGGACGAAGCAGCCGTGCAGAAATACAAAGAAGAACACATGGACAGCATTTAGGCCTATCATCGAACTTGCGTCTCTGAACGAGAGCCATTCAAAGGGAGGATAGTATGGCAAGTCCAGGAGCACTGCGGCCGCGTTGGGGGCAGCCCGCCACGGGTATCGTCTCCTTTATCGTCTTTTTTCTCGTCGCCTGGTTCGTCTGGTATCTCTTTAGCGATCCCCGGGGGCCGGTGGCGACCTTCCCTTACCCCTTCGTACTCTATTTAGCGATGATGATCTTGGTGGGACTCTGGCAGCATATGTTCATGGGGGACTGGCCTTTTCATAAATTATCCCAGCCGGCCAGAGGCATCGTCGAAACCATCTTTAACCTGGTCCTGGTATGGTTTGTCATCCACGTGGTTTTTTACCGCATCCTGGGGGTGGGCTTTAACTTCCTCAGCGAGTCGAACCTGGAATGGTTGGCCGCGGCGGGCAAGACCGTGATGCCCGAAGGGGTGGCCAGCACCCTGAAGCTCGAGACCCTGATCAACCCCGCGGCCCACTTTGGCGAACGGGCGGTGGTCTGCTTCGTCTTGATCGGTTTTTTCAGCTATCCCTACACCACCATTCTGTTCGGCAAGTGGCCCATCCGGCCCAGTGATCTGAAACAGCCCGAGGCCGGCCTGGCCGAACTAGGCTGGTGCAGCATGTTAACCCTGTTCTACTACACCATCCTGATCGTGCCTTTCTGGGGCCTGATCTACGGGGTGCTCTTCGGGAAATCTTACGCCCTAGGAATCCCCTGGTGGGGCGGCATCGCCGGCACCGGGCACGTGCATTGGGTCTTCGGCTGGTGGGAATGGGCCATCATCATACTCTTCATGACCCCCAACGTCTGGCGCATGAAGCCCTGGTCCCTGATCAAACTGCCCCAGCCCTGGAAAGGCTTGATCTCGCTGATCCTGACCTTTGTCCTCGGCTACATCCTGGCCCTGCTCTGCGTGAACCTGGCGGGGACCTGGTTGAACATGGAAGAGGTGATCAAGCACCTGCCAGCGGGCGACAAGGGCAACGCGACGCGTTTTCTGTGGTATCACGCCGCCGAAATCGCCGGCTTCACCCTGATCCCCTTCCTCATCTGGCACCATTATTTCGATGACCTGGCGCCCGGCAAGGACGTGGATTCCTGGGGGAATTTCTGGTTCCGGACTATCGGCGTCGGCGTCCTGATGGTGCTGAACTACTTTTTCTACTATTACATCAACTTCGGTCACTGGGGCCTGGGCATTCACCACATGGCCGGCGACATCGCCGAACGGGTAATCGGCGGAGAATCCCTCATCTGGAACTTCTGGTGGATCATCCCGCTCCTCTGGAACGAATGGTTCTTCCATAAATGGCCGTTCTACGTGCATGAGGGACATTAATGGTTGGGGCATGCTGGCCCGGGCTCATGGTTAATGGTTTGGCGGCCTAGTCGGCGGGATCGGCGAAATGTCAACTGCCCTTGCAGGCATACGCGTTTTAGACCTGTCCCGACTACTGCCCGGGCCGTTCTGTTCCATGCTGCTGGCGGATTTTGGCGCCGAGGTGATAAAGGTCGAAGATCCCCGGGGGGGAGACTATATCCGCCACTGGTCTCCCCGCATTGGCAAAAACAGTGGTTTCCATGTGGTGCTGAATCGCAACAAGCGCTCTTGCACCCTCAACCTCAAGGCCGGGGCGGGAAAGGAGATCTTCCGGCAGTTAGCTGGCAGTGCTGATGTGGTCTTGGAAGGCTTTCGACCGGGGGTTATGGCACGATTGGGTCTGGACTACCGGAGCCTGCATGCCATTAACCCCCGGCTGGTTTATTGCTCTGTCTCCGGCTATGGCGACCACGGCCCCCGGGCCCAGAGAGCCGGTCACGACATCAATTACCTGGCCCTGGGCGGCATTTTGTCCCACAGCGGCCGCCGGCACCCGACCCTATCAGGAGTGCAGGTCGCGGACCTGGGGGGTGGCGGCCTGCTGGCGGCCTTTAGCATCGTCATGGCCTTGCTGGTTCGGGAGCGCCAGGGTGCAGGGCAGTATCTCGACATTTCCATGCTGGACGGTTCGCTCCTGTGGAACTGTCTGCGCTGGGGTAAGTACCTGGCCGATGGGGAGATACCCCGTCCCGGGGATGATATGCTCAACCATGGCTTCGCCTGCTATAATCTCTACGAGACGCGGGATGGCCGCTACATGGCCCTGGGCGCGATTGAACCGCAATTCTGGGAGGCCTTCTGCGCCGCGGCGGCGCGGCCGGAATGGCGCCGGGCCAATTATTTCGAGCCCGGACCCCATCAAGAAGACCTCAAGGTGGCGGTAGCTGGACTCTTTCGAGAGAAAACCCAGGCGGAGTGGGTGGCTCACCTGGCCCAGCACGATTGCTGCTGCGAGCCGGTGTTGAACCTGGATGAAGCCATGAATGACTCGCATACCTGCGCCCGGCAGATGGTGGTGGATTTGGTGCACGAAAGCTGGGGGGCCTACCGGCAACTGGGCATTGCCCCGAAATTTTCCAGGACCCCGGGAACGCTGCGCAGCCACGCGCCGGAACTCGGCGAACACACCGAGGCCATTCTCCAGGAATTGGGATATGCCGCGGAGCAAATCGGCGAACTGCGCCGGCAGGGCGTGGTTTGAGGCATTTAATTTAAAAAGGTTTTGGTGGCACAGGCTTTCTAGCCTGTGCGGATTTTCGGCACAGCCTGGAAAGGCTGTGCCACCAAGACAAATAACTTATTGGTAACGATGAGTTTATAAAGGGAGCAGGGGTGATTAGATAACCGCTTAATAATCCCTCTAAATCCCCTTTAGGAAAGGGGGACTTAAAAACCGTCATCTTGAGCCAAGCGCAGAATCTCAAAATAGTCCGGGAATACGAGCTTCTTCGCTTCGCTCAGCATGACATTTCGAGCCAAGCAGTTTTCCACAACCTGCTGCTATGGTCTTGGAGCCAAACCTGAAACGAGGCTAACGGATGCAATTTGAACTGAGCGATGAAGAACGAATGATCCAGGAAATGGCGGCGAAATTTGCCCTGCGGGAGCTGCGCCCTAAGGCAGCCGAATTGGACCGCACCAAAGACCGCGCCATTCTCCTGACCAACCTGAAAAAGCTGGCCGAACTCGGCTTCATGGGGCTGAACCTCCGGGCCGAGTACGGCGGCGCCGAGACCACCACGGTGGCCTTCAGCCTGGCCATGACTGAACTGGGGAAAGGCTGCGCCTCCACTACGGTGACCACCTCGGTGACCAATATGGTGGGGCAGGTGATCCAGGCGGTGGGCACTGAGGAACAAAGACGCAAGTACTTGCCCCCGCTTTGCAGCGGCGCATATGCCGCCGGCGGGTTCGGCCTCACCGAAGCCACGGCCGGCTCCGATCCCGCCGGCATGCGCACCACGGCCAGGCTCGACGGCGACCACTGGCTGCTCAACGGCCGGAAGATTTTCATCAGTAGCGGCGAGTTTGCCGGGGTCTTCGTGGTCTGGGCGGTCACCGACAAGGAGGCCCCCAAAGGCCGGGGGATCAGCGTCTTTCTGGTGGAGCCCGGCTTTCCCGGCTTTGCCGTGGGCAAAAATGAGCCCAAGATGGGACAGCACGGCTCCCCCACCAACGAGTTGATCCTGGAAGACTGCCGGGTGCCCAAAGAAAACCTGCTGGGCGAGCTCAATGGCGGCTTTCGCCTGGCTATGGCGGAGTTGGCCGGCGGCCGTATCGGCATCGGCTCCATGGCGCTGGGCATCGGCCTCGGGGCCATGGACTATGCCAAAAATTACGCCAAGGAACGGGTGCAGTTCGGCCAACCCATTGCCCAGTTCCAGGCGATCCAGTGGATGATCGCCAACCGTTACACCGAGCTGGAGGCGGCCCGTCTGCTGCTGCTCCAGGCGGCGCACCTGAAGGATCAGGAGAAATCCTTTTCGAAGGAAGCTTCCATGGCCAAGCTGTATGCCACCGAGGCGGCCAACCGGGCCTGTTACGACGCGGTGCAGATCCTGGGCGGTTACGGCTATTCCCAGGAATACCCGGTGGAGCGGCTGGCCCGGGACGTCCGGGTGACCACGATTTACGAGGGCACCAGCGAGATTCAACGGATGATCATCGCCAGGGAGTTGCTCCGCTAAAATAATTCCTACAGAAAGCCCTGAGTCAATTTTTATCGGGAGTTTCGCCATGCCAAAAGAATCAACCAAACAAAAGAGTCAGGCCAAGGTTCGGTTTGTCACCGCCACTACCCTGTTTGACGGCCATGATGCCTCCATTAACGTCTTTCGGCGCCTGCTGCAGCGAGCCGGGGCCGAGGTCATCCACCTGGGGCACAACCGCTCCGCCAAAGAGATTGTCTATACGGCCATCCAGGAGGGGGTGCATGGGATTGCCGTCAGTTCATATCAGGGCGGGCATATCGAATTCTTTAAATATGTCAAAGATCTGTTGGAGGAAAACGGGGTCGGCTTTATCAAGATCTTTGGCGGCGGCGGCGGCGTTATCGTTCCTGAGGAGATTCGCGAACTCGAAGACTACGGCATTACCAAGATTTATTCCCCGGAAGACGGCCAGAAGCTGGGACTTCTCGGCATCATCCAGGACATGATGGATAAGGCCGCGGCCGTGAAATTTCCGCCTTTGCCGAAAGATTGGCAAGAAAAGGTGCGGCAGCATAATACCTTTGTGGTTACCCAGCTGATTTCCCTGGCGGAGAATAATTATAAGGAAAACGGCCATGCCTTCGCCCGGATCAGGAAGGAGTTGCCGGCTGCGGCGACGCGCTCGGCGGTGATCGGCATCACCGGGACCGGCGGCTCGGGCAAGAGTTCCCTGGAAGACGAGTTTATCCGCCGGTTTATGATCCACTATCCGGATAAATCCATGGCCGTCATTGCCATCGACCCGACCAGGAGAAAAACCGGCGGCGCCCTGCTGGGCGACCGCATCCGCATGAATTTTGTCAATCCGGAAAAGATCTTTATGCGGTCGCTCGCCACCCGGGAATCGGAAAGCGAGCTCTCCCTGGCCCTGGAAGATTCCATCAACATCCTCAAAGCGGCCGGCTACGACCTGATCCTCGTGGAGACCCCCGGCATCGGCCAGGGGGATGTCTCCATCACCAAGTACGTCGACCTAGCCATTTATGTGATGACCGCGGAATTCGGCGCCCCCTCGCAACTGGAAAAGATCGACATGCTCGATTTTGCCGACCTGATTGCCATCAACAAATTTGATCATAAGAATTCCTTGGACGCCTTGCGGGAAGTCAGGAAACAATACCGGCGCAATCACAATATTTTCGGAACCCCCGATGAGGCGCTGCCCATAATCGGCACCGTGGCCAGCAACTTTCAGGACCCTGGTCTCAACGTCTTTTTTGAACAGGTCTTGGCAGCCTTAAAAGAAAAGGCCCTGATCGATTGGCCCATTCCCCGGGCCGAGAGCTATTCGCTGCAAGAGTCGTCGAAGTCGGCCATCCTGCCCACCTCGCGGCAGCATTATCTCAGTGAAATCGCCGCGACAGTGCGCGCCTATCATGAAAAAACCAGGAAGGCCGCCAAACAACTGAAAAAGTTGGAAGCCATCAAGACCGTAAGCCAGGAATTGGACCTGGAGCTGGCCGACCGGGCGGCCGAGACCGAGAAAAAAATCGACCCGGAGATTGTCGGTCTCCTGGCAAAATGGGCCGAAACCAAAGAGCAGTACTCCGGGGACGAATTTGAGTTGAAGATCAGGGATAAAGTGACTCGGACCAGCCTCTACAGCGAATCGCTGGCCGGCCTGAAGATTCCCAAGATCGCCCTGCCCAATTTCGATAGCCTGACGGAAACCCTGAAATGGCTCAGAAAAGAGAATCTGCCCGGCTATTTCCCTTATACCGCCGGGGTCTTTCAATTTCGCAGAGAAGGGGAAGATCCCAAGCGACAGTTCGCCGGTGAAGGTCCGCCGGAGCGGACCAACGCCAGATTTCACTACTTGACCAAGGATGATGACGCCAAAAGATTGAGCACCGCCTTTGACTCCCTGACCCTATATGGCGAGGACCCGACCGAAGAGCCGGATATCTTTGGAAAAATTGGCGAAGCCGGGGTCAGCATCTGCACCCTGGACGACATGAAGAAACTCTATCAGGGCTTTGATCTCTGCGCCCCCAATACCAGCGTCTCCATGACGGTGAACGGGCCGGCGCCGATCTTGCTGGCCTTCTTCTTTAATACCGCCATCGATCAGCAGCTGGAAAAATTTAAGGCTGAGCACGGCCACGACCCCGAACCGGCGGAAAGGGAGCATATCCGGAAGCTGGTCCTGGCCAATGTGCGCGGCACGGTGCAGGCCGACATCTTGAAAGAGGACCAGGGACAGAATTCCTGTATCTTTTCCGTCGCCTTTGCCCTGCGGCTGATGGGAGATACCCAGCAATACTTCATCGACCATAAGGTCAGGAATTTCTATTCGGTGAGCATCAGCGGCTACCACATTGCCGAAGCCGGGGCCAATCCCATTTCGCAACTGGCCTTCACCCTGGCCAACGCCTTCACCTACGTGGAATATTACCTCAGCCGCGGCATGGAGATCGACGCCTTTGCCAAAAATCTGTCCTTCTTTTTCTCCAGCGGCATGGACCCGGAATATAACGTGATTATTCGGGTGGCCCGAAGAATCTGGGCCATCGCTATGAGATATAAGTACGGAGCCAGTGAGGCGAGTCAGAGACTAAAATGCCACATGCAAACTTCGGGGCGTTCCTTGCATGCCCAAGACATGCAGTTTAACGATATCCGGACCACGCTGCAGGCCCTCATGGCCCTTAATGACAACTGCAATTCCCTGCATACCAATTCTTATGACGAAGCCGTCACCACGCCCACCGAGGAATCGGTGCGCCGGGCCATGGCCATACAATTGATCATCGGGAGGGAATACGGCATCTTCAAAAACCAAAATCCGTTGCAGGGCAGTTTCATCATGGACAGCCTGACGGATATGGTGGAAGAGGCGGTCCTGAAGGAATTCGACAGCCTCAGCCGCCGCGGCGGGGTGCTCGGCGCCATGGAAACCTATTATCAACGGGGCAAAATCCAGGATGAGTCCCTGTATTATGAGATGAAAAAGAACACCGGGGAATATCCGATTATCGGGGTCAACACCTATCTCAACCCGAATATCCTGGCGGAGAATTATTGCCGGCCTCCCACCCAATTGACCAGGTCCACCTATGAGGAAAAGAGCGCCCAGCTGAACAATCTGAATAAGTTTAAGGAAGGGCATCGCGCCAAAGCCGCGGCCGCCCTCGATTCCCTGAAAAAGACGGTCCTGAGCGGCGGCAATATCTTTGCCGAGTTGCTGGAAACCGTCAAGGTGGCCAGCCTGGGCCAGATAACCCAGGTGCTGTATGAGGTCGGCGGCAAGTACCGGAGGAATATGTAACGAGCGACTTGTAGGGGCGGCTCGCGAGCCGCCCCTGCGACCAAGCTGCCTCAGACTACGACCACTAGGTGACGCGGTTCAAGAAAGGGGAGAATGCCCATGCAGTATGATCTGACCGAAGAGCAGCGGATGTTGCAGGATATGGTGCGGCGCCTGGCCAAAGAACAGGTGGAGCCGGGCGCGGCCAAGCGTGATATCGAAGGCAAGTTCGACTGGGAGATGGTGAATCTGCTCCGGGAAAACGGGCTTATCAGCATCGATTTTCCCGAGGCTTACGAAGGCGCTGGGGCCGGCATGCTGGCCCTGGCCATCACGGTGGAGGAACTGTCCCGGGTGGACGCGGCCTGCGGGCTGGTGCCGGCGGTGCAGGAACTGGGGAGCCTCCCCATCATGCTGGCCGGCAACGAGGCGCAAAAGCAGAAGTTCCTGCCCAAGCTCGCCTCGGGCGAACAACTGGCCGCCTTTGGGCTGACCGAACCCGCGGCCGGTTCCGACGTGGCCCGGTTGCGCTGCAAGGCAGTAAAGGACGGCGACTCTTACGTGATCAACGGCACCAAGACCTTCATCTCCAACGGCGGCGTGGCCGATATCATCACGCTTTACACCATCACCGATTCCAGCGTCTCGGCTCATAAGGGTTCCAGCGTATTGGTGGTGGAGAAGGGGACTCCCGGCTTCTCCGTCGGCAAACACGAGGACAAGATGGGGATCCGCTGGTCGGACACGGTAGAGCTCATCTTTGAGGACTGCCGGATACCGGCCGCCAACCTGCTGGGCCAAGAGGG
>Ga0315282_10015387_pt1 | contig 11290 bp, 12 predicted proteins | sample YL17G07_20_MG_FD_203693 | JGI IMG/M metagenome (GOLD analysis project Ga0315282, IMG submission 203693) | Sediment microbial communities from Yellowstone Lake, YNP, Wyoming, USA - YL17G07_20 | ecosystem: Environmental > Aquatic > Freshwater > Lake > Sediment | place: USA: Wyoming | collected...
ATTTCAGAAGGATTATTGGAATTTTTAAATCTCCGAAAAAAACGAAGAAGGCTAAAGGTAACTGAAAAAGGCAGAGTTTTCTTGGAACATATTAAAGTATGTGAAGAACTGCTGCCACCGTTCTAGAGCGCTATTTTTAGCCTAAAAACTCATCATTCCATTTTCGGCAAAGATTCCACAGGAGCCTTCAACGTGGGAGCCTTATCCTGATACCCAATAACCACTATGCTCCAGCCATAAGCCCTCTCGAAAACAGCAGCCTGAGTGAAAACATCCTTAGCGTTAAGCAGAAGCAAAACCTTCTGGACAGCCTCGTTAAACTCTTCCTCGTCAACGCCTTCCTCAAGAGGCCCAACCTCAAACCAATTATCAAAAACGTCATGAGCAACAGCAAAAACTATGCGGTGGGCCACGGGCTCCCGCTTAACAGCAAAAGTTATGTCAGCATCAGTAATTGGCTGACCAAACTCCGCACCCAAACCAGTATAAGCCCTTTGAATTTCCACCTGTCTTGAAGGCGCAGAGGCAACACCAAACCTTCTCACAAACTTCTGCAAGGCAGCACTAAAGCTAACCATGCTTCTCAGCCTCCGCCCTCGCTTCACGCAAAACCTGACGAATCACATCCTGAACGCTACGAGCCTTCCGCCTCTTCTGCTCCGCCATAAGCCACTCGTAGAAGCACGCGTCAACGCTCTGCTGGAAAATCGGCAAATTCAACAACACCATCAACTATGTTAAGCCAGAAAAATAAAAGAAATTCTGAAACTCGACTTTAATTAAACTCTTATTTAAGAAATCGTCAAGAAAGCTTGGGTAGAGCGAAAGCGAAACCCTACGCGTGGCTTTTCTGGAATACGCAAAAAGCATAAGCCTCATAACACAAAAGGTCAACGTTGGCAAGTATTTCAAGTAGGAAACAGGAGACCAGCATTCTGGTGCGACTTATTTTTGGGCAAGTTGAAAGAAGAATGTTGAGATCACTTTGCTGGCATTATAGGTCTCAGTCTTTAAGCTTCTGATCTAATGGTCGCATTATGTGTTGTTTGATACCATACTGGACGATTGTTAGCTTTGATTTTCGAAACTGAAGCTGGTCACTATTTTGGCATGACCCATGATTGCACAGATTCAACAGCTCGGTTTATCATATCTTTAGAGCATCCGGTTGCATCAATAGTAATCGATGTCAATCCAAATTCTTCCATTAACATGCTCATGTATTTTTGAACTTTGACCAGAAAATTGACAGAATTGCATGTGGGCTTTTGCAAAGCATATGATCGCAAATATGAAATTTGGGGGTCCAGATCTAATACTAAGCATCTTGCTTCAAGTCTTTGCAGTAGAAGACGAAATTGGTCCTTGTACTGACGAACAATTGGAGAGGACCGTGCCATTGCATAAGCCATGTTTCCGGGATGCCATGTCTCGACAACTTGCACTATACTATTGGAAAGACAGAAAAGATTATCTCTCGAGAATTCCATACGCATCACTTTCTTGTCAAAATCTTGATCCGCCTTCTCACCTGCAGTGAACCCTTGTGAAATTAACGTGCCAGCAACCTCAGTCCGAAAACAATACCCCAAGTTTTTCAAATATTTGCCCAGCAATGTCTTGCCACTGGATGGAAGACCGATTAGTGCGATTATGACTTTACGATCGGTCACTTTCTATCCTCGACAAACAAAATGTCTCTTGCTGTTTGTGTCGCAAATTGGTGAATTGCGTCCTGCTCAAAAATTTTGATCTCGCCATCTTGGGAAACAACCGTGGCAACTATGTCTTTGTTCTTAGAAGTGATATGTTTGGCAATCACATGTCGTCCTCCAGGACCGACGAATGTTAACTTGTACCCCCTGACCAAGCCTCTTTCGTCAATCCAAGTCGCGCCGTCTTCCGTCGCATAGCGTATCATGCTCGACATAGGGAGGGTTGTTGCCATTTCTGGGTTGTAGAAGCGTAAAATATCCAATGCCGCTTGTGAAAATATGGAGTAATTAGGTAGAAGACCCAGAAAAATTGAGGCCCCTTTGCGAATTTCCGAAATTCGCAGACAAGTGTCCAATACTTTTGTCGCAACCTCCGGCGGGGCGTCATGTCGCGTAAAGATCGGGACAAACTCTTCAGTTTTTCTTTCTTCTATCACCCCGCTCTTTCGATTGAAAATATACTGAATCTCAAGCTTGCCGTTACAGTAAATCCTAACAGCATGAGTTCTTTTGGTAATAATACAGATTGAATTAGTGATTCCGGAAATATATTCATAGGGATCTTCCGTTCTTAAAGCACTTAAGTCAACACATCCCTCAATTTTCGATGTGTGGCGATCTATGATAAGGGCAGATTTATTCCACTCATCAAGTCCCCCATAGTTTTGGATGATTTTTCCACACACGAGGTTGCAAGTATCTAATTTGGGTCCTCGCAAGCATGGCTGCGGTATAGCTGAAAGAATTGAATTAAAAGAACCCAAAATAATCCCATATTCAACTGGATGACCCTCTAATTCGCATTTTGTAGACGACCAGGCTAAGTTCAGTGCACGAATGACCGTTTGGGCGTCAACGCCCTTTTTTGATGCCAGTTGCTCCAGAGCGTCCGGTTTCATCAGCTTTCCCTCTGGGTTTAACCTTGCGGTGTTCCTTCAAAATTCTACGAGCTAAAGCATACCCCGGCATTGTTAGTTTGAATCGTCTGGGAACAGTAAGGTCTTCCATAATGAGCCCTGAGTCAAGCATTTTCTTTAAAGCTTTACCAAGTTTGATAGGAGTAAGCGGCATATCGAGTTTGCTAAGTTCATCTTTCAAATCATTTCTGCTGAACCTAACGTCCAATGGCTCGTCGCTTTGTTCAACCATCGAACATACTGCCCTCAACAGCTGGCAGTCGGAACTTTCTGGTTTGCTTATCCAGCTGGTATCGATTCTGGTAAATGGAAGCGGCTCAGGGCCCTTTCCTTCGTCGCTGGAATACTCAGAATCTCTTTTGATTTCATACCGGATCGTCACTTTATTTTGGTTGTATATGGGATACACATTTTTATACATCCCAGACAAGTGTAGAGCGACTACAGTTGCAAGTTTAGGCAAGCCAGTGCAGTCCAGATATATGATCTCGTACTTGTCTTTGTTTTTTTCAACGAGATCGGCTAACTTGTCAAAAAAATCTATATATTTCGTAATCGAGCTCACTTCTTCTGGTATCAATTTTCCCTTTTGATGGTATTCCTGTATCTTAGGATGCAGATTGAATTTATTCAAAGCATTCTTATAGGCTTCGTTCGTTTCATTCCATCCAGGGTCTTCCTGATGAAAATATATTATGGTTGTGGGGCTATAATATTCAATATTGTATCTTACGCGTCCACAGGCACGACCCAAGTTGGTAATCATGAGGGAGCGTATTACGTCGGGGCACATGGTGTCTCACGCTCAATCCTTAAGCGCATTCCCGGAGTAGAGTGTAACGCGTGTTCAAGTAACTGGGCAATTGCTTGTCTGTCCTTTGTATCGCATACTACGAATAAGTGTGTTGCGATTGTAGTTTCATGCATCCTTATCACTAACCAACCGCCTTGATATGTCAGCTTATCTATCGGAATTGCTTTAAAAATGTTAGGAAGTTGTCCAATGCGAACCTCTGACCCTTCCAACCTCCATAGCTGGATTCCTGGGATTTTCTCCAAGTCCTTTACTAAGGCATCTATTTTGGAGTTTGTCATGTCGAAGATCAAGTGAAATATGACTATTTTTTCTTGCGCCATTCTTTTACCCATTAATTTATAGGCCAAGGTTTTACATTAGCATTTTCTTAAAGAATCCTCGGAGAGTACTTAAAGAGTATTTGCCGGCGGAATCAGTAATGTGTTTTTAATTTCGTTTCTCCTGCTATGACTGCCCTAAAAACTTTTTTTATATCTTCTTTTGTGTTTTCGTACCCTGTATCCAAGTATAATCTTATTGTCCAAACAGAATATGGAATTTCTCCCAAAGAGGTTTCTCTGACTGGCTCGCGTAAAACGACTGGCGGGTGTGACGATGTGTCAATTAGGCAAACCTCCTCTTCCCCCATCATTGGATTTAAAGGGAGATTTGGTGTATCTATAAAGTAAGCTTCGGAAGGGATTTTCCCCTTCAGTTTTTCAGATAGCAGAGCACTCAGGTTGTCTTCAGTTAAGAAGGGCATTGCAGAAGCAGAAAGCACAAATTGATCAACCTGTCTAAAGGGTATTATTCTATTCATGAGCATTGCTCGTTCCGGAATGTTGCTTAGCGCAGGCAAATGAAAAATACTCTCTTCATCCAGTTTCGTATACTCATTTACGTTGTTGATGTATTTCCTAAAATCAATTTCCTTCTTTGCTTTCATAAGGAAGTTCTTGATTACGTGGTCGATGGCTCTCGACCATCTATGATAGTAGATGGTCTGGAATGTGAACAACCTTGAAAGCAAAAAAGCATCCAAAGTATCTCGGGATTTGATTTCCAACCCGATTTCATTCTTAACCAAATGAGAAGAGAGGATTAGCCTTTGCCAGTCAAAATTTCCGTATCCTGCTCCCGTGTAAAGATTGTCTCTTAGCAAGTAATCAATTATGTCTGTGCTATAGAATCCCTTCAAAATGTAATAGAACGCTGCTTCACTATGTTCACTCTTGCCCAAAGTCTTCGCTTCGATCCATTCCTCTCTGCTCTTCCCAAGATATTCGGACAGCACTTTTGTGCTTATATCGTAGTCTTTTAGTTTTTCGTCTATTATTCTCGCTATGTCTTTGTCTTCTTGAACAATTTTGGAGGACATATACTCATGATTTAACCCCATTTCCTCAAGCACTACTTTATCAAAAGTGTGGGAGAAAGGGCCATGTCCTAAATCATGAGTTAGCCCCCAAAGTCTGACCAAGAAGAAGCAGCGAAGAAATTCATTCTCAGAAATATCGTTCCTGTAAGGCTCGAGCAGATACTTCACAAATAGTCCCGAAAGATGCATCACTCCTAAACTATGCGAAAAGCGAGTGTGCGTGGCACCTGGATATATGTAGTGTGCTGAGGGTAGCTGCTTTATACGCCTAAGCTTTTGAAACGATGGCGTGTCGATGATCTCTTTTTCATGTTCGAAAAGTGTGATGTAACCATAGATAGGGTCTTTTACGAACTCATATGGAATTTTGGAGCTTATCTCAGCACTCCCTAACATTATTCATACCTTAGTAGGCGAAAATGTTGTCTTGGATTTTCTTGCCCATAAGTTGCTTTGACCATTTTACGAGATCTTCAGTATCAAATTCTTGCAGGTTGCTGACCTGTTTCTGCAGTTCTTTTGCAAATTCTTCGCCATATTCTTTTGCGATTTGTGAAGCACTTTTTTGACCTAATGGCGTGATTTCGTAGAAAAACAGTTCCCCGAGTTTGCTTGCTTTTAGATAACCTGTTTGAGCCAACATATCAATATCATTTTGAAGTTGCGAGGAATAAGGTCCATAAAGATATGCTGTGAAGCGGTATCCAAAATCAATGCCGAACTGTTCTTGCAGAAGGAAAACAGTCTTCTGAAAACGTTTCCGACCTTCCACTTTTCCCAGGTAATTGGCGGTCAATATCAAAAGTTTGATGCCGGCAATTCTTCCCAACACGTTCTTTCTCCTTCTTAAAACTCAGTTTTTAAACTTATACGAATAAAAGTATTTCCTATCTTGAACTTGTTGCAGGACGGTATTTCAGACATCTCATCACATCCTTTCTGATTTGTGTAGGCTGCCTTACTGGAACATACTTTTCGACAACGTCTCTGTGCCTGTGACGCGTGCATCAATGCCCTAACAACAGTCTTCCCATCCTATGGTATACATCTGAGCAGGCACCGAGGGAAGGATTGTTTAAGAGGTCAGGTCTTTAATGGGCACTCTCGCGCAAGAAAATGGAGGTTTGCAGGTGATATCTCCGACTGTCGCCGGTTCAACCCTCACTCCCGACTCCTAGAACGAACCCATAGACCCTGTAAAGGAAGAGCTGACCCGTTGATTACTTGCGCTTTCTGAATAGTTTAACGCCTTCAAGGTTACACACATACCTGAAGCCTAACTCTATGAGCTGGTTGGATTCTTTGGCGGGTTTGACACGTGCGCTAAGAAAAAGATCCACATCTTAAGATAATAGAAATCTCTTCTAGATTTATCTTCATCTAAAGTTTCCTATACTGACTGCGGAGAGATAACCTAGTCGGAAACCATTTGGCAGAAGACAACTGGTTTTCATCATTTCTGCGGATAGGGAAAAGAATAAATCCAAAAAGAGAGCTGCTATCGAGTGGAAATCTAGGCGTACTTTGTGATGACCAATGTTCGATCTTGCTGAAGCAATAATACAAGCTCTTAAAACTGGTAAAGGTACAGAAATACTCCAGTTTGGAGATTTCAAAATTACAAAGAAACTAGGTCGCGGTCAACAAGGAATTGTATTAAAAGCACGTAGCCCGAATGATAAAGAATTCGCAATAAAGCTTTATTGTCCTCGTGACGAACATCCAGCTATTACGGGAGAAGGTAGGGATAGATTCGTACGAGAGGCGGCAATTCTTCTCAAACTAAAACATCGGAATATTGCAAATGTCTATGCAGGTGGATCTGCAAAGTGGGATATCTCGGCGGGAAAATGGTTAACATCGTCCGATTTTGCTAGTCCTGGTGAAACCCCATTTTATGTAATGGACTTCATAAGTGGGGAAAGCGTAAAGTCTTTGTTCTATAGAAGATTTAGCAAAAAGAATCACGTCATCGATCCTGCCAAATGTACACCAAGTCGCCTTAATCTTTTTGAACAACTTGTAACTCAGATTAGCGAAGCCATGTATTTCTTTCACAATAAAGGGATCGTGCACAGAGACATAAAACCGCACAATATTATCTACTCTAAGCATGACAACACTTTTGTAATAGTCGACTTCGGTTTCGCCAGATACTTCAAGAGAGGCCCCCGTTCCCTTTATGGGGTAATACTGGAAACGCCTTATGTTGATAGAGATAGTTGGGAAAAAGGGACAGTCGACCATCTTAATGATCAATTCATGTTTGCAAGTATGATTTTAGAGGTTTTGGAAGGATTCCGCTCGATATACACGGGTCGTAACTACAATGGAATTAAGTCCTCACTAGAAAAGGCGACGCTTGCCAGAAATCAAAGATACGGCAACATGAGTGATCTCAAGAAGGCAGTAGAACCATGCCTATATTCATATCCCTATCGAAACTACTACTTTCAAACCGATAGCTTTTTGGTTCCCTTCACTCGTTTCGGGCACTTCGATCAGAATATTCGAATCCCTTTTTCTGGTTCTATTCCATTTTTTAGCGAAGCGCTTCATATTGTTGACACAAATGATTTTCAGAGGTTACGAGGAGTCCGCCAACTTGGGCCAACTCAATTTGTCTATCCTGGAGCAGGGCATACGAGATTTGAACATTCATTGGGCACTTACTACTTGTCTTTGAAATATCTGGAAGTTTTGCTTAAGAATCCAATTTTTTACGAAGCCGTAGAAGATGTTGAGGAAGCTGTAAAACTTGTTGTCCTTGGAGCATTGCTACACGATGTCGGTCATCACCCATTTTCTCACTGGATCGAAGAGATGAGAGGACTCCCTCAAGAGCTGGGGTTTGCCAAACATGAAGAGCGAGCAAAAGAGATAATTCTAGACAGAGAAATTGGCAAAGTAATCACGAAAGAATGGGAAGTTGATCCAGAGCTAGTATGCAAACTGATTTCAGGTAGCAGACTCTCGCGGAGGGAAGAGTTGCTGAACTCAATAATAGACTCGGATATCGATGTTGATAAAATCGACTATTTGCAGAGAGATAGCGCCCATTGTGGCGTTCCCTATGGAGTTGCATTCGATGTCGAGAGATTGATTAGTTCTCTTTGGGTAAACGAGGGTCGAAATAAGATTTGCCTAACAGATAAAGGTAGATCATCTTTTGTAGCGTTGCTTGTAAGCAACATAATCATGTACCAAGAAGTCTATTGGCACAAAACCACCAGAGTTTGCACAGCAATGTTCAAGAGGTTTTTCTACGACTTTCTCACCAAGGAAATAGCACCGATTAAAACGGTAAAAAGAGAATACCTATTCTACTCTGACGACAGATTCATTGAAACACTCTACACAAGAGCGAAACGACAAAAAGAGCAAAAACTCGCTACACTGATTCAGCCATTCGCGAATAGAGGAAGAGTATTATATAAACCAGGATATGTCCACTATCATGGTCGCCCTTTATATATCAGCCATAGGAACACAATGGTCTTCTTTGAAAGACTTGCTAAGTTGGACTATCCAGGTCAGATAGAAATGACATCTTGTCTACTTGAGACGTTGAGGAAAAGCGAGTTTCCCGAAATGGAAGAATACGATATCATCATAGAAACTACTCCAGTAGACTATCGTGAAGTTGCACTCTTGCGAGGGTTCCAATTCTATGACTCCAAATTGGGGAAATATGAAAGCATCACACCGGAAATCGATGTGCTGAACAAATACCTTGAATCGAACCGTAGGTCCTACGTCTTCTGCAAGCCAAAGTATTATGAAAAGATGATTCGTATAGTAAAAAATGGCAAGCTGAATGATATGTTTGGGCAAGTACTCGAACAGACTTCTGAGCGGCGCTCTGAATAAGTGTCCAGACTAGAAAAAAGAGGGAGTTTGCGGGAGATATCTCCACTGAGCTTGTGTTCGAATAAACCAAATGATTGAATGAAGGAGGAGGGACTAAAATTTAATTCTCTTAACTATTCTCTACCTCTCTAAAAATTCGTCATTCCAGCGCTTGCAGATCATCCACATGAGCCTTGGCATGTTTAAACCGTCAGGAGGGCGTTTGGGAATGGGCTGCCTTACTGGAACATACTTTTCGACAACGTCTCTATGCCTATGGCGTTCAGGAGCCAAATCTTGTTCTTTAGCGTTAACAAACCGCTGTTCGATGGCGATGAGGCCCAGCGTTAACAAAGTCTTTCGGATGTTCGTGTAGAACCTTGTGCGACTATAACGGAAGCCCTTTTCAATTTTTCCAGCCTGCAAATCCCACGCAAACCTGCTTAACTCTCTGCGGGTAAGCCCGCCACGCCTCTTCAAACGTTTCAGAAACAGCCTACAGGCATGCTGAGCCCTTTCCCTAGGAAACAACAGACTGCAGATGTCGCCTTCAGCCGTCATAAGCTCCATTTTCGCCCTACGAGTCAAAACCCTCAAACTCATGGAAAAACCCCTAAATACAAACAAACACAAAACTGAACATCACTAGAAAACTTGAACACAAACAATCCACATGAATTGCTAAGAAAAGCCATAGTCCTTACCTCACGTAATCCGGCTTCTCAAACTTATTCAGCTCGGAAGGATCAAACAGCCGCTTCAAAGTCTCATTCAACTGTTCAAAAAGCCGCTCATTACGTTCAGCCCAGTCCGGATAAAAAGCAACAACCTCAACGCTGTTCGGATGAGAAGCGTCCCCTACCTTTATGATTACGCCGTTGCTCTTCGCAAACAAGTCAATCGTAAGCCTTGGCAAACGCTCCTCAGTAGCAAAAACATAATGGGCTCCTTTAAAACGAACAGAAGCCAAAACCCACTCCAAAACCTTGATATCCGTAATAAGACCTGTGAAGCTGAAGCCGTTACAGACCAGCTGATAGGCTTTCCCAAGATTAGCAGGCTTACGCACATACAAATTCACCCTTCCAGTCTCAAACCACTGAAGCCTCCCTAGCCTATCCTTCCACAACAACCACCGATTCCTAGCCTTACTACGTACCCACCCAACATCAACAGCCCTAGCCCGGTCCACACTACAACGCAAAAAACACCAGCCACGCCACCCATGAAATGAACACTTTGAACCTCGCTCATTTTTATAGTGATACTTCCACTGCGTCTTGAGATTTCTAATGTAGTGTCCATGTTCTCTGTATGATAAACCAAGAATTTTACATAGTGGCTTCGCGGTCAATAATGGATTCTTGTGCAGTTGACTGAAGACTTGCTGGGCTAGGCTATTACTGTCATCATTGTCATGGTTATATCGCAAATCTTTAGAAACCTTAGTACGCCCAGAAGCCCCAGCCAAAAAATCACTCAGCCAGAAATTCAACAATTCTACATGGTTTCAAGTCTATTCCGCAAAGTCCTTCCTTAACCCAATTACAAGGAATGACCACTTGATGCCCGTGTCTACATATTGCTTTGACTTCTTTAGGCACGGTTTCGCTTCCTTCTTTTTCTTATATTTCTTATCCATTTGTTCATCTTTTGGATTGAGTAGTTGTTGCACCACGAGATGACTTTTCTGGCTGTTTCTTCGTCAATGTTTAATTGTTCCATCAATTGCTGTATCAACTTTGATATTTCCTCTTCGGGTTCGGATAAACCACCACTCATGGTTTTGGCTTCTCCTCCTTTAGCAAGCCTTTCTCTTGAGCGTTTTTAGGTGACAGTTTAACTCTCCATTCGCTACGTGGACCCGCCTTGTGAAATTCGAAGAATCCCCATGCTGTCATGTTTATCAGTGGCTTCTGAAGGTTAGGGTATGGTTCTTTCTTTCCAAAACGTTGCTCGATTATGTCGTTGAGCTTCTTTTTTGTGAACCATTTATCACCCAGTAAGTCTTCCGCATAGGCGATCGCTACTCTGCCATCCACGTTACCTTGACTAAGTGCTAATGGCGCCGTTTCTTTTTTTAGAATCAAAGCTGGCTGCTCAACTGCGACGGCGATCTCAGAAGATACAGAGGACGCGGGTTCAAATCCCGGCGGACCCGCTATACCTAAAAACTTTATGAGGGCTTCTTTGAAGGCTTTTAAGGGCTCCAACTGCTTCACTGTAGTTTCCAAAGTTGCCTTCTCATCCTTCAGCTGAGCAATTGTTTTTTGGTATTCCTCAATATTCCACTGTTTCTTAATCTCATCAACTTTTTGCAAGGCTTCGTGAAACGCCTTCTGCCTTTCCGCTTCAACTCGTTCTCCTGCCTTTAAATCACTTAGACGCTCAACTTGCCGACCAAACTCTTTTTCAAGCTCTTCTCGGTTTCGTTTCTCCTCTTCATATTTTTCTTTCCAAACCAAATCATCCACCTCCATTTTACGCTTAAGAAAATTGTCACGAACGCTCTCAGGGGTTCGAATCCCCCGGGCTACCTCAACGCCAACACTCTCAGGAACGCCCACGGGCAAAACGTAAACCTTCCTAACATCATTTCCAATAGCTGCGTAAAAATGTCCCAAGGGCAACGTCT
>Ga0315282_10015388_pt1 | contig 11290 bp, 8 predicted proteins | sample YL17G07_20_MG_FD_203693 | JGI IMG/M metagenome (GOLD analysis project Ga0315282, IMG submission 203693) | Sediment microbial communities from Yellowstone Lake, YNP, Wyoming, USA - YL17G07_20 | ecosystem: Environmental > Aquatic > Freshwater > Lake > Sediment | place: USA: Wyoming | collected...
CTTCTGGATTTCGCGGATATCTTTCGACAATGCAATGCCGACCTGATCTCTCTTCAGGAGGCGATCGACACCTCTTCCCCTGCTGGCAGGCTTTTCTACACGATGATTGCGGCCATGGCCCAATGGGAGCGGGAAGAAATATCCGATCGGGTCGCAGCCTCTGTCCCTATTCGGGCAAAACTAGGAAAACCGACAGGCGGACAAGCGACCTTTGGCTACCAGTGGGTAAACAAGCAGCTTGTGCCTGACCCCAAAGAAGCGCCGATCCGGAAGCTTATCTACGATCTTTTCTTGGAACACCAAAGAAAAAAGACCGTAGCCCGGCTCCTGAACGAAGCCGGATACCGCACGAGAAACGGCTCGAAATTCACGGACACAACCGTAGGAAGGCTTTTAAGAGATACCACGGCCAAAGGCCTTCGCCGAGCGAATTGGACTAAAGGGCCGCCCGATAAAGGCCAAAAAAGGATAATCAAAGCCCAGTCCGAATGGATACATGTTCCAGTCGAACCCATAATCTCCGAAGAGCTCTGGAATCGGTGCAACGCAATCCTCGACGAGCAGGAGAAAAAAGGCAAGAAACCGACTCGGAAAACTGTTCAGCTGTTTGCCGGATACACCTTCTGCGAGTGCGGATACAAGATGTACGTTCCCTCGAACTCTCCAAAATACGTCTGTTATAAGTGCCGGAATAAAATTGGGACAACTGATTTAGAAGAAATCTTCCAACAACAGCTTAAGACCTTTTTCTTTTCTCCAACCGAAATTACCAACTATCTCAGCCAAGCTGACCAGGTGATTAAAGAGAAAGAGAACCTGTTAAAGACCCTCGGAGAAGAAAAGCGGAAAACCGAACAGGATATGAATAAGATATATCGAGCTTATACCAACGATGAAATCTCTATGGATAGCTTTGGTAAGCACTATCGACCACTTGAGGAAAGGATAAAACAGATAGATAATCAACTTCCCGAGATCCAGGGAGAAATCGACTTCCTTAAAATCCAATATCTCTCCTCTGATCAGATATTCAACGAAGCCAAAGACCTGTATTCCCGCTGGTCTGAGCTTACTCCTGAGGAGAAGCGCAGAATCATTGAAAACATCACCGAGAAGATCGTAATCGGCGCAGAAGACGTCACGATCAACCTCACCTATCTTCCCTCATCCTTCGAAATGATGGCATCTGGGCAACGCAAGCACAGGGGTTCATGGCCGCGACGAGCATGAAGGAAGAAGGAAAGGTGATGCTCATCAAAGAGCGGGAGACCGTGACCCTTCCCTCTTCGACGGGCTGCCTCAAATCCTCAAGAACCTTATGCCGGAATTCGGGGAGTTCATCAAGAAAAAGGACCCCGTTATGAGCCAGGCTGACCTCTCCCGGCCGGGGAATCAAACAGCCGCCGATGAGCCCCGCGTCGGAAATCGTGTGGTGGGGCGAACGGAAGGGCCTGGCGGTGATGGCTCCCACGTCCTTGAGCAAGCCAGAGGCGCTGTAGATCTGGGTGACCTCGATCATTTCATCGAAGGACATGGCCGGGAGTATGGTAGGGAGCCTCTTAGCCAGCATGGTCTTGCCCGCCCCAGGAGGCCCGATCAAGAGTATATTGTGGCCTCCGGCCGCGGCCACTTCCAGAGCCCGCTTGACCTGCTGTTGGCCTTTTACTTCCCGAAAATCGACATCGTAGCGGGGCGGCTGGAAGAGTTCTTCCAGGGAATATTGAGAGGGGGTGATCGTCTCATTCCCGTTCAGGAGCTCCACGACTTCGACGAGGTTCTTAAGGTTAAAGATCCTGATGCCATCAACGAGGGCCGCCTCCTTTTCGTTTTCTTGGGGTATGACCACTCCGCTGAATCCTCGCTTTTTCGCCAGAAGGGTGGCCGAAAGAATCCCGCGCCCCGGCTTCAGGCGGCCGTCGAGCGCAATCTCCCCCAGGAACAGGTAGTCCCGAAGTCTCTCCCCCGGGAAAATACCAAGATAGGCCAGAAGTCCCAGGCAGATGGGAAGGTCAAAGGCCGATCCTTCTTTGCGCCTGTCCGCCGGGGCGAGGTTGATCGTGATTTTCCGAGATGGAAATTCATAGCCGCAGTTCTTGAGGGCCGCCCGGACCCTCTCTTTGCTTTCCCGGACCGCCGCATCGGGAAGGCCGACGGTTATGTAGTTGGGAAGGCCCAAGGAGACATCGACCTCAACCTCGACCTCGTAGGCCTCGATGCCCAGGAGCGCTGACGAAGCAATTTTGTAAAGCATGGAGGACACACTAGTAGACGAGCGGGAGTGACGATAAATATCAGGGGAACAGGGAGAGCCGGGCGGCTCACTCGTCTTTGTCTGTGAATTCCTTGGAGAGTTTTTCTATTTCCTGCTCGATCTCTTCGTCCGTTTTTATCCTGACTTTGGTGAACTTGACCGGCTCGGCAGCGAGAGGCGTCACAAACTCAATTTCTTCTTTCTTGGGCGAAGGCTCGGGCTCGATGGCTTCTTCGATCTTCTTTTCGGAGACAGCTTTGGCCTCCGGCTTTCTCCCGTCGACAGGGACCTTGCCCCTGACCAGGGGCACGGTCAACTTGGCGATCTCCTTGAGGGTTTCGAAGACGCCCACGCCGTTGATGGCGGCCGCCTCAACATAGGGAAGATGTCGGGGGTTGAGGAGTTTGTTGAAGGTCTCCACCGGAACGAGGTTGTCAAGGTCGCGCTTGTTGTACTGGAAGACCAGGGGAATCTGGTTAAAATCCAGGTTCTGGTCCTGGAAATTCTTGCGCAGGCTGTCAAAACTCTCGAGGTTGGCATCGAGGAGGGGGATCTGGGAATCGGCCACGAAGACGAGCCCGTCTGCGCCCCTGAGGACGCTCTTCCGGGAGGCCTCATAAAATACCTGGCCGGGGACGGTCATCAGCTGAAAATGGACTTTGAAATCACCGATCAAGCCGGCCTTGACGGGTAGGAGGTCAAAGAAATAGGTCCTCTCGGTGTCTGTCTCCAGGCAAATCAAGTCGCCCCGGGCGGCGGGGTCGAGCTTATAATAGATATACCGCAGATTCGTGGTTTTTCCGCTCAGACCGGGACCATAGTAGACGATCTTGATGGCGACATTGCTGGTTACATAATTGATGAAGGCCATGGGCTAAAAAGTCACATATCCTTAGGAATAATCCTTAGCATAGTCTACTAGGCTTGTCAATTATCTTTAGTCGTAGAAACAATTGATATTTCGCCTTATTGAGAGCGGGTCAGGCGGTTTACCATGCGGCCATCTCGACCCCTTTATGCTGGCGTCTGACTCCAGACTGTCCTATTTCTTTTTTGGATATCCCACGGACTGGGCGAGGAGGACCTTTGCCTCGCTTCATATAATATTTTGAAGCCCCAGTTTCTTGAGTTTTGACGGGGATGGCCGACCGGTCTTATCATCCCAGCCTCTCTCCTTATAATAATCCGTCAGCATCTTCTGAAATTCTTCCCGGTTCAGAACCGCTCCTTTGTGCGGTCCCACGCTCAGCGGTTCCTCGAAGAAGCGGTCGGGCAAAACATCATCCTCCCGAGTAAATCCCTCCCGGCAGTTGAAGGCTCGCTCCAGATTGTAGATGCGTTCTCCAGCTTTCTGGAATTCCTCCTCTGTCCACTCGATTCCTGTGACAACCGAGAGAAACCTGCGGATCCCGTCTTTGCCAAAACCATCGAGGGCGAAGACGCAAATCCCTAGAGAATCCATCACGGTCGAGTTATTCTGGCCCTTGACCGTTGGGTCGTTCATATGGCAGCCGCCCCGGTTCGCCGTAGCATAGGTGATGGCCAGGGTCTTGTCGTTGTGGGGGTTCCACGCCGCCAGTTCATGCCCCTTGCAGTGGATTGCGAACTTGGCGGAGTCCCCGCCGATCCGGGCGGCCAGCGCTTTGACCCCTTGAGAGGCCAAGTCTCCGATTCCTTGCCGGAGGGCGATCTTCCGGATCATCCCCAATACGGCGCCAGCGTTGCCCCACGCCAGGTCAAGGCCGTCGAGGGATTTCCGATCGACAAGCTTTTTTTCGTAAGCCTCCATCAGGAAGCCGATCACATTTCCGGTCGAGATCTGGTCGAGCCCATAGTCGTCGACATCATAAATGGCTTTCATGACGGCCTCGAGGTCAGAAACCATCAGGTTGGGTCCCATCATCGTTCCAGTCTCGTATTCAGGTCCGTCATGCACCAAACCGGCATAAGGGCCTCGGCGCACAATCCCGGCTTTTTTGCAGGCCAGGGGGCAGCAGAAACAGGCAAAATCCCGAATCCAGATTCGCTGTTCGGCGGCGACACCGCTGATTTTATCGACTTCGACGAACGTCCCTTCGGCAAAATTCTTCACCGACATGACGCCGTTGTCGCTGGCGCTCGTCAGAGCCCAGGATGTCCCGTAGCGCCGCCAGTCATCAAACTTCATCCAGGCGGCCTTGAAATTATCACGGAAATTCTTGCGGATCTCGCTCAACAAAGCGAGAAATTTCTCGTGTTCGGCCACTTCGGGCATCCGGCTCCCGCGAACGGCAACGGCCTTGAGCTTCTTCGAACCCATGACACAGCCGACGCCTCCTCGCGCCGCGGCCCTGGCCACGGTGTTGAGGATGGAGGCATAGGAGACCAGGTTTTCTCCCGCCGGTCCGATGTAGCAGGAGCGAAAGCGGCGGTCGCCGAGTTCGTCGACCAACCGGCGGTCGAATTCATCAAGCCTCATCCCCCAGAACTTCCCGGCGTCACGGATCTCGACTCTGTCGTCATCTATGTAGAGGTAGACCGGAGTCGCGGCCTTCCCGGTCACAACGATGGCGTCATAACCTGCAAAACGAATCTCGGGGCCAAAGAATCCGCCCATGTTGGCATAGCTGACGGTGGAAGCGTGAGGGTGCTTTGATTTTACGGGAGAGGTCCGGGGAGACTTGGTGACAACACAAATCCTGGAGGCCGAAGGAATCGGAAATCCGGAGAACGGGCCGGGCATGAACATCAGAGGATTTTCGGGCGATAAGGCGTCGAGGCAGGGTTTCTTGAGCTTGTCGGCGAGGATCTTCATCCCCAGCCCGCGGCCCCCGATGAAGTTCCTGGCGTCGTCTCTCGAAAGAGCGATCTTGGTCGCCTTTTGGGTCGTGAGGTCGACCTCCAGAATCGCGCCGTTATAACCATAGATTCTATCGGCCATTTCGTCTCGCCTCCTATTCCTGGCCATACCAGAGCCTGGTCAGGGTTTTGGCCACGTCATCCGGAGAAGTGCCGTAGTACTTACCTTTGGTGCTTTCGACGACATAGCTGAGCGCCTCGTACGGGCAATTCTTGACGCACTGGGGATCGCCGTTGCACAAGGTGCACATTCGCTCGGGCTTGTGAGTTTGAGGGTTAGGAATGATGGCTCCCACCCGTTTCTTCCGGCAAGCCTCGGCGCAAGACCCGCAACCGATGCATCGCTCCAGGTCATTATGGAGAACGGGCAGGCCGGCTTCCCTGTAGATGGCCTTCCTTCCTGTTTTGGGATCAGGTTCGACCGGGCAGGCCTCGAGGCAAGGGGCGTCATCGCACATGAGGCAGGTGACCGGGACATCGACATCAGGGTTATATGAATAAACCCGGATGTTCGAGAACGCGGGGTTTCCAAGATCGGGCAACTCCTTCCCGTTGACGATCGTGGAACGGTTGGAGGAAGAGCAGACCGTCTCGCAGGTCCGGCAGCCAGCGCATTTGTTGAAATCGACAACGACCATCGAGAAGACCGTCTTCTTCTCTTCGGTCTGGGCGACCAGCCCCCTGACCAGATATCGGTTGAAGAGAACGATCGTCCCTCCGCCCAAAGAGACCTTCTTTAGAAAATCCCTTCTCGAGGAGCTCTTCAAGCCGGCCAATTCTTTGAAGGTTAAGGCTCGGTTTCTATCTCTTGGCATTCACCCCTCCGTTTCTATCCAGAACATATAAGTCTTCTAAATTAAAATCAGGCCCCCACGACTGTTTTCGATCTCGCCTCGCTGCCCCTAAAATAACAAAATACTGCACGGACAATAGGCGGCGGGGCTATTTTACGACCGGAATTTCCAGGAAGCTCGGGTGCTCAGGGTCATGGTAGACTGTGATGTGGGCGGTCCGGCTGTCCTTGCCAGACTCCTCCGCGACTATTCCGCCGCTGTTGTAGTTTTTCTCCAGGGCCATCGAGTTCGGCGAACTCAGAACCAGGCGCAGGCGACTCCCTTTGGAAACGCGGCGTGAGAACCACATAAACGATTTGAACTCATAACGGTTGATCTCGCCCGGCTTGGCCAGCTTTTCATCGCGAAGCGAATCGCGGTAGCGGGACCGGATCAGATCCTGGGTCAGGGAGATGCTCGTTCCATCCGGCATGATCTCGCTGACCGCGACCTGGAAATCCGTATCCGGAACATCCATGGACATCCAGCAGACGAGCTTGAGATTGCCGCTGATCTCGGTGGGTTCGCCAAAGGGAGCGCTGTGATAGACGAGACCGTTGCCAAAAAGATTGAGGGCCGCCCTCTGGTCGGTGAGAGAATTTTCGCCCGCCGCGCGCTCGACCTCGGCCGGTCGCGTGTCCAGCGGGTCGTAGGTGTATTTATCAGGTTTTTCTTTGGCCGGCTTCTCCGGGGCTAGGGTGCCGGAAGAAAAAACGTCATTGGCCGGCCAATTCGAATGGAGATAAAGAAGGATCTTGCCGTTGGAAATCGCCTCCAGGTTGTCCGCATACTTCCAGTTTTCGGCTCCCGGACCAACGACATAGTAGGCAACCCTGCTTTTTAGAAACTCGGGCTTTTTCCCACTCTTCATCGTCCAGTCATACCACTCTTTATGGAGCTTGTTGAGGTCAACCAGGCTTGCCTCCCCAAAGTGCAGCCCGCCGACGTCACGGTTGGGAGTGCGTGTTCCGGCATGGTCCCAGGGACCGATGATCAGGTAGTGGTTGTCGATCGCTTCTTTAGAACCGTAGAGCAAATGACGTCGATAATAGGTCATGGCTCCGGGCTGGTCTCCATCGTAGTGGCCGGTGATGGTCAAGATCGGCACGCTGATCCGTTTATAGTCCTGCTCGGTCGGAACCATGGCGTCGTAATAGGCATCCGGAGTCGGATGCGAGAGCCATTTCTGAAAGACAGGAGACGGGTTTCCGACCAGGACGTCAAGCTCCTTGAAGGGTATATGTTTTGAGTACATCTGCGAGAATTTATCCAGCCAGTACGACGCCTCGCCGAACAACTTCGTATTCGGAGTGACTCCGCTCGTATAGGTGATCCACTGAATGTCATAGGGAGCATAGACATTGTTATTAAAAGGGAAATCGGTGCCCGGGTGGGCAGCGGCGGCGGGGACGATCGTGGCCAAGTGGGGCGGGAATTCCTTGAGCACCGTCCATTGGTCAAAACCGGCGTAGGACCCTCCCCACATGGTGACCTTGCCGCTGCACCAAGGCTGCTTGGCCAACCATTCGACGACGTCATGGCCATCCCTGCCTTCATTTGCGAAGGGCTCAAAGGCACCTTCGGAATTGCCTCGCCCGCGGACATCGATACCAAGAAAAACATAACCGTTTCGGGCAAAATATATTCCGCGCTCATGATACGTATCGGCGATATAGGGAGTGAGAGTGAAAATGGCCGGGAGCGGCTCTTTGCCCTCTTGGGGCCTATAGAGAGTCGCATTGAGCTTGACGCCGTCACGGAGGGGGATCTTGACCCCCCACTGGATAGTGACGGCCTTATCGGCGTCGGCGCCTTGGGCGTAAGCCCGGTTCCAAAATACAGGTAAGCTCATCAAAAGGAATCCCAGGAGCCATAAACCTAAAAAGCGTTTCAGAAATACGGCCGCAATACGGATCCTCATCGGTTGACCTCCTTCGGGAACGAGACAAGATAATTGTCGTGAACAGACACGGTGAGATATATATATTTCAGGGAAGTTTTCAAGTCAAGGAAAGTGAGGGGGAAAACGGACCGAGCCACCTCCTCAGTTTTCCGAGGCAGCGGGCCACAAAATGAGCAGCAGGGAAATTATGCCTCCAAGACAAAACGCTCGATGCAGACGCTGTCCCCCTGCATCAAGTTTTTGAGACTCAACTAATACTTAACGGCCTGGCCAGAAACTGGGATCGAGGCATGAAATTGGACAAAAGCCCAGTTCCCCGCCTGTTTCTCCAGCACCCCAGTGAGTCTGAAGCCCTCCATGCTGAATGGCTGTCCTTGAGCTTTTCCCGTCCAATCTACGACCTCCGAAAACCAGGCAACCTCCCCTGATTTGTGAACTCTGATGAATTGGTCTTTGATTGAAATATTATCAACATCGATAGACTTAAATTGGCTCTCAATGGACTCCTTTAGCGATTCCCAGCCAACCCATTTTTCGGCCGTATCTGTGCCAAAATTGACCATGTCGGAATCATGGGCGATGATTCTCGAGTAAAGCTCCATATCCTTGGTTTTCATCCCTTGCATCCACTGGTCAATCACCGTCTTGATAGCCGCTTTTTCGGCTTCAAGATTGACCGCTGGAGCCTGTTGGGCTTCAGCCTTTTCGGCCTTTTTCTGACAGCCAAAGGCAAAACACATAAGGATGGCCAAGAGAAACACAAAGATTTTGATTTTCATGAAATCCTCCCCCTTGATTCAGTTTTAAATTTATACCCTAAACTGAGCTTCCTCGCTCAGCCCCTTGCTTGTTTGACTATAATCTAAGTTCAGGAGCGGGGATTGTCAAGTGCTATTTGCCAAGCGAAAATATGGGATGCCGCGAGCCTTGGCTTTCAGAGTTGTTTAAGGTGGGCGAAGAGCTTCTCGTATTTTTGGATGATCTTAGGCCAGGTGTAGTTTTCGAGAATGTATGCCAGGCCGTTTTTGCCCATGGCTTCCCGAAGCTGCGGATCTCCAAGCAAGAGATCCAGTGCGGCCTCAAACTCTTCATAATTGGAGTAGAAGAGTCCGCTCTTCCCCGTGAGTGTGTGCTGTTTCAAAGGTTCGGTCCTTTCCTGAACCAGGATGGGCGTCCGCACGGCCATGGATTCCTGGGCGGCCATGCACAGGCTCTCGAGGTAGGAGGGGTGAATGGTGACCAGCGCCTTGGCCATGGCCGCGTCTTTCTCATCCGGAGTCACGAAACCCAAATATTTTATGCGGGGATGCGCGGGCAGTTCCATGAGCAATTTTCCGACCAGGACAAGATAAAGCTCGGGGTTGTGGGAGTGGTATTTCATAAAATAATCGAGGAGCTCCCGGCAACCTTTGCCCGGCTCGATCCGGCCCGCGTAGAGAATAAATGGTGAAGTGATTCTGAACTTTCGTCCGAAGGCCGCTGTATCCAGTTTTTTGGGGAAGTCGACGCCGACGCCGACGATGTCCTGGTATTTGTTTTCGAAGGAGAAGAGACGGCTGAGCATCCTCCTCTCCGCATCGGTGTTGAACATGAAGGCCGCCGGCCGCTCAAAAACTTCCTTCATAATATCCAGGTGGAGCGCCGGTTCGTCGTGGGCGGTAGGAACGAGAATCTTAGGCCCCGCGACGGCCTTCAGCCCCCAGTAGGTATTGTAATAAAGGTAAGTCAGAAAGATCATCAGGTCGTAGTCCTTCTCTTCCCTTCCCAAAGCCTCGACCAGCCTCGGACAGACGGGGCCCTGCCTTTCCATCCACTCCAACTCGTCGGCGCGGCTATGCGGATTGAAGAAGATTCGGTCGGAATATTGGTTGAACGACTCAATATCCCTTTCTCTCTCGACCCGAAATCGCTTGATCAAAACCCCGTTGAGGATCGTCTCGCCCTCCGGGTATTCGTTCTTCCAAGTGATATATTCTTTTGCCGTGGTCGTATAAACCGTGCAGTCGTGGCCGGCTTCGGCCAGGTGCTCAGCCAAGAATCTGCAGTGGAGCTCAGAGCCCCCCATGACCTCTTTGCCGTATCTCTGGACGACGAAGGCGATTTTCATGGCCCGCCCCCGGAGAGGCTCTTCAAACACTCCAAGAAAAACAGCTCCCTTTTCCCTTCCTTGTATCTTTTGATTCGCTCGCGTTGGCCGCGGAGAATCCCCTGCCGCACATCTGCATTCTTAGCGACGATATCCACCAACTCGGCCACGAAGTCGACTCTTTTGTTCTTGATAAGCACCCCGGCTCCGTCCAGCGTAAAAGGCACAGCCGTACAATTGTAGGCGATGATGGGAAGGTCGAACACCATGCTCTCGAGGAGGGGCAGACAGAATCCTTCGTGCTCACTCAAGGACAGAAAGACATCGGCCGCCCGATAAAGGGCGAACATTTCCTCATCCGGGATGTGCCCGCTGAAATAAATCTCGTCCGGTTGGAGATAGAACTCATCGGCCATCCGGACCAGGCTCTCATAATAGCTGGGAAGCGCCGAGGTTTTGCCGACGGCGATCAGCCGGACCAGCGGGGAGATATATTTCTTGTAATAAAAGGTCACCTTGATCAGATCCTCGATCTTCTTGTTGGGAGCGATCCGGCCGACGAAAAGGATATTGGTTCGATCATCGCGAAAGAGGTTATAGACAAAAGCACTCGCGGTTTTCTTGTATTTTTCAAAATCCACGAACAGCTCGAAGACCTCGGCCCTCCGGCAGCCCAGCCGGAGAAGTTCCCCGCGATTGAACTCGGAGTCGGCGAGAGCCAGGTCCAGATGGGGGACCAGTGTCGCGAGTTCCAGCCTTCCCGCCCGGGCGATATCGGCCATCTCCCGGCTGAAGGGCAGGAAAAATTCATGGGGCGTGATGTTGTGGTAAACCACGGCTTTTTTGCAGGGGAGTTTTATCAGGCCCTGCGTCAGGGGCGACGGCAGGGCGAAATGGAGGATGGCCACATCCGAAGTTGCAGGCGCGGGATAGGAGCTAAAAAGTCTGGCTTCGCCCTCGAGGTCTCGGTCGTAATTCAGGCAGTAAATGTCGGAGGTGTAGCCTTGGGAACGGAGAAAATTGCGCATGTGAAAGGCGGTGTCGCCGATGGCGTCACCCCGGTGGAAGGCGGGAACAAATTGGTCGACCCTCATCCCCGGCTCACCTCTTCAATGTGCGAGAACAGGATCCGGCTCACTTTTTCCCGGGAATACTTCCCAAGCGCCTGAACCTGGGAGCGGACGAGGGTTTCTCGCAGGGCTTTGTCGCCGGCGATTCGGTCCAGAAGAGCGGCCGTCCGGAAAAAATCCTTGCCCCGCAGCAACACGCCGCCGCCGTTCATCGTTTCCTCGACCGCTCCGGCGGCGAAAGCCACGACCGGAATCTTCAGGTAAAAAGCTTCGAGGAGCGGGACGCCGAAACCTTCGTGCTCGCTGAAG
>Ga0315282_10015389_pt1 | contig 11289 bp, 9 predicted proteins | sample YL17G07_20_MG_FD_203693 | JGI IMG/M metagenome (GOLD analysis project Ga0315282, IMG submission 203693) | Sediment microbial communities from Yellowstone Lake, YNP, Wyoming, USA - YL17G07_20 | ecosystem: Environmental > Aquatic > Freshwater > Lake > Sediment | place: USA: Wyoming | collected...
ATGGGCGACCGGGTGCTGATCCTGGGCGCCGGACCGATCGGGCTGCTCTTGCTGCAGGTGGCGCGCCTCCAGGGGGCGGCTTCCATCACCGCCGTCGAACGCCAGCCGGCGCGCGCCATGATGGCCAGCCAGTTCGGCGCCGAACAGGTCTACACCGATCTGGATATGCTGCCGGCCGTCAGCTACGACGTGGTGATCGACGCCACCGGCGTCATCCCGCTGATGAACCGCACCATCGACTTCGCCCGCCCGGGCGGCACGGTGCTGCTGTTCGGCGTGCCGCCTTCCGGTAAAAACCTCAAGCTGGAGGCTTTTAAAATCTTCCACAACGGGCTGACCGTGCTGTCATCCTTCACCTCGGTGCGCAACTCCTACCAGGCGGTGGCGCTGCTCAGCTCGGGCCAGGTGGAGGTGGCCCGCCTGGTCTCGCACCGCCTGCCGCTGGCCGAGTTCCAGCACGGCATGGAACTGATCGAGCAGGGCCGCGAGAACGTGATGAAGGTGATGATGGTGCCGAATTAAGATGGAAGAGGGGAATGAACGCTGATTTGAGGATTTTGCACCGCTTTGCGGTGCAAAATCCTCAGATCAGCAATTTCTCCTCCTCCATTTATTTTATTCTGTGGTCGTGACCTTGCTGGCCAGGCTGAATCTGCCGGCGGTAAGGTGGCGCAGGTCGGCCAGCGCCAGGGTCATCATTTGCACCGGCAGGATTTCCAGGATGGGTAAGGCCGCCTCCGGGCAGAGCGGCAGGCCGAAAGCCCCCGCGCCGGCCCCGGCTTCCACCAGGGCCGCCCGCCCACTAACGCCAGCCACATCGCGGTAAAGCTTGCGGTTCAGCGCCGCGGTCTCGCCGCAGCCGGCAAAGATCACCACAAAAGTCTGCGGCTGGACCATTTCAAAGGGTCCATGCCGGAACCCAGCGCTGCTCATGCCTTCACTGGCAACGTGGACCGATTCCTTGAGGATCAGCCCACCTGTGCCCGCCGAAGCGATCGAAATGCCGCGGCCGGCCAGGTAGACCTGCTCGACCCCGGCCAGCGTCCGCTTCAACTCGGCCACATGCGCCTGCCAGCCATCCAGGTAAGCCTGCACCTGCTGCGGCAGCCCCTGCATCCCGCTGAACTCATTTTGCCCCTGGATCAACTGGTCGCCCAGCCAGCACTGCGCTGCCAGGGAAGCCAGGTAAGTTTTACAGGAGACGGTGGCTTCTTCGCCCGCCATGGTCAGAACGGTGAAGGAAGCCCGCCGCGCTAAGGGGCTGCCGGGAGTATTGGTAAGGCCGATCACCTGGTACCCGGGGCCGATTTTATCCAGCAGGCGCACCGTTTCAACGCTGGCGCCGGACTGCGAGGCGGCGATGATCAGGGTGTCGGGGGCGAGAATGGCGCGTGAATAGATCAGCTCCGAAGTCTCAAACAGCCACACCGCCAAACCGGCTTCTAAAAGGCGCTGGTAAAGCGGTAAAAGGGTGAAATAGGAAGATCCCATGCCGGTCAAAATGATCCTGCGCCACCGGCCCGACAGGAGCCCCTGCCTGATTTCGATCGGCGGACGGGCAGCCCCCAGCGTTTCCAGCGTGTCCTGCAGGGCGGCGGATTGAGCGAGGATATCAACCTGGTAAGCACTCATCAGTTCACCTTCTTTAATTTAGCCACTTCATAAACGGCGCCGCTGAAGCCTTCCAGCCGGTAAGCCCAACCGCCGTCTTTCAAGCTCAACGGTTTCGGGCCGGCCGGCTCGAGCAAATTGACCTGGCTGGTTGCGCCGTTCAAGGCGACCTGGCCTTCATTCACACCTGCAGCGTGATTCACCAGCACCACGTAATCGTGCCCGGCTCCGTATAGCAAACCCACTTCGACCTGCGGGTCTGCCACCGTATAGGGACTGTGGATGCCGGCCCACGTTTTGAGCGCCCGGTAGATCTTCCAGTAGGGCGAGCTGCCCTCAAAGGCGTTGGGGGTGACACCCAGCATCATCTCCAGCGGGTAGGCGCACAGCGCCGTACGCCCCTGCCCGGTATCGGAAGTGACGAAGGCCGGGTTGCCGTCCTGGTCACGCGCCACCACCCGGGCGCCTTCCATTTGGAGCAGCGCCCCGGTATATTCCAGCCCGCTGGCTGCCTGGAAGGTGAAGCGCTCGCCTTTGGCGATGCCGGCGAACTCCTCGCTGAACTCAATGGCGATATCCGAACGCCAGGGCAGCCGGTCTTCAATGCTGATCCCGAACAGCTCGACCACGAAGGGGATGGACAGGGCCGACATGGCCGAGAGCGAGGCGTACAGGCTGCCCCCGCTTTTGACCCACGGCAAGATGTTCTGCCAGAAGGGCACATACAGGTGATACCCGCCGGTATTGGTCAGCGGGGCCGGCGTCAGCACCAGCTTGTGGGCGGGCCATTCGTCCAGCTCGCGCGGGAAACCTGCCAGCATTCCGGCCTGGCGGCAAAGGATGTAGCTGGAGAGCCAGGCCTGCATGATCTTAGCGTTCGCTTCTCCGTTGGTCTCCTCGTTGAGGATATTCTCGGGGGTGTACTGGTAGAGGGTGTTGTTGGGAAAACCATACTGCGTGTAATCGGAGCCGTGCGCCCACTCGTGGGGCACCAGGATGGCTGCCTCATCTTGCGCCGGACCGACCTGCTCCAGGTTTAGCTGGTCCACCACCTGGCGCATCTTCTGCATTTCTAGCCCGTGCGGGCGCGGGTTGCGTTTGTAGTCGGTAATGCCAAACTGGGTTTCGTGCGGGTTGCGTTTGTAGGGGGCGCGGTTGAACTGTTTTTCGGGATGGGCATCCGTGGCGCACCAGGCGATGAAGCCCTGGCTGCCCGCCCCCAGAGCCGAATACATCAGCGTGCGGTAATATTTGCCCTGGCGTTCCGGCGAATACATGGCGGAAGTGGCGCCGAATTCCTGCATCAGCACCGGTTTGCCGGCCCCCAGGCTCAGCCTGGTTTCAAAGGCGGCGGCATAGGTCAGGCGGGTGGAGAGCAGGGGTTCAAGGTACAGGAAGGGTTCATAAATGGGGTAAGGATGGACGCTGGCAAAATCGACCCAGGTTTTGATGTTATCGATGCGGAATGGGCCGCGCCCAATTTCCTGGCCGGCGGTGCCGCACACGATCAGGTGCTCGGGGTCGCTGGCGCGCAGACTGTGGCACAGCAGGCGCGTCCAGTTGGATGCCATGGCATCCGTGGTGGAGGCGCCGACAATCCAGAAGGGCGGCTCGTCGGTCAGGTCCCAGGCAATCACAGCCGTTTCCTGGCGATAGCGCCGGCCAAATTCGGCAATATGCTCCGCTTGAAAGTGCAGCATATCCGGGTCCGAGTGGGGGTGCCTGCTGTGACGCCACGGCACATCCCAATAAGCATCGCCGACCTCCCCGCCAATGAAGAAGGCCGGGTTGAGGTAGAGGTTATATTTATGGGCCAGGCTGACCAGGTAATCAAACTGCTGGAAGGCGGTTTCGTTATATTGGCCGGGGCGCGGCTCGAACCAGCCCCACACCAGATCGAAGCGGATGAAATTAATCCCCAGCCCGGCCATAGCGGCATAATCTGCGTCGATGCTGGCGGGGTTCCATTCATAAGGCCACTGCATCGCTTCAAACGCCGGCACCCAGTTCACCCCGACTGGGATAAACCGGCGCCCGCCCGTACTGAAATAATTTCCTGAAAGAATAACTTTTTCCATGGTGCCTGCTCCCTTATTTTAAACCTGTCAATGAGATGCCCTGAACGAACTGTTTCTGGGCGATCCGGTAAATTTGTGCTGTAGATAAAAATAATCCGTCAGGCGCCAAAGATACGCAGCGGATTTCTACCGGTAGAAAAACTAAAGCGGTCCGAACGGTAAACCGATCTTACGTATTCGAGCAGGACGAAGCGGTCGTCCAGGGTCAGGTGCCAGACGATCAAGACCGGCGCCCCGCTTTCCACTTCCAGGTAACGGGCCTCTTCGGCGCTGGCTGCGCCGGCCTCGACGATGGCTTCTCCCCAGGTCGGGTTATAACCATAGGTTTTGCGCATCACATCATACAGGTACTGTTTTTCAAAGTCCTGCCGGTCCAGTTCAGGATACATATCCTTTTGCAGGTAGGCCTGCTGCAGCACGACCGGGCCGTTATTGGCAAGGCGGACGCGCACCAGGCAGTAATAGTCGCAGTCCTCCGACATTCTCAATTTTTCCATCGTTACCAGGTCCGCCTTCTCGACCTTCAAAGAGACCAGTTGGGAACTGGGCTTTAAACCGCGCGCCAGCATATCTTCGGTGAAGCTGGAAAAGAATGAAAAGTTGCTCAAGAATGGTTGAGCCACAAAAGTACCGCGGCCCCGCTCCCGGTATGCCAGACGGGCCTTTACCAGTTCATCCAGCGCAGCCGTGGCCGTGATGCGGCTGATGCCGAAGCGTTGCACCAGCTCATTTTCAGAGGGGAGTTTCTCGCCCTGTTTGTATTGGCCGTCATCGATCGACTTGCGTAAAATGTGGGCGATCTGGATGTAGAGGGGCATGTAGCTGGTTGGATCTAAGGTGGCGTTAAGTGAATTGATCATCTTTTAGCGAAAGGAGCGGAAAAAGTCGGGTATCGATATGTGAACATGTTGCCATATTGATATATCAACTTATTTATTGTATAATCATTTTAGCCTTTTGTCAATTCCCAAAGAAAAGATGGTATTATTCTTAAAAATTATGGTTTGAAAGGGTCCCCACCATGCCTGCATCTGCCGCTGCGTGCAAGCTTATTATCTTTTTCCTGATTTCCTGGATTGGGTGGTGAAATGAGCCAACCCACGCTTGTCCTCAGTATCGATATCGGCGGCACCCGCACCAAGTACGGCCTGGTCGACCTGGCCGGCGGGCTGGTCAAGGCTGCCGTGGTCCGGCCAACCGTCACCAGCGGTCTGGCTCCAATGATTGAAGCGGTGCATGACACCCTGGACGAATTATGCAAACGGGCGCAGATCCCCCGCAGTGCGGTGCAGGCCATCGGGGTTGGCATACCTGGATTTGTCGATGGTGATCACGTCAGCCTGGTCTGGCATTCTTTATCCTTTCTGGAAGGCAACCATTTAAGACGCTCATTCGAAGACCGCCTGGGCCTGCCTACCCGTTATGATAATGACGCCCGCCTGGTCGCCCTGGGTGAAGCGCATTATGGAAAACACGGGCGCGCCGGGCGCTTGCTTTCGTTGACGCTCGGCACCGGGATTGGCTTTGGTTTTGTGGTAGATGGCCAGCTCCAGGAGAAATGTTCAGCCAACCACCTGGCCGGGCATATCCTCATCCGGCCCGGAGCCAGGCCGTGTTTCTGCGGCTTATCCGGCTGCCTGGAATCATTGGTGTGTGCGTCTACCTTGGTGGAGGGATATACCAGGTTGTGCCAGGCGCATCCGGAGGCAGAATGTAATTTTCCGCTGGATGCCAAAGGCATCCTGGCCGCGGCTCCTGCCGGCAGCCCGATGGCGCAGCAGGCAGTGCAAGCCTGGTTGGCCGACCTATGCGCCGGGTTGAGCGTTTATGTCAACCTGTACGCCCCGGAGGTCATCGTGCTGGGTGGGGGCCTGTCCAGGGGTCTTACACCCTTTATCGACGTTATCCATCAGGGCATCGTAACCAAACCATTCGATCACTACCGCGTCAGGGTAGAAATTTCCCGCCTGGGCGAACGCGCCGGAATATTAGGCGCAGCCTCATTGTGTAGAGATTTGATACCGGATTGATTATTTTCCGGAGGTTTCCATGGACGAACGAGGACCGGCTTATCCTTCCCAGGAGTTTAAAAACCAGGTCTGGCTGATTGTGCGGCAGATCCCGGCGGGTCAGGTTGCCAGTTATGGACAGATTGCCGCCTTCATCCCACCGTCGCCGGGGATGGTCCCGGCTTTTTTCCAGGCCTTCAAGGCGCGCTGGGCCGGTTCAGCCATGGCCGACTGCCCGGAAGACGTGCCCTGGCAGCGCGTGATCAACTCGCAGGGCATGATCAGCCCGCGTCCCGGCGCCCAAAACCAGCGCCGCCTGCTGGAAGCCGAGGGAGTGGTCTTCGACGCCAAACAGCGCGTCGACCTGAAACGCTACGGTTGGGCCGGCCCGTCGCCCGCCTGGCTGGCTGCCAACGGGTTCCCAAAGCGTTCCTGAAAGGCCACCGCCGAGAGCGGCTTGCGCTTCTTCTTACCCTTGCCAATAGCCGCTTTGGCCGGATAGCCGAAGGGCACGATCGCCAGCACTTCCTTTTCATCCGGGATACCCAGGAGCGGTTTGACTCCCTCCAGGCCATAGAAACCGACCCAGTTCGAGCCGATCCCTTCGGACCACGCCGCCAGGATCATCGATTGGATGGCGCGGCTGGCGTCGGACTCAGCATAGATGGTTTTATCGATCACCACCACCACTGCCAGGGCGGCTTGCGCGACATATGGCCCGGTGCGCAGCATTGCGCCCAACTGGCGCAGCGTTTCGCCCGCTTGCACCAGGATAAAATACCAGGGCTGGCCGTTCATGCTGCTGCCTGTCAGCCGCGCGGCCTCGATGATCCGCCGGACGGCCGCGGGCGGCACAGCTTTGTCCTGGAACTCTCGCACCGCCAGCACCGTGCGCACAGCTTCAAAAACCTCCATCGTAAGCCTCCTTTCGCAAAAAGCGACCTGCCGTCATAAATACAAAATCAACAATCCAAAATCATCTCACCAGCGCAAAAACCACCAGCCCCAGTATCGCCCCAAACACGATGATCCCTAAGAAAACCAGCAGGATCGCCCGGGTCACATCTTTCCCGGCTGTATCCTGCACCGGACGGGCGGCAGGCTGCGATACCACCGTCGTCTTGATGGTGGGCAGGCTCACCTTGCGCGAGATGACCACCTGTTTGCCCTGTTCCAACGCCTCAACTGCATTTTTGGCCTCTAACAGGTCGGTATGGAAGGTTGCGCGGTACAGCTTGATGGCTTCGATCTTGTTGCCAGCCCGCGCCAGCCGGGCGATTTCGGCCAGCTCCTGCAGGTGCATTGCCGGTTGCGCCGCCCCCACTACCTCCGAAATGAGCTGAGAAAGGTCGGCAGTTCCCTCGACGTGCAGGGAACCGGGCACAATGACGGAGTTGTTGCAGTAAGGACAGCGCATGGTCGCCGCCGCGCCCTGCTGGTAATCCAGCGGCGCACCGCACGATGGGCAGTCGAATGTTTGTGGCAATTTCCCTCCGGGGTAACATTATAGGATGATTATACATCATGGTAGAATCTATCTCATGACCTCACTTACCCCTCCCATTGTCCCCATGTCCTCCCCTGATATCAGCGACGCCGAGCGCCGCGCCGTAATGGCCGTGCTCAACACCCCCACCCTGAGCATCGGCCCGCAGATCGCCGCGTTCGAAGCCGCTATCTGCCAGTATAGCGGCAGCCGGCACGCTATCGGCGTCAGCTCGGGCACCGCCGGTCTGCACCTGTGCGTGCGCGCCGCCGGTATCGGTCCCGGGGATGCCGTCATCACCACCCCCTTTTCGTTCGTTGCCTCGGCCAATGTGCTGCTCTATGAACAGGCCGTGCCGGTCTTCGTGGACGTTGACCCGCAGACCGGCAACCTCGACCCGGTAGAAGTCGAGCAGGCCGCCGCTGATCTGGTTGAAGGCGGGGCGGCCGCTGCCCGCTGGCTGCCGCGCCGCGGCGCGACTGGCAGCCCTCGTCTGAAAGCGATCCTGGCGGTGGATGTCTTCGGCCAGCCGGCTGACCTCGACCCGCTGCGCCAGATCGCCGGTCGATTCGGCCTGCCACTGATCGAAGATGCCTGCGAAGCGCTGGGCGCCACCTATAAAAACCGCAAAGCCGGCACGCTGGGCGACACAGGTGTGTTCGCCTTCTACCCGAACAAGCAGATCACCACCGGCGAAGGCGGCATGATCGTCACCAATGACGGCCGGGCCGCCGACTTGATGCGCGCCCTGCGCAACCAGGGACGCGCTCCCGGCGATACCTGGCTGGATCACACCTACCTGGGCTATAACTACCGCATGGACGAGCTGAGCGCCGCCCTGGGGGTGGTGCAGATGCAGCGTCTGCCCGAGCTGCTCGCCAACCGTGAGCGGGTCGCCGCCTGGTATCACGAACGCCTGGTCGAGATCGCCGGGGTAGAAGCGCCGCACCTGGCGTCCACCACCAGCGCCGCCAGCTGGTTTGTTTACGTCATCCGCTTGAAGCCACGTATCGACCGTTCCGCGGCGGCGGCCCACCTGGAAGGGCTGGGCATTCCGGTGCGCCCATATTTCCTGCCGATCCATCTCCAGCCTTACATGGTCGAGCGTTTCGGCTACCAGCCCGGCGACTTTCCCGTCACTGAAGACCTTGGCGCCCGCGGCCTGGCCCTGCCCTTCTCCGGCAAGATGAGCGAGTCTCAGGTCGACCAGGTCTGCCGCGCCCTCCAAAGCGTGATTTAACGGTTTGCGTTACATTACCTTGGGGGACCTTTGTAAGGTAGGATAATGTATTAATCTTGCGAAGGTCACCAAAAAGCGGGGATGATCAAGGCAACCTCCCTTACAGGATACCCCTACGGGGCACTTTGCTTCGCAATCGCAAGGTAAGTTGGCGCCTTATTGATTTCTTCTAGGAGTTCCTGTGAATCCTGCATGGATTAATCCTGGCCGTTTGTTGTATAATTTTATTATCAACTAATTTCCCCCAGGAACAGAGACGCCATGAACTATCTTCCGCTTAAAAACGTAACCATCTCAGGCGGCTTTTGGGGCGCCTGGCAGGAGGTCAACCGCACCGCCACCATCCCGGCCATTTACCAGCAGCTCAACGCCGGCGGGCAGATCGAAGCGCTGCGCCTGGGCTGGAAACCGGGGATGCCCAACCCGCCGCACATATTCTGGGATTCCGACACCGCCAAATGGCTGGAGGCCGCCAGCTACTCACTTGCCACCCATCCTGACCCGGCGCTGGAGGCCCAGGTAAATGAAGTGATTGCCCTGCTGGCCAGGGCTCAACAGCCGGATGGTTACCTGAATTCACATTTTACCCAGGTCGAGCCCGAAAAGAGCTGGACCAATGAACGCGATAACCACGAGCTGTACTGCGCCGGGCACCTGATCGAAGCCGCTGTGGCCCATTACCAGGCTACCGGCGTTCGCAGTTTCCTGGATATCATGCGCCGTTACGCCGATTATATCGCCACCATTTTTGGCCCCAACCCTGGCCAGAAGCGCGGCTACCCTGGCCACCAGGAAATCGAGCTGGCCTTGTTCAAGCTGTATTGCGTCACCAGCGAGAAGCGCTACTTCGACCTGGCGCGCTTTTTTATCGAGGAGCGCGGCCGCCAGCCGCATTACTTTGACCTGGAAGCGCGTGCCCGCGGCGATGACCCTGCCAAATTTATCTTCAAGACTTACGAATACAACCAGGCGCACGCCCCGCTGCGTGAGCAGAATAAGGCGGTTGGCCACTGCGTGCGCGCCATGTACTTTTACTCGGCGGCTGCCGACCTGGCGGCCGAGACCGGCGATCCAACCCTGCAGCAGGCCCTTGAAAAGCTCTATGGCAGCGTGATGCGCCAGATGTACATAACCGGCTCGCTGGGCCCCAGCCGCCTCAACGAAGGTTTTACCAACGATTACGACCTGCCCAACGAGAGCGCCTACGCTGAAACCTGCGCCTCGATTGGCCTGTTCCTGTGGATGCAGCGCATGCTGCGCCTGGACCTGGATGGCCAGTACGCCGATGTGGCCGAGCGCTGTCTCTACAATGGCATCTTGAGCGGCATCTCGCTGGATGGCACGCGCTTCTTCTACGAGAACCCGCTGACCTTATCCCGCCTGCGCGAGCTGACCTTCCGCCCGGCGCACCACCGCCAGGCATGGTTCGATTGCGCCTGCTGCCCGCCAAACGCCAGCCGCCTGCTGGCATCATTGGGCGCGTTCGTCTACGCTCAGGATGAGCACGATGTCATCGTCCACCATTACATGTCGGGCAGCGCTCGTTTTAGCATCAAGAACACCCCGGTCACCCTGCTGCAGGAAACCGCTTTCCCGTGGCAGGCTACTGTCAGCATCACCTTCATCCCCGCCAAACCAATCCGCTTCGGCTTGAAGCTGCGCATCCCGGGCTGGTGCCGCGGCTATACCCTGCATGTGAACGGTGCCTCAATCGAGGCCACCCCTGTCAAGGGCTATCTGCGGCTGGAGCGGGAATGGAAGGAAGGCGACGAGGTGCTGCTGGAAATGGAAATGGCCGTGCGCAACGTGTACGCTGACCCGCATGTCACCGCCAACCTCGGCAAGATTGCCCTGCAGCGCGGCCCGCTGGTTTATTGTTTTGAAGAAGTGGATAACGGCGGGCCGCTCGAAACGCTGGTACTGCCGCGCAGCGCCACCATGGAGACCCGCTTCGAGCCGGACCTGCTGGGCGGGATTGTTACCATCAGCGGCAACGCCTTGCGCGTCAAGCAGACCGTAACCGGTTTTTTACCCGACCTGGCCGGTCTGTACGGTATGCATACCCCGCAGCATAGCCTGGTCCGCTTCAAAGCCGTGCCCTACTACGCCTGGGATAATCGCGCCGGCGGCGACATGGCGGTGTGGATCCGAGAGTCTAACCCGTATTTCTGAAAATTTGACTATTTTCCTCGACCCGGGGAGCCGGTCATCTAAGAGAGCATCCTGAAAGATATCGAAAGTTCCCAACCAAAGTCAGGAAAGGGCCAGAAAAAAACCAGGATTCAGCCGGTTCATTAAGCGCTGTCCAAAAAGGAACGCAGCCGGATCGAAGCCGCCTTGCAGGCCTCCGAAGAAAAATTCAGGCGGTTGTTTGAGACGGCGCAGGCTGGAATCCTCCTGCTGGATGCCGATTCTGGGACGATTACCGAGGCCAACCCGTTCCTCGAAAAAATGCTCGGTTATGCTCGCATGGAACTGGTGGGCAAAAAAATATGGGAAATTGGCCTATTACAGGACGTGCTGACCAGCCAGGAATTGTTTCGAGAATTACAGGAGAAGGAATATATCCGTTACGAATCGCTGCCGCTCGAAACCAGGGATGGCAGGCGCTGCTATGTAGAATTTGTGAGTAATGTCTACCCGGTAGCAGTTCAGAAGGTCATCCCGTGCAATATTCGCGATATTACTGACCGCCGCCAGGTGGAACGGGAAATTGCCCTGCTGGCAAAATTCCCGTCTGAAAACCCCAATCTGGTCTTGCGCCTGGACCGGGGGGCTCAATCCTGTATGCCAATGCTGCCAGCCTGGTGTTGTTGGACGGCTGGGGCTGCCGGCATGGCGACTGCGCCCCCCAGCTCTGGCAGG
>Ga0315282_10015390_pt1 | contig 11289 bp, 9 predicted proteins | sample YL17G07_20_MG_FD_203693 | JGI IMG/M metagenome (GOLD analysis project Ga0315282, IMG submission 203693) | Sediment microbial communities from Yellowstone Lake, YNP, Wyoming, USA - YL17G07_20 | ecosystem: Environmental > Aquatic > Freshwater > Lake > Sediment | place: USA: Wyoming | collected...
CCCCGGCTGCGACGGCGCTACGCTCCGCTCGCTGCCCAGTTGGGCCGGAGCCGCACCGCGCGGGGGGAGGCCCGCGCCAGACCGCGCCTGACCGAGGAGGAGGCTCCCGGTCAGGAGCACCAGGGCCAGGATACCCGCGCCAACCAAGAAGCACCGCACAGGTTGCTCCCTGTCCCGCGACCTTCCGCCCTCGCCATTCCCCCGTCGGTATTATAGACCCCGCAAGCAGTTCGTCAACAGGGTCGCCGGTCCCCCTGTCCCGTTCGCTGAAGAGGGGGTGGCGAGGGCGGGAGACCATCCTGTCACCCCGCAGGTCTTTCTCAGTGCCTTGCGTCTGCGGAGGCGGGGCCTATAATGTGGGGGCAGTCTGGGCCGAATCTCTTGCTGGAGGGCACTGAGTGCGCACATGGGGTGTAGCGGTCCTCTTGGGCCTGGGATGGTTTCTGGCAGGCTGCCGAACGTCCGAAGGGCCGGGACTCGCCGCAACGCAGTCTCTCCTCACCATGCTCCAGGCCGAATGTGAGAAGCCGCCGGCAGAGCAGGACCGCGAGCACGTTTCCGAACTGTTGGCCACCCTCAGCCGCGACCTGGCTGTAGAGGAGAGCGTGCGCGAGACCCAGCGCCACCTCATCGAGAACCTGCAGAAACGCCTGGCCAAGGAGGCGCCCACGGGCGAAGCGCCCCTCCTCCTGGGTCCCTACGTGGTCGAGGTGCAGTTCAGCTTTGACAGCCGTTCGCGCGACCTGGACGATGACGGGGTGGCTGACCTCCTCGACGTGACCATTTGGCCCAAGGACCGGTCAGGCGACACTGTCAAGGCCGTCGGCACGATGAAGTTCGTTCTGAGCCGGCAGCCCGCCTTGCCGGGCACCAAGGGCGAGGTGCTCCAGACCTGGTTCGAGTGGCCCCAGAACCTGGACAAGGCGTGGGCCAGCGGGACCGTCTTCGGCGGACACGAGTTCCAACTGAAACTCAACGACACGGCCCGCCAGGCCAGGCGGGTGGTGCTGGAAGTGAGTTACATCTCGCCGGACGGGCGCGATCTGACCGCAAGAAAAACCTTCAAACTATAGCGGAGGCTTGGGGGCTTCACCCGGGCGGGCTATCCCCCCTGTCTCGGGGCATTCGGAGCAGGGGGGAGCTTCACGCGGAGGTGCTTCGTCTCCGTAAACTCCCGACCGGACAAGGTGACAAAGGTCACCTTCAGGACGGGTTCGGGGGGAGGCGGCGAAGCCCCCTGCCAGGAGAGTTTGAAGCGGTAGCACCCGGGGAAGGCCTCCCACAGCCCGGCCGCTTCCCCAGCGGCGATGTGCCACTTCATCACCAGCGGATGCTCCGATTGGCGGAGGTCGAATAGTTCAAAGGTGAAGTCACCGGCCCGCTTCACCGTGTCACCGGAGCGGTCCAGCGGGCTGAGGTAGACGATGACGCCATCGTCCCCGGGCTGGCCATCCCAATCGGCTGCGCCGGTGAGCATCCCCAGGGAGATGCGCTCCACCTCGAAGTCCTGCATGGTCTCGGGTTCCGGTTTGCCTTCCGTGGCTGCTCCCGGCGGCACCAGTTCGAGCGGGGCAAGGGGGGCCGCCCGGCGAGCGCGCGTCAACTCGTCGGCGAGGGCCTGAGTGCGGGTATCCAGCTCGCTCACCCGGCCGCTCACGGCCTCCAGGGAGGTGGAGACCTCCTTCAGCCGGGCTTCCAGGCGGTCGAGCCTCTCGCTTTCGCTGCTGGCGGCTCCCGGCCGCCGAGGCGGACCCACGCAGCCCGCCAGGAGAAGTCCCGCCAGGAAGGAGAGGATGACTTTCCCGCTCACGACCTCTTTCCTCGTAGAACCCGCACGCACGGCCCACGTCACCCGTCCCTGGGCACGAGCCCAGCGGGAGCCAGGATACGGCCCGCCGGCGCCGAGTCAATGAAAAAGCGGTGAAGGCGCGTCCGCGGCGGTCCGATTGCTTCGGGCCGAGGGGAAATTTCCCTTGAAAACGCGAGGGCAAGAGCGCAAGATGAAGCGTGTCCACAGTGAGGGTCCTTCGTGGACCTTGTGGTGCGGGTGTAGCTCAGTGGTAGAGCACAGCGTTGCCAACGCTGTCGTCGAGGGTTCGAGTCCCTTCACCCGCTCCAGGTTGGCCCTTCTACCAGTGGAGTTGACCCGTGAGTGAACCACAGGCAACGAAAGAGTCCACGTCGGCCCAGACGGAGATGGAGGAGCTGGGGCCTTGCAAACGTCGGCTGACGGTCCGCGTCCCCAAAGACACCATCCAGGCCGAGGTGGTGCGGACGTTCGACGAGTTGATGACGAGCGCCGCGGTCCCCGGCTTCCGTCGGGGTCACGTGCCCCGTCGGCTGGTGGAAGCCCGCTTCGGGGAGGCGGTGCGGGACCAGGTGAAAGAGCAGCTCATCACCCGCAGTTACGAGGAGGCCGTCGGGCAGCACCACCTGGAACCGGTGGGGACGCCCGACGTCCAGGACGTGGAGTTCGACCCGGAGGCGGAGCTCAAGTACCGGGTCACCCTCGAGGTGAGGCCTGCCTTTTCCGTCGAGGGCTACGAAGGGCTGGAGGTGGCGAAGCCGGCCGTCACCGTAAGCGAAGAGGAAGTGGGCCAGGCGCTGGAGCGCCTGCGCGAGCGCGAGGCGTACTACGAAACCGTCGAAGGCGCGGTGTTCGGTGAGGGGTGCCTCGCCATTGTCGACTGCACGGTGACCGTGGACGGTGAGCCCTACATCAAGCGGGAACAGGCCGAACTGCCGGCCGGCACGGGGAACTGGCTCAGGGTGCTCTCCGACGACGTCGGTGGCCCCTTGCTGGGCAAGACCAAGGGGAACGAGGTCACCTTCTCCACCGTCATCCGTCCCGACTTCCCGGATGAAGCGAAGCAGGGGAAGGTGGCCGAGGTGTGGGTGAAGTTCGGCGAGGTCAAGGAGCGCCGACTCCCCGCTCCTGACGACGAGTTCGCCCGCCGGCTGAAAGCAGAGAACCTGGAGGACCTCAAGCTCCGCATCCATCACGAACTCAGCCGGCAAAAGGAGGCTGACGCCGAGGCGGCGGTCCGGCGCCAGCTCACCGACCGGCTCCTCGCCAAGTTCGCTGTCGAACTCCCGGAGGATTTGCTCCGGGCGCACGCCGACGACATCGGCCGCCGACAGCGGCTGGAACTCCAGTACCGGGGCATCCCCCTGGCGGAGGTCGACAAGCACGCGGGTGAGTTGGCGGAGGCGTCGGCGAAGCAGGCGGCCCGCGACTTCAAACTTCTCTTCATCCTGGAAAAGATTGCCGAGAAGGAGAAGATCTTCGCCACGGAGCAGGACGTGGAGAACGAGGTCGCTCTCCTGGCGGCGAACTACCGCGTTCGGCCGGCGCGGATGCGGGCGGAGTTGGAGCGTCGGCGCATGTTAGGTGAGCTCCGGGTCCGCATCCGGGAGCGAAAAACCATTGACCACCTCCTGTCCAAGTCTACTATCAAGGAGGGAGCGCCCGCGCCGGTCACGGCTTCCGAGGCTCCCGCCTCAGCGCCGGCCGAAGAACCCAGTCAGGAAGGTCACAGCGACAAGGCTACGGGAGAGTGACGCATGGTATCTATTCCCTACGTCATCGAAAAGACCGGTCGGGAAGAGCGGGTCTATGACCTCTTCAGTCGGCTCCTCAAGGACCGCATCGTCTTCCTGGGCACGGAAGTCAGCGACTATTCGAGCAACATCGTCATCGCCCAGTTCCTCTTCCTGGCCAATGACAACCCCAAGGCCGACATCAACTTCTACATCAACTCCCCGGGCGGGGCCGTCACGGCGGGGCTGGCCATCTACGACACCATGCAGTACGTGCCCTGCGACGTAGCCACCTACGCCGTCGGCCAGGCGGCCTCGGTTGCTGCCCTGCTCCTGGCGGCGGGGACGCGGGGCAAGCGCTACGCCCTCCCCAACTCCCGGATGGTGCTTCACCAGCCCTGGAGCTCGGGCATAGCCGGTACGGCGAGCGACATCGCCATCCAGGCCGAGGACCTCATCCAGCTGAAGAAGAAACTCATCCACATCCTCGCCCACCACAGCGGGAAGACCGAAGCGGACATCGAGCGCGATACCGACCGCGACTTCATCCTCTGGCCGGAGCAGGCCAAGGCCTACGGGCTCGTCGACGAGGTTCTGACCACGCCCCTCAAAGTCAGCAAGCCGGCCGAGTCCGAGAACAAGTAGCCCCACCCTGACTCTCGAGTGAGCAGCTGGCAGCCGCGGCATTTTCCCTTGCTTCTCTCCCTCCGTCTCCGTATAGTTTCGGCTTTGGGCCTGTTCGCGCTCAGGGCGGCGAACCTCGGGGTCGCGGGCCGTCAGCCTCTGCGGCTGGCCTGGGTGGGCGCTCGCTGGTCCGCGACCGGGGCTCGTCGGCCACGAGCGGCGGCACCTTCCCGGTGGGGCAACGGCCCAGGATTCAGAAGCGAAGGGAAAGGCGATGGCGAAGCAATCGAAGCGAGGCAGGAAGTTGCGTCTGGCTCTGTCGGGCTGTGGCGGAATGGCCCGGGCGCACACGCGCGCCCTGGCAGGCGTGAAGCAGGCCGAGATGGTTGCCCTCATGGACGTGGTGCGCGCATCCACCGAAAAGCTCGCTGCGGAACTGGTGAGCCAGGGCGCCCCCAAGCCCCAACTCTTCACCGATTACGAGCAGATGGTCGACGGCATGGACCTCGACGGCGTCATCCTGGTGACGCCTCACTCGGTCCACTTCCCCCAGGCGATGTACGCCCTCCAGAAGGGGGCCCACGTGCTCGTCGAGAAGCCGATGGTCACGGACAGCGTCCAGGCAAAGAAGCTTGTCGCCCAGGCCAAGAAGTCACGCCGGGTGGTGAGCATCGCCTTCCAGTCCACCTACACTCCCGAGTTCCAGTTCATCAAGGGACTGCGGGAAAAGGGGGAACTGGGCCAGGTGCGAAGCTTCGTGGGCTCGCTCACCCAGGATTGGCTCAATTTCGTCCGCGGCCGCTGGCGGACCGACCCGAAGATGAGCGGGGGCGGTCAGCTCTACGACTCCGGGAGCCACATGCTGAACGCCATGCTCTGGCTCACCGACCTCCAGCCCGTCGAGGTCTTCTGCTTCAGCGACTACATGGGCCAGAAGGTCGACATCACCTCCACCTTGTCCGTCAAGTTCCACAACGGGGCGCTGGGGAGCCTCCTCATCAGCGGCGATTGCGCCCTCTTCGCCACCCGCATCGAGATCCACTGCAGCAAGGGCGTCATCTACACCGTCAGCCATGGCAACGTCCTCAGCTACTACCGCGGGCACGAACTGGTGAGGTACCCGCACGTCAGCGAGCGCGGCACAACCACGCCCCTCGCCAACTTCGTCGCTGCCATCCTGGGCAAGGAAGAGCCCAAGTGCCCGCCCATCTATGGCGTCCGCCTGGCCCAACTCATGGACGCGGTCTACCAGTCGATACGGACGGGCAAGGTGGCGAAGGTGGTGTGACAGGCCCCGGGTAGGCTGCGGGAGCAGGCCGGAAGGAAAGCCCTGGATTGGCGTGACCGCGCTGGGCTGAACGTCGGGCGGGCGCGCTCGCCTCAGCCTTTTTCCGGCCCTGTCGTGCCCCAGACCTTCTTCTGGAGTTCGCGCTCTTCGAGCTGCATGAAGCCCAGGGTTTCTGTGTAGTTGGCTACGGAGCGGTAGAGCGTGCGCGCGAACTCCAGGACGCGGCGGTCGTTCTGGCCGAAGCCGCATTTCCGGGCGAAGGCGCCGACGAGGGCGTCCGCCTGCCTGCTGTCAGCGGCCTGGTACATGCGGGTGAAATCCCGCACGGGCGTAGCCGACCTGATGAGGCAGTGACCGCTTGGCTTCCTGGGTTGGTCGAAGACGCTCCTGTCGTACACCCCACGGTCCGCAAACCAAATCTCGGGCGTGTCGATGAAGGCGTCTTTGTGGCCCTGCTTGTGGAACGTCGGCACGATGGCCGCCAAGAGGTCGGCAGCGACCTCGGGAGAATCGGCGACGAGCGGGCCGACGAAAGGCCGTATCCGTCCCGGGCGGCCAAGCCCGTAGCCAGCAACCTGGCCCTGGTCGTCCGGGCAAAAGAACGCCTGTCCCTCGGCGTCGGCATAGAGGGCCCGCAGCACGTTACCCCGCTCCAGGAAGCAGGTGTTGTCGTAGCGGATGACCTCTTCCAGCATGTCTTTGTCGACGGGGCGGGCGCGCCTGGCCTTGGCCTCGGCGAACTCCGCTGTCTGGAAGACGCTTCGCCAGATGCGGAAGGTGCCGACGTAGCCCAGGCTCACGTAGACGGTGCTCCCCATGGGCGTGGCGTCAAGACCGTTGATGACCTTGCCCGCGTCGATGGCGTGGCGGAGCAGGTGCTGCATGATGGCCGTAGCCACGCCCTGGCGCCGGAGTTCGGGGTGGACCAGGATCATCCCGATCCAGGAATGGTGAAGGCCCAGAGGGGTCACTACCCCCGTCGCCACGGGGATGTCGAAGTCGCCGCCCCGGAGATGGGCGCAGAACGCCCCCTTCCGGTCAAAGTCGATGACCCGGCCGACGTCCCGGTCGTTCTGGTTCCAGCCCGCGCGCATGGACAGGAGGTGCATGGTGTCGTGGTCTTGCGCAAAGGGGAGGATGTGGAACATCTCCGCTCCGGCGAGGTTTCCATCCTCGGGCAGGCTCACCTTCATCCGCTCCGGCACAACGACCTTCACGTTTCGCCTGGGGACGAGCACCACCATCGCTTCCCGCTCGCGCTGGAACCTTTCTCCCAGCGGGTTGTCCACCCGGAAGCAGCCATAGAGGTGGTCGACGTACGCATCCTTCCCCAGTTCGATGACGTCCGCCCGGGTTGGATGACACTTGCGGATGAGCGGCACTCTTCTTTCCCCTACTTTCTCTCCACGAAACTTATGGCCCCCACCGGGCAGACGTCCATGCAGGTCGAGCAGCCGGTGCAGTCCCCGGGAACGATGACCGCCTTGTCGTCCTTCATGGAAATGGCGTAGCAGTGCCCGACCTTGACGCACCGGCCACAACCGGTGCAGATGTTCGGGTCGACCTGCGCGTACGCCTCCGTCAGGGTGAGTTTGTCGGCTGGGGTCACGGCGTGGGCGAAGGCGTCGCGGAAATCGCGGTAGGACTTGTAGCCTTCCTCCGCCATGAACTTCTTCAGGCCCTTCACCAGCCCGGGCAGGAAGTCGAACCCGCTCAGCATGGTCTCGGTGCAGATGCCGACCATGTCGGCCCCGCACATCATCATCTGCACCGCATCCACGTAGTTGCGGACGCCGCCGGTGCCCACGATGCACCCGTCCGGCCCGACCCTGGTGCGCATCTCAAAGACATCGCGCAGCGAGAGCGGCTTGATCCAGCCCCCCGAGAGGCAGGCCACGCAGGGCTCCTTCTGGAGCCGGTAGGGTCCCTGGCTCGGGCGCTTGATGTCGAAGTCGGGGATGCCCAGGCGGTTCGCCGTGGTCACCACGGCGCTCGCCCCTTTGTCAAAGCAGGCCTTCGCCACCTCGGCAATCTTCCCTCCCTCGGGCGTCAGTTTGACGAAGATGGGGACACCCATCGCTTTGACCATGACCTCGGTGGCGCCACCGACGATCTCAGCGTTCTGCCCCAGGCTCGCCCCCGTCTGCGGGGTGCGCTTCCCTCCCCCCGAGACCTGGATGTTGAAGGACATGTTCGGGCAGCACATGTTGAGTTCGATGGCGTGCGCCCCGGCGGCGACCAGTTTCCGGGCCATGTCGATCCAGCCGTCCATCCCCCGGTCGCCCGCATAGGTGATGTTCGCGAGGATGATGAGGTCCTTGGTCTGCTTTCTCCCGGCCTCGGCCAGCCGGAGGGCCTGCTCCAGGGTGAGCCTGGTCTCGGCGGCGAAGCCGAGGTACTTCGGGGTCTTCCAGTAGCGGTACCGGGGTGGCCGGTTGATGTACGGCGGCGGGTCGATGGCCAGTTTCAGGCTGACGCCACCCCAGCCCCAGCGCTCAGCCTCCAGGAGTTGACCCACGTTCTTGGTCGTCGGGCCGGAGCCAACCAGGAACTGGTTCCTGAACTTGAGCCCGGCCACTTCAAAGGGTAGGAGAGCATCTTCAGCGGAGACCACGAGCAAACTCCCTCCTGCAAGACCTTGGTAACAGTCCCAGACATGCGCGACTCATTCCCCAGTGACTATACCGCGCGACAGACCGCCTGGGAAGCGCTTTTCCCCGGCCTCGGCCCCGAGCGCCCCTCGCTCACCCCACCCCGGACGCGGCCACTCAGAGCACCGGCAGGCGCACCGGCGTCCCCGTCTTGGCCGACTCGTCGATGGCGAACATCACCTCGTGGGTCCCGATGGCATGCCAGAGGTCGGCATCGTTGGCCTTCTCGTTCAGGATGCAGTCGACGAAATGGTCGATCTCCTCCTGGAAGGGGTGGTGGGTCACGTCGGGGCTGTCCGGCCGGAGCGTCGGGATGCGGAGGAAGCTCTTCACCCCGGCGATGTCGTCGGTCCAGAACTCGTCGTTACGGACGGCCCCCTTGGTGCCCATCAGTTCCAGGTTGAAGACGTAGGGCATGTTGCACTCCACCGAACTCCCGACCTTGCCCACGGCACCGTTGGCGAAACGCAGGATGGCGAAGGTGTTCGGGTCGTAGCCGAAGTCCTTCCGATGGCGGGCGGACACGTTGTAGCCGAAGACTTCGGCCACGTCGCCGACGCCGCTACGGAGTTTGTACAGTTTGGGGTCCTGTTTCTTCAGGTACTCGAAGCCGCTTCCGGCGAACCAGCGGATGGCGTCCACCGAGTGGCAGCCTCCCATGAGAAAACTGGTGCCGGCCAGGTCGGCCTTGGTCTTCCAGGCGCCCAGGACCTCATGCCAGTAGTCGCTGGCGGCGTAATAGATGTCGCCGATGGCTCCCTTGTCGACCAGCGAGCGGATGGCCCGAAAGAGGGGATACCAGCGGGCGACGAAGCCGGCCTGCCCCCGCACCCCTTTGGCAAAGGCCTTCACGTAGCCGTCGCGGAGTTGCCGAAGTTCCTCCAGGCTGATGGAGATGGGCTTCTCGATGAGGACGTGCTTCCCGGCCTCGAGGGCCATGACAGCCTCCCGGGTGTGCAGGAAGTTGATGGTGCAGATGGAGACGACGTGGATGTCGTCGCGGGCGAGGAGTTTCTCGTAGGCGTTGACCGTCAGTTCGCAGGTGAGGCCGTAAGCAGCCTTCTTCTGGTCCAGTTCCTGCTGAAACCGGCTGTTGACGGCCACCAGTTCGATGTGCGGGTTCGCCAGGTAGGCCTTGATGTGCTCGCCCGAGACCCACCCCGCCCCCTGCACCAGTGCTCCCAACCTCCTGCCCATCCTTTGCCTCCTTGGCCCATGGGCTTCTGATTTCTACTTGATGCCCAGCTGCGTAAGCACCTCCGGGTTCACGGGGGACTCGGGACGCTTTCCCGTGAGCACGGCGCAGACAGCTGCGGCACAGCGCCGTTGGAGTTCGGCCAGCGAATCCTCGGAATACCACGCGGCGTGGTCGGTCACGATGGCATTGTCCAGCTGGAAGAGTTCGCCTTTCCTGTCCGGGGGCTCCTGTTCGTAGACGTCGAGGGCTGCAGCAGCAATCTGCTTGGCCTTCAAGGCCTGGACCAACGCGGCCTCATCCACCAGCGGCCCGCGCGACGTGTTGACCAGCACCGCTGTCGGCTTCATCTCGGCCAACCGCTCTCCGCTGACGATGTGCCTGGTCTCCGCTGTCGCCGGCGCGTGGACGGACAAGAGGTCGGACTCGCGAAAGAGCGTGTCCAGGTCCACGAGCGTCACACCGAGTTTGCGGGCCGCGTCTGCGGAGACAAAGGGGTCGAAGGCGATGACGCGGAACCCGAACCCAGCCACCTTCTCCACGAGCCGACGGGCGATGGCCCCCAATCCCAGGAGCCCCAACGTCCGCCCCCGAAGCCGGTACACCGGGTCACGGAAACTGATGTCCCAGGCGCCTCGCCGCATGGCCTTATCGTGGCTCACCACCTTGCGCCAGGCTGCGAGCATCAGCGCCAGAGTGTGGTCCGTGACCTCTTCCACACAGTAGCCGGGCACGTTGGCGACGACGATGCCCTTCTTCGTCGCCGCCTTCACGTCCACGTTGTCCACCCCGATGCCATAGCGGGCGATGACCCGGCAGCGCCCCATCGCCTCAATGACGCTCGCGGTCACCGGCGCGGCGCGGTTCAGGACGCCATCGGCGTCACGGGTCGCCTTGGCCACGTCCTCAGCGCTTTTGCACTCCGCGAGGTGGAGTTCGCCTCCGATGGCTTTCACCTGGCTCCGCTCGGAGTCGTAGTTCGGGTACCCCAGGTCCGTTACCACCACCTTCAACTTTGCCATCGTTTCCCCCGGATGCCCTTCCCCCTGTCGATCGTCCGAGCGCTCGGACACATCCCGGCCCTCTCCACCAGCGCACGTGAAAGCCACCAGCAGTTTCAGGCAGCCGGCGAATTAGAGCACACCCGTTTCTTCTGGTCAAGGTTGAGGGCCACAAGGCCAGACGAGAGCCGCCCGAGAGCCGCGAAGAGTGACCCAGGCGGAAGGCTACTTGCCGGCAATGGCCTCGAGAAGAAGGTTTGCGAGCAGGTCCTGGCCCCGAGGGTTGGGGTGCGCGGGGTCCTTTTCCCGGAAGTACTCGGCGACGAGCTTCTCCCGGCCGAGGGCGCGAAAGGCAGCATCCGCATCGCACAATCCGCAGCGCTTCTCTTCGGCGAGTTCGCGGATGCTTTCGGCCCCCGCTTTGAGGCGTTCCCAGGCTTCGTCGGTCGTGCCGGGAAGGCTCGTGATGAGGAGCACCTCGGCCTGCCCTTTGGTCAGCCGACGCACCCGGTCGACGAAAACGCTCACCGCCGTCTTGAACTGGTCGCGGGTGACGCCACCCGGGGCGAGGTCGTTGTAGCCGTAGAGGATGGTCACCAGGTCAGGGCTGTGGGGCACCACGTCGCGGGGGATGAGGACGCTTCCCTGCGGCACCTCGAGCCCGCCGACGCCACTGTTGACGACCTTGATGTTCTCGGAGGCGAAGCGCTGGCGAAGGAGGCCCTCGAGTTTCCCCGGATAGGCGCCGGACGGGCCTCCGGCACCGACGCCGAAGGTGATGGAGTCGCCCATGCAGACGATGGTCACAGGCTCTTTGCCCTGGAGTTTCGCGAGCGTCCGCGCGAGGCCTGGTGCCGCGGGCGTGTAGTCGGTGCTGTCGAAGGGGAGGTTCGTCTCCAGGGTGATGTCATCGACCGTCACCTGGTACGCGTCGAAGTGGTTGAGGAAGTAGAACCAGCGGCCGAGGAAAAGGCTGAAGACGATGCTCGG
>Ga0315282_10015391_pt1 | contig 11288 bp, 13 predicted proteins | sample YL17G07_20_MG_FD_203693 | JGI IMG/M metagenome (GOLD analysis project Ga0315282, IMG submission 203693) | Sediment microbial communities from Yellowstone Lake, YNP, Wyoming, USA - YL17G07_20 | ecosystem: Environmental > Aquatic > Freshwater > Lake > Sediment | place: USA: Wyoming | collected...
CTTCCCTTACCACTCCGCTGATTAGAGGCGCAAGCACTCTAAGCTTAAGGTGCCTGAAGCTTCCAATCATTTCGAGTCTCGCTCTTACACTCTTGCCCGCTCTGGCGAGCCGGTAGACTTCATTCATTGAGTGCATGAAGGCGTCGACATCCGCGTATCGAGTGATAGGAGTTAGTTTTCCATCCTCGACGAACACGAATGTTGCCATTCCGCAGTCTTCGTGCATCGTGAATTCTGGATAGCGCCTTCCCTTGATAGCGCCCACAGCCCTAGCGAACGGGACAACCGTTGGAACCGGATAGAAGTCGCTGCGTTTGACCTGTCCATCTGTCTGTTCTTCGACCAGCCTCATGAAATCTGGTATTGTTATTCTGTAGTTTGCAAGCTTGGTTCTGTCAATTCTGCCAGTGACGGAGACAGGTTGGACGTTGACGCATCTGATGATGTCTTTGTTTCTGGCGGCGAAATTGATAATGTCACCAATCTGATTGTCGTTGACTCCCCGGACGAGTGTGACGACTAGGATTGTGCTGCCGTGGCCTTCGTTTCTGAAGTTCTCCAAAGCTTTCAGTTTCATGGGAAGCAGATCGAGGCCTCGAGTCACTTTGTACGGTTCAGGCGTGACGCCGTCGAATTGGAGATAGAAACTCGAAACACCCGATTGACAGAGTCTTCTGACGTAAGCAGGGTCTTTGGCTGTCCTTACTCCGTTGGTGTTTACTTCGATGTGAGAGATGCCAGCGCTCTGAGCATACCTAACAATCTCGGGTAGGTCGTCCCTCAATGTCGGCTCTCCTCCGCTCAGCTGAAGCGCCTTGACCGGAACAGGCCTATTGGCAACGAGATTGTCGATCATGCTGCAGATCTCGTCAAAGCTTGGTTCGTATACATAGCCCGTGGCCGCGGCGTTGGCAAAGCAGATGGGGCATCGGAGATTACAGCGATTGGTCACGTCGATTATTGCGAGGATTGTGTGTGATTTGTGATTTGGGCAAATCCCGCAGTCGTTGGGGCAGCCTCCCGCTGTTTTGGTTCTGGGGTTCTCAAGACCGTCCCCCAGAGTAGAGTATCTCCTCACCCGTTGCCACTGTTCGAAGTCAGACCAGTACACATCCTCAAAGTAACCATGTGTGGGACAAGATTTGGCGATTATGACCTTGCCTTCTCTTTCATAGAGCCCAGCGGGAAGTACAGCATGACATTCGGGGCAGATGCTCCTAGTCTCCTTCAAATACCTCTGTTCCATTCGATCAAATCCTGAAAGTCGCTATCTGTCTTGGATCGAACATGTTGGGTCCACAGGCCATGAGTTACTACTAGCCTGCATGAATCAATTGTAATATATATTCATAATTCATTATGCGAGAACCGAGCATGAACCCATTTGCTAGGATCAGTCTTGTTGATCACGTAGTCGCCGCCTTCTATTCTGAGAGCCTTGCCATTGACGAGGGCGTCTGAGAAAGGCAATTTCTCCCACTAGACAAAAACATGAACTCCATGTGCGGGAACGCATCCGATAACGGGCAATTACTCTGGCATCAAGCGATGTGGTTCATATCGGTTGGCGTGGAGAATGTCGGCAATTGACGCAGGATATCCCCTCCAGAAATGGATCACGGGCAGCATCACGTTACACCCGCCGGTACTGAGCCTTCCGAGGAGGGCTAGGAGGAGACGGTAGCGAGACCCACTACATGCCTTGATACGTTGACTTCCTTACAGTTCTGTTCTCCTCTTTAGCACGATAGCAGCGAGCGCCTGAAGGATAGCGAACCAAGTTGCCAGAGCGATCAGATCGATGACCAGGCTCACGGTCGGACCCACCATGGCTTCTCTCAGTGCGTCAACCAGATAGGTCAGCGGCGTCAGATAGGAGATTAGAGAGAGCCACGGTGGCAGAGCATGTATCGGTACGAACACTCCGCCGATGAATATCATCGGCAGCCTGAGAGCAGTCAACGAGATGTTGGCAGTCGGCATGTCTCTCGTAGCGGCTGCGACCAATATTCCAAGAGCTGAGAAGGCGAACGACCCAAAGACTACTCCGGTCACGAACAAGAGAGGGCTCGTGATTTGGCTTTGGCTTAGGAGAGCCGAGCCCAGAGCCGTAATGAGTGAGAGCGCTATTCCGAATGCCGAGCCTGCCAGTGATTTGCCGAACACTATGCCTGCTGTCGAAACGGGCGCGGTCTGAAGTAGTTCATACGTCTCCGTTTGCCTTTCCATCGCAATCGATATGGCTTCCACGGAAGATGCCCCGAACAATGAAACCATGCCGACGAGCCCTGGAACCAAGAGCTCCGGCGGAATCTCGCGGCCAAGAGAGAACGATAGATAGACGAACGCCGGAATCAGAATACCAAACCCGAATATCTGAGGTTTGAAATAGTAGATGCTCGCGTCCTTCTTTGCGATGCATAGAGCTTTTGTTATGAAATCACGCATGCACCTAGCCACCGCGACCTGTTCCGGCTTTCGCCGCCCTCAGTAGCTCCATCCTCTCAAGCTGAACTGCGTCAAGCCCCGTGTACTTGACGAAGACATCCTCAAGGCTGGGTTGCTTCGTATTGATACTGACTATTTCTAAATCGTTCAACGAAGCAAGCTGAACTAATTCCATGACGACAATGCTTGTGTTCGTGGTGCCGATACGGTACTTGTTCCCTTCCCTCGAAACATCCACCACACTTCCATTGGCTTGAAGTAGCGCTTCGATGCCAGGTGCGTCCTTGCTGAAGGCAACCTCGAGGATACGTTCGCCCGGCAACGATGCCTTCAATTTCTCTGGAGAATCTTCGGCTACGATTCTGCCTTCCCGGATAATGGCGACTTTCTTGCATAGTTGGTCAGCTTCTTCGATATAGTGAGTTGTCAGGAAAACCGTTGTGCCTTTCTTATTGAGTTCCCTAGCGATTGAGCGAATCAGCCTAGAGCTTTGTACATCCAGACCACTCGTCGGTTCGTCCAGAAAGAGAACCTCAGGATTGTGAACAAGGGCAGCCGCTATGCGCACTCGGCGCTTCATTCCTTTTGAATACGTGCCCAAGCGGTCTTGCCTTCTCTCGAAGAGTTGGAAGGCCTCGAGCAGTTCCTTTGCTCGTGCAGTTCTGGTCGACTTGTCGACTCCGTAGAGTTCGCCTATGAACATCAGATTGTCCCATGCGGACATCTCATTGTACAGGTTGTTAACTTCAGATACTACACCAATTCTCTGTTTGACGGCTAGGCTTTCCCTAACGCAGTCCCGCCCAGCGACGATCGCAGTGCCAGAAGTGGGCTTCGTCAACCCTGTAAGCATACGAATCGTTGTTGTCTTGCCCGCTCCATTCGGTCCGAGGAGACCAAAAATTTCGCCTCGCCCGACCTCAAAGCTTACATCATGAACAGCTATGACATCGCCATACTGTTTTCTTAGACTACTAACCTGTATTACGGTCTCCATTCTCCTGCATCCTCACTTGACATTATGCCATCATTTTGTCTTATGAATCATTTTGCTGTCAAATCGTTCCTGAACATGAACGAAGTGTACTTGCCGTTTTCTTTCCCAGCAATCGCGCGGCTAAATCCACCGTGTATTGCTATCCTTTCGCTCGTGGTGCGTAAAGAATATATATGCATAACTCTCTTGCCCAAAAGAGTTGACGGTCAATGGGCTACCGAGGTTGGGGAAGAGGGCGTGGCCGCGGATTCGGTCGCGGCGCAGCTTTCAGAAGAGACTCTGGTCAAGGCTTTGGGTACGGTTCTCGGCAGGGTCTTGGAATGGGACAGGGACGTGATCCATCTCCGTTCTGCAGCCGCTTCCCTGATAGGCCCAAAGGGTGGTGGGCCGATCCAGCGTATTCGAACATTACAACACAATATTCACAGCAGAATGTGCTTGAATACCAGTATGCTCGACCTCAGCAACACGTGCAATATCCTGAATTGCTCGTTCATGCTCAGTCGCCGATACAGGGTTTTGCAGCTCACATGAACTGCGTGCACTATAGCAATGGCTTCTGCACGCTGCGGAACGTAGCGGTACCTCCGAATGCACCGGCCTGCAGAAGCTTCGCACCTGGGTAAGAGCCAGAGCGCCGGAAAGGCTCTTGGGTAAGCGACGAACTGGCCGGTGGATCAAGTCACAGACTATCTCTGGCAGACGCTTGCATGCCGCGTAAAAAACAAGAGCGTAAGTTGATCGCCTTCCGCAGACAGCCCCCGGGTCAGCCCAGACAACTCACGGGCTGAACAGGCTTATCCTGTCGATGGCTAATTCTCGAGGCTCCCCGTTCAATTGCAGGCTTTCGTAGCCCTCAGCGCTACGAACCCTCCTTGTCCATATCCCTCCCTGATCGGCTCCACCCGTTCTATCCTCCCCAACGGTCGGAATATCGTCTGATACGTGGCAAGATCCTCAAAGGAAAGCTCTGCGAGCCAGTCTCTGACCTGATTCACTGAGTAGAATCTTGCCGCTCGGTAAAAGACACTCGCTTCTTTCCTGCGTTCGTAAGACCTTCCGAGCGAGCTGTTCTTGTCTACGAGCCCGACGATCACGGATCCATGATCCTTTAGAACCCTTCTCGCCTCCTTCAAGGTTGTACGTGGATCCTCAACAAAACAAATGGTTGTGACAAGCAGAACGAAATCAAATGTCTCTGCCGCAAAGGGAAGGTTCTCACCAACGCCACGCACAACCTCAATGCCTTTCTTCTTGGCCAGGGATGCCATCGCTCCTGAAGGATCAAGCCCTACTGCCACTCTGAACGGCGTCGCGAATCTCCCTGTGCCAACTCCAACCTCGAATCCAAGACCTCCTTTGGGGATTAGCCTGCTAAGAGCTTCAATCTCGGAACGGTAGACCCACTTGTGCCTGGCAAACCACCCGTCGTATCGCTTATGGAATGTTTCGAACACTTGGATTGTGTCGGGGATCCTTCGACTCGATCTTTCGGAGGAGTACAAACGGATTCCTCTGACGGCCTTGACGAGTAGTAACTGCATCAGTGCAATAATAATCGATTCAAAATGAGCAACAGGGGTTTCGGAAGAGGGCGCGGTCATGGATATGAACACAGATGAGGCTTGCCCGAGCCTTACTGCTGTCACGTGGTAGTCGGTGAGCCCTTGCACGTTCGGGAAATGTTGGTCGGGAACGGACGAGTTACCGTCTTGGTGACACCCATACTTTACAAGACGGATAGTATCGACAGAACATGGAGCAGACTGCTCTCGGCCGATCCCGTCTAGGCGTCTACAACGCAGCCTGGGGATCAACAACATACCGCCAGAATCTGCAGCTACTGGCACGTGTGCTGTCGCTTGTGACGAACTATCAAGATGCAAGCTGACCACGGGAATGTTACCCTGTGATGGCAGCTCTAGTCTTCAAGTTCTTCTTCCTGCCCATAATAAGGAATAAATATTCATTATCATTCAAGGGCATCAAGGATGACGGTGCAGCCACATGGTAAGACTCGTGATTCCTATTGAGAGCTTCGAGAATGAGAGATCGGTGATCTTCCCGCATTTTGGGAGAGCTCCTGAGTTTGCAGTAGTTGACATCTCAGATGATGGTCGCGTCATTTCGATGTCCTCTCAGAGAAATGTCGGGGAGCACTTTGGAGGGCACGGTGGAGCCGAGTCCGTTGTCACAGGGCTGGGCCCCGACGCTCTTGTCGTCAAAAGCATGGGACCGAGAGGACTCCAAGCCTTCCAGAGCAACGGAATCGCGGTATTCACGGGCCCCGTGAATAATGTCGGTGAGGCCATCGAATCCTACTTGGCAGGCAGACTAAGCGGTTTGACTGAGCCCTGCAGAGATGCTCGTCACAAGTTTCCGAGCTGTTGACGAACCATGCCGTCAAAGGTCTGCGTAAGCGCGACTGGTAGTTCGATCGACTCACAGATCGACCCAAGGTTTGGGCGATGCGCCTACTTCATTATCGCGGACACCGACACAATGGATTACCGGTATCTACCAAACACTGCCTACGAATCGCCACACGGAGCGGGCATCCAGGCGGCGCAGGTTGTTGCCAACCAGAACGTTCAGGCAGTAATAACGGGCATGCTAGGACCGAATGCCCACCGCGTGCTATCGGCAGCAGGAATCGAGATTATCACTGGAGTCACAGGGAACGTGAGAGACGCGGTCCAGAGGTACGGGAACGGTGAACTGCGTGGAGGGCAGAGTCCGGCTGGAGATTTCAGCTTCGGGAGAGGCATGAGTAGAGGCGGCGGTCAAGGTCGGGGTGGTGCACGGTCATACCGGTCTTGGCCTTCGCAGAGGGGGACATGGGAATCTTCTGCGTCTGTCACGGGAGATAGAGGATGGACGCCTGCACCTACTACTCAGGAGGAATTAGCTGTCCTGCAAGAACGCAAGAAGTCATTAATGCGCGAATTAAGTGACTTGGAATCAAACATAGATGAGCTGAAGCGATGTAGAGCAGGCGAGCGCCCGACCTGAATCTGGAGAGAATGCTCAAGACCCGTTTCGCTGCTCCGCTCGCGTGAGCGGTCGTTTATCAGGGGCAGACTTGATCGGCTACTGTGGTGGTTATGCAAGCCCTATTCAATGGCCATTCCGTAGAGTTGGCTTCCGATCTTCTCAAGGGCCTCTGGCATGCCGGCTAGTTCCGGGTGTTCCAGCTCGATTTGGTATGTATCAATCCAGAATACTCTCAGCAGTTTGGTCTTGTGCCTCAAGCCAAGGCTCTTCCTTATCCTCTCGTAGAGATCATCTGGTTCTTCGGTGTCCTGAAAGAGGTTGTAGCCCGTACATCGAGTCTGGACGATAAGGGAGTGCTCTTTCGCGAAACGTGTGAGCCGCTCCACGAATTCCTTTGAGAATATCCTCGGTCTCTCCTTGGGAACAAAACGTATCCGATACGGCGCCTGTTCGCAGCCGACGTACAGTGGTTCAAAAGTACCCTGTCTGATGCTGGCCCTTTCACTTCGACCAGGATCTCAGACCACGGTCGGCCTTTTTCACGGAGAGCCTCGGCCATCTCACAAGTTCTTCTGACTGCACTAGACATTGTTCCACTGTCACAGAACTTCAGTTCCTAGTCTTAGCAAGGTAAACAAGTAGTGCTGCGAGAACCTTTGCAACCTTCCGAAAACCTTTCTTTGGTGCCCGCTTCGTCCCGGCTCGGTCGGGTATGCCTGCATCCGGATCACGCTCGTTCAGGTTGGCTTGAACGCTTACGTTGGAAACGCGTGAGAGCGCGTGTCTCCTATGACTAGTTCTCTCCCTTCCACTAGCATCGTGGCAACCTTTTTCCTCGCGCTGTCTAGACAGCGCCAGACCGTACCTCGCGAGACCATCATCTTCTGAGCGGCTTCCTCCTGTGTGAGCCCTTGATAATCTACAAGGCGAAGGGCCTCCAATTCATCATAGCTGATTATGATAGGCTGTCCCGGAAGGACTTTACTAGTCCCCATCGACGGTGAGAAGCGACTCACCTCGGGGCGTATCCCAATCGATCTTGGCTTCATCGGGCGACCAGGACCCTCCAGCGATCCCTGCCGCCACCGCCATCTTCCTGGCACGTTTCTGAACCTCCTGCCTTAATTATGCACACGAGAAGCCGATATGGATTTCCAGCACGGAATCCTTATATTTTGTGCAATTGCACATAAGCTTGGTGTCCGAAGTGGACTACAGAGGTTATGGACGGGGATATGGTCGCTTAGTCTCGGGCGGGATGGGCTTAGGCCCTAATCTGTCTCCTTACTGCCGATGGTCCCCTGGAACGCCCAGCAGACAATGGGCTGCAGGACGCTACGGATCAGTTGAGACGCTGCAACTCTTTCCAGTACCAGCGCAGGCTCCACCGCTACCGTATCAGTACCTGGGTCCTTGGACGTTTGGAGGTCCTCAGCAGCAGCCACAACTCACCTGGCCGTGGGTGCAACCGATGTATGCGCAACCGCCAACAGATTACGGGTATGGCCCTGGCCTAGGAATGGGCTACGGACAAGGAATGGGTGTGCGTCACCGTTTGGGGATTGCAGGCGTCCAAGCTGGATACCCCTACTGAGACGCGTCTCTAATACGTGATGCTCGAACCAGCTAGCTCACGTCAGAATCTCGGGCTTGGGAGATTGGGTCAAGAGCCTTGGGACCTCGTTGCTGAGTAAGGCTTAATTATGTGCAATTGCACATTAATCGCCGTGATGCATATGAGTCGGCGAGGACGTGGCGGTTGGTGGGGTCCATGGCCTGGCAGAGGGCCGTTCAGTCATCTGCCGCCGTGGGAACGCCCGGGGTGGCTCTACGGCAGAGACTGGTGCTGGTGGGCTTGGAGCCGAGGTTTGCCTTCGCGGCCAACAAACTACCCGACTCCTATGCGGGCTGAGGACGAAATAGCCGCATTGGAAGAATCCAAGAAGGCTCTCTTGGAGGACCTGAAGGGGATAGAGGCGAGAATCCAAGAACTTCAGAAGGCTGCTAAGAAAGAAGGCACTTAGAAAGGAAACAAATTCAGTAACAAGGTTAGACTTAGTCCAGTACGCTGCAGAGCTACCCAATGGATTGAGTGGTGAAGCTAGGCATCGGTGACATAACTAGCACGCGGAGCCATGTTGGCCGACCCACGCTCAACCCAACACAGCTTGCACATACCTTCCAAGTTCTTTCCGAGCATCGGATCCCTGGCTAATCTCCTATGGCTCCTACTGCCTGTGCAGTTTAGCATGCTTGGTGCCGATTTCTGCCTATCACAATACGCCTGAGACCCTTAGTGTGATCAGCCCTCTACGTGAAAATGGTCGCGAGTGGATCATGAATGCAGACGCACCAAGGCATTCGTACACATGAGTGTTCAAAGCAACGATGATCGTGGGCCATCCCGGACCAGGTTTCCGACTAGTTCACGATTTTGTTTATCGTTTCTTCCATTGCATGGCGACGACAGTACACGAAAACCTTCTTGACCCCCTCGATTCTTGATGCGGTGCTTTTGATGTCGAGAGCCAGTTTGAGTGCTATTGGGCAGAATGGGCTGGTGGGCTTGAACTCTATGGTTACGACTCCGCTCTCTTTCTCCCTCAGGTCGCTGATTAACCTCATCTCACCGAAAGTCATACCCGTTTCCGGATCGACAATGCCATTGACAGCCTCCCTCACTTCATCTTCTAGCCGCGTCATTCCTCTTCTCCCCTGGTAGGCGTGGAATTCACATCATGAGCTGTTGGATCGATAGCTCGGCAAGTTTCGTTATTGAGCGGGCCGCAGGCGAGTCTGGGTGCGCGGTCACGAGTGGTTCTCCAGCAGTGTATGATTCGAACAGAGCTCTGTCCACGGGTATATCTGCGATCACCTCGCTATTGCTACTCCTTGCGACCTGCACCACGGAGTCCTTGTCGTGGCCTGGCATGTCAGCTCTGTTCAAGACCACCTTGCATGGGATTCCAAGCATGGAGGCAAGCTTCAGTATGAGACTCAGGTCGTATGTGCCAAGTGGAGTTGGCTCGGTGACAGCCAATGCCACATCGGCTGCTCTTAGGCTGTGAACAACGTTGCAGTGCGTACCAGGAGGGGTGTCAACGATCATGACATCGCATGAATCTCGTCCTGCATACGAGAACGCAGCATCCTTTGTGGCCGCGACAACCTGTGCTGATCGGGTCTCGTTAGGTTTCAGCTCTCCTCCGATGTAGCTGACACTATCTCGAACTGCACGATGTACGAAGCCTATCACTTTGCTCCCTCTCTCAATGGCTCCCAAAGGGCAGGCCAGTCGGCAAGCTTCACATCCTGAGCAGAGCTCATCGAAGAACATCGGTTTTCTACCTGCTATCTGAATCAGGGCATGCGCACGGCAGGCTTCGGCACATTTTCCGCATTCGCCGCATTCTGCCTCAACGATCGTGGGAACGAAGGCTTCTACCTGTTGAATGAGTTGGGGTCGAACTCCGAGAACGATTGCAGCGGTTGGTGAGTCCACATCGGCGTCAACGAGGAGGACTCGGTATCCCTTCATGCCTAACGCGGCCGCAAGATTGACCGCTACGGTTGTTTTCCCTGTTCCGCCTTTACCACCGGTCACGGCCATGACCGGTATGTTTACTGTTTTCCGATTGAATACTGAGGTTATGTCACTGATCAATGTTGAGTTCAGCTTCCAGATTCTTCCTCATGCAGGATTTTGGAAAGAGCACCATTTCAAATCGCCCCCATGACATGATTGGAGAGAACCCGAAGGGCCTTCGAGGCGTCGCAATCAGGCTGGAATTCCACAACTGGGGTCCTCTTCGAAAGCGAGAGGGGAACATTGTCGTCTGAAGGGATCTCCTGCGCCACCCAGATCGACCACTTCGCTTGAACGTGATCTTCGATCTTTCGCGTGTACTCTGGGTCGAGGTCGGCCTTGTTCACTACGACGCTGGCCGGTATTTTGAAGTGAGCAAGGACGGTCAGCATTCTATCCAAGCTGTTCCTTGCCGCTGGTGTCGGTTCCGTGACGACGAGTGCATAATCGGCTCCAGCCACAGAAGCTATGACGGGACAACCTATTCCAGGTGGACCATCCACAAGGACCACGTGCGAGGCCGAATCTTGGGCAACTATTCTTCCCTTCGCTTTCACCGCAGTTACTATGTGCCCTGAACTGCTTTCGCCCATGTCGAGTTGGCCCGAGACAATTGGGAATCCGTAGGAAGTCTGTCCGTATCCGATCCTGCCGCTGGTCACTCTTTTGATCGTGATGGCCGATCTTGGACAGACAACCGCGCAGGCTCCGCATCCTTCGCACAGGAACGGGATGAGTCTTGGAGGCTCGCCTTCGACGCCTAGGAGTGCATCTACCTTGCAGGCTGATACGCAGATGCCACATCTATCGCATTTGGCGCCGTCAATTGAGGCCTTCTCGGAGGCTTGAACCTCCGTGAGATACGAGATATCCGTGCCCAGTATGATTGAGAGGTTCGGCGCATCCACATCCGAGTCGATCGCTGTCACTCTGACTCCGGCTTTGCTTAGCAGCACTGCAAGAGAGGCAGTGATAGAGGACTTTCCAACACCGCCCTTCCCGCTGACTACAGCGACCTCCTTCAAGGGAACCCTGTTCCGTGCGACACTTTCTGTCGTTCAGATGACTTGGACGAGAGAAATAAAGAATATATATTCATAAGCCTTTCTAGGATGTTTGAATAAGACATTGTCACTACTCAGGGCTAGTGATAGGGCGATGGTTGTCCCGTATGCCATACGCTGTTCGTGGTCGACTAGGCGAGTTTCTCATGTCGAAGGCGATTGTTGAAGAGTCGCTTGCATATTTGAAGCGTGAAGTACC
>Ga0315282_10015392_pt1 | contig 11286 bp, 9 predicted proteins | sample YL17G07_20_MG_FD_203693 | JGI IMG/M metagenome (GOLD analysis project Ga0315282, IMG submission 203693) | Sediment microbial communities from Yellowstone Lake, YNP, Wyoming, USA - YL17G07_20 | ecosystem: Environmental > Aquatic > Freshwater > Lake > Sediment | place: USA: Wyoming | collected...
TTCATGGTACATGTGTCCTAACTGGAAAAGGCATCGCCTATGGTGGTAGCTTAGCAAGAACAGAGGCTACAGGTTATGGCGCAGTCTACTTCAGCGAAGAGATGTTAAAGACTAAGAAACAAGCGATCAAGGGCAAAACTGCAATCGTTTCTGGCTCCGGAAATGTAGCCCAATATGCGGTTCAAAAGTTAATCCAACTTGGTGCGAAACCAGTGACCATGAGCGACAGTGATGGCTACATCTACGATCCAGCAGGTATCGATGAGAAGAAACTTGAATACGTTCTAGAACTTAAAAACGTTAAGAGAGGTCGCATAAAGGAGTACGCTGAAAAATTCAAGGGAGTCACCTATGAGGCAAAAAAGACACCTTGGAACGTAAAAGCTGACTTAGCATACCCTTGCGCAACCCAGAACGAACTCAATGACAAAGATGCAAAAACTCTTGTCGATAACGGATGTATTTCAGTCACTGAAGGTGCCAACATGCCTTGCACATTGGAAGCAATCAATGTTTTCCAGAAGGCGAAGATCCTTTATGCACCTGGAAAAGCCAGTAACGCGGGTGGGGTCGCAACAAGCGGTCTTGAGATGGTTCAAAACAGCCAGCGATACTTCTGGAGCTTCGAAGAGGTTGACTCAAAGCTGCATGGTATTATGGTGAACATCCATAAGAATGCCTACGATACCGCAAAACTATTCGGAGACTCCGGAAACTATGTCATGGGCGCTAACATAGCGGGCTTTTTAAAGGTAGCCGATGCAATGATCGCCCAAGGTATCTACGCGTAAAACCATTTTTCTTTTTTCATTTAGAATAACTTACTGTTAATTCAACCTGTATTTACAAATATAATTCAGCCACAAGTCTTCAACAGTATTCTACATCACATAGCATCTACAAAGTTCAAATTATAAAGTAAATACAACATATACAACTTTTTATAGTATGAGTCATAGGTAGAATGATGCCTTCATGTACGAAATAGTGCGGAAGGAGAAATTATCGCCAAACATTAAGCTCTTCGAGGTTAGAGCACCAGCTGTCGCAGCGAAGTCTAAACCAGGGCAGTTCGTAATTATTCGTATACATGAGAAAGGTGAGAGGTTCCCCATCACGATCTCGGATGCGAACCCTGTTAAAGGAACTATAAACATCATTTTCGCTGAAGTGGGAAAGAGCTCAATCCAACTAGGTAGACTGAAGGAGGGTGAGGGAGTACTAAACCTATCTGGACCCCTTGGAAATGCAACGAAGATGCAGAACTATGGGGAACTCCTCTGCGTAGGGGGAGGCGTCATGGTTGGCGCGCTTCTCTACCAAATTCAGGCGCTGAAAAAAGCTGGGAATAGGATCACTACGGTCATAGGCGCTAGGAGTAAGGAGCATCTCATACTTGTTGATGAAGCTCGGAAAGTTAGCGATGAACTCATCATTGCGACGGATGATGGTTCGGAAGGATATGAAGGCATAAACTTTCTTGACAGCTTTTTTAAAGAAAAAAAGTTCAATCAAGTATTCACGATTGGACCAACTAGCATGCAGAGAGAGATATCAGAGAAAACAAAACTCCTCGGGATCCCAACCATCGTGAACCTCTTTCCTATCATGGTTGATGGTACAGGGATGTGTGGGGCGTGTAGATTAACCGTTGCTGGGGTAACAAAGTTTGCATGCGTTCATGGTCCAGACTTTGATGGCCACCAAGTAGACTTTGATGAATTAATCTCAAGAATGAGATTCTACAACCCGAATGAGAAGATAGCTATGGTATTGTTTGATGGGAGCTGATCAAGATGGCAGCAAGAAAACCACAGGTGGAAATGCCTAGACAGGACCCGAAAAATAGGATAAAGAACTTTGATGAAGTGGCAATCGGCTACGATGAGCAGATGGCGCTTGAGGAAGCTAGTCGCTGCTTAAACTGCCCTAATCCTCAATGCAAGAAGGGTTGCCCAGTTGAAGTTCCGATACCAGAATTCATCAAGTTGGTTAAAGAGAAGAAATTCGGTGAAGCAGCTCAAAAAATCAAGGAGAAAAATGCTCTTCCAGCGGTATGTGGACGAGTTTGCCCGCAGGAGAATCAGTGCCAGAAGTTTTGTGTACTTGGTATAAGAGGCAACCCTATTGCTATTGGCCGACTTGAACGTTATGCATCGGATTGGGAGAGAAACAACTCAAAGATCGAGGAGCAAACAATTCCATATACTGGAGGTAAAGTCGCTGTAGTCGGGTCTGGTCCAGGTGGTTTAACGGTTGCAGCTGATCTAGCTAAACGGGGACATAAAGTCACAATTTTCGAGAGCCTACACATCGCGGGAGGAGTTCTAATGTATGGTATTCCTCAATTCAGGCTCCCTAAAGAGATCGTGCAGGCTGAAGTACAGTATGTCCAGACACTCGGAGTGGAACTCCGTGTAGACTCCACAATCGGCTTACTGACAACAATAGATGAATTGTTAGGACTTGAAGGCTACGACGCGGTCTTCATAGGATCAGGCGCAGGTTTGCCCAACTTTATGCTTATTCCAGGCGAGAACCTCAAAGGTGTCTACTCAGCAAATGAGTTTCTAATCCGAACCAACTTGATGAAAGCATACAAATTCCCTGAATACGACACGCCAATAAGGGTTGGTAAAAATGTCGGGGTTATAGGAGCTGGAAACGTCGCAATGGATGCTGCCAGATGTGCTCTTCGCCTTGGGGCTGACCGCAGCTACATAATATACAGGCGTGGACGTGACGAGATGCCTGCCCGCCACGAAGAAATTGAAAATGCAGAGGAGGAGGGAGTTGAGTTACACCTCTTAAACAATCCGAGTCGCTTCATAGGGAATGCCAGAGGCTTCCTTGAGAGGGTTGAATGCGTTCAACAAAAGCTAAGTGAGCCTGACCGCTCAGGAAGGAGAAGCCCAATGCCTATCCCGGGAAGTGAATATACTATAGATATTGACACAGCGGTCATTGCTATCGGGCAATCCCCAAACCCGATAATACAGCAAACAACTCCAGGTCTAAAAACAACTCGCCACGGAACCATAGTTGTTAATGAGGAAACAATGGCGACTGACATTCCCGGAGTTTACGCTGGAGGCGACGTTGTAAGTGGTGCAGCTACGGTTATAAGCGCAATGGGAGCTGGAAAGTTAGCCGCAAAATCGATACATGAATACATAATGGCAAAGAAAACAAGGAATAAACCTTCAGCATAAATACGCATGTTGCTTAGAAACGGCTAATGTTAAATATTTAGAAACTTAACTAGTATTGATTCAGAATGGAAAAGGCTCTGATTCTTCTAAAAATCGAGTGTCTTGGCGAGGACTGCATTGAAGAAGTATTAGGAAGGGTTAAGGATAAACCTGAAGTCAAGGAAGCAGGGATGACTTTTGGAGAGTACGATGTCTACCTTATCGCTGAGGTTGAGCGCTCTCTAGAAATGACTAAACTTGTAATGGAGATCAGAGGCTACCCATCCGTGGTATCTACGACGACTCTCCTAATCGTCAGCTAAAATTTTTTTTATACCCTAAAAGGAGACTCTTATCCTCATTGATAGATAACGTTGCATGTTACCGTGGATTTTATTCCATTGGTTTCCCTTACTCGAATGACTAACGCCCTAAGCTCCTCTCTGTCCTTGGCATTTATCATGATAAACATGTCGTATGGACCATAAAGATTGTGAGCAGAATCTACGCCAGGATATTTCCGTATTATGTCAAGAGTTTCCATTTTGAAGCTTGAACTAACAACCACGAGAAGGAGCGCTTTTTCCATAAGGATCGATTATAATCTCTGTCTGTGCTGATTTAAATTTATCCAGTTAATTAAAAACTAAAATAAATAATTGACATGGTATCCTACTAATAAAACTTTGAGCGATTGGGTGAAAAGAACCGTAAGAGAATAAATGAAATAGAGGAATATTCGGATCCTCCACAGCAAATGTATTTATAGTTTCTATTCAATTATTCCTCAGGGCAATACATATGGAGAAAGCATTGATTCTTGTAAAGACCAAATCTCCAACTGATCCAGAGTTATTCACAAAGATCAAGAGCCACCCCGGGGTGGTCGAAGCAAACTTGATCTACGGTCCATACGACATCTATTCACTTTGCGAGGACACTACAACGATGGGTATAAAGCGGATCGTAATGAATATCCGGAACATGTCCGGCGTCATCTCGACCCTTACATGCCTTATCTCTGACTGAGAATTTTAAAGAGAGTCACTAAGCATTGTTAAATCTGTTGTGGAATTGAGTGGGTGTCAGGTTTCTTGGTTTCATTCAGTTTTCTAATACGATTCGTAAAGTCTATAAACATCTGAATAAGCCAAGTTGGCATACATGCGCTCGTGAATATCGTATCCAGCCTATCCGAGCCGATTCCAAGAACATCCAGCGTCTTCTTCATAATGTCAACTCTATCCATGGCTTCGAGGTTACCCGTAAGATAGTTGCATTGAGTAGGGAGACAGCCACTAATAATTACACCGTCGGCCCCATGCTTGAATGCAGTTAAAACATGGAGTGCGTCTATTCGACCAGTACACGGAACCCGAATTATTCTGATATTGTCAGGGTACTCCATCCCCATGTTACCAGCTGCGTCAGCGGCAGCGTAGCTACACCATTGGCAGGCGAAGGCTATTATCACCGGCTCATTTCTCTTCTCCTCGCTTATCCACTTAGGCTCAAGAAGGGCTATAATTTTGGGGGTTATCTGATCGTCTTTGTAGTGGCGGAGCTGCATAGCAGACACTGGGCAGACAGCAGCGCATATACCACACCCCTCGCAAGCAGCTTCATCGACTTGAGGTTCACCGAATGCACTCCATTCAATGGCTTTAAACGGGCAAATGGAAGCACATGCTCCGCACCCCACACAGACCTCTTTATCCACCCAAGCTTTGGCGAGGTCTATCTCCATATCACCTCTGAGAAGCATTGAAGCGACGATCCCTGTTGCGCCAAGAGCTTGCGTTACACTCTCCTGGATATCCTTAGGACCGTGGCATGCTCCAGCAATGTAAACGCCATCGACAACAGTATCCAAGGGCTCGAGTTTTGGACCTCGCTCGGCTAGGAAGCCGTCACTAGATTGAGTGATCCGTAGAGTCTGAGCGATTTCTAAGCTTCCCTTCGAAGGCTCTAAGCCAGTTGATAAGACAACCAAGTCAACGAATAGAGGGTTGGTCTCACCATATTCATCTTTAACATCCAGCTTGATAGATCCGTCAGGAGCAGCGCTAACCTGCTGAACCTCCCCTCTGATGAAGCCTACATGATCCTCCTGGGCTCTATAGTAGTAGTCTTCATAGTGTTTTCCTGTCAAGCGTATGTCCTTATGTATAACAGCGATGCCTGTCTCCGGGTACCGCTCCATGATCTCGGTTGCGTGCTTAAGAGCGATTCCGCAGCATATCTTGCTACAGTACTCATGTACTTTGGGGTCTCGACTGCCTACGCATTGAATCATCGCTATGCTTTTAGGCTCCTGGCCATCACTTAGCTTTATGACCTTGCCTTTCGTTGGGCCAGACATGTCGAGCATGCGTGCTAGTTGAAGCTGAGTTATCACATTCTGATTCTCTCCATAACCATACATTCCCTTCGGCTCAAAGGCATCGAACCCTGTAGCTACTATCACCGCTCCTACATGTACTTCTGTTTGGCGAAGCTGCTCGCTAAAATCAATTGCTTTTACCGGGCATATCGATTGGCATTTTCCACAATGTATACATGAACCTTCATCTATTGCGTAGACCCTTGGAAGAGCCTGATCGCTTAGGATGTAAGCTGCTTTTCGATTATCTAAGCCAAAGTTAAAGGCGTTCGGAACCTCTACTGGGCAGACATCAGCGCATTTGTCGCACGCCATGCATAGTTCCGGGTTAACATATCTAGGCTTGGTCTCAAGGGTTGCTCTATAGTTACCAACATGGCCATCCATGTGAACGAGCTGAGTGCCGGTAAGGATGTTGACATGGGGGTGATGTGCAATAGGGTTTCTATAGAAGCATCGTCGATGAAGATCATTTTCACATGGACTCACACATGTACCGCAGTCATCGGTAGCAAAGACGCTTCCAAGCTGGAGAACTTTGCCTCCGATAAAAGGTGTCTTCTCCACAAGGAACACTTCAAGACCTAAGTCACCGAGCCTTTTTGCGGCTTCGACACCTGCGACTCCACCACCTATTATTAAAACTGATCTCTGTACGGGAATCTTAGTCTTGCCTATAGATTCCAGGGTTGCAGCTCTTACAACAGCAGCCTTAATAACGAATTTTGCTTTCTCGGTTGCCTTCAGAATCTGGTTTGGGTAAAGGAATGCTACGTGTTCACGTATGTTAGCTATCTCAAGAAGATATTTGTTGAGATGGGCCCGCTCCATCATTCTTTGGAAGGAGGTCTCATGAAGCCAAGGTGAACACCCTGCGATCACTACCCTGTTTATCCTGTTCTCACGGATAGTTTCAATTATTTCCTTCATACCCAAATCGCTGCACGCGAACTCACTCTCCTCTGCGTGAACAACATTTTGTAGCTTGGAGGCGTACTCCATTAGGCTTGTAGTGTCTATGCTCTTTGCGACATTAAGGCCACACCTGCACACGAATACTCCAACGCGGATCTCTTCTGTGTCGCTCATGCACTGGCCTCCTTAATCTGTTTCATTAACCCATCTAACTCTGTAAGAAATTGTTCAAGCATAGAACCACAGCTTTTTAGAACCCTTACAGGCATTTTTCCTCCCATATTCTCATAGATACTCTTAAGGATCTTCAATTGGCCTTCTGCATGATCAACCCCTTTCTCGTAGTGGCATCGATCCTTGACGCAGCCAATTAGCATAACCCCATCAGCACCAGCATCTAAGGCAGCTGTTATATGGCGCAGGCTAATTGCGCTCATGCATGGAACGTAAATTGGGATGAAAGCAGAGCTATACTTCGCGTTATAGACTCCAGCTGCGTCGAGCAAGCGATACCCACAGTCATTACATAGAAAACCAATAACTGTAGGAGTAGACTGGTCTCTCTCTTCTAGCGCTGCTTGTACCTGTTTTTCGATCAAAGTATAGCCAAAATTCGGATTATCCAGTGCCCGAGTTGGGCAACTAGTTATACATAAGCCACAGCTTTGGCACTGTGCATCATCAAATTTAACAGGACCCTCTGGAGGCATACTTATGGCATTATATGGACATACATCCACGCAGACTCCGCAGCGACCACAATTCTTTGCGTCAACATTTGGCGAGAGAACTGGTTTGTCCGCATCATATTCCTTCATTAGGTGAAGTGCAGCCATCGCTGCTGCCGCATTAGCTTGTGATACGGATTCAGGGATGTCTTTCGGCGCATGGCAGGTACCTGCAAGATAGATCCCTGGATCCTTTGTTATTGTGCTAGCGACCTTGATATCAATCTCGCTAAAGAAACCATATTTGTCAAGTTCAAGACCTAGCTTTAAAGCAAGATCACTTGATCCGTGACTTGGGACCATCCCTGTACTAAGAACCACAATGTCTCCTGTTAAGCTATGGTTCACACCTTTACCATCGGTGTAATTAACCGTTAGAGATGTGTCGGGGTTCTCCTTAACCTCTGAGAGGTTACCGTGTACGAAGTTTACTCCTGTAGACTTCACTCTGTTATAGAACTCTTCATAGTATTTACCTCCAGCCCGAATGTCTTTGAATAGTATCGTGACATTTGGCACCCCCTGATGGAGCTTTATCTCTTCAGCGTGCTTCATGGCTGCCATGCAGCAATACCTACTACAATATGGATTGATCTGAGGGTCTCTACTCCCGGCACATTGAATCATAATAATGTTCTCAGGTTTCTTTCCATCGCTTGGCCGACTTAGAACACCTGCAGTCGGACCCTCACCGTCAAGGTAACGGGCGACTTGAAATTGATCTAAAACATTTCTAAATTGGGCTCCGAATTTTGGATAAGGTTTAGGGTCAAAGTTATCGAATCCAGTGGCAATAATAATGGAGCCAACATATACATCTTTGAAAACCTCTTTCTGAGTAAAATCTATAGCTTGGTTGGGGCAGACGCGTTCACAGAGGCGGCAGCTACCCTTTGTTAAGTAGAGGCAAGCTTCTTCATCGATTAGGTGTTTTCGAGGTATAGCATTAGCGTGAGGAATATATGCTGCTTTTCGTTTGCTGATGTAGCCATTTGTCTGGTCTGGGATCAAGACAGGGCACCTTTCGGTGCATTGGCCACATGCTACGCATTTCTCAGGGTCAATGAAGCGAGGCTTCCTACGTATGTGAACTCGGTAACCGACAGGCATCTTTATGATAGCTTCCACTTCGCTATAGTCGAGTAGATTGATATTTGGCTCATTACCGACATCCATCATTTTTGGACCGCTAATGCAAATTGCACAGCTGTCCTCAGGGAATGTTTTCCCAAGTAGAGGCATTATCCCACCGATTGTTGGCTCGCGCTCTACTAGGTGAACCATTAGACCTAGTTTAGCCAATGTTAATGATGCATGTATACCAGATACTCCTCCTCCGATAACTAGGACATCGTTGAATCGTTGTACTGTTTTACGTTCAAGAGCTGTTGCATTTCTTGCTTTCTCTAAAGCTATTCGCAGTATTGCTTTTGCCTTCTCTGTGGCTTGAGCTTTATCTTCATGCACTAAGGCGCATTGTTCTCTGACATTAGCTACGACGAGCTGGTTTGGATCGAGTCCAAATGACTCCATCGCATTTCTCAGAGGTACCTCAAGTCTCACCCTTGACCCTGTGACCGCGACGACGCTGGTCACAGGATCATTATTTTTTGTGTCTCCTAGTTTTTCTAATAATATTTTCTGATCGAGTTTTGGTGTTTGATAAGTTGCCTTTACATTTGATAGACTAGCTGCATACTTCTCAAGAAGATCGATATCTATTTTTTCCTTTAAGGTCCCGCCGAAGGTGTCAAAAATGATCATACTCATTATGGGTTCCTCCTTTTCTTGTAATTCTCGCCATCTACTGTTAGGTCGATTTCAACCATGTGGACGCTGCAGCTGAGACAGGGATCGTAAGCGCGTACAATTTTTTCCATGTTCCATAAGGCATCATCTCTATTAGACTGCGAGGAGAGTTGTGCGACATGTGTATCCGCCCATACTCGGAGATTGTTTTCTATTGATTTGTGGTTAAAAGTAGTTGGGGCAACAATGTTTGCGGCTTTGATAATTCCTTTTTCATCTATCTCATAACTATGGTGGAGAAGACCACGAGGAGCCTCAACGAATGCGTACCCTGTACCAGCTCTAGCCTTTACGGGCTCCCTGGTTCTCTCTTGAGTGATGGAGTCATCTCCAAGTCCTTCGAGAACCTCTTCTACGGCAGCTACCAGCTCAATGGTTCTAGCTAGATTATAGGCTGCAGTATCGTCGCATGGTCTACTAAATAGACGATCATAACGCTTTAGATACTCGGCTGATGTTGTCCATTGGAGCCTATCAATGACATTCATGCGAGCCAGTGGACCAACTCTGGTCTGTCCACTAATTGGCCCCATGTCTTTAAGGTACATAATTTTGGTGAAGCTATGGCTGGTAGTAGTTTCCTCAAGTTTCTTGGGATAATCCTGAGCTGAGAATTGATTAATTATTTTGTTGCCTTGTTTTACACGGATGTCCCCATCGTACAGCTCATAATTACCTTCCTTGTCTACTAGACCCATGTAAGGTGCTTTAATGCTCATGTACTCGTTTGGATCTGCCTCTCTTTTTTCGTAAATAGCGAATACCGCGTCAGCCATCTTGCGGGCGTTGATTATCGCAGTCCGTCCCTCCCTTAGAAGCTTGTATCTTGCCTCTCCGGTTAATCCCTTGGTCTGTCCTCCCGGTACAGCTGTGACAACGTGAACGATTCTTCCGCCTAATTCCGCGACAACTCTGTTACCATACTCATGAAGCTGCAGGGCTGCCTGAGCAACTGCTGGTTCGGCTCCAGCTACACCAATTATATTTCTGTTTTTGATATTGATTAAGTCTGGAAGTGCTAAGAAGGCGAGGTGTAGGCTGTGACTGGTGATGAAACTTGCAGCGTTTAATGTGCGGCGGAGGAGGGTTGCAACTTCGGGCACCTGTACTCCCCAAGCGTCCTCAACAGCCTTTACTGCTACAAGATGATGGTTAACATAACATATGCCGCATATTCTCTCAGATATTCTAGGTGCATCCTCTGCCTGCTTGTTGATGAGAAGGTATTCAAAGAACCGTGGACCAACTGCGATGTTTAATTGCAGGTCTTTGACAGTATTATCTTTAATTTCGATCTTAACCTTTCCCGTCCCTTCAAGTCTTGTAAGTGGATTAATCTGAATCGATTCTGTCATTTCCTATTACCTCCTTTGAATAATTTTGCGAGGTTTGATGCTGGGTATGTATAGCGATAGAGAATGCCTATATGCTGGGGAAGGTTGAAATTTTCATTAATTTCACCCGTTAGACTGGTGAGAGCATCCAGCATAGTTAATCCTTGATCGCTGTTTTTGATAGTTGGACCTCGACAGCCATCGCAAGGCATTCCAGCTGCGGGACATGGTGCACCGCAGCCACCCATTGTGGCTGGACCCATACAGAGGAAACCTTGCTCTAACAAGCATCGTTTAGGATCAGCAACCTCATCGTAGATCCTTTTTAACTTTTTACTGTAACTCCCAACTCTGTCTCGGGGACACTTTTCACACACATCAGTTTGAGATAGCTCCGGTATGCCTCCACTAAGCAGCGTAGTTAATGTACCAGCAATGTCGTTGACCTCGGGTGGGCATCCGGGAATTATGTAGTCGACTTTAATGTAAGAGCTAATGGGTACTTGTTTAGGCAGAAGCTTATCTACTATAGGTAATGGTCCTGGAATGGTACCCTGCTGCTCCAAATATACGCGCTCAAGAAGTGTATCACCTTCTCTGAGATTTGCTAGTCCAGGAACTCCGCCAAAGCATGCGCAGGAGCCGAGTGTTATCACGATTTCTGAGTTCTTCCTTATTTTTTTGACTGTTTCAACTTCATGCTGAGTTCTTAGACCACCCTCAAGGATTGCTACATCGATTTGGCTCGGGATCTCCTTAGCATCCATAATGGTTGGAGCATAGACGAGCTCATTATCCGAGAGGAGTTTTAGTAGCTTTTCGTGTAGCCCAACTGCAGCTATTTGACAGCCAGAATCACCACTTAATCCTAGTAATAGTATTTTCACCATTCAAACACCTTTGCATTGGATTCGACCCAGAAAAAG
>Ga0315282_10015393_pt1 | contig 11286 bp, 15 predicted proteins | sample YL17G07_20_MG_FD_203693 | JGI IMG/M metagenome (GOLD analysis project Ga0315282, IMG submission 203693) | Sediment microbial communities from Yellowstone Lake, YNP, Wyoming, USA - YL17G07_20 | ecosystem: Environmental > Aquatic > Freshwater > Lake > Sediment | place: USA: Wyoming | collected...
TCCACGTGGCAGCGGAAAATCAGCCTTTATGATATATCCCTGGTCTCTTGGTGAGGGCGTCGTAATTTGAGCCGTCGTCCGTCGTTCATTCTCGGTAATTTGTGTGTGTGTGGGTAGGCTGGTGCGCACACACACACACTTTGCGTGAGAACTTCGAATCCCAAGATTCGCAAATCGTCAGAGATTTCCTGAGATTGCGTCGTGAAACGATGGGATTTCTACCGATTTGTGTCCAAGTCGGCTTCGCGATCTCACAATTGAAGCGTCATCCTGACTCATAGTGCGCGATCATAGCCGTTGAATCATTCTTGCTATTGCTTCTTTGTCAGGGTCTTGAGACATGGCCGATTCAATTCTGGATCCATACTTTCCGAGATTCATCTTCTTTCTCCTGGCATAGTCCCAGTCGACAGTTCCTTCAATCCTTTCGAATGAGACCGAGGCGACTCGAGTCAGAGGCGCAATCTTTACTGGAACAGTCCCCAGATTTACAAGCTCACAGACGACTTTCCCCGAGTAACCCGGGTCAATTCCCGCGGCAGTTGTATGCACTATTATTCCAAGTCTTCCGAGAGAACTCCTACCATCCAATCGGCCTACGAGGTAATTTGGCAGCTTGAACATTTCAAAGAGGGGTGCCGTCATGAAATCGAAAGGGTGCAGCACCAGTTTCTGATCAAATGGAATCTTCTTGATTTCCCCATACTTCTTGGGATCATCCTCCCAGACATCGAACGATGCACTTTCTAGACGCTTTATTCCGTACAAAACATTGTCTAACCTAACATCTACCTTAGCACTGTGTACTTGATTTCGCTCTAAGATGGGGTGAATGATCAATTCTTTCTTCTTGATTAGATTCCAAATCTCGGAATCAGACAAAATCATGTTCGGTCATCCACCTTACGGGCCTCCGCGGAACGACTCGTAAACCCGCCATTTCTTCATTGATGAGAGCAATGCGCGTGTTGTGTTCTCTGGGACCTGACCCGGCGCTCTCATAATAATTTCTGGGTCTGTGAGCACGGAATTAAGCAGTATGCGAGGGTCTACAGCGAGCTCAATTCCATCGCTTACCCAACTTCTTACATCGTCAAGGGTAACCCGAGGAGCCCCGAAGTAGTTAGCGGTATTAGGAAACCAAGACTCAAGAAGCTGAAGGAATGACGTTTTGGTTTCTACTTGACTGTGGAATGTGTCCACGAATGCATCGATTGCCTTCTCCAGTCCTTCCTCTCTGATAGTGGCCGGAGCCAAGTAGCGGATTGTTGAAGAAGCAATCTTCGCAAACGCTTCATCAGCGATAGAAATCGGTTTTTCCGAGCGTGCGCGCTCAAGATACTTCTTCATCGCAGCTATTCGTACTTCCATCGGTGGATGTGTCGAATGAGAATAGTAAGGCACCATCCTGAACTTACCAACCAGACTGAATACAAAAACTGGACCGAAGAAAAGAGTCGACATTAGGTCGATGAAGAGTTCTTTCTTCCAATCCTCCTTTTCCTCTTCCTTCACCGGGAGCTCAACCCTACTGAGAACAGGGAGTTGGGCCAGGATTGATCTTTGTTCCTCTATTATGTGGAAGCTCTCGTGTACAAGCAAAGGCCAGGAATACGGATTTGCGACTTCGCTCGCGGTATATTTTATTGCGTAACACTCATTGGGCGGCAGTCCACTAGGGGGACTCACAGAAATGTCGGTTGACACGTAAGAAATCAGAAACTTCCTAAGAGTCGCGGTCTCAAATATTTGATCGTCCTGCAAGACGAACGGTGTATCTGTCATTTGAGCAGCTTCTCTAAGGACCATGTCGACTAGTAGATAGAGCTCAATTGGGACACTCGAAAGGAGAACCGAGTTCGCCGATGCGTATACAATCTCTATTATTTGATTGAGTGTCCTCGGAATCCTCTCGTCTTGCGTGAAATATGCAACGAAAGGATTGGCATGATAATCAGAACAGATTTTCTTGTAGTATGCGAGCGAGGAATGAAACCACGACTTCGCTACTTCAAGATGGCTGGCTATTCGGGGGTACGTTCTTTTTTCTGCTTGGAGATCGCATTTCGTTAGGCGGTCCTGAAGTTGAGTACACTTGTCAATGAGTGACTGGAATGACAAAAAGTTCACACTAGGCAAGCCATGGCCTGCAACACAGGAGGTCTGCTTGCTAGTCCTTCTATGTAGTCATACATATTTTCAGCAACAGTCAAAGCTGTTTCAATAGACTTCTCTTCTTTTGACTTCTTGCAATTCTCGACGAGGTTCTTTGTTTCGAGAAGCATAGCGCTTATCTTGTCCGCGTTCTCGCGAGTCAGGAGTACCGACGGAAGCAGCTCATTCAGGCCTTTTCCATTGGCTGCCACATTGCAAGCCGTTTCCATGTCATTCAGAAACGGTGTTTCCTGGCCCCTATCCTTCAAGATTCTGAGCCCTATGATTCCGTGTGCTATCTTCCACTGCAGATTCGTTAGTGCAACTATTCTCGAGCTTGAACTCATCATATCGGCCACCTTACACTCCGCTACTATAGTGTTACTATAGTGTTCATGTATACGCGACGCTACAGATAAGTGCCTTTCGAACTTGGCTTGGACGTACTCGTGTCAACGCCACCCGGGCCTGCCAGTGCATCTATGAAGGGCATAAGCCCCAAGGCTGGTCTACCCAGCATTTTTGCTTATAATGTTCCGCCAAGTCTCCAACCATTCGTCCACAGCTAGTACAGGTCGATATGCCGCAGTACCTACAGACTGCTAGGTACTCAGCCGGAGAATTGCATTTCGGATTCGTGCACTTCAAAGGAAGCCACACTCACAAGAGGATCAAAGCTAGGCTCGCTAGCGCTAGGAGGCCACATATGTAAAGAACAAGTCCTGCAATCAGGCCCTTTGCCTTCCAGTCCCCCGACCTCCTTGCAGAGCTCCATACCGCCGAGTAGATAGCCGCGTAGAAGGACACCGGTTGTATGTCTTCTCGCTCAACAAGTAGTTTGACATCGCCCGGTTTGGGTAAGGTTGAACGGACCACCAAGAAGAATAGTGGTGTGAGTCCAGACAGAACAAGCAGTGATAGACCGACCTTGTAGCTTAAGACGTTGTATCCGGTCACAGTGCAAATCCTGACCAGCATATCTCCAAACGTCCCCAGGAGAAGCGTCAAGCTAACTCCTGATATGCCAATCAAAGTGACCAACTTGTCGTCTAACCCCTTCACTCTATCCAGTTCAATCTCATATAGCGCTCGTGTCTCTGAAAGTATCTTGTCAAGTCGATCGTCTGCCTTGCCCTTGTCGTGCGTGTTCCGTTCCGTCAAGATCAACTACGCCTCCGTTCTGCGAATTCGCGATCTTCCCAGAGTCGAGGAAGTATCGTCTTAGATTCCCAAGTCGACTGTTGAACGTACTTACCTGTATATTCCTTTTCAGTTGGACCGACGTAGTAGAACAACATCTGTCCTATGCGCATGCCGACCCTAACTTTTGTGGAGCAACGATTACAGTTTGTAAGCGGAAATGCCCAGCGATTGATGTAGCCAACGTCCCCGACACCTGCCCCGTTTATCATGGTCAACCCACATCTCACAACACTACTTCTAGCACGAAGAATGGCGGTGATCCCGTTTTTGCCGCCAATAATCTCTCTCGTGTGGCACAGGACAGTCGTTCTAGGTTCGATTGTTACTTCCTCACCATCGTCATAGTGTTTAGGTACCCAGAAGCCGCTAACGCTTTTCTCGCTAAAGGGATCAAAGACAACATCCTGCCAAGTAGGATCGGGGAAATAGAAGAAGCCGCCAAGCTTGACATCGTATGAATTCGTTCCAAGATTGCTTTTGTCGAAAGGATCGATCACGATGTTTCCATTTCTGATTTCATCGAGAATGCGAAGATCTGAGAGCAAGATTGCACCAAGAAGACTTACGTGACGAACGAGTTTAAGCGTTGGGTTCTTGAGTGCTTTGTCATGTTGCCCGTCCGGTTGACCCTGTAGATTGTTCGGAGTCTCACACCAGGTTTCTCGAAGAGCTTGTTCCATCCATTCAAACCAGACCGTATGCGGGCCCTGTTACGATCCACTCTCCCACAATCATCACCCAACAGCAACTGCAGCCGATCAGCCAGTTCAGCCTCCACCGGCGGATCAACGTCGATGTAGAAATGGAAGCCCTTCCTGGTGCAAGACATCTGTATGCGCATGACCTCAATCCCTCTCAACAGACAAGTCGCAATCGTCATGCGAACGTAGTCCCGTATCCAGTCATATTCGACAAAGCAGTCCTTATCAATCTTTAGAATGCTCTCTTTGCCGAGGACCGGCTTACGTCTCCTCATCGTCTTCATATTCCTCTACTTCGTCGCCGCTTTCCTCGCATTCTTCATACTCATCGGAGTCGTATTCTTCGTCCTTGTAAGCGTCTGCCTCGGCATAGTCAGCTTCTGGATCGTACTTGTTACCATATCTCAGCGTTTCAGCAGGCAGCCTACGAGCATAGGTCTGCTTGCCTCGATAGGTCATCTCTCGAAACTCAACATGAATGTCCGGACTTGGCGCGAGCGCTGGTTCTTCCCGTTCCCAGCCGACTCTGATCTTGCCTTCTGGAATTCGGAGCCCGTATCGTCGCATAATGGCTCCACGGAAGTGTGGGATACCGAAATCAGCAAGGTCCAAGCGAACGTCACCAATATCGCCAGACAGTGCAGCTGTGTAATGCGCTTCGAAGCTCCACGCGTTCTGACTAGGACTGTAACCACGAGTCGCTAGAGTCATGTGGTAAACACGGGCGACACTCATCTGCCACGCTCCTCCGTGATTGGATTCTCATCAAAGTTCACCCAATTCATCAGATGCAGAACTCGTTCTACGTCCCGCAAGTTGACCGATGTTCGGCTCCTTTCTAGAGCCGATGCCTGCAATAGGGCCTGAAACTGTTTCTGCAGCCGAAAGCCGTAGGCCCGTTGCGCTTCCGCGATCGTGGCCGTTGACGGAAGGATCTCTTGGGCATACTTCTTCGACAGCTTCACAGCTTTGTCTTGTTTGGGTATTTGGTTGAGTTCAATGTCGGACTCTTCTAGGTAGTCCAATCCTAGGATGTAGTCGAAGACTTTCTTCACGGTCTCGATGCCGTAGCTGTAACTGAAGGGCACGATTCTTGAGAGGAAGCCGATTCGTCCCCAATGGTGACGCTGATCCCGCATGTCCTCTCCTGTGATGGCCGTGATTATTCCGCACTTCACATGCCTCTCGGACGATCTCCTTGTTGCGTAGGTGGAGGCGGATGCGATGCCTTCCTCGATGAGGCCGTTCAGAAAGGTGATGAAGGTCTTGACCGTGGACTCCTTCCGTGAAAGAGGCTTCAATAGATCCGGAATCATTATGTGCCGGACTTCACCGGTCTCGATCTTGGGAAGGTAATCCCGTTCGATTCCGAATGCTGTGACATCACTCACGTAGGCGATGTTCTTGTTCATTATGAACTTCTTCATCATCTCGGTCTTGCCCGATTCAGGGCGCGCGATTATCAGTAGACTATTCGGTTTCTGCACGTTCTTGAGGTAGGCCGTGTAAATCGTCAGCCTAATCATGTCGGCGAGGTTCTCAAGATCCTTCAATACTGAACCTCCAAAATGGGGGTGTTTTCCCGGCACGGAATACCCCACCCCGTAGGGGTGATTTCTGGCCGAGAAGTCACCCACCGGGGATGGGGTGTTTCCGCTTGCGGAGGACCCACCTTGCATTGACGATGAGTCAGCGCTGATTCCCCGGTTCACTTGGTTACGGGTTCGATTGTTCGCTTGTTGTCCGTTCCAAGAGTTACGTGGATTCTCTTGTTGACCCACTGGTCTGTGTCATTACCGAATCCTTCGATGAGTCGCGCTAGGTTCGTTCGCTTCGATATCTCGGACGAGAGGGGAACGAACACGCTGCGCTCTTCACCTTTTACGCTGGTGACGATTAGGATCAGTGTAAGGCCGTAGCGTGTTTCCTGCGGTGGTTTCACGTTCTTGATCGTGTAAGTTCCGGGCTGCGTCACTTGTTCTGGGTATTCCGTTATCTTCACATCTAGTCTAGTCACTTCTTTCGACCTCCTGAGGTTCTAGATGCCTCAACTTTGATTCCGAGCGCTTTCTTGTCGATGGGCTTCAGGAAGGAGAGCTTCGCCATTTCTGTTCGGATCGACCTGCGAACAAAATCTGAGAGATCCTCTCGCCGGCTTTCACAGATTCGTTTTAGCAAGGCAGCATCCCTTTTGGGAATGCGTATTCCAATTCGTGAGTCTCTATCCAATGTTCATCCCTCGTTCGACAAGCTTATCGGCTAGTCAGTACACATCCTTTTGGCTAGGCGTATGCGAGAAAACGGGTATTCACCAAGGCGTCGGCGTGGCTTGCTAGATGGTCCTCAACTATGGACTTCGTCCCTGTATCGTGAAGCGGTCCTTCAGGTAGTCAAGGATAATCCGGGCGTCAACGTCACGGGTATAGCCGCCAAGCTTCCTGAAGGTTTGAGAAAGTTCTTGGAACTTAGTCCTCAGATTCTCAACACGAATGAGTGGAACCGCCCTTCAGGTAGTTCGCGAGACACAGCACGCAAACACGTGTATGAGTTGCTTGGGGAAGAGAGGATAATGAAGGTTGATCAGGGCTATTACGCGTGCGAATCATCAGGCACGGGTGAGCGCGAGACACCCTCTGCTGAGTTTGGCGATGCAGTCAGCAAGCTCCTGTCAGACAGTCTGGCAAACAAGACAAACAAGACGTTTCTGGATTGGTTTTCACCCTTGGATCCTAAGGCAGCGTCAAGTCGCATACTAAGTGATCCAATGCGGTCTCATGAGAGGTTCGGGGACTTTTTTCGCTCTTCAGAATGGGAGGTTCACAGGCAGCTTGTTTTGGCTCAATGACATCCTTAGAGATGCGATTGCGAACGAACATCTTTCTGAGAAAGTCTTCTCGCAGCGGAGGAACGGCAGAGCCCACATCAACATGGATCTATTGGAGAAAGGTTGGAAGAGCTATTTTGGGGATACGAAACTATTCACGCTCACATTCGCTTTCAGTCCCCCCGAGGTCTTGGAATTCCTGAAATCACCCGTCGGCAGAAACTTGGCGACAAAGTACCTCCAGAACAAATGGAACAAGATCTCTGAAGACGTTGAGAAAGACCGCCGGGATCGTGAGAGGCTAGCGCGCGAGCGACTAAAAGCGCAACAAAGAGCGTATCAGCAACCGGAGAACATTAAGGAGAGCCAACACGTTTGAACCCGCTTCATCTTTCCGGTTATGGTGTGAAGGTTCGAGTTCGGCATCTTAAGTCAAGGTCTGAGCTTGAGGTTACGGACGGCCGCTTGGATGAAAGGTCGTACAGGACTACCTCGTATCGACCTAGACGGTTCCCTTACAGCAGCATCATCGTAGACGGTCATAGCGGCTACGTCTCACTGCAGGCGTTCCATTGGCTCTCACGCAACAAGGTTCCAGTCTTCATACTCAACTATGACGGCTCAATGATCACCAGCATTTTACCGCCTGCGCCAATCAAGGCTGACTTGCGTGCAGCACAGATCAAGGCATGCGAGGATTCGAAGAAGAAGTTCCCAATAGCGAATGCGATTGTTCGAGCGAAGGTTGCGAGGAGCCTACTGGTTCTCGATTGGCTTGCCCAACGCTACGACATCGAAAGACAAGTTCGATTGACGAAGCACGAAGCGTTTCGTCTCGGAAAGGCACGCAGCGTTGTGGATCTTCGAACGGTTGAGGGCCGAGTGGCGTTGAGGTACTGGCAGGCTTACGCTTCGGTGATTCCTGAATGCTTCGACTTCCACGGACGAATGACAACGAGCCACCAGAATAACGCGTCTGATCCTGTCAATTTGGCGTTGAACTATGCGTATGGCGTCTTGGAGGGTGAGTGTCGAGCAGCAATCAACACTGTAGGCTTAGAGCCATCCGTAGGATTCCTGCATGAGACTAGCGGCTATCAGACGAAGCAGTCGTTAGTGTATGATTTGCAGGAGCCGTTCCGTTGGATAGCTGATGTGGGGGTGATGGAAGCCTTTGAATCGGGAGTGTTGGATCTGCCGAATTTCTATTTCACAGGTGAGGACTACAGGTACCGCTTTGAGCCAGAAGCGAAACAACGGTTTCTTGAATTGCTTCGTGAGCGGTTCAATTCTGGGGTCAGGTATAGGGAACGCGCATTGAAGTGGGATACGGTCATCGAGCAGAAGACGGTTGAGCTAGGCCGTTTCTTGGTCGGTCGGACTGGTAGGCTCAATTTCTCGGAGCCCTCCCCCGACCTAAGCAAGACGGACGACCTTGAGTTTCGGAGACGAATACTCAGCCTCACGCAGCCAAAGGCTCAGACGCTTGGAATCGGAAAGAGCACGCTTCATTACTTGCGACGTAGAGCAAGAACCTCAAACCCATTCAAGATCTACAAACCAATTCTGTCGAGACTCTCCAGGTGAATCTGATGTCTGAGAAAGGAACGATCAAGAAAACGATTGCTGAGCTGTACTACATCGCACATGTAAACAATCTGCCTTCAATAATCGAGAAAGGAATTCTCAGTCACGACACGATGCTGAAGCAAGGGATCAATCCCACACCGATATCTGATGAGGAAATTGTTCAAAGAAGGAAAGAGAAGACGACCCCTGACGGCAAGTCGCTTTGGATGTACGCAAATCTGTATTTCCAGCCCAAGAACCCAATGCTCTATCGCGTGGCGCACAATAGTGGTGTTGAGGACTTAGCCGTACTGTCTGTGAGACGAGAGATTTTGGATCTCCCTGGCGTCTTCATGACTGATGGCAACGCGGCTAGCGACAACTCGCAGATGAACCCGGTTTCGCCAAGTCGGCTAGGCATAATAGCGAATCAAATTGAGACGATTTGGTGGGATGCTGTGGACGGAAAAAGGAAGTCGATGGCCGAATGCCTTGTTCCCGACATTGTTCCACCAGGATATCTAGAAAGCGTATATGTAGCAAATCATGCGGTTGCTGACAAAGTCAAAGAGATTGTCGGAGAATCGGCTCTCCCTGTCATTCCCCAGCCTGCTATGTTCTTCCAAGACACGACAATGACAGAGCTTGAGAATCTTCAAGTTCTGGAGGGCGACATGTTCTTTTCAAGAATGCAGACCTTAACAATCAGTGTCAATTGTGTCGGTATAATGGGCAAGGGCCTTGCTGCGAGAGCAAAGTATCTCTTTCCTGACGTCTTTGTCTACTATAATGATCTGTGTCGCAAGAAACGCATGAAGCTGGGAAAGCCCTTTCTCTACAGGCGCGACTACTCATTGGTTGCTCAATTAGCAGATGAACCAATGGAAGCTACGGATGCTGACAGCGGAAAGTGGTTCTTGCTTTTCCCGACAAAAGATCATTGGCGAGACCGAGCGGATCTTCTCGGCATCGAGAAGGGATTGAAGTGGATCGTGGACAACTATCACGAGCTGGGTTTGAAATCGCTAGCTCTCCCTGCATTAGGTGCCGGGCTTGGTGGTTTGGAATGGAAACAGATAGGCCCGCTCATCTGTACTTACATGTCAATGGTGAAGATTCCAGTTCGTGTTTACCTACCGGCAGAAAAGAAGATCCCGGAGAAGTACCTCTCCAAAGATTTTCTATTGCGAGGATCGTAACAGACTGGAAGCAAACCGCTTGTCGTGAGGGCAGTAGCCGTGTGCACCAAGAGGCCCGACGACGACTCACGTCTGAGCACTTGTGCCTGAAAACTGCTGAGTCAGTAGTCTGAATTCTTGATCAAGCTTGGCTCTGTTGTTACGGATTCTATCTGCTAGCACGATCAAATCATCGTCTAGAGACTTCAGAAAGTCGTCGAAATGATCCCTTTGAACGACAACGAGAAGTGGAGATGGCACAAAGAAACCCATCGATAGTACGTGCGCTTGAAGTAAGACCTCATCCGCACCCCCGAGATGCCCATTCCGCCATGCCATAAGTTTGCCATCAAATAGGATAATTGGCATGTATAGTTGTATGTCGCCAATTTCAGTCCCGGTCGGAAGTGGCAAGCCCGAGAATCTGCTATTGATGACGAACTGCATGAAGGAGTAGGCGTTGTTGAAGTCAAAGTCGGCAGCTTTCAGTACGGTCATTGCTGCCTCATAGATGGCAGGGTATCCGTCCACGGACCCTGAATCCTGCGCCTTCCTCTTGATTTCCTTGTATGTTTTTGCTTGTTCGGTAGCCGCCAAGGACCGAAAAACGGTCGGGTCGACCAGCTTGAGGTCGCCCGTGTGCTTGAGCGATTTGGCGATTCCGGGAGATAGAGTCGGAATGTGCGGAAGCATCTCTGGATAGGGCGAGTATAGACGTGATAGACTACTTGTCTTAGCCACATAGAGGTAGTCAAGAAATCTTAGCCCGGTCGCCATTTCTTCGGTTCTTCTCGGAGTGAGGAAGAACACCCAAGCAAAGGTGTCGCTCTTCTTACACTGGATATTGAGTCGAAGGTGTATCTTGTACGGGGATATTGCGTCACCTGGAGAAGACCGAGCAACAGTCTTGTCAGCTCTTATGTCAATCTCTCGGAGGCGCTTGGTCTCGGGGTCCTCATAGAAGGTCGAGTGAAGGACTTTCCAATCTCTCTTCTCTAGCGCCTCGGACGCATGTATTTCGAGAGGATATCCGGTCTTCTCTATCTGACGAGCTATGAATTCAAGTTCGGGATCTCCTTTCTCCAATCACTCACCCTCCTTGTGGTCAAAGGTAGCGGACGGCTCAAGTCTCGTCCCAGCCTCGCCGGACTGCAACACTCGTGACACCGACAACGATTCCACGCGCTCTGCGGAGTTCCTCCTTCCTCGTGACGAAGGCACAGTGAATCCTCTCTGTCCTACTTGAGATAGCAACTAGATCATACGCCTTCTTGGCTGACTTTCCCGGCACATCGAATCACATTGGAAGACCCTGGCATCAAGTCCCCCGCTAATCCTTTCTAGAACGATAGACAGCACTTCAACTACTTGGAATCTGTGGTCTTGCAGCCTATCTCTAGTGACGTTTCTCCACATGGACTACTGCACTCAGTAGAATCAGATGCGCCAGGCGGTCGGTCGCTTTGTGCGGTCGTCCTAACTTGGCCTCTTGTGCGACCGTCGTAATTTGAACCGTCGTGGGAGATCGGTGATTTGTGTGTGTGTGGGTAGGCTGGTGCGGGCGTCCAGATTTGAACCGTCGTCCGGTATCTTCGCGCGTTGTGTCGTCGTCGGATCTCGTCGTGTGCACGGCCACGAGCGTTGGGTCACCTTTTAT
>Ga0315282_10015394_pt1 | contig 11285 bp, 9 predicted proteins | sample YL17G07_20_MG_FD_203693 | JGI IMG/M metagenome (GOLD analysis project Ga0315282, IMG submission 203693) | Sediment microbial communities from Yellowstone Lake, YNP, Wyoming, USA - YL17G07_20 | ecosystem: Environmental > Aquatic > Freshwater > Lake > Sediment | place: USA: Wyoming | collected...
TGATTCTCTCGGGGGCAGTCAACACCGCCATCATCGGCGCCAACGGAGTGCTGAACCGCGTGGCCGAAGACGGGGTGTTGCTGGACTGGTTCCGGAAACCTCACAAGCGCTTTGGGACCACTTCGAGGATCATCAATCTGATCACCCTCCTGCAACTGACCACCATCATCGCCAGCCGCGGGGACGTCTATCTGCTGGGCGAAGCGTACGCCTTCGGCGTGGTCTGGAGCTTCTTCATGAAAGGGCTGGGGGTGACGGCGCTTCGCTTCCAGCGCCACGACCAGGAGTACAAAACGCCGCTGAATTTTCGCGTGGGTCAGATCGAGTTGCCGATCGGCCTCATCCTAACGACCCTGACTCTGTTTCTGGTGGCCATCGCCAACCTGTTTTCCAAGCAGATCGCGACCATCTACGGGATCGGGTTCACCATTGCACTTTTCCTGGTATTCACCATCTCCGAGCGCGTCAATGCCAGGAAGCACAAGGAAGAGAAGAAGGGGCTGGAGCAATTCAATCTGGAACTTCAGCCCCAGGTCAGCGCGGAATCCATCCACGCCCGGCCGGGATGCGTGTTGGTGTCGGTCCGCGACTACACTCGCTTGACGCACTTCCAGAAGGTGCTCGAGAAAACCAACCTGCGGCGGCACGACATCGTGGTGATGACGGTGCGGCCCATCTCGACCGGCGCCGGCGAATACGGCCTGGCGGAGGACCAGCTTTTCGCGGACTACGAACAGAAACTCTTCACCCGGGTGGTCGAGATGGCCGAAAAAGAAGGCAAGCCAGCGGATCTGCTGGTGGTGCCGGGCGTGGATCCCTTCGATGCCATGGTGCAGACCGCGGCCAACCTGAAGGCTTCCCGGCTGGTGACCGGCGTCTCGGCGAGCATGGCTTCCGAAGAACTGGCCCGGCGGATCGGTTTGGCTTGGGAGAGATTGCCCGAACCCCGGCAAGCCTTCTCGCTGGAGGTGATCAGCCCGGACCGCCCATCCATCTTCGTCAACCTGGGTCCGCACCCGCCCCGCCTCTGGCCGGAAGACATGGACCGCCTTCACGAGCTCTGGCTGCGCCTCTCGGAGAGCCAGCGATTGGGCTCCAAGCTCCACCACCGCGATGTGGTCGGCCTGGCCCTGCGCCGCTTGGAGAAAGACCTGGAGGGACCCGCGCAAGGCGAGGTGGTAGACGCCTTGCAGAAGGAGCTGAGGAAATAGCCCTTTGCTCAGCTCTTCTTCTTGCCGGTTTTCCCCTTTTTTGCTGGGACCTCTTCGCTGACCGCCGCCTCGGGAGCGATGCTCGAGAGCACTTCCTTGAACAGGGCCTCCTTCTTGGGGTCCTTCTTCGGAGGCGCCTCGCCGTGGCGGTAGTCGTGTTCGTGGTAGCAAGTCCGGCAGCGCATTTTGGCCGGTTCCCTGGCCAGCATCGAGACAATCGAGTGGTTGGTGACCCGGCGGCACTTCACGCAGTAATCGTCAATGACATCACCTAAACGCAACTCTGACATGGGATCCTCCCCGGCCACGTCCGTTCGCCAAAGTATATCAGAAAGACGCCCCCGCGCTACGTCCGTTTGTCGTACTTGTCCCGGCAAGCCGGCGAGCAGAAGTGCAGCACCTCGCCGCCTACAGTCTTCTTGATGGAAACCGCCGTGGAGACGTAGGTGCCGCAAATAGGATCGCGTTTCAACTCGCCGCTCATCTTGGGCTGGCCGCTCCCGGAGCCGGCCCGCCGGCCCGAGTCCGGCTCCAGCATCCCCGTGAAGGCCTTGCCCAGAATGCCCACGATAGAACGCAGGAAACTCAGCAGCAGAATGCCGACGAGGATGTAAAGAACCGCTCTCAGCATGAGCAGGGGCGCCCTTTCGAGACCCCCCGGTAAACTGACAACTTACTTCTTCTTGGTCTTCTTCGCCGGCGGGGCCGACGGATTCACGTATTTGGTCTCGATGGTGGTCTCCATGCTGGCCAGGAACGCCTTGGCGGCGTCGGAATTCGGTCCGGTCGGCCGGAGCTGGAGATACTTCTCGAACTCCTCGCGGGTGCCAGGAGGCGGCACCATTTTCCCCTCGGGCGTGGTGGTGGCCTTCGCCATCAGGCAGAGCCCGTACTGAAAGTGCGCTTCCGCGTAGTTGGCATCTGCTTCGATGGCTTTCTTGAATGCTTCGGCAGCCGGCTCATACTGGCCGCTGTTGACCAGCAGCGCGCCCAGATTGAAGAAGTACTTGCCGGCTTCTTTGGGATCGAGCTGGGCGGCCTTTTGCAGTTCCGCCTGGGCCTCCGGGAACTTCTTGGCCTTGGCGAGCGCCAGGGCGTAGTTGTTGTGCGAGGCCGCGTCGTCGGGCTTCAACTCGAGCGCCTTTCCGTAGCTTTCCAGGCTCTTGTTCATGAGCGCGTCCTGCTCGGCGCCGGTCTTGGTGCCAGACAGCTCTTTGTAGGCGTCCCCCAGATGGGCCCACACCGCGTACTGCTTCGGATCCATCTCCGAAGCTTTCACGAGAGACTCTACCGCCGTGTCGAACTGCTTGGCCTGCAAGGCCTGCATGCCCGTGTTGAAGGCGTCGTTCAGGGCCTTGTTTTTGGCCATGGCTTGGGACCGCTCTTTCAACTGCTTCTCGTAGGCGGCCTTCTGCTCGGACGACATTTCACGGGCCTGCTCCTGGGTCAGCGAGCCGGAGTCGGCGGCTCGCTGCAAGGCATCCTGCTTCTTCCTCAGGACCTGCAAATCGAAGTTGATGACGGTGGGGTCTCCCAGGCGCGTGCGGACCCCGCGGACCTGGTCCCGGACCTTGCCGTCTACTTCCACGAACAGGTCATAGGTCCCGAGGGGCAGACCCGCATGGAAGTAGTCGCCTTTCTTTTTCGTCTTGACCTGGTAGTTCCCTTTGATATCCTTGCGCTCGATTCTGACGAGCGCGTTTTGCAGGGGCTTTCCATCCTCCCCTTTGACTTCACCTTGTATGGAAGAAGTTTGGGCCCAGGTGGCGCCCACCAACAGGAAGAACGGAGCGGCCGCCCAGGCCAGTTTTCTTGGTGACATTACAGACCTCCAGATCTGGTAGATCCTCCATGTTCAGCATACTACAACGGCCTGCGGGGTAGAAATCCGGCTGGTGAGCCGCGCCGGCGCGGCAGCCGGACCCGCCGGTCGGCGGTTACCGGCCGAGATTGAAGCTCACGTCCACCTGGGTCACCACCTCGACGGGTTGACCGTTCAGCAGCGACGGCTGGTAGACCCATTGCCGAACCGAGTCCGTGGCCGCCTGGCGCAGCAGAGGCGGTCCGCTGAGGGCCGAGACTTTGGTGATCTTGCCGTCCTTGCCGATGGTGGCTTCCACGCGGACCACGCCGGTCACGCGCGCTTGCCTGGCCAGAGGCGGATAGACCGGGATGGTTCTGCGAATCAGTTTTGCCTCCTGGACGTTGCCGCCCACCTTCAGCGGTTCCTGCGGCGCCGCCTGTGCGGCCGGCGGCTGCGCCGCGGGCGCCGTCTGCACAGCCGGCGGCTGGGCGACTGGTTGCTGCGGCGCCGGTTGTGGCGTTTCTTTCACCGCCGCGGGCGGCGGCGTGACCGCCGGTGCGGCGGGTGTTCCGACCGCTCCAGAAGGAGTCGGCTGGACCTGGCTTTCTACCGGCGGAGGCAAAGGCAGGTTGGGAGACTGGGTGATCCTGGCCACCAGGGACTCGGCCCCGCGCCCCGCAGCCGGAATGGGCGCCATGCTTTTCGGCGGCCGCGCCGGCGGGGCTGACGACGTCTCGTTTGCGGTGGCCGAATCCCCACCCCTGCCATCTCCCGGTCGGCCGGGAGCTGGGGCCGGCGGCGCGGGTTCCTGCTGGGGCTTGGCGTCCCCGGCTGGCGCGGTGGCTCCGGGAGGCCCCGTCTGGCTGGTGGGAGGTGCGGGCGAGGGACGGCCGGCCAGCACCCGGACCGACTCGTTCAGGCTCCTGCCCAGTTTGGAGTCCGTCACTTCCAGCCGGAAACTCACGTCGTTGGTGATCGGCGAGTACACGATGCTGCCGTTCCGAAGCTGGCCCAGATCCAGTTCCACGTCTTCCTTATGATCGCCATCGGTGATCGCAAGGACGGCTTTCGACGCCGTCTTGACCAAGGCCGCTTCCCGGTTCCAGCTCAGCAGCAACTGGCCGGCGTTCCGTTCGGCTCGCAGCATCAGAGAGCCTGCGTCCGGCCCTGCTGCAGTCACCTCCGGACCTCTGGCGCCTCTGGGCCGGAAGTATAACCACAGGCCGATCGCGATGACCAGGACCAGGAACGCCAGAGCCCCCACGACACGGTACCTCTGGAACGCGGAGGGGCCGGCGACCAGGAACGGGGCGGGCTCTTCCACCACCAGAGGCGCAGCCGCCGGCTCGTCCCGCTTGGGGGCAACCGGCGGCGCGGGCGCCCGTTCTTCCCGTTTTGGAGTAACAGCCTGCACCGGCGCTCGAACATCGGGTTTAGGGGTGGCTGGCGGGGTGGGGCGAGGCTCTTCGCGCTTGGGCGTCACCGGCTGAACCGGCACACGCGCTTCCGGCTTGCGAGTCACCGCCGGGGCGGCTGGCGCAGGTTCCTGTCGCTTGGCGGCAATCGGCCGAGCTGGCGAGGGTTCTTCCCGCTTGGGCGCCACCGGTTGAACGGGCGCTCGGGCTTCCGGCTTGGGCGCCACGGACGGAGGCGCAGGTTCTTCCCGTTTCGGAGCCGCCGGGGATGTGACCGCGGTTCGCGCTTCCGGCTTGGGAGCTGCCGGAAGAGGCGGTGCGGGCTCTCCCCGTTTCGGAATCACTAGCGCGATCGGGGCCCGGGCCTCCGGCTTGGGCGCCACAGGCGGCGGAGGCGGCGCGGGCTCTCCCCGTATCGGAATCACCGGCGCAATCGCGGCCCGGGCTTCCGGCTTGGGAACCACGGACGGAGGCGCAGCGGCTTCGATCGGTTTGGAGGGCGTGGCCGGGGCCTCGTCCCGCTTGGAAGGCGCGGGCGAAGCGGGCGCCTGGACTTCCCGCCGGAAGGCCGCCGGCGGTGCGGTCACGCGCTCCTCGCGCTTGGGCACGGCTGCCGCCGCGAAGGCCCCATCGCCCCGCAGAGGCGCCACCGGCCTGGCCTCGGCCACCGCCTTTTCCCCTCCCGCAATAACCGACTTCGCGAACTCCCCTTTCAGAAGTTCAGCTCGTTTGAACGGGAACTGGAGATAAGTGGCTTCTCCCTGAATCCGGTCTCCCTCCCAGATGAAAAACCCCGCGGCGCAGGGCTTCATCGAGAAGGGTTTGACCAGCAGAAACACGTTCTCCGGACCGGAGAAGTAAGCCGTGATGAGCGCCTGGTCTTCTTCGTCCAGCGCCAGGTCCTTGCGGGTGTTGCTCCTAAAGTAACCGACCACGGACGCGCTCTTGTCCGCGGCCGTCTTGCGCCGTTTCATGGCGCTTTCCAAGCGGCTCTCGTCCGCTTCCGCAAGCAGATACAGGGGCCCTCGGTTGTAGTCGCACGTTACCAGTTCGTAATCTTCGATCAGGACCGTGCGCCGCCCGGCGGCGGAAACTCTTCCGAGTAGAAGGCCACCCACCTCGGAACCCCGTTTGGTAATGGCTTTGAAGCTCTCGAGCACTTCCTTTTCGAGTCGATCGACCAAGTCCAGACTCAACTGGATGGAGACCGGCTTTCCAACAACTTCCCACAGATAGAAAGCCGAGACTTGGGCCTCCATCTGCTCCACCGTGGCTGTTGACTTCGTCATGAGACAGTCCTTCCCTACCGGTATAGGCTGGTATTTGATTTTACCTGAAAATCATTTCAATTGCCACTTGTTTTTAGGATTTTCCCCGTAAAGGCCAACCATGAGTGCGGCCATCTGTGACAACTTCCGATTTGGGACAAAAATCGCTTAACCATCTATAGCCTCGCCGTACTAACTCTGGTAACTCTCGCCCTGACAGTGAGGGCGTTCCCACCCCGCAGGCGCATACCAGGCCCGCCCCAGCGGCCCCCCGGGCCGGACAGCGAGTCCGGGGTGCGTATCGCGGGAGCAAGGTCCGCACAGTACCAGTACGCCGCCAGGTACTTTCGTCCGCTCATCCCCGCCCCTGAGCCGCAGCCACCCCCTTCCCAACTTCCGTTTCTGCCCGCTCAGCCCGGCGTCAAAGATGCTGGCGCGGCAGCCGAGGGCTGCCGGCTATATAATGTTCCTTGCTCGCCATGTGTGCCGGACTTCCAGCTATGCTGGTCGCGATCGCAATGTGTGCGCTGGCTGCGCCTGCGGGCGAGTTCGTCTTCGAGCAGGCGCCGTTTGCCTCCTGCCATGCCTCCACCCTGGTGGAAGTGGGACCGGGCGAGTTGCTGGCGGCCTGGTTTGGCGGTTCCGGCGAAGGCCGCCCGGACGTGGCCATCTGGGGCGCCAGAAAATCGGCCGGCCAGTGGTCCCCGCCGGCGGAGTTGGCGCGGGAGCCCAACATCGCCGCCTACAACCCAGTCCTCTTCTATGCTCAGGACAAAACGCTGTGGTTGTACTACAAGTTCGGTCCGCAGCCTTCCAGTTGGACCGCCGCGCGGCGGTCCAGCCGCGATCACGGGAAGACCTGGTCCCAGATCGAGCATCTCCCTGCCGGACTCTACGGCCCCATCAAGAACAAGCCCTTGCTGCTGGCTGACGGCAGCATCGTGAGCGGCACCTCGGTCGAGAGCTACAGCGCCTGGGCTTGCTGGGTGGAGCGCAGCACAGACCAGGGCAGGACCTGGAGCCGGCACGGCCCGATCGTGTTCCCCGGCCAGCCCTACGGCATTATCCAGCCCGCCGTCGTGCCCCTGGCCGGCGGGCGGCTCCGCATGTTCGTACGGGCCACCCAGCGCATCGCCAGGATCTGCTACGCCGATTCCACCGATGGCGGCAAGACCTGGACCGATGCCCGTCCGACCGCTCTGCCCAACCCCAATAGCGGCATCGACGCCGTGGCCCTCCGGGACGGCCGGATTCTTCTGGTCTACAATCATACCGAGCGCGGCCGCAGTCCGCTGAATGTGGCCGTCTCGAAGGATGGAGAAACCTGGAACAATTTCCTGACCCTGGAGAGCGAGCCGGGAGAGTTTTCCTACCCGGCAGTGATTCAGGTTTCCGGCGGCAGTGCGCACATCACCTACACCTGGAAACGAACCCGCATCAAACACGTGGAAATTCCTTTGGCTGAAATCCCAAGATGAAACTCAGAAAGGAACAGCTATGAACCTCTCACGCAGATCATTTCTGGCATCCGGTGCGGCCCTCGGTCTGGGCCCCGCGGTGGCGCTGTCCGCCGCCAGCAAGAAACTGGCCGGCCTGCGAATCGGAGTCACGGATTGGAACCTCCGCCAGACCGGCAAGCTCGAGGCCGTGGCCCTGGCCAAGTCGCTGGGATTCGAAGGGCTCGAGGTCAGCCTGGGCCGCAAGCCGGTGGACAACAAGCTGCCCCTGGACAACCCGCAGATTCAGGCTCAATACCTGGCCGCGGCCACCGAGCGCCAGATCAAGCTGGCCGGAACCTGCCTGGATATCCTGCATGTCAACTACCTGAAGAACGACAAGCTGGCGCAGAAATGGGTGGCCGACGGCATCCCCATCACCAGCAAGCTGAACGCCCGTTCCATGCTGCTGCCTTTCTTCGGCAAAGGCGGACTTCAGACCCGCCAGGAAATGGACTACGTCGGCGACATCTTGAGGGAACTGGCGCCCCAGGCCCGTCAAGCGGGCGTCGTGCTGGCGCTGGAAAACATGCTCTCGGCGGAAGACAACGTCCGCATCATGGAGCGGGCCGGCTCACCGGCGGTTCTGGTCTACTATGACACCGGCAACTCCGCCAACGCCGGTTTCGATCCGGTCAAGGAAATCCGCTGGCTGGGCAAGAGCCGCATCGGCCAGATCCATCTCAAGGACAAAGGCTACCTCGGAGAGGGCGGAATCAACTTTCCGGAGGTGATGCGGGCCATCGCAGACATCGGCTACGAAGGATTCACTATTCTGGAGACTTCGGCGCCTTCCGGCTCGGTCGAGAACGACATGCGCCGCAATCTCTCCTACCTGCGCGCACTGATCGAGCAGATCCGCCGAAGCTGAACTGCCCAGGCTGGAACCGCTTAGAGCGCCGCGTCCGGCAACCGCCGGGCGTGGAACCACTTTTGGAAGGGGGCCGAAGGCGGGAATCCCATTTTCGGTAGACCCTCCGCGCTCCCGAAACATTAATGACCGTTTAGATTATTCCCTCTACATCGTTCCGTTTCGCAACGCCTCTGCTAGGGTTTTCCGTTGACATTTCCCGGGCTTGACCTTACCATCTTCTTTCTTAGTTCGCACCTCAGAACAATGGACTGCTGACTGATGCACAAGGGGTCTGCGGCATGACCTTTCAGATCGGCGAGAAGGTGGTCTACCCCAATCAGGGGATCGGGACCATTGAGAATATCAGTAGCCGTCCTTTTGGGACCCGCTGCGAGAACTTCTACCTGCTGCGACTGATGTACACCAGCATGACCGTGATGGTCCCCTTCTCCCACGTCGAGGACGTGGGTCTCCGCAAAATCACCCGCAATGGCGAGCTGACGCGGATCCTGTGCTTCCTGGCGGAAGGGACCTGCAAGTCCAGCTCGGACTGGAAGAACCGCTTCAAAGAGAACTCCGAGAAGATGCGGGTCGGCGGGTTGCTCCAGATTGCGGAGGTCCTCAAAAGCCTCCTGTTGCTCCAGCTCGAGAAACCTCTTTCCTTCCGTGAAAAGAAGATGCTGGACCGCGCCCGGCACATGCTGGTGAGCGAGATCTCGATCTCGCGCGTTTTGCGCGAGTCCAACACCATGCAACTGATCGAGAGGGCGCTGGCCAAGGTTTCTCTGCGCCTGCCCCCGGCGCTGTGAACAAGCGGCTAGCTGCTAGCGGCTGAACACCACTTTCCCATCAAAGACCGTCAGCATCACCCGGACCTTGGCGAGCTCGTGCGGGGGGATGCTTAAAATGTCGTCGGAGAGCACGGCCAAATCCGCCAATTTGTCGGGCTCGATCGAGCCTTTGATACGCTCGTCGAAACTGGCGTAGGCCGAACCCATGGTATAGGCCCGGAGGGCTTCCGCCACCCCGATCTTTTGCTCCGGCGCCCAGCCGCCGGGGCGCCGGCCGTCGAGCGTGGCGCGCGTGACCGCGGCATAGATGCCCATCAGCGGCTCCATCGGCGCCACGTGCCAGTCCGAGCCGAAGGCCAGCACCGCGCCGGCCTCCAGCAACGACCGGAACGCGTAGCTGCCCTGGGCGCGCTGGGCCCCGATGCGCTTCTCGGCCCAGCGCCCGTCGTCAATGGCATGGTAGGGCTGCATCGAGGCGATGACGCCCAGCTTCGCAAAGCGCGCCACATCCTCGAGGCGCAGGTGCTGGGCATGCTCGATGCGGAAGCGCCGGTCGCGCGCGCCATTCTGCCGCTGGGCTGTTTCAAACATTCCCAGCACCATCTGGTTGGCACGGTCCCCGATGGCGTGCACCGCCACTTGCAGCCCGGCCTGGTCCGCTCCCAAAATCTTGCCCGCCAGCTTGCTCTCAGGAATCATCTCTTCGCTGGCCAGCCCGCAAGTCTCCGGCGCGTCCAGGTAGGGTTCGAAAAACAACGCCGTGGTGGAGCCCAGCGAGCCGTCCGCGAAGGCCTTCATTCCTCCGATCTTCAGCTTTTCGTTCCCGAAGCCCGCGCGCAGCCCGATGGCGGCTTGGCGCTGCCAGGTGGCCAGGGGCTGGAATCCGTAAACCCGCACGGTCAGCTCGCCGGCCGCCAGCAGCTTCTGGTAGACCGCCAGAACGTCAGCGGAAGCCGACATGTCCTGTACGCTGGTCACGCCGTTTTCGGCCGCGTAACGCATGGCTGCGCGCAACGCCCCGGCGATCTCCTCCGCACTGGGCGGCGGGATCACACGATACACCGCCTCCATGGCGGCGTCTTTGAGCAGCCCGGTGGGCTCACCGCGCTCATCCCGCACCATGGCGCCGCCGGGCGGATCCGCGCTCCCGCGGCTGATGCCAGCCAGCTTGAGGGCCAGCGAGTTGGCCAGCCCCATGTGCCCGTCCAGGCGGTTCACGAACACCGGATGGCCGGGCGTGACCGCATCAATCCAGGCCTGCGACGGCAACTGCGCCGGGGTCCAGTTCTCGTGGTCCCAATCGCCCCCGGTGATCCACCGGCCCTCCGGCAGGGTGGCGGCGAACTCGCGGATCCGCTCGCGAAACTCCGACGGAGAACGCGCCTCCCGCAGCTTCACGCTGGCCAGGTGCGCCCCGCCGGTGTAGAAATGCAGGTGCGCGTCGTTGAAGCCCGGTACCACCCGCCGGCCTTTCAGGTCGATCACCCGGGTGAGGCCGCCGATCCAGCCGCGCACCTCCGCAGTCGAGCCCACCGCCAGGATGCGCCCGCCCCGGCAGGCCACCGCTTCGGCCTGCGGTTGCGCCTCATTGACCGTCCAGATCTTTCCGTTGATCAGCGCCAGGTCTGCGACCGGTTGCGCCGCCCCCTGCTGAAAACTGGCGAAGAGAAACATAAGCAGCAGCATCAGCCGAAAACCCGCAAGATGAGCACCGCCCCATCCCAACTGAGCCGCGACAGCCAGAGCCCCAGGTCGGTGGCGCTCATGGCCACGATCAGCAGCACGAAACCGAATCGCGCCAGTTCCTGGTACACACGGACCAGGAACAGGCTCCGGGTGGCCAGCAGCAATTTCGAGCCGTCCAGCGGGGGAATGGGAAGCAGGTTGAACAGCGCCAGGTACAGGCTCAGGAACACGCCGTGGGCAGCATACTGGGCCAAGGCCGGAGCCGGGCCGGCGGCCAGCCTGGCCAGGACCCCCAGCAGGATGGCCAGCAGGATGTTGCTGCCGGGGCCGGCCAGCGCCACCGCCGCCAGGCCGCTGAGCCCCCCGCGCAGCCGCCCCACGTTGGTCGAAACCGGTTTGCCCCACCCCAGAAAGCCGCCACCCAGCAACGAAGTCAGGGCCGGCAGAATCACCGTCCCCAGCCAGTCCACGTGGGCTAGAGGATTCAGAGTCAGCCGCCCTTCCCGGCGCGGCGTGTCATCCCCCAGGCGCGTGGCCATCCAGGCGTGGGCGAATTCGTGCGGGGTGGTCAGAATCCAGAACAACGTGACGTTCGTAACTGCGGCTTCCACATTCATGGGGACCGCCGGAGAATGAAGGCCCACAGCACCAGCAGGAGCAACACCACCAGCCCGGCAACCAGCGCCATCAGCATTTCTGCAGGACTCCTTATTGTACTCACAAACCGGCCGGCCAGCCTGAGTTACTACCTCGGGTACTAG
>Ga0315282_10015395_pt1 | contig 11285 bp, 12 predicted proteins | sample YL17G07_20_MG_FD_203693 | JGI IMG/M metagenome (GOLD analysis project Ga0315282, IMG submission 203693) | Sediment microbial communities from Yellowstone Lake, YNP, Wyoming, USA - YL17G07_20 | ecosystem: Environmental > Aquatic > Freshwater > Lake > Sediment | place: USA: Wyoming | collected...
CACGGTTGAAGGGTCAGTCCTTGCTGCAAGAGAATTTGGTATTCCGGTAATTTTAGTTGGAGACGAAGACCGGATCAGGCGGGAACTCCTGAGGCATGAGGTGGAGAATCTCCCTCTGGAGATAAGGCATACCTCAGAGATAGTTGCAATGGACGAAACCCCTACCACAGCGATCAAAAAAAAGAGGGACTCTTCCTTGCGGGTCGCCTTCGAGCTCGTAAGGGACAGGCAAGCCCATGCTGTGGTCAGCGCAGGAAATTCAGGAGCTGCAATGGCTGCCGCCCTTTTTGTTTTAAGGCGGCTCAAGGGAGTTGAGAGGCCGGCAATTATTACAGTAATTCCCAACCTAACGGGCGCGGTTTCCCTGATAGATGCCGGTGCAAATACTATCTGCAAACCCTACCACCTTGTCCAGTTTGCCATCATGGGATCAGTGTACATGCAGGAAGTTATGAGGATAGATGAACCGCGGGTTGGGCTCCTGAGCAATGGAGAGGAGGAGAGCAAGGGCATTGACCTCACCCGTGATACCAACGAACTTTTGAAGAAGAGTTCACTCAACTACATCGGCTATGTAGAGGGTAGGGATATCTACAGGGGCGGGGTAGATGTGGTTGTCTGTGATGGCTTCGTGGGAAATATCATCCTCAAGACAAGCGAAGGAGTGTTTGAGGTCCTCGGTCAGGTACTGAAAGAGGAGATCAGCAAAAGTTATCTTTCCAAGCTCGGATACCTTCTTTCAAAGAAATCCTTTTCCAATTTCAAGAAAAAATTTGATTATTCAGAACATGGGGGAGCGCCACTCCTGGGGGTAGACGGGACAGTCATCATCAGCCATGGCCGTTCTTCTTCTAATGCCATAAAGAATGCTGTCAGAATTGCATCAGAATTGGTGGAGAGGGATGTCACCAGACATTTTCTTGAACATATGGAGAAGAATGAAGACCTCTTCCGGGTCGGCAAGAAACCCAGCATATTCCAGAAGATTTTTGGAACAGGAAGTTAATTTGAGATCTCTGAAAAATACAGGGTTCCTCGTCGCTCAATAACATTTTTTCGACAATTCTAAATCTCGCTCCACTGCAAATTCGAAACTCGCTTGCGCTCAGACAGCCGAATTTACGGCCGTTTCGCTCGATAAGAATTGTTAACGAAAAAATCTTCAATTCGCACTCAGAACCCTGTTTTTGACTTTTTCAGAGATCTCAATTTAGCTGTTTGACAAGGCGGGTACATACGCATAAAAATATTACTCCTCACGTCCTTCGACATACCTTCTCTGTCAACTGCATCAAAAAAGGTATCTCTACCCGGGCTCTCATGACTCTCCTGGGCCATGACCGTCTAACCATGACCGAGCTTTACCTCAACCTATCCCCGGAAGACGCCATCCGCGAATTTCAAAATAAGTAGTAGAAAAAGATAAAAACTTGCAATATTTCCTAAATTCTGCTATTTTCTTGTTCAGGAAAATGGAAATTATCAGGAAAAGTATAACCGAAAGGGAGATTATTGAACAGCTGCGGAGAGGCAAGGTTTTACTGCCTCCCCTGTCTTTTCGCTTGCTGAAAGTTCAGCCGGAGACGGGCAGAAACCGTCGTTTCGATACATTAGTTGAAGCAAAGTGGCGGAACAGCACGGCAAGGTTCGCCGTTGAATGCAGATCCATTTCCACGCCTAAGGCATTTCGGGATGGAATCAACCTGCTGAAATCATCGTCACTCCCGAAGGGCTGCCGGCCGATGCTCATTATGCCTTTCTTCAATGAACGGCAATTGCAGGAACTGGAACAGGAAGGGATCAGCGGTATCGACCTGTGCGGCAACGGCGTGGTGGTTGTGCCGGGTAAGTTTTCCGTATTTCGCAGCGGTGAGAAGAATCGTTTTCCCTCCTCGGCCCCGATCAAGAATATTTATCGGAGGAACAGTTCGATGGTCGGGAGAGTTTTCCTCCTCCGTTCCACCTACGACACCGTTCAAGAGATTTGCGCTGAGATCAACCGGCGAAACATGCTGGTGAACCGTTGGGACAAGAGGCCCATGAGCCTTTCCACGGTGTCGAAATCATTAAAGACACTGGAGGAGGATTTGATCGTCGAACGCAAAGGTCTCATTCGTCTTCTGCAACCTGACAAGCTTCTGGAAAAACTGAGTGAGAACTATGCTCCCCCGAACATCAAAGAGCGAGTTCACCTCAGGGTCTCAGAAGAGAGTGGAACAATCCAGGAATTACTGCTAAAGCAATCGCAGGAGTTGAGATTGCCCCTCGTAGCTACAGGGACATCATCAGTTGCACAATATGCAGTGATGCAGAGAGGAGATGTGTTATCTGTCTACTGCCCGCGTCTCGAGATGCTGTTGGAGCGGCTGAGCGGAAGTCAGTCGGATCGCTTCCCGAACCTCGAACTCATCGAGACGGATAATGAAGCGGTCTACTTCGATGCCCGGAAGGATGGGAACTTCTGGTGGGCATCTCCTGTGCAAGTGTATTTGGAGTTGATGGCTGGCGATAAGCGGGATCAGGAAACTGCCGAACAGGTGAAGTCATTCCTCTTGAAGGATCTTCAGCCGGTGCAATAATGATCGCGATGCGCAGTCTTCAAACGGCGTTGCTCGACCTGCTCCACGAACTGCAAAACACGGATATCAGGCTCATCATCGGCGGTGGTTTCGGCATCTATCTCAAGACCGAACACGTGCGCCGGCTGGGTGTACGGACACTTCTTCGTGAATGGCCTGAACCGCGTTCCACCAACGATCTCGATTTGTATCTGCGGCCGGAACTGCTCATCCAATCAGCGAAATTGAAACCACTGGCAGAATCCATTGCCAGGCTGGGTTATCAGGTTATTCCCGGCGCGGAGAAGTATCAGTTTGTGAAACTGGGGCCAGGAGGCGTCCAAGCAGGCAGTGTCAAGATAGATATCCTTACCGGCCCGGAAAGCTGTTTTAAGGGAACAAGGGTGAAGACGGACGCCCGCCGTGTCCGGCCACATCCTTCCGTTGGCATTCACGCCCATCCCGTCAATGAAGCGCTGACGTTGGAAGAGGGGCTTTTGCCGAAAGCGCTGGAAGGAAAACTTAGTTCAGGCGACGACTGGCAGGCTGAGATTTTCCTGCCCCATCCCTACACCTTCCTGATGATGAAGCTGTTTGCTTTCAAAGACCGGCTCAACGATGCCGACAAGGAACTTGGCCGCTACCATGCCCTTGATTTGTACACCATCCTGGCGACCACAATAGAAGCGGAGTGGAGGCAGGCCCTCGAATTCCGCGATCAACTAAGAGACGAGCCATACATTGTGGAGGCTGGGCAGTTGGTCTTGAGGCACTTTTCGGCCCGTGACCGTTTAGGCATGATCCGCATGATGGAAAGTCCTTACTATCGGCCCGGATTGCAGCTTGACGAATTCATTTCAGCCCTGAAGGAGTTGTTTCCTGCAAGATTAGACACTGATTCAGAGGGAAACTGAGGAATAATCAAATTAGTCTCTATCTTCTGGCAATATAAAATCCTCATCTGGATTGGTCGGCTTATAATTTTCAAGAGGATTAAAGTTATAAATCTTGTTAGCGATCTCCTGGTATTTAACAAACCAGTCGCTTTCCTTAAGTTCTCCTGAATGTATCATCGCAGCAACTATTCCCCCTGCTATTCTCTTAGCCCCGCTTACAGCTATACCTTATAATCTGGAAAGCCATAAACAAAGCCCAAAAGTATATCTGCTAAGCCGACTTCATGCCTCAGTACATCAATGGATTTAGGAGCCCGGTACTGATATTTGTTATATTCAATTGTCCGGGCCCCAAAATGAGTCAGGCAGTAAAAGCTGTTCTTTTTGTTATTAATGCCGCCTTGTCCCTTGATTGGTATCCTTCTTATTTTCCTTTGCCCCTCTAACCGCTTTATCAGCCTGTCTGACCAGTTGAGGGCATTTTTAACTGTTGAGGCATTAGGTGATAAAAAAGCAGCCAGGTTGTATACAGTAGCCGGGACTAAGGCTAAATTTTTTAAAACTATGTCGTCTATATTTTTTCTGGAAATATGACTATAAGTGCGTCCTTGTGGCGTAAGCCCAGCTCGGCGGTTTATATTCATCTCGTTTGAGGGAATTAAAGCGGCGAGCTGGGATTTTTTGCGAAGCGGCGAGCGAGTAAAAAGCCCATAAGACGCACACGATTAACTTTTTGCGAATATTCGTCAAAAAGGGCTATTGAAAAGCTGGGACGGCGTAATATAAAAAGTTGGTATAACCGTGGATAAATGGTTTCTGATATTATTATTATAGCACACACTATTTTGTGACATGTGGATAAGGTCCAAGAAGGAAAGACAACTTATATAACTATTGGTAATTTTGTAACTATTTAATATTGTAGAAGATATTTTGGATATCTTCTTTTTTTAGACGGCCGTTAATATGACCTTTTCATTCGGCTATCTCATAGCCAACATTTCGTGTTTGAAATTTCCTTTAAGCGTGTTATATTTTACCAATTATTATTACAAGCAGCGCAGAGATTATTTACTCTGAATTTATTCTCATTATAACAAGCAAGCAAGTCAAGATCAGGTATTTTTGAGTAATATATGGTTCTCCTAATGAAAAGATCTTGCGGACGCATCATAGCATTTGGTTTGTTCTTTCTTTGTATTTACAGTATTAATTATTGTATCGCTGAGGAAATCTGCTGGGAAACGCAAAGTGCTATTGCTGGAGGAGAATTTCTTAGTGCAGGAGACTTGATTTGGTCAGATACAGATGGTCCAATTGTTGATGTTTCGCTACCCGGATTTTGCGCAACACTTTCAGTACCTGTTTCGATTTATCATTTTGATGATTTTACGTGCTTTGATGAAATATGTGATGTGTGGATTAAGTCGATGGCAGGGACATCCTCCGGGACATCCTATGTAGATGTAGATGCTTCTTTTTGTTCCTCGCAACACACTGAAGATTGTTATCCTCATTATGTTAATTTGACGGCTCTATGGTCTGGTTTGTTTGAGCTGGCACCTCATGAGAATGCAATCCTTGCGTTCACTGTTGCACGTACAAACTACGATCCCCAAAATACTAATGATGACGTTATTGCATTATACTCTGGCAGCACAACCGTTGGAGAACCATTTGTGAACCTGAAGGCAGGTTCATATGCAATATGGTTACCTAACAAATATGATTTTAGTAATATGTATGGGTTTTTTTTACAAGCTGGGCTTACAGTCGATAGCAGGGGATGTCCAAACGAAGAATGTCATAAACTTAATCAAGGTCAAGGCTACAAGCTTGCGAGTTGCCGTATTGAAGCTCATGGACAAAAAGGTTGCAGTGATATAAACAATGTTTATCCTCTATTGGAATCACTTTCATGTAAGGGGATTACTATACAGTTATGCTCAGAAGAAGGAGGGTTCAGAATAAAAAGAATAAAAGACGGAAGCGAAGGCTATATAGGGGGTTGCTACTTCGAAGCTGGTAACAACGCACCCTATGTTCTTGCCGATCAAAAAAGATTTCGATGGGCGAATTACAACAATACGTCTACTATTGCAGACTTCTATACATATGATTGTACAACAGATACAGTAGAAAAACGTCGTTACACAAATACAGATTACTGTATTCCTTGTATTGACCCAAAAGGGGAACTGTCTGGGGGACAGATATTGTATTCAGGTCCGCCACCAACGGATTCGGCAGTTTTCAACACCGTTCCCCTATCTTTTTCTAAAGTAGCAACAGCAAAGGTTCATCAAGCGCTCTCCCAAACTATACACAATAGTGAATCTGCCAGTGAAACAATGACAATTGGTCCTGGAGCCTCAATCATAAACCTGGGTTTGGATGGAAGAGAATGGTATTATGGTTTGATTGGTTCAGATATTATTGGAACGATTATTTCTTCTGGTGACACCATTACATTCGAAGGATCCGAGATTATAGGCGGGTATACTTTAGATAACGCGTCTTCTGTGGAATTCGGAGGTTGGTATGTTAAAGAAAATTCTCAAGGAAAAGTGATTTTCGAGGCAACTCAATCTGCCCGTTTCATGGATATGGCTACTGGTTTCGTTATAGTCGGTGCAGAAAATAGCCTTATGGGGGAGATAAATTACACATCCGTCGGCAACTGGATAGGACTACATGGGCGTATTCCAGGTCCGAGCAAAAATAATTATTATACCATATCCGGTAACGTTACCTTAAATGATTTAGGCTTCACCGATGTCACAATATCACTTGCAGGTAGTGGTGCAGGAGTAACCACAACCGACTACTTGGGAAATTATTCGTTTGGCGGTTTAGTGAATGGTGATTACACGATTACTCCGAGCAAGACAGGTTATACTTTTAGTCCTGTAAGCAGGCAGGTCACCATTGCAGGAGGGAATGTTACTGGTGTAAATTTTACAGCAGCTTCTTTTCAGGAAGAGTGCTCAACCTGGTCTGATGTAATCGGGAAGTACAATGCTTATGTGAGTGGTCAGGCTCAATGGAGTGATGTTATTAACTGTTACAACCAGTACGTCTCCCCTTGATGATGTTATTGAAGCACCATGCACAGACCGGTGAGTGCTACTCCGAGGGTAATATATTAGGGGGTTGATTAGTGATTTATCCAAACCACTCTGAAATATAAAAAGATGATGAATTATACCGCTGCAATATAATATTGCGGATCTCAATCTGATGCATATATACTCATCTCATATACGGCAAAAAACTACCTCGACAAGCTCTGTTGTTATTGTGATATTGTGTTAGGGAAGTTGAAGCATCATAACAATAAAGTTAGGCAGAAAGGGAAATAAGACATGCAAAGGAAGCTGAGAATGGCGCAAAATGCTTATCCACCATTATGAAAACCACAAAGCGTGTGACCGGTATCGTAAACTACGAGACACATCAGAAAGCCCTGCTCCTCGTGCTCCTTCTTTGCGCCTCGGGCTGTCGCTTCATGGGCCCTCCCATGCACCTGGTGGCGTATGACGGCCCACGAAAACCCCCAAGTGAGGTTGCAAAAATAGTCGGAGCCGGCGACAGCTTCGCCTCCGAGCTTCTTGCCGGCGGACTTTTGGGCAACTCAAAGGTATCCATTCTTAATGTTGACGGCAAAGCTCAACGCGTTGGTGCTGACTCGGTCAAGCTTCTTAATTGGGTTGAGGTTCTTCCGGGTCCTCACGAAATAACGCTGCTGATGCGTGCACACAACGCAGGCCTCCTGGGTCTCGGCGCTTCCGATATTGAGACATCGCCAGTCAGGCTTTCTTTCCTTGCCGAGGCTGGACACACTTACGTTGTCTGTGGTACCTATCAGCTTCGGCCCCCCGAGACATGGTTTTGGATTGTGGACCAGACAACCGGTGAAATAGTTGCGGGGCGAAAGCCGTGAAAGATTCGTCAAGGTGGTTATGATGCGAGCCTACATTCGCCTCTTGGTTGTGGCTGGGGTACTGGCGAGCTGCTTCCTGCCTCAAGGTTGCAGAACAACGAGAACGTACGAAGGACCACGCTTGCCCATGAGCCAGACAGCGATGATTGAGCTGCCTGTGTTCGTCAGGGACACACGCGTAACAATTCTCGAGGTCGATGGGAAGCCTGTGGGGATAATCTTTGGCAAGGTGGAAATAAAGACCGGCCCCCACGAAATAAAGGGCTATTGCGAGGTGACCGAATACCCGATGACAAGATATTACCGGCCTGTGACCATCACGTTATCAGCGGAGTCGGGCCGTACCTATGTCATACGGGGCAGTCGCATCATGGACAAGCAAACCGGTATAACGCTAGGCGATTTTATGCCGTGACATTGGATTCTTTCAACCAGATTGTGGTTTGCGAGGTTTTTATGGCAACCTTTACACAGACACCCCCCCTGCCTAACAAGTGGATCCAGGGGATTGTTTACATCGGTCGCTCCGCGTCCGTCTGTCCCCAACCGCTGATCCACACCGTTATCGGCTGATCAATGGCATAGAATTCAGGAGAAGGAGGTTTAGCGATGGTTAGGAAAAGTTTCATAGTAGTGACACTGGCGGCGCTTACTTTGACCGGTTGTATGGCTGGGATGTTGATTGACGAAGCGACCCAAAGCAACTTCCATATCAGTGAAAAGCTGCAGATTGAGGACACAAAAAGAGACCCGATCACAGTCGCCGAGGAGGTGGGAACCGAAATGGGTTTCAGGGTGTCAGGCAGGGCAACCGGAACACTGACGTTCAGTGATGAATCCAACTTTTTCGGTTCAATGGTCACGGGCCATTTTAAGATGCATACGATAACCTTTATAGATTTCAACAAGTCCAGTTCCTCTTATGTACCTAATGCGCAGGGTCAAGCGATGAAATACTTGAAAGGCCTTTATGAGGTCAACGTCATGGTAGTCGGCGGATTGGGCAGCGGTACAGAATCCGAGGCGAACCGTCTCATGACGGAATTCAAGCAAAAACTGTTACAGAAGCTCGATGTGCCGAATGGTTCGCGTGACAAGTAAAAGGGCGGAAAAACCGTTTGCAAGTGGTACAGCAAACAATATCTTTGGAAATGCTTCCCATGGATTGTATAATGCCACATCCAACATTATCGATGCTGAATCCAACTGGTGGGGGACTTCTGGTAATCCAGCATCAATGATCTCTGGCCCTGTTGATATGATCCATGGAGCACTAATGGAAGCACCTGTTGAGCTTTCTCTATATCGGCTGATGATAACGGGAACCCCAAGAATTTTTTCTCCATTGGAGAATCCATTTACGGTAATGCACAGACCTTCCTTACACCGGATACTTCCTATCCCCTGTATGTACTCGGGAGCGTTAATACCTGGGTTGACGGAACTAACCTGCATACGCTTTCCCGGGCACCCGGATCTGAAACTAGTTTCACCACCGACGAGCAGGGAAACATGACGGTTGGAACCCCTGTCTGGTTAAATCCATCGCAGAGTGGAAACTATGATATTGTTATCGATGTAGATGGGGACGGATATTACTACGCTGATAAAGATTTCCTCGATACGACACTGGAGGTAAGTATTCCCACGCTGATTAGCTTGTTGTCATTTGATGCTATTTCCTCCTACCGCAGCATAACCATCATGGGGACAACCGCCTCTGAAATTGACAACGCTAGCTTCAACCTTTATCGCTCGGAATCTGAGGACGGGGAATATGTGAAGATCAATGGTGTACTGATTCCAGCTGAAGGATCACCTACTCAGGGTGCTACATACCAGTTTATTGATGAGAACGTGAAGAATCGGACAACCTACTACTACAAGCTGGAGGACGTTGACCTCAATGGCACAAGCACCATGCACGGCCCTGTGAGTGTAACACCGAGGGCAATATATAGCTTAGAAAGATAGTTTAAAGCATTAAGAAGAGGTGTAAAGAGAGGCAGGAGTCACCCAGCTCCTGCCCTTTTCTGCTTCTTTCCCTACTTCTGCAAACTTCTCTGACCTTTTTCTCCTGCTATGAAAAACGGTAGCAGTATGGTATATAAAAGTTTATGGATAACTTGGCGGGCGGGTATCAACGATTTTATAATACACATGATAGAGATATAAGCGTGCATAGCTTCTTTCACCAGATTATCACCAGGAATAAAAAAGGAGTTAGCTAACAAAGCATAACTCCTTGAAATCGTTAACAGTGCCTGGATGGCGGAATTGGTAGACGCAAGGGACTTAAAATCCCTCGGTGCTTAGCACTGTGCCGGTTCGATTCCGGCTCCAGGCACCACTTCTCATAAAAGAAGCTGAGGCCATTTCAGAAACCTGCCTTGTAAAATTCACCTTTACGCTCATTTTCAGAATGGTACAATTGTAGAAGACCAGCTACACTTCAAAAATCATGTGATCGAAAGGGAGGATGAGGTATGAAGATCATAGGCATTAACGCCAGCCCGAACGGATCATCAGGCAATACCGGTCAAGTCTTGACGGCGCTGCTGGACGGTGCCCGAGAGGCAGCTGCAGATACTCAGGTTTTTCTGTTGGGAGAGCTTACGGTCAAGCCCTGCAGGAGCTGCAGGGTGTGCCAGAGGATCGGCACCTGTGCAATCGAGGATGACTATCCGAAGATTAAAGCCGCCATGCTTGAGGCGGACGGCATTGTGCTCGCCACTCCCAACTATATTTACAATGTCAGCGCCCAGATGAAAGCCCTGCTTGACCGCAGCTTCAGCATGTTCCACTGTCAGATGCTGGCAGGCAAGTACGGCGCCGCTGTTTTAACATCCGGGGGCCCGTCTATCAGCAGGTCGAGGAATACCTGATGCACGTCATTGGCAACAGCGGATGCTGGAAGGTGGGCAGCATCACCGCGATGGAGGTCCAGCTCAGAGATCCCAAGGAGAAAGCACAGGCACTGAAGGAGGCAGCCAGTCTGGGGCGCAGGCTTGCTGCCGCAATTGGCAGCCGGATGAGTTTCCCCGATCAGGAAGCCGAGCGTGAGGAGTGCTTCGAGATGATGCGATGGCTGGTTGCGCAGGAAAAGGATAGCTGGCCCTACGAATATGAATACTGGCAAGAGCACCGGGGGAGCTGACAGGCTTTGTGCCGTTTATAACAGTAAATTTCTTAGACCCAGGATGCTTAAATTTTTAAAGTATTGGCTGCCGGTAATTTTGTGGGCTGGTTTTATTTTTTATCTTTCAGCTCAGCCGGGATTATCATCAGGATTACCTTGGCTCTACGATTTTGTTCTGCGCAAGGGCGCTCATATTACGGTGTTTGCCATTTTGTTTTTATTGGCGGACCGTGCTTTTAAAAATTATGGTTTGTCAAACAAAAAAGCCCTTCTCTGTGCTTTTATTTTTACAATTCTTTGTGCCGTATTTGATGAATATCATCAAACCTTTGTCTCTCAACGGGTTGGAAGTCCAGGTGATGTTGCGATTGATTCGTTAGGCGTAGTGTTCTTTACCTGGTGGCAGATGCGAAAACGGCCTTAAGAACAACTGGATTGTTTGCCAATAAATCCCTGGGTGTTCAGCACTGTGTCAGTTCGATTCCGGCTCCAGGCACCAAATCTCAGTCAAAAGTTAGGCCTGGTACTTTACTTTATAGTGCTTATCTTGTCTCCCAATGGGCATTGGCAATCCCTTTATTGTTGTGACAGTAGATTATCTTCGTGGGAGTAACCCGGATCATCATCAGCATTCCTTTGGGCATTGCGATAGGGGTACCCATTTCCTTCTCCATATCCTTTATAATGTGACTGAAGAGTTTTATGCCATGGGCAAACTCCGGAGTGTCCTCGGTAAAGACCTCAGCAAT
>Ga0315282_10015396_pt1 | contig 11284 bp, 9 predicted proteins | sample YL17G07_20_MG_FD_203693 | JGI IMG/M metagenome (GOLD analysis project Ga0315282, IMG submission 203693) | Sediment microbial communities from Yellowstone Lake, YNP, Wyoming, USA - YL17G07_20 | ecosystem: Environmental > Aquatic > Freshwater > Lake > Sediment | place: USA: Wyoming | collected...
GATAAATGGGTCCGCCCTTGGGGCTGGCCTGGAGCTAGCTATGGCTTGTGATATCAGGATTGCCTCTGAGAACGCCAGGTTTGGACAGCCAGAGGTCCTTCTGGGAATTATCCCAGGCGGCGAAGGGACCCAGAGGTTGCCTAGGTTGGTGGGAATGACAAAGGCTAAGGAACTGGTTTATACAGGGGACTTGATAGATGCCCGAGAGGCAGAGAGGATAGGCTTGCTGAATAAGGTGGTACCTCTTGATAAGCTTGAGGAGACTACCAAGGAACTGGCAAGCAAGATAGCCAGTAAAAGCCCGGTAACCATCAAGATGGCTAAAATGGCGATGAATAAGGGAATACAAGCCCCCCTTGATATAGCTCTTGCTTATGAGGCTGCGGCAGAATGCTTGTGCTTCACCACTGAAGACCATAGGGAAGGATTTGATGCCTTTCTTGAGAAGAGAGAGGCTAAGTTCAAAGGGAAGTAGATGGAAGTAAAGAATATTTGTGTGCTAGGTGCAGGGGTAATGGGGTATGGCATTGCTCAGGTCTGCGCACAGGCTGGGTTTAATGTCACCATGAGGGATATTACAGACGAGCTTGTTCAAGAAGGTTTAGAAAGGATTAAGAAATTTCTGGCCGGGAACGTAACAAGAGGGAAGGTTACTCATGAACAGATGGATGCTACTCTGCTCAGGCTCAGGACAACCACTGATTTAAGGAAGGCGGTAGAGGGGGTGGAGTTAGTGATTGAGGCTATAGTAGAGGATTTAAATGCCAAGAGGGAAATCTTTAGGCAAATTGATCAAATTTGCCCTCCGCATGTTATCTTCGCCTCGAATACCTCCTATATGAGCATCACTGAATTGGCAGCATCAACAAAGCGGAGAGATCGCTTTATTGGGATGCACTGGTTCAACCCTCCTCAAATCATGAGGCTGATAGAGATAGCCAGGGGGGCTGAGACCTCTGACGAGACTGTTTCCACAATGGTTGAGGTTTCAAAGAAGCTGGGCAAAACACCTGCAGTTTGCCAAGACTCACCTGGCTTTGTGGTGAACAGGATTCTCCAGCCATGGTATAACGAGGGGATGAAGTTGTTGCAGGAAGGTGTAGCCTCAGCGGAAGACATTGACACTGCGGTGAGAGTAGGGGGTGGTTTCCGCATGGGTCCCCTCGAGCTAAGAGACCTGGTAGGCCTGGATACGGGCTTAAAGGGAACTATGCAAATCTACGAAGCGCTCAAAAATGAGAAGAATAAACCACCGCAGGTTTTGATTAAAAAAGTACAGGCGGGTCATCTAGGGAGAAAAACTAAAAAGGGGTTCTACGATTATGAGTAGCCAAATTGAACGTGGTAATTGTCATGCGATAGACTAAACTAATCCTTTCCATGGGCTCAAATCAGCGCCTACGTTTTCAAACCTCTCGCCCAAATTATTCAGAGCATTCTTATAAAAAAGCTTTTCAAGAATTCCTTCCCTATATTTACCTTCTCTTTCCATTTCTTCATGTTGGTCGAGGAGCCGTTCAATATCAAAGTAAGGATATTCCGAGCCAAACATATATTTATCCCTAAGGCGTCGATTCATCTCATAAACCATAATCTCTGGAAAATATTGAGGCCACATGCCAGATGTCTCCCTATATATATTCCCTTTATGCAATGTGACTAGATTAGCTATCTCTGTAAAAGGCTCACAGGCATGCATCAGGATTATATTAAGTTTGGGGAAATCGGCAGCAACTTCATCCACATCAGCTGGATTCGTATATTTGATGGTCTTAATCCCCGCTCCTCCAGGAGCACCAGTGCCTAATCCCGTCATGCCGCCGTGAAACTGAACCCAGGCTCCATATTGCTGGCATAAGTCCCAAAGGGGATAGAATTGGGGGTCATTCACACAAAATTCCTGGGAGGCTTGCTGGAATTTCAAGCCTATTACTTTCAAGTCTCTAAAGCATCTTTCGGCTTCTTCAAGCGCTATTTGCCCCAGCCGGGGGTCTACACTACCCCAAAAGCCAATGAACACATCTGGGTGCCTCTTTACTAATTCATAGATATAATCATTATCCTGCCCCATCTCCCCCCTAGCCACAAGAGCAGTCCAAGCCACCGGTGCAGCTTTTATTCCGTATTTCTTAAAGAGCTCCACCGTCTGCTCCTCAGTAGGAAGCTCAGCCATAAGGTCTTCCAAGGTACCCGTTTTATGTTCAAGATACTCACGAAGTGCCAACGCCTGCTTCGTCACAGGTGGAAGCTTCCCCCCTTTATAATTGCCATGATGTCCGTGAACATCAATTATATAATATCCTCTTTCTTCTAGTGTCTTTGCCATTGAAGTTCTCCTCATTAGTAGGTTCTCAATTATCCTTTATCCCAGCGATTTCCTTAGCCATTTTCTTTTTAGCCTCCCAATCGATTAGGCGAAAGAGGGTGCTTTTCTGTGCTTGTGGTGGCGCAGCCCCGTGCACTGATTCCACCACGTAGCCTGTGGAGTTAGCGCCGAACAAGAGATTCTGAATAAGGTAAATTATGCGCATCTTGTACTCTGTGGGAATACCAGGCTTGCCTTTAAGGAACCTTTCCACATATTTCCCTATTACTGGGTGTCGGAGTTCCTTCTCTGAGACCACTGTTCCCAGTAGTCCTCCTGAAATATCTACTGCCCGGCGCGCCATTTCAAAGGGGAGTTGCGCCACATTGAGCTTGCAAACGTTGCCTAGAGGCATATTGTAGAAATAGGAGCCTGATGCCATCTTCTGCCCTTCTAATCCAGCAGCCAGCCCACAACTATAGATTGTCTCGGTAAGTTGCACCATCTCTACTATCTTTTCCCTGATGTGAGGGAATTTATCTAACCCATTATATTCAGCCAAAAGCATGACAGCCCCAATTAGCACATCGCTGAGGCCTGCCTTACAGCCACCGTATGTCGGACGGTGATTAGCACCGAAAAGCAAGGGGATTCTGCCAGCAAACTCGTATTCCCCACATAGAAACACCCTCTCCCAGGGGACGAACACATTATCGAATATCATTATTGTTTCCTGAGCCCCATAGTTATAATTACCCACATCGATCTTACAATCCTCAAGCCTGCGAGTATCACAGGATTGCCTCCCATAGATATGAATAATACCCTCAGCATCGGTAGGGACAGCACAAGCTACCGCATAGTCTTTATCCTCCGCTCTCATAGCTGCCGTAGGGGCAACAAAGGTGTAATGACAGTTAATTGAGCCTGATTGGTTACTCTTGGCTCCTCTCAACACAATGCCATCGGATTTTTCCTCTACTACATGAAGATAGAGGTCTAGGTCAGCTTGCTCGTGGGGCCTCAATGACCTATCTCCCTTCACATCTGTCATAGCTACCCCAATATCGAGATCCTTCTCTTGAACCTCTCTAAGGAACTTTAGGAACCTCTTGTGGTATTCCGTCCCCAGTTTTTGATCCATCTCGTAGGTGGCAATGAAGAGGGCGTTAGCTGTATCCATAGTAGTGCACCTCTGAAAACAGGTACAAGTCTTCTGCCCTAGTATCCTCGCCATCTTCACCTTAAGAATCATGTCGTCTATCCCTTGATAGATATGAGTGAAACGGTTGACCTTGCCTCCAGTAAAAGGAGAAGTAGCTGTCATCAGCTCCTCATATTGAGGGTCATGAGCCAGGTCATAGGTCATAGCTATGGCGTTCTGAGAAGGGATAACTAGGGGGTGATCCACTGGGTTATCTATCTTCTCTCCGAAAATATAGACCACCGGCTTTTGTTTTCTTAAACTTTCCTTATATTCGTCTCCAGTCATTAAAGTCATCTCTACCTCCTTCAATAAGTTATTTTGACTTTATACCTCGGTTGAATTAGCCCAAATTTTAAAGCAATGACTGTATGAAACACAAAAGCTACTTTAATTTGAAGACCTTTCTCCAATTTCGCTCAAGGATGTTATAGATAGACTCCCACAGAATCAAAGGTAAATTGTGCTCCTTTAGCATTGGGTTTAGCCCATTTATTATCTCTACAACTCGCCTAGGAGATGTCGATGGCCAGTCGGTGCCGAAAAGAAGCTTATCACTGGCACCTCTAGTCTGGGTAAAATAGTAAAGTATAGGATAAAATAACTGGGAATAGAGGCATTCAACCACCGGGTGACGCGAAGAGATGGAATGCCTATCCAAAGCAGCCAGGCTTACCAGCCATGATACATCAGCGAAAATATTTTCATGCTTTACCATCAATGCTACCGTGTCTTGATAATTATAATGGCCCATATGGCAGATTAGTATCCTTAGCTTAGGGAAAGCTAATGCTACCTCATCAAGGTCAAGCACATGGGCAAACTTAAGCCGCCCTCTAGTAAATTCAGTGTAGCCTATGTGAAATTCTATTGGAACATCTAATTCCACTGCTTTCTCGTATATGGGAAAGGCAATTTTCTCATCATAATTTATTGCCATCACATACCTTTTTCTCTTGCCTGCTTTAGCACAAGCTATTTATATTTACTTCACTACGGTAACTATATCAGTTTTCTAGCAGAGCGTCAATGCTCCGAAGGCTGTATAGCGAATTGTTTGGAAACTGATAAGGTAGTAAGAACTCCGGGAGAAGAAGAGGAAAAAGGGTACGAGGCATTGGCTAAACCTATGACAGTAACCGCGTGCTTTGCTACCGAGAGTTTCGGAGAGGCGTTGGCACTTGGCAGACCTAGATAACTGGAAATCCAGAACGCATGGTGAATCGCTTGCACCCCAATTATGTTCTCTCAGCTTCGGATTGTATTACTACAAGCGAGGTTTGGAGTGAGATAGAGTGCACTATTAGCTGCCATGGCGAGGTATTCAATATTCGCAGGGCGTGGTTAGTGGCGTCGATTGAAGTCTTCTCACCCCGACCATAGGTAGCAGAAACAGGCTCCCCCAAAAATCATAAATCAAAATGGTTCACGGGAGTGGCTAATTAAATCTGGCATCCCCAATACCAAAGTGATAAGCTATCTCATGCTACCACCCCCTGTATCACAGCCGTAATCTTCACCTCATATCAACTGCTCCTGTTCTCAACCAGTCAAATCTTCCTCTATCCATAGCCCAATCCTTTATGAAACCTTTACAAAACCTTTATCAAATCTTTATCATTTTTATGCCTATCTTTATGATTGTATGATAGATTTAATCTATAAGGTGATTTGATTGCTTTGCTCCGCTCGCAATGACAAAAAGAAGTCATTGCGAGGCACAAAGTGCCGAAGCAATCTCTTTAAAGGAGTGAAAAATGGGAAAAGTTAGTGTTGTTCTAGCTGATTGGCAGGTGCTCTTCCGAGAGGGCATCCACTTCACCCTTTCCGGAGAAGAGGATATTGAGGTTATTGGCGAGGCTAGCAATAATGAAGAGGCACTTAATCTTATTGAAAGAAATCCACCAACAGTAGCTGTTTTGAATATAGACCGAGGCAAGCCCAGCGGCATTGAGGTAACCCGCCACATCAAACAGAACCTGCCCTCAGTGTCGGTGATTTTGATTGTGGATAGTGATAGTGAGGAGCAGCTTTTCTCGGCAATGAAGTGCGGGGCAAGAGCTTGCCTGACCAAGGAAATTGACCCCGATGGCCTGGTCAGCATCATCAGGAAGGTGGCTCAAGGAGATTACCCGATAATTGAAGCCCTGCTCAGACCAGGAATTGCTTCACGGGTGGTTGATGAATTTGAAGCCTTTTCAGCAATAAGTGAACAAGTGGGTAATCTGCTGGCTCGCCTTTCCTCTCGCGAAGTTGAGATTTTACACAAGATTGCCGACGGAAGCTCAAGTGAGCAGGCTGCCCAGACTCTGGGCATCAACGAAGAAACTATCAAGCAACATCTTGACCTCATACTGACTAAGTTGGTGGCTAATGACCACAACCGGGAGGTAATTGAGGCAGCTCAAAACAATATAGCATTAGCCATGATTAGGCAGGGCTTAAGCACTCGGCAGGCAGGTAAGCCGGAGTATGTAACCAAGGATGAATTCACCGAATTCAAAGAAAGTATCGGAGAGCGCCTTAAATCGGCGAGTTAAGTTAAATCTAAGCGGGTTCCCAAAAAAATCAAGAGTTTTTTCTGGATGCTTAAAAGGGGGGTGATAAGATGTGAGACAAATAAAAAGGGTAGCAGGAACTCCTAAAACGAGGGCAAAAAAGAGAACCTACCACCCTGACTAGAGGCTAATAAAAGTCTATCACGATTGACAAGCAATTGTCAATATTAAAAAGAAAGGAGATTAAAATGGTTGAAATTAGATATGGGGAACATTACGAAATGGCTGACCTGGCTGGCAGGAGCGTAGCTCAGGCTCGTAAGCAGTATAAACAGGAGTTTGGCATACCCGACAAGGCTCAAGCCAGCCTGAATGGCAAAGGGATTGGGAAGAAGCACGAGCCCGTGACAGCCCTTGGCCATAACGACAGTCTTACCTTTGCCCAGAAAAGCAGGAAGGGGCTGTTCTTTATCGGGGCTATGCTGCTTGCTCTGGCTGTTACCGGCGGCGTATTTGCCTATGGTGCCTTGACCTACTCAGTCACGTCACTTGTTACTGCTGAGGACTCTGAGTTTGCCGATGCAGATGTAGGAGCCAATACACCAACCTGGTCTTTGTGGGGTTCATATTCAGGCGCGATACCTACCACGGACGAAGTCTTCGCAGTTACACCCGGTAATAACTTTACTGGTGACTTTGTTGTCCAGATTTACCTAACCAACGTTGACCAATTGGTAGAAGTCTACCGCACTATGGGAATGACGTGGACAGTGACAAATCACACAGGAAACACAGTAATCACGGGCGTTACCTGTTCACCAACTTCAGGCTTCCTTAGCCTGACAAACCCGACTGTTGACCTGGAGATAAGCTTAACTGGAACTCCTAATGGAACTGAGTTCATTGATGTCGACCTCAGTAGTGGTTTTTACAGAACCCAATCCCGCGGTGGTGGATGGGGAGGCTCAGAGGACCCAATTATCCTATGCAACATCATCCAGAAGGGCACATCACCATAATGCTAGGCTAGATTGCGGAGGCTCCCTCGTTAGCGGGGGAGCCTTCGTGCCCTGTGAAAGGAAGATTTCCCCGGTGTTAAGGCAATTCAGGACAGAGGACAAGAAAAATGAAAAGGCTCCGGTTACAATTAATAATGGGGTTGGTGCTAGCCCTGGTAGTTACCAGTGGCTTATATGCCTTTAGCTACCTTACAGCTACGGCAACAATGGGTGTTACTGTAGCCGGGACGGAAATAGCCACCTATGAGCCGTCTGCGGCTCAGCCCAAATGGAATTCTATCCTGACACCCGTTGAGGAAACAGAAAATCTAAGACCAGATGCCGCTGGCGATGAGACCAATATCTCAAGCCAAGAGCCTGATTCAGGAGCACACTGGGATAAAGTAGCCGAAGAGACACCTGATGGTGATACCACTTATGTTTACACCAGCAGCTCCGACTGGCAAGAAGATTTATATAATATAGCCGACCACTCTACAGGTGTCGGTACCATAAGTTATGTTAAAGTTTATGTAATATGTAGGGCTGATGCTAGCCCAACGCAAACCAGTATTTATACTCATATTAAGACTAATGAAACAGAAGATAACGGTAGCGAAGAAACTATAACGATCAGTTATGCTACCTATTCATATCAATGGGATTACAACCCGCAAACGCTTGATGACTGGACCTGGAGTGAAATAGATGCCCTGCAAATTGGTGTCGGGCTCAGAGAGTCGGCAACGGGGCAAAATACCAGGTGCACTCAGATCTATGCTGAGGTTGGTTATGAAGCTCCACCACTCAGTGGTAATGTGCCCACCGGCGACTTGTTTGATATAACCCCACATTCTGAATTTACCGGTGACCTGGCGGTGAGGGTCTACCTGACTAATAGTGGTGACTTAGTTAAGGCATACCAGTCTCTCAATATGAATCTATTCCTTGAGGGCTCGGTAGAGGCAGGGGAGACACCCAACTACCGGACACTCACTCTGGAAAATGGATGGGTTACCTTCAACCTGAAAGATTACACTCCAGGCAACACCTACACCCTTTCTGTTACCGGTGATGACTACCAGCTGGTTTCAAGGGATACCTCGGAATGGGAGGAGGGGTGGACGGTAACGCCGGAGTTATACTGTCAGATTGTCCAGAGAGGAGAATAATGAAAAGGAAGCGGCAGTTAATAATAGGTTTAGTGCTAGCCCTGGTAGTTAGTGGTGGCTTATATGCCTTTGCCTACACCTCGGCTACGGCAACAATGAATATTACTGTAGCCGGGGATGAAATAGCCACCGCTGCTCCATCTGCCGTTCAGCCTGACTGGAATTCTATCCTGACGCCTCCCGAAAGCCCGCCACTCCTGGGTGAAGTGCCTACCGGCGACCTGTTTGATATCACCCCGAGTGCCGAGTATAGTGGTGACCTGGCGATAAAAGTTTACCTGACTAATACTGGTAACTTAGTTAAAGCGTATGATTATCTCAATATGAAGCTATACCTAGAAGGCTCGGTGGAGGCAGGAGATACACCCAACTATCAGCTGCTCACCCTGCAGAACGGAGAGGCTAACTTCACCATGCAGGACATCACCGGTATCTCAGGCACCTGGACTCAAACCAGTCAAGCTGATTTTCAGGGCGGCACCTTAAACCAAGTTGATGCCACCACCAGCCCCGGGAATGTTATACTTGACACCTTTGCTGATAATGTAACTGATAGCTTTAACGATGAAAGTAAGATTGCCTCCAAGAGCAATCTCGTGGTTAGTGGCGGACAGGTCAAACTTACCGCTAGCGGCACCAGCTCAAATGAGACCCTGAGACCGAATGCCGCTGGCGACGAGGCTAATATCGCAGAGCAGATTCCAAGTGGAGGAGAACACTGGGATAAGGTAGATGATATTATATTTGATGATACCACCTATCTTCGTACCAATACGTACGGATGGCAGGAGGACTTATATAACATCCCTAGCCACTCTACCGGTTCCGGCAGTATTAATTATGTCAAGGTTTATGCGGTAGCCAGGTCTACAAGTACGCCGGATACAGGACAAACTACTGTCTATACCCAGATAAAGACCAATGGTGTAGAGTATGATGGTACCGACTATGCGACGACCACTAACTACGCCACCTACTCACATCAATGGGATAACAACCTGCAAACCGGTCAACCCTGGACCTGGGCTGAGATAGATGCTCTACAAATCGGCGTTGGACTCAGAAGGCCAACAGGCTCAGGTGGCCCAGCAGGTAGATGGACACACTGCACTCAGGTCTATGTTGAGGTTAATTATAGCCCCTATAATTCGCCGGGAACACTCACCTCGGTTAATCTGTTATCCGGCGAGACAGTGGTAAGTATAGACAGCTTTAGCTACAACGCCTCGGCTATTCCTTCCGGGACCGGCTTAAAAGTTCAGTTTAGTCAGGATAACTCAACCTGGTATAATTCCTCCGGTAATTCTGGCCAATGGGATACGCTATCTCAGGGCTCGCACTCAATTGATTTGTCTGGCTTGGACTGGTCTGGAGCCAACTTTTACTATAAAATGGAATTTACCTCTGATGGGACCGGCACACCAGTTCTGGATGAGATAAGTGTTAACTTTTCCACATACTATGCCTCAGGCGACCTGACCTCGTCAGCCTATGACGCCGGACACGATGCCGATTGGGGCACCATCTCCTTCACCATAGATGAGCCGTCAGCGACAGATATTCAGTTTCAGATAAGGACGGCAGCGACTGAAGGCGGGCTTAGTTCAGCTACCTGGTACGGACCTACCGGTACCGGTGATTACTACACCACCAGTGGTACCAACATTAACTCAGTTCACGATGGTGACCGCTGGATTCAATACAAGGCAGACTTCTCTGGCCCTGGCAATAGCACGCCGACATTGCGTGATGTCAGCATAACCTATAGTGCCGAAGCTGTATCTTTTACGGTGGAGGTTACCGGCGGTAGCTATTGCCTGGTTTCAACGGACACGTCGGAGTGGGAGGAGGGGTGGACGGTAACTCCGGAATTCTATTGTCAGATTGTCCAGAGGTAAGAGACTAAAATGAAACGAGCATTGGCACTCATCTTAATAATAGCCGCAGTCGTTGCTGGCTTCCTCTCAGTTAGAGGGGCAATGCCGTTTATGGCTATTTTCGGCACCAGTATGCAGCCGGAGTATAAACCAGGCGACCTAATCCTGATTGAAGAGGTATCGCCCTCTGACATCAAGGTGGGTGATGTTATTGTTTACACTGTTCCCCCCATGGTTCGGACAGTCTATAACTACCCATTAGTAGTTGCCCACCGGGTGATAAAAGTTGATACCATACGAGGAACTGCAAGCTTCCGCACTAAGGGCGACAATACTGGCGAAGACCCATTCACGGTGCGACCCGAAGACCTGAGAGGGCAGGTGAGTAACCGAATCCCATACCTTGGCTTCCCCCTCCTGTTTATGCAAAGCGACTATGGGTTAATCTTCACAATTATAGGTCTGTGCCTGCTTGCCCTCTATCTCTATGCTGATGAGCTTAGCCAGGGCAGGCAGACGGTGCAGAGGGGCATATTCGCCCCGGTGATTGAAGAAAATCAGCGCAGTAGCCGGATACTGGAGCGGAGGCTAGAGACCACAGAAAAGGGGATGACGGGCACCCAGCAAGCGCTAGAAAAATTTGCTTCAGCTATAGAGGTCTATGCCCAGCACCTCCAGAGCCATACCAGTGCCATCCAAGGTTTAAGCGAGGCATCTCAAGAGCTTAAGAAGGGTGCCGCTGAGCAGAATAAGGTTCTGATTCACCTGATGGAGACTATGGGACAGAGAGCACCCAAGGCGGAAGAAGAGATAAAGCCTAAAGCAGAGATTAAGTTCCCGCCGGGGTGCGTCAGAAGCCGTCGCCAGCCCACCGAGGAAGAAGAGGAGATACTTAGGGCAGGCTAAAAATCTGCCACTAAAGTTGCAACTCCAGAGTCAAAGAGAGCGAGCTTCTCTTATATAACCAATCCCCCCCTTTGATAAGCAATCTTAAATCATAAGTGAGCTAGTTCAGATAGATAGGTGACAGTTCAAAGTATAAGAGCATCCTCCACTTTAGGTTGGGAACAAGCCCTGGTTGTTCGTTTCATTGTGAGGAGCCTCTTCCTATTGTCATTGCGAGGCACAAAGTGCCGAAGCAATCTCCATGAATGCCCGGGGATTGCCACGCCTTCGGCTCGCAATGACAGGGAAAGGGGACAATGACAAGGCAAGGAAACAATGTGTCAC
>Ga0315282_10015397_pt1 | contig 11284 bp, 3 predicted proteins | sample YL17G07_20_MG_FD_203693 | JGI IMG/M metagenome (GOLD analysis project Ga0315282, IMG submission 203693) | Sediment microbial communities from Yellowstone Lake, YNP, Wyoming, USA - YL17G07_20 | ecosystem: Environmental > Aquatic > Freshwater > Lake > Sediment | place: USA: Wyoming | collected...
TGATTTCCCCCTTCTTCTTGTACAACGGGACTGGATATGAACTGATATTCGCATCCGGGCAGTTCGTTCCCGGCAAGGGATACTGGGTGAAGGCTTTCCAGAACTGCACGCTGGTGGTATTTAATCCTCCGCCATATTGAAAAATGGGCGCTAGGCCAGGCTGTCCTGACCAGGGTGTGGGCTGTCCCTCTTGCCTCTCCTTAGCCCTAAGCTCTCCTGACACTATCAACGAGGGAATTCCTCCGTGCCCGATGAAGTTGCCGCTAACCAAATTATCGCTCCCTACCTTTTCACCATGAGCGGGATTTCTTACTTCAGCGCGTAGAGCACAGGCTCCTTCCAACCGGGAAAAGGGTATTGGCTTAGGGCCAAGGCGAGCTGCGAGCTCCTGTTTTACAGGCCTTAGCCGGAAAAAGGACAGATAACTCCTGAGGACGCTTTAAGTAGTGCCCATGAAAGTAAAAAGGATTAGGGAGAACACTTCGTAGCTGCTTCTTTCAGGGATAAAGTGGCTACGAAATTAGGCTACCTTAATTGACATTCCCCAATAACCATCAGGTCGATTAGCATCCTCTGTGTAGCTATCAGGTCAAGGGGGGCAAAATTAGAAAAGCTTACACTCTGAAGGATCCGCTCTTGTGAGCAGACCAGTCCCTGACGGTTTCAGAGTGTAAGTTCTGAAAAGCAATTGTAAGTTAAATTGGAAATTCGTTACCCATATAAGAATTAGGAAGGTGCTAAAATATAACTATCTTTTGAGTTAGTGTAGGAGGTTGGAATGAAACATTTTGTGGTTCTTCTTCTGTTTCTGTCCCTTTGTCTCTTCCCCGGCCCTTTGGCAGCGGACGACAGCAACCAGTCCTCCCCTTCGCAACACTTTGAGCTTCAGTTCTCCAGCTTGGACAAAGCCGTATCAATGCCCCAGGGGATAAAGAGCGGGGATAGGCTCACTTTGAACTGTCGCCTTTTCGGTCCTGATAACCAGGTGGAAAGGTCTTTCTCGGAAAAGAACGGAATTTCCCTGTTCGGCTCCCGAGGAAGTTGGGAAGTGGAAGGGGTGCGCTTCCTGCACTACCCCGATTTCCTCTACAGCCTTGAGGGGGGTAAGACTCCAGAGGGAGCGAAAAGGGAAAAGGTCGAGCCCAGAAAGGATTACGGAGGCCTCTTGGAGATCCAACTGAAAGCCCTCAAGGACAACCCCGGGGGCTTGAAGCTCACTTTAGATGAAGAATCAACTTTGGAGATGACAATTCCCTCACCTGAGGCCTTAACCTCAAAACCACCCACGAGCATTGAGATTGGGGAATTCAAGAAGGAGGATTCTGCCCCTCTACCCCTCCAGGGAATCATCACTCCGCCACCTCGCCTGGGAACCTTGAAGCCCGTGGTGGTGCTCGTGGAATTCACCGATAACAGAGCTGATCCTTCCTCCACCCGCTCCTTCTTCCAGAACCTGCTCTTTTCCACTACTGGCACCTCCATGACTACCTTTTTCAAGGAGAACAGCTGGAACCAGTTAAATGTCAGCGGTACGGTTTACTGGAACCAGGCAGACACAGGCTGGGTAATGGCTCCTCAGACCTATGCCTATTACGTGAACAACCAAGAAGGATTAGGATCTTACCCCCATAACACCCAGAAGCTGGCAGAAGATGTCCTCCAGATCATCGATCCCTATGTGAACTTCGCCCAGCACGATGGCGACGGGGATGGGGTCCTTGACGGCTTAATCATTGTTTACGCCGGAAATGCAGGGGGTTCCAATAAAATCTGGCCCCATCAGTGGTCCATTAACACTCAGTATCGGGACGGAATTGCCATCTCCGACTACTGCGTGCAACCGGAATACGACTGGCAGCCCCTGGACATCGAGATCAGCGTCTACTGCCACGAGTACTCACACGTCCTGGGAGCCTATGACCTCTACGACTACGACTACTCCTCCGCAGGAGTTGGCTTATGGTCCTTGATGGGATGGGACCATAGTCAGCATCTTGACCCTTGGCACAAAGCTCTTTTGGGGTGGATCGAACCTTCTGTGCTGAACAACAATGAAACACGTCTTTCAATCCCACAGGTCGAAACGTCTAAGCTGATATACCGGCTTAACCTTGGAAATCCAAGTGAATACTACTTGGTGGAGAACAGGGCTCGAATCGGATATGACCAGAACTTACCGGGGGAAGGTTTACTAATTTGGCACATCGATGAGGATGCTGCCACATCTTATCGCATAAACGATAATGAGTGGTATCCTCCAGGACATATGGGCTCTGGCCACTTTGCAGTAGCTGTCGAGCAAGCTGATGGCCTTTATGAGCTGGAACAAGGGACAAATGTTGGTGACGCCTCTGACCCATTTAGAACTGGCTCCTCCTTCACCCCAATAACCAATCCATCAAGTTGTGATTATATGGGGCTAAACCATAATATTCAAATTACTAATATAACCTCTACGAGTGTGATCTTGGCAGATTTTAATTTTGATCTAATTTACCCTGCGGTTACCTGGTGGCCTACCTGGTTGGAAAATTTGACCTTTTTGCTTCAAGGATGTACAAATCCTAATGGCCAGAGTACTACTGCATGGTTTGAGTGGGGGTTGAGCAAAGCTTATGGGAACAATACCCCACCCATTCACTTTGAGGGCAATGCCCCTAAAACTGTTACCGCCACATTAATTGGGCCTTTTGAACTTCAAAGCACCTACCACTATCGTATTGTATGTCAAAATGCCTCAGGAACGTTCTTTGGGGAAGATAAAACGTTTAGCAATTTTTCCTGGTACTCACTCTCCATAGCACCCTTTGCCCGCTTTGGCCATGCCTCAGTTTTTGATACTGCTCGCCAAAAAATGATTGTGTTTGGAGGGTATAACGGTTCATTATTAAACGATACCTGGTCATATGATCCTGCTACTAACTCGTGGACAGAACTGAATCCTAGTAATCCACCTTCTCCACGTTTAGACCACGCCATGGTTTACGACAGTTCTCGTGACCGGATAATTATGTTCGGGGGCTACAATAACGGGCCCTTAAACGATACCTGGTCATATGATCCTGCTACTAACTCGTGGACAGAACTGAATCCTAGTAATCCACCACCGTGCCGCTACCGCCATGCCTTAGTATACAATCCAACGGATGGAGGAATAATACTTTTTGGCGGTGCTAGTTACGGAACCTGTTTGGATGATACATGGGCATATGACCCTGATACCAATAGATGGACTGATTTAAAACCCTCCAATTCACCGCCGGGGAGGCAACTCCACTCCATGGTCTATAACATTGCTCGAGGCCAGGTAATTCTTTTTGGCGGGTCTCTTCTTGGGGGATGTGTTCCTACTAATCCTCTTGATGACACTTGGTCCTTTAATCCCTTAAACAACTCGTGGACGAATTTGAACCCCCCTTGCCATCCTGAAGCTAGATTTAATCACGCAATGGTTTATGACCAAATTTCTGGTCAAATAATCCTGTTCGGGGGATCTAAAGACCTTGATAATTACTTGGATGACACTTGGTCGTACGATATTCTTAACAACGTTTGGACTGAACGCTACCCCTCCCAACGCCCATATTCTCGAGGAGGACACTCTCTTGTCATTGACCCCATTTTTGGCTTTGTTATTCTGTTCGGGGGAGAAGATACCAAAGGATGCTTGGACGATATCTGGTTTTATGATGTGCCCAATGGTGACTGGAACAACCTTGGCCTTGCTAACTCTTTAGCCCCTCGAAGCGAACACTCTATGGTTTATGATTCTGCTCGCGGCCAGATAATCTTGTTCGGAGGGCGAGGTAGAGATGGGCTACTGAATGACACCTGGTCTTTTGATGTGGAACTCAAAAAATGGACAGAACTGAATCCTAGTAATCCACCTTCTCCGCGTTTTGACCACGCCATGGTTTACGACAGTTCTCGTGACCGGATAATTATGTTCGGGGGAGCAGATAATTATAGACGGCTGGACGATACTTGGTCATATGATCCTATAACTAACTCGTGGACAGAACTGAATCCTAGTAATTCACCACCAAGGCCCCTTGTGTTTGGTATGGTTTACGATCCCAATCATGATCAGGTAGTTCTCTTTACTGAGGATAAAATCTGGTCATACGATCCAGCCACTAACTCGTGGACCAGTCTAAATCCAAGCAGCTCACCGCCTGCCCGTATCCATCCGGGTATTGCCCTTGATTCCGCTCGATCTCTTGTAATCTTGTTTGGGGGAAGTGACCTTTATGGAAATCACTGCCTTAACGATACCTGGGCTTACGACCTTGAGTCTAACACTTGGACTAACTTGAATCCAATAAGTAAACCTGGCGCCCGGTGTGCTCATTCGATGATCTATGATCCAGCAAGCGATAGGGTGGTTCTTTTTGGAGGCATAACTTTTATCAACGATAGCTGGGCTTACAACCTTCTCAAAGATACCTGGGCTTACGACCTTGAGTCTAACACTTGGACTAACTTGAGGCCGTTAAGCAAACCTTGCCAGCGTTGGCTTCATGCTATGACCTACGACTCATTCCAAAGTCAGATAATACTTTTTGGGGGGTGGGGGTACGGTGGATTTCTAAATGATACCTGGGTCTTTCCTTCATTCAACCTTCCAACTCTTACCATCACTTCTCCCAATGGCGGGGAGTCCTGGACTATCGGCAGCACTCAAAACATCACCTGGATTTCCTCCAACCTCATAGGGAACGTGAAAATCGAGCTGAACAGAAACTACCCCTCGGGGACATGGGAGACCCTCTTTGTAAACACACCAAATGATGGCAGCGAATCCTGGCAGGTCTCAGGACCTTCCTCCTCAAGTTGCCGCCTGCGCCTTACTTCCCTTTCCAACCCCTCGGTTTCCGACCTCTCGGATGGCAATTTCTCCATCCTTTCTCCTCCCTCCCTCTCCTTCTCCCCCACTTCCTTCACCTTCACCGCCACCCAGGGAGGAGCAAATCCTCCGCCCCAGACCCTGGAGGTCTGGAACTCCGGAGGGGGAAGCATGAACTGGACAGCCTCCAAGAATGCGAACTGGCTCACCCTTTCCCCCATCTCAGGCACCTCCTCCGGGGAACACGACCTAATTACCGTTTCCGTGGATATCTCAGGGCTAGCTTCGGGGACCTACACCGCCACCATCACCTTAACCGGGGAAGGGGCTTCCAATTCCCCCCAGTACATCACAGTAACTCTAAATGTCCTTCCCTCTCCTTCTAATTCCTTCAATTTGAACCTCTCTCAGGGCTGGAATGCGATTTCCCTGCCTCTGGTGACTGATCCCCGACCAGCTACGGTCTTTCAGGGAGTGAAGGGGGATTGGGCTCTCTTCTGGTGGGATCCCACTCTACCCGGACCTAATGGCATGGGTGGATACGTGATGAATCCCGACCTGGCCCCGGGAAAGGGCTACTGGATGAAGATCTTTGGTGGTCCCCAGGTGGTGACCATCTCCGGCTCCCCCTGCCAGGAGAGCCCCTTCAATATCCCCCTCTATTCTGGATGGAACATGATTGGCAATCCCTTCCTTAAGGAGATGAGCGTTGGACTGATACTCGTCGAAACCCAAGGCGGGTTAATGACCATAGAGGAGGCCATGAATACCGGGGTGATTTCCCCCTTCTTCTTGTACAACGGGACTGGATATGAACTGATATTCGCATCCGGGCAGTTCGTTCCCGGCAAGGGATACTGGGTGAAGGCTTTCCAGAACTGCACGCTGGTGGTATTTAATCCTCCGCCAGATTGAAAGGGGGAGGAAGACTCCAGAGGGGCTACTTTCAGAGGAAGTGCTTGGAAAAGGGGCAACCTTAATTGACTCAGGGCCAAGCCAGGCTGCCTGAAAAGGCTGGGGGCTGTCCTCTTCCTCTCCTTGGCTCTGGGCTCTCCTGACACCATCTAGGAAGGGAGTTGTGCGCCCGATAAGGCTGCCCCTAAATCTGGAAAGCTGTTGACTGATGCCTAAAATTTTGCCATCCTTTAATCTGTGAAAATTTTGGAAAGGACGGGGTTGCTCTTGAGAAAAACAATTTTAGCTTTTCTGGTCATTTGCATGTTAGCAGTCCCCCTGGGGTGCACTCCGGCCTCTTCTTCCATGGGGTCCCCCGAGCCTGAAATCCCTAAGCCTCAAGATGTGGTGGAAAAATTCCTGGGAGCTATCAACTCCGGCAATTACGAGGAAGCCTGGAATCTGCAGAGCGAGAACTTGAAGGAGCAGGCTACTTTGGAGGAATTCAAGAACTCTCTGGAGCAGTACAAGAAGTACTTCAGCGTGAGCAAGCAGACCTGGGAAATAACGGAATCCATTATTGAAGGGGATACGGCTCGGGTCAGGTTCAACCTGATCACATATTTTCAAAACGGCACGGCAGCACAGCGAGAAAGCGAGTACCTCCTGAAATTAGAGGGGGGGAGCTGGAAAATAGACCGGCTTTTGGAAACGCCCTGATTACCGAGACATCCCACACCATTCAAGTCCGATACTTTAAATTCAAGCCAGATACTTTAAAGCAGGGGGAGACAGGGTCCCAAAGCAAATAAAAAGGGAGGGCGCCTTAAGGCGCCCTCCCCGCTATTTACGGGACAGGATCAATTCCTGTCCGGTTTCGTTTTAGTGGGTGTAGGTAATGGAGCAACCATCCACCAGAACCTTAATCCAGAAGCCCTGACCTTTGTGCAGAACGCCGCTCGAGAGGTCGAGAATCTGGTAGGCAGAGCCATCGTAGGAGAAGAGCGGGCTAATCCAACCTGCAGCATAAGCATCGGCAAGGCTCTTGGTCACAAAGTTCTTGGTAATGGTCACCTGGGAAACGGGGATGTCCACCGGGAACGGGTTCCCGGTCTGCTCCCATCCCTTGTTCAGGGCCATGGTCTTGGGCGAAGCCACAGCGGTGCCAGTCATATCCGCCACATAAGCAGCGGACATCTTCACCCAGTAGCCCCATCCGGGAACGAGGGTCTGGTTGGTGCAGACCAAATAGCCACCTAAACCCTCAGGTCCAGGCATGGTGGGATCGTAGTGGAAGACGCCAAGGAGGTTAGGTCCGAAGAGCTCGGCCGCGGTCTTGGCGGAGGAGACACCCGGAGTTACCAGGTTCCAGCTAGCAGCGAGGCTCAACTGGTAGAGCGTGGGTTCGGGAGGAGGAGTGGGCAGAATCCAGGTCACAATAGCAGTGGCAAACTTGCTAACGGCTGTAGCGGAGATGTGGGCAACGCCAGGGTCATTGGAGGTGATATTGAAGTTGGCCATTCCTAAAGAGTTGGTGGTGAGATTGGTGTTGGAGAGTAGCCCGAAATCGCTCCAGATGTTCACGACCTGGCCACCCATGCCGTCGCCGTACTGGTCAAGAACGGTCACCAGGAAGGATTGGCTCTTCTGACCGGGGAGGGTGAGCTCCACAGAGGAAGGCTCGAGGGTTACGGTGGTGATCACCGGCGTGGAGAGGGTCCACTCTACGGTAGCAGAGGCATTGTAAGTCTGGTGGGGGAGGACGATGGTTCCGGTGATGTGGGCCGTGCCCGCACCCTTAATGGTGGTAGAGATGGAGAAGGGAGCGGTGCCGTCAGCACCAGTAACTACGCTGGAAGCGGAGAGGGTGCCGAAATCTTTGGAGAGGCTAACGGTCTTCCCGACCATGGGGGCCATGGTCTGATCAAGGACATTTGCAATGAGGTCCTGGGTGGTCTCGTAGGGAAGAACAAGGGAGGAGCTCGCAGGAAGGATGGTGAAGTAGGCGGGGTAAGCTCCGTCCAAGCTCTTGGGGTTGATTACATAGTGGGCCTTAGGCAGGGCTTCGTAGGAGGTTACAGGCCAGACAGGGGCAGAAGAAGTGCTGGGACCAGAATAGAATGTGTCGTCCCACTTCCCATTAGTACCATCCAGGCGGAAGTAGAAGGGATCCACCAGCTTCACGTCGGTAGAAGGAACGCTGATTTCGGTCACCTTGTACCAGGTGTCATTGCTTGCGGGCTGATTTGTAGCTGGGAGATTGGTCCACTCCACCAGCCCGTCAGGGGCAACGCTCGTGGCATCGTAAGTTACGTGTGTGGTGAGGTTCTCAGCCTGGAATTTGGCTCCGATCAGGTACTGGTAGCAGTAGGTGATCTTGTTGAACTGCACGGTGTCAGTGGGAGTCACTGGAATAGTGGGGGTGGTGGGGGTATTGGCCAGGGAGTAAATCTCCATCTTGGGATCGGGACCGCACCAGTAAGGGGAATCCTCGCTCACCACGAACTCCATGATCTTGCCGGAAATGAGGTCATACCCTGTAGGGGGGGCGTACTCGTAGAGGGCATACTTCCCGTAGGGGAGGTGGTACCAGATGGCCGCACCATTGTTATCGGTGGTCACCACGCCAGGGACTGCTGGTGTGGAGGGATAGATGCTGGCATAAACAGGAACAAAGGTGGGGGTGGTGGTGTCAATGGTCTCATCGGGATCGGAGACGGAGCGCAGGAAGAGCTTGGCGCCGGGAAGGAGCGTATTGGGATCCGTGATGTCGAACTTGATCACCTTGAAGGCATGGTCGCGCCACTTCTTCTCCACGGTCTGGGAGAAGGAGCCCTTTTCTGCAGCAATCAAGGGATCGCCGTAATTGGCGGTTACCTTGATGGAGTCGGTGATCTCGCAGACATGGAAAGTAGGAGTTCCGCTGTAGGAGAGGGTATAGGAGAAGGTGGCCACACCATTCGAGTCGGTGTAAGCGGTTTCCTCGTCAGGAACGGGGGTGAAAGCGGCGTTGCTCGTGGTCACCTCGAAGGTCACAGGAACTCCGGAAATGGGAGCATCCACGACCCAGATCACGTCAGCCACAACCACGTAGTATCCGCCCAGCGGGGGTGGAACGGGAGGAACGGTGACGCCGGGCCAGAGCGGGTACTCGCCCAGAACGGTGGCGCTCACTTCATGGGTGTCGGCATCAGTGAGGGTGAGGGCGTTGATCTTCAGAGTAGGCGTGACGTCGATGGAAGTCATCTCCGCCCAGTGCTTCTTTACCTCGATGGTGTAGGTGGTGGTGGTCTCACTCCACTTTCCGTTTATGTAGTGAGTCACTCCCTGGAAATCGAAGAAGTAGGTGCCAGGGATTTTGCACTTGAACTGGAATTCGGCCATGCCATTAGGAGGGAAATTCCCCGAGGTTGTTGACACTGTCATTACGTTTGCCAGGTCGGGGTAGCCGGTGATCTTGCTAAGGATGGGGATGGGGTCTCCGGGGAAGCCGTAGACCGTGATGGTGTGAATCTCCCCGATGAGGTTGGTCTCCATCTCGGGAGTAGCGTGAGGACGGTAGCCCCAGACTTTATCAAAGGTAGTGGAGGTTTCCCCGAAAGAAAATCCGGACGGGGTGAGGGTTACTCCAGTTGTTCCCGCTTTGCCATTGGCGTTCGTGAAGTTGAGCACGAAGACGCCGGTGTTGGTGGTGATGGTGCCGGAAGTGGGGGTAACGGTAGCATCCCCGCTCATATTTGTGGCGGTGAAGGAGAGGGTCAGGGTCCCGGTGTAGGGGAGGTCGTACTGATCTTTAACCGTGACGGTAATGGTCTGAGTTTCATCCACGTAATTGTAGGCGGTGGGAGTTTCAGATCCATCGTTATTTACGGTTACTCCGGATGGTGAGGGCGTGTAGGTCCAGGTCTTGGTGATGGTTATGGGACTGAGACCCTCCACGGTAATTTCGATGGTGTCGACAAAGGGAGGATGGACGTCGGCGTCGGTGTAGGTGAAGACGTAAACACCGGTGCTAGAGCGCGTTTGATTGATAGTTGCGCCGACATTGGGCCCAGCCGTGATCGTAGCCGTAACCGTCGCATCAATGGTGTCATGGAACTGGTCTTTCACGGTCACGGTGATGGTGTGCGTGGTCCCTACGGGATTACTAGCGAAGAACAGTGCACTGAAATCGTGGGGGACTGGGTCCTTCCAGATAACCTCGAGAGGATCGGACATGGGCTCAGAGCCTTGGTCCCAAACGCCATTGCCGTCATAGTCCCACCACGCTACAAGGTAGTAGGTGGTGCCAGCACTAGCGCCAGAAAGATCGGTCCAAGCGATAGTCATCGTCCAAGTCCCTGTGGGGTTATTGGTGGGTTGCGCCTTTTGGCAATATTGGGTGCCAGCTGCATTGCGGACGCGGAAGTAAACGGTGCCGGTCCCGCTGAGGAAGCCGCCTGAGTCCTTGGTAATAGCCGTGGCGGAGTAGGTGTTGCCACCGGTGCTTAAGGGATCGGTGGAGAGGTACGGCTCAGGCGCGCGCGTGATATTGATGGTGCCGACGGCGCCAGCGTTGACCGTGGGGCTCGGTGCGGCGGTCGCGATGGGCAGCGTGAAGAGCGAGAAGACCATGGCCACGGTGAGCAAGCCTACGAGATATTTTCTCGCCAGGTCAAATTTCAACATTCTCTTACCTCCTTCTTTTGAGATTTTCGCATTGCGAGTTTGTCTCATATGTCACCCCCTATGGACCAGGAGGAGTATCGAAATCGACGGTGGCGATGTCGGACTTACTATCAGCGGAGGCAGTAACAGTAGCAGTCCCCTTTACTGCGGAGGAGAGCGTAAATGTTGCCGTGCCACCAGCACCAGTGGTTACCGAGTTGGCAGAGAGATTGCCGAAAGTGGTGCTGAGGCTGACAACGATGCCGGAAAGCGGATTTCCGTGGTCGTCCTTAACCGTGACGGTAAAGTTAGCGACGGCAGGAACGCCCGGCTGCAAGATGTATACAGTCGGGGTATCCGTGGTGAGGATGACCTCACCGATCACGATGAGGGGTGCTTTCCACTCGCAGGTGGCGGTAGCGGACTTCCCCGCTGCCGCGGCAGTGATGGTGGCGCTTCCCGCGACATTAGAGGAGATGGAGAAGGTGTCCTGTCCGGAAGCGTTGGTGGTGAAGGTAGTCTTGGAGAGGGTGCCGAAGGTGGTGGCAATTGTGCCGGAGACACCGGCCATGGGATTGTTGTACTGGTCCTTAACGGTGATGGTGTAGGTCTGGGAGGTCTGGTCGGGGAGCTGCAGGGTAGCGGAGGGGGGAGCGATGGTGATTGTGGTCACCACGGGAGCGGGAATTTCAAAGGTCCAGGTTTCGGCCAGGGACTTAGTCCCGCCGGTGGCGGCGTCGTATCCGGTGGCGATGGCCAGGAAGATACCACCTGCCCGTATGGGCACTGCGGGTGTGAAGACGACAGTGTCATTGGGATAGACCTTGCTCGTGAAACTAATTGTTCCAAGAACCCAATCGTGAGCGGTGGTGTTGTAAACCAAGAGGGTGGAGCGGG
>Ga0315282_10015398_pt1 | contig 11284 bp, 6 predicted proteins | sample YL17G07_20_MG_FD_203693 | JGI IMG/M metagenome (GOLD analysis project Ga0315282, IMG submission 203693) | Sediment microbial communities from Yellowstone Lake, YNP, Wyoming, USA - YL17G07_20 | ecosystem: Environmental > Aquatic > Freshwater > Lake > Sediment | place: USA: Wyoming | collected...
ATGGTCCCGCGCCGGCTTCGGCCGGGGCGGTTGACCGAGACAATAGGCGAGCACTCCGTCACTCCGTAGCCCTCCAGCACCTCCATCTTCGGATTCACGTGCTCGAGCCGGTCGTAAGTCCGCTCGGGGCACTTCTCGGCCCCCGTCACGGCCAGGCGGAGCGGTGAAAGTTGCTCAGCCGTGGCGGCGCGGGCGATGGCGTCGAGGAACGTCGGCGTGCCGACCATTATCGTCGCCCGGTACGCCTCGATGATCCGGGCCAGCGTCGCGGCCTCGGTGGGGTCCGGATGATGGGCCACGGGCGCGCCCAGGCACAGCGGCAGCACGGTGGTGACGGTCAGGCCGAAGGAATGGAACGGCGGCAGAATGCCAAGCAGGCGGTCGCCGCGGCGGACGACCGCCAGGGCCGCGATGTCGCGGACATTGGCCAGGATGTTCGCGTGCGTGAGCGGCACGGCCTTGGGCAGGGCCTCCGAGCCGCTGGTGAACAGTATCACGGCCGGGGCGTCGGGCGACAGTCTGGCCGCGGCCTTGTCGAGCGGCGCCCACGACAGGCGGCTGGCGATGGCGGCGGCGAGTTTCGTCAGCTTGCCGACCCCGCCGGCCAGGTCCTCAAGGTGCGCGAGCATTCCCTCGGCCGGGGCAAGGTCCACGCCCTGGATCCTGAGCCGCTCGACGAGCCTCCTGGCCGTCACGACGCGCTTCACGCCGACCAGCGAGAGGCAATGCTCGAGATTCCGCGCCCCGACGGTCCAGTTGACCATCACGGGCGTCTTGCCGGCCAGCAGCGTCGACATGTAGACGATGTCCGCCGCCACGCCGGCCGGCAGAAGAATGCCCACGCGGTCGCCCGGCATCCGCTGGATCAGCGGGCGAAGGACCATCACGCCCAGCACCACGTCGCGGTACGTCCGCACGCCGCTTGCCTGGTCCGCGGCGATGGGCCGGTTGGCGCCGCGCCGGGCCTGGGCCAGGAACACTTCCGCGATGTTCCGCCCGGCCGGGAGGTCCAGCGGCGCAGCCGCGTCGCGGGGGACTGGCTCCGCCACGTTGTCTGGCGGTGCCTGTCCCCGCTGTTGATCCTGCCCGCACGTAACGCACGTCCGTGTGCGAACAACGGGGACAGGCACCTCCGCGGCCAAACGACGGGCCGCTACGGAGCCAGTCCCCTTCTTTCGCTCACCCGCCAGCCACTTCGCCGGGATGGGCTTGAGTTCCGCCAGCCTGGCCGAAACCGCCTGCCCGCCGGCGGCGAGCAGCACGTCGCCCACGGTCTGGAGCGACTCGACGTCGCCGGGCGGATACCCGAACTCCCCGGCCAGCCAGGTGAGCATCTCCGCTCTGGCGAGGCTGTCCAGGCCCAGGTCGCGGGCAAGGTTGAGCTCGTCGGCAATGTCCGCGACGCCGGTCCGCTCTCGGAGGTGTTCGACCACGGTTTGCCGCGTCGCATCCGGCACGGCCAAGACGTCGCCAGCGGCCAAGGCGTACTTGGGCTCGGGCATTTCGCGGATGCCGCCGCGCCGCCAGAACGTGTAAGGCACGTGCGTCGCCGGCGGGGCGTCGACGTTGTAGAAATCCTCCAGCCAGCGGTTGAGGGCCTCTCGGCCGGCCTTTCGCGGAAGCTCGTCGGCCTCGACGAACTCCAGGTCCACAGGGCGCCTCGGCGCGAAGAACACCCCACATGCCAGCAGCGCCAGTATGCCCTTCTTCAGCACCTGTCCCACCAACGGCACGCGGCCGGAGGCGTAGCCGAAGCCGCTGCCCCACAGGCCGCGGTCGCGGACAAGCACGATCCGCACGTCAGGGACCTGGTCGAGGATCCACCGCACGGCAGAGTTGCCGCGGAGGTTCTCATATCGCGACCGCATCAGTTGGCCGGCCGGGTATATCACGACGTTGTCGCCCTTTCGCAAGGCCTCGACGCAGCGGGCAAGCCCCTGCTGGACCGCCTGCCTTGCCGCCAAGCCGCCCTTGCCGGGGTCCGGAATTGGAATGACGCCGATTAGCCGCGCGAGGTTGCGGATGAAGAACCGGTCGATCTGGTCCTCGTCGGCCAGGAAGCGGGCACGGAAGGTCTTCATCAGCGCCACGCCGATGATTACGGGATCGATCAGGGCCGGGTGGTTGGGCAGGAAGAGTATGCCCCGCGTGCCTCGCTCGGCGACGGCTTGGAGCCCCCGCGCGCGGACGCGATACCGCAGCCCAATCGCCAGCCGGCCGGACAGTCGCATCAGCAGGTCGATCATGCGTCGACCTCCCGGATGCCGCGAAGCGTCAGCCACAGCGCCATCGCCGCCAGAAGGGAAAGTCCGCCCAGCAGAGCGAAACTCACCGAGGGCCTGATGTGCTCGTTAAGGGCGTTGGCCAGCGGCCCCGACGCCATGATGCCGATGAACACCAGGAAGTTCATCGCCGAGATGAACGCCCCCTTGCGGTCGGCCGGGGGGCGTACCTGCACGAAGCTCTCGCACGGGATCATGAACAGCCCGCCCGCCATACCCGTTGCGCCAAGGGCCGACAACAGCACCCAGTATCGCACGGGCTCGTCCAGCAAGGCCGAGGCCGCCGCGACCAGTCCCATCCCCGCCGCCAGGCCAAGCGCCGCGGGGGCCAGCACGCGGTGCCATCGCGGTCCGCCGGCGACCTTGCCGGCCAGCAGCCCGCCGGCCGCTATGCCGCCAAGCTCGGCCACGACCAACCAACTGGTGGCGGAGTCCGTGTAGTCAAGTTGCTTCTTGCCCATGACGTTGATGACCAGTATCCCCACCGACCCGACGAACCATACGAACATGTCCGCGACAATAGCAATACTCAGAAGCCGGTCGCGGAAACACTCGGCGACGGTTCGCATGGTGTCCAGCGGCCCGGTCCATGGGAACCTCCTGCCGTCGTGCATGGCCGGCGGGCGATAAGGCACGCCGAAGCTGGCCCCCAAGCCCAGACCCGCCACTCCAAGGGCCGTAACCGCGACGCCGAACAGACCCGCGCGGAAACCAAGAATCTCGCCGGGCAGGGCCTTGATGAATCCCGCCACCGCCATGCCCGACAGGATGGCCACGGTCACGAAGACCTTCAGCACGCCGTTGGCGGTCGTGACGTACGACGCGGGATAAAGCTCCGGGATCGAGCCGTTGAGGCTCGGGCTGAAGGTGCACGCCTGAAGGCCCATGGCACAAACCATCGCGATAATCAGCACCCAGGAGCCCGTCAGCAGCCCGGCCGCCCCGCAAATCATCGCCAACACCTCCATGCCCTTGGAGGCAATGACGATGTGCCGCTTGGCGAACTTGTCGGCCAGCCAGCCCGCCGGCGCCGCAAGCAGCACGAACGGCGCGGTGAACAGCGAGAGCATCCAACCCTGGTACTCCTTGTGGCCTGCGTCTATCGCCAGGAGCATAGCCGCCTGCTTGAAGAAATTGTCGTTGAAGGCCCCCAGCGAATAGCTGGCGGCCATCGCGATGAACTTCCCGCGTGCGCCGCGTATCTGTTGTCGGATTATGGGATCGTTCATTCGCAATGGCAGTTGCAGGTTCCGCCGTTCTTCCAGGGTCCCGGTTCCAGGCTCCGGTTTTCCTGCTCGCTGAAGCGAGCAGGCCTACCGGCTACGGGCTACCGGCTGCTACTCCGCCTTGAGCGGCCTGGCCATCAGGCCGGCGATGGCCTCGCGCGGAGCGACATTGTTAAACAGCACGTCATATATGGCGCCGGCCATCGGCATCGCCGCCCCGTGGCGCCGTGCCAGTTCCGTAACGCTCTCGGTGGTGGCCACGCCCTCGACGACGCCGTGTGCGGCCGCGAGGGCCTCGCCGACGCTCATCCCCTTGCCGATGGCCTCGCCGAAGGAGCGGTTCCGCCCGACCCGCGAGATGCACGTGGTCACGAGGTCGCCTATTCCGGCCAGGCCCGCGAACGTCTCGGGCAAGGCGCCCATCGCGACGCCCAGTCGCGTGATCTCGCTGAGTCCCCGGCTGACCAGGGCCGCCTTGGCGTTGTCGCCCGCCTTCATGCCGTCCAGTATCCCCGCCGCGATGGCGATGACGTTCTTCGTCGCCCCGGCGATCTCCACGCCGGGCAGGTCCGGGTTGGTGTACACGCGGAAGTAAGGCCTGCTTATCAGGGCCTGCACCCGCGCCGCAAGGGCCGGCCGCGTGGCCGCCACGACGACCGTCGCCGGCAGCCGCCGCGCCAACTCCGGGGCGATCGACGGACCCGACAACGCCGCCAACGCCCGGCCCGGCCCGCCAAGGCAGTCCGCCAGCACCTCCGTCGGCCGAAGCAGTGTGTGGTTCTCGATCCCCTTTGCCACCGAGCATATCGGCAGGTCCGCCGGGCACCGCCGCCCCAGACGCCGCCAGACGCCGCGGGCAAACTGCGCCGGCACTGCCGAAATCGCCAGGCTGACGCCCGCAAACGCCTCGGCGTCGTCGGCCGTCACACGCACCTCATCCGGCAGCTTGGCGCCCGGCAGAAACCGCGCGTTCTCCCTGCTGGCCGCAACCTGCCGGGCCTGCTCCGCGAACGCCGACCACAGGACCACGTCATGCCCGTTCTCCGCGAGCATGATCGCGCAGATCGTCCCCATCCCGCCGTCGCCGATCACGCACAATCTCTCCGCTGTGGCCATGGGCGGTAGGCTATCGTTGAGTGGCGATTATGTCCACTGCGAATCGGCCGGTGCAAATTGGCTCCCGGATTCCTTGAGTTTCGCCATTTGCCGCGGGGTGTTATAATTCATCAAAGGGCGCCAGGTCCCGCCGGGACGCGTACAGGGAGCACGACAATGCGAAAGCCAATCCTTCACCTGATTGCAGTTGCCGCCATGCTGGCCGTCGTTGCAGGCGCGGGCGCCGCCGGCGCCCAGGAAGCGGGGGTGCGGCGCGGCGAGAACATCCTGACCGGATTCCTCGACTGGGCGGACATTCACCCCGTCGCCGAGGTCGGCCGGCTGACAGTGTTCCCCATATCGCTCTCTCGTGACAATGGCCCGCTTCGCAACGTCCTGACCATGCAGCAGGCGCTGGACCGCGGCGTGCTGGCCGTGGAGGAACTGACGCCGCCGCAAGTGTCCGAGGCGCGGTTCGTCAACAAGTCGGAGGACCGGTTTGTGTTTCTGATGGCCGGCGAACTGGTGGCGGGGGGCCGGCAAAACCGCACCCTGCGGACCGATGCCCTGCTGGGGCCTCAGTCCTCGACGAAACTGCCGCTCTACTGCGTGGAAAAGGGGCGATGGTCCGGCGAGGCTAAGTTCTCCGCCTCGCCCGGCGTGGCGCCGCAGGCCATCCGCGAGCAGGCCGCCTCCGGGGCCGGGCAGGAGGCCGTCTGGGACGAGGTCGCCCGCGCAAACAAGCGAATGGAAGTGTCCACGCCCTCGGAGGACCTCAACGCCGCCATGACCGGGCCCGCCACGGCCCGAAAGCTGGGCGAACTGCGCGACAAGATAATCCCCCGGCTGCCGCGCGGGTGCGTCGGCATCGTCGTGGCGCACGGCTCGCGGATCGTCGGGGCCGACCTGTTCAACTCGCCTGAACTCTTCGCCGCGATGCGGCAGAAAGTGCTCGACAGCTACCTGAGCCAGTACGGCTGGGGGCCGCGGATCGTCGATGACGGCGCCCGCGACAGGACACCCGCGCCGGGCGTCAGCCAGGAGCAGGTCCGGCAATACCTGCGCGGCTGCTATGACGGGCGGTTTGAGGCCGGGCCGATACGCGGGGTGGGGCGGGTCTGGCAGCTTCAAGGCCAGCCTTCCGGCCAGACGCTCGGTTACGGTGACGGCCACATGATGCACACCTCGCTGACCAGCCCGCGAATAATCCCGGTCCGCCCCGTGCCGCTGCCGGCGCCCAGGCCCCGGCCACGCCCGCTGCCTCAGGAGCGGTCGGATTCGCGGCCGCAATAGGCGCGCGGGGGCCTTTCAGGAAGTCTTGGACCCGGCGACACCCAATCCCTGTCAAGGTCCGTTAGGAAAAGAGCCGATGGCGGGCGCTCTTGTGCGGCCGGGATACGCTGGACTAGAATACGCTATAGTCGATCATGAACCTTCGGCGCACACGATGAAAGGAAAAGTTGAGGACGAGGACGATGGCTGTCGCCGGACCCCTACTCCCTACGCCCTAACTACTAACTACTTTTCAGAGCAGTAAACACCGGGTTTGATCCGAAAATAATAGGCATGGCAACGTCGATGAAGTCTTTGAAAACAATGCTGACATGGAAGTTGGCCCTGGCGATCTCGGCCGCGGGGGCGTTTGCCGGGTGCGAGGCCCACCAGATAAGCCCGCCGCCGGTCACGGTCGAGCAGTACGAGAAGAGGCTGAGCGACTCTTCGGCGGACTATCCGCCCCGGACGGTCGTGCTGCACAACCTGCGGCGCGTGCTGGACCCGAAGCTCTCGGAGGCGGAGCGTGTGGCGTCGCTGAACCTCGTCAAGCGGCTCGACCAGGACGACCCCGACGTCCGCGCCCAGTTGACCGGCATCCTGGCCGACGAGGCCAACGGCGAGAGCCTGCGCCTGGCGGTGCTGGAGATGCTGTTGGGCAAGGACGACGCGGCGCTTTCGGAATACGCCGTCCGCATCCTGCCCGGCCTGAAGGCGGACAGCCCGATGCGGGAGAAGATCCTCGCGTGGCTCGGGCGCAACCCGGCGCCGGGCGTGTTGGCGGAGACTGTCCGCCTGTGGGCCCTGGAGAAGTCGCCCACGGGCCTGGAGGAGCCTCGCTTCCGCCAGACGGTCGAGCGAGTCAGCGGCAAGAACTGGGACCAGGCCCTGCTGGAGGCGGTAAACACCCCGAAGTTCCCCGCCGCCGAGCAGGCCGTCGAACTGCTGGTCGCCCGCGTCCCGCCGGACAGACTCCGCTCGCGGGTGCTGGCCTTGCCGGCCCGGACCGACGCCGTCCTGGGCTTGCAGATTCTCATCCGCCTGTTCGACTGTTTCCCGACGAGCCGCGCGGCGATCCTTGGCAGCATGACCCTGGGCAAAACGCCGCCGGCGCAGCTTGAGGACGCTTCCCGCCTGGCGGCGGCCTGGCGGCAGAACTACGGCTACCTCTTCGACGTGCGGGATTTCTACCTGCTCAACGAACTGGCCCGCGACCCGATGCGCAAAAACCTTCGCCGCACCCAGTTGATCCTGGATCTGGCGCAGAGCTTCATCAAGCGCCCACACGTGCCGCGAAAGATCCTCCGCGCCAGCGGGCCATACGACTTCAGCGACCAACTCAGCAAGCAGGTCGACAGCCTCAGCATGGCCGACCTGTGGAACCTGCTGATCGTCAATGAAATGCTCAGCCGCCCGCGGGTGCAGATGGCGCTGAAGGAGATGGCCGATCGCGACATGGCGGACACCAGGAGCGCCTGGGGCGGGTTGATCTTCTACGAGAACGGCCAGGCGGAGGCCAAGCTTTACCCGGCCGAGGCGTCCGCCGGGCCGGACGACCTGACTTACCGCTCGTCGGCACAGTTGTTGAGGGACGGCCGGACGTCGCTGTGCCGGTTCTTCGGGCACTTCGAGAAGATCAACAACGCCGGCCGGGCAGGACCGACCAGCGACGAACTCCGCCGCGCCGCCGAGGAAAACGCCTACGGCCTGGTCCTGACCAGGGTCACCGCCGAGTCGTTCTGTGCCCACTACTACAATCCCAGGGGCCTGGTAATATCACTCGGGACGCTGCCGCTAAGGTAACTGTCGAAGAGCTTCCTGGCCATCTTCGTACTGTCGCCTTTCGGCTCGACGGGATACCGCTGTGTCCCGCTCGACCAGTCAGCCATCCACTTTCGCATTCGCTGGTTGAATGCCCGCTCGTCGAAGAGCTGGCCGGCCTTCAACGATTGGCCAAGCTCCGAGAGATACATTTCCCACCGCTTGCGATAGATACCGTTCAGCAGGCCCGACCAGTCCTTGCGGGCACAGTCGTCGATCGCCGGCCCATCGCCCCACAACGTCAGCACCCGCAATCGCGGCTGAAGGCAGCATCAAGAACGCCGCGGCCAGGCCCGCTGGAAATAGGGGACAATACCGTATTCTGTGCTTCATTTTATCTTTCACTCACCACTTAAAACAGGTGACTGTCCACCATTTCGTGCACAATAACCGCCACACTGACACACAATACGTACGTTGTCATCATAGCATTCATAATGGACTCGCCGCCTCACTCGTATTCAACCTGCCACGCAACATCCCCGGTGTCCGGCCGAGCAAGTGTAACCACGTTGAGCCCTTGAGAAGGATGCGCACCAAGCTTCGCCACCGCATTGCCGGCCGTGGCCTTTGCCGCCTTTGGGCCGTTGCCCGCAATAACAATGCGAAACGGCTCTCCCCCGACAACTTTTGCCACACCCGAGAGCCGCTTGCCGGCCGCGTCCCACTTGACGTCGACAAGATCAACCCAGCCCTGCAAAACATGACGGTTGGTCGAAACGACCTGCGGATGATCCTGCACCTTGCGCAACGATATCATCGCACAGCAATTAGGATTCAACTGCCGTTCAATCTTAGCCTTGCCCGACAACTTGCCGAGGAACGAATCGGACCAAAACTCATAGGCGTAATACGAGGCGGCCGCGTCCAGGCCGATGGCATTTTTCACACGGTCGCCGGAGATCGCCACCGACACCACGCCAGCAACACTGCCGGAATTGTACAGCGCGATCTGGTGCCAATCCGGCGCCAGCTCGAGGTCGTAGACCTGCGGATCGGCGATGCCCGTAAAAGCGTCCAGAGGGCGCGCCGTGAACGGCTCACGATAAGCAGGATAAATACGGGAGAAATCATGGGTGATTTCCGGCGTAAACAAAAAAAACGATGTCGCCAGATCAATCCGGCCGCTGGTGAGATATATCATAGTCAGCATGGACTGACGGATTTCAGGAGTGACCCGGTGCACAGTTTTGGAATCAGGGTAATAATCAAAGACCGTGCGGTTCTTGTACCAGCGCAGCCCGCCGATTGTCACCATGCGCGGCACAAACTTGTTGGAATCCGCCCAGTTGCGCTGGGTGTCGACAATGCCGGCAGTTACGTCAAGACACGGCCTCCCTGATTCGCCGAGATTTCGCTCGTCAAGGAGCGCATCGTCCCCCAATCCTTCCCGGCACAACTGAAACGCCCTGCGATAGGCGGAAGCCGTCGTTGAATGTTTGTCCTCAAACCCGCCCTCCGGCCGCCAGCCGGTTTCCGGGTAATCGAACTTTATGCCGCGTATTCCATCCTTGCGCAAACGGGCCCATACTTCCCGTACGCGCTTCTGGAAATCCGGATCGGTATAATCGTAAGTCACGTTTGGCTTGTGGTGGGGATGTTTCAATGCAAGACGGCTGATGTCATTGGACAGCATGTGCCCGGGAAAAGCCTTGGCGTAATCATCGGACGGCATGCCAACCTGGAAATAGGTGTAGGGTATGCCGTCCCTCTGCCGTATCGCGGCACACCATTTTGCAAAAGTCTCATATGGCGCAACGAGATGCCCGTACTTCGCCCAATGCTCGTCGTCCCACCAGCCCTGCTCGGTGTTCCCATGATCCTTGTTGCAATAGGTGTCAGGCTCCAGACGAATTCCAACCTTGGTATATTTCGTGAGTCCGCATTTCTGCGCCAGTTCAAGCTCGCCGACCAGCTTGGCGGAGTTATTGACATTTCCAAGGTGACTCAACGCGCCGACACCCCACCCGCAAAGTACCGGAAAGTCATATACATTCGGGTGGGCATGATTGGCCTCACGCAGTGCGCGGCCATATTTCTCAAGTCCCGCGAAGGGATCGGCCGTGGTGACATCCAGATAAAACGTATCATGGGCAGCATATGTTTCCCCGGCATCCACCAGCCGGCCGACGGGGTCTTCGGCAGACATCTCGATGACGCCGTCACGCAAGGCGGCATACTTTCCGAAATCCCTGTACGCGAGACCGCCCCACACGATCGTCCGGCGCTTGCCGTCGATCAGGCCGGTCAGGAGAAGGCTGTTCGGAGAAGAACGGGTCAGGCCTGTCTCGACCAGGGTGGCCTGTGCTCCTGCCGCTCCGTTGAGAGTCTGAGGAGATGCAAGGGCCTTGCCCGGCAGCACGACGGCCCGACACAGCGGACGGACAGTCATCAGGCGGTCCGAAGACCCCGCGGGGGCACGGAGTCCGAAACCCATGACCACCTGCCCTTTCCCATCGTAAAGCGAAAAGGTGAAGACGCCGGCAGGACTGTTCGACCCCTCCAACTGGATCAGGATCCGTTTCCCTTTCCCATTCGAGTCAACTATATTCTCCTGTTTGAACGTGGGACTTATATGCATCTCAGTCCCACCGTCACCCATCATCACGCGGGCATCGGCCAAGACGATTTCACGCGTCGCAACATCCGTCACCGAATAGGTTCCCTTGCCCAAGTCAAACGTCATCGAGACCAAATCATTGGATAGCGTAACCATGTTCCCCTTGTCCTTGATGTCCACTGCCTGCGCGCCAGTGGCAAACGCAAACAGGCCGGCAGTGATGACTGTGAGGATGACTTTCAGTCGATTCATAAAACGTGTCTCTGTCCACTCTCTCCAACCGGCTCTCACCCAAAGTCCCGGAGTTCCGTGTCCTTAATCGATCACTTCTTCTTGCCGCGCTGGGTGATGTAATGCGGGCAGTGGAAAAGGATGCCTCGTGCTAACCTGGCCATGCTTCTATCCTACCGGCTTCCGCGGGATTGGCAAGAGAACTTAATCAGCATGGTGTCCCGCAGGCCGCGAATTCCTCAAATGCCCATCGTGCCGTCGTACGTGTAGTACAGCGTGCTGTCGGTGTTGTCCTGCGTGTCGAGCAGGTCGCCGTCGACATTCCCGTCCCGGAACCGCACCACCGGCGCATCGACGTACTGGATGCCCCAGACGTACTGCTCCAGCGGGTCGGTGTCGCCGCCCTTGCGGACCTCAAGAACCTGCCATGATTCGTTGTAGTAGTAGTCGTACGTGATGTCCGACTCGCCGGCCTCGACCACCTTGCGTATCCGCCGGTTCTGGCCATCATAGGAATATGTCACGACCAGCTCCGATGGGTCGTCGATTGTGTCGTTGCAGTTCGCGTCCCGGTAAATCTTCGTCAGGCGGTTCCACGCGTCGTACTTGTACAGTTGCGTGTTGGCGTCCACGGTCTCGTATCGCGGCTGCGGGCCGGCGGTCATGTTCCCGGCCTTGTCATAGGCGGGGTCGACCCAGTCGGCGCCGCTGCCGGAGATCGGGTTGCCGCCGTTGCCGGCGATCTCGTTGGCCTTGTTGTGCGCGCGGGACTGCGTGGTCCAGCCGTTCCCGCCGCC
>Ga0315282_10015399_pt1 | contig 11284 bp, 20 predicted proteins | sample YL17G07_20_MG_FD_203693 | JGI IMG/M metagenome (GOLD analysis project Ga0315282, IMG submission 203693) | Sediment microbial communities from Yellowstone Lake, YNP, Wyoming, USA - YL17G07_20 | ecosystem: Environmental > Aquatic > Freshwater > Lake > Sediment | place: USA: Wyoming | collected...
TCTCTCAAAGGGCCTAACGGGGAAAAGGTCTTCGAGGCGTATGTCCAGCAAAAAACACCAGGAGCCTACCGGGTCTTCTGGTATTACGGCCCTGAGAGAGGAATGATCACGATCGTCGCCATAACACCTCATCCCTAAGAAGCTCATAAAACGCTTCCTATTTGCCGTTTCTTTTTTTTCACTCCGTCCCATCCCCTACAATCTATATCCCTTGTTTCATATCTTGTAACTTTTCCATTATTCCATTTTTCCACTATTCCACTATTCCAACTGTAATGGTGCCTGTCCCTTTTTTCCAAATTATCAGTTGTCTTGACATGTTATCTATTCATGATATCATTAAGATAAATTCGGGCAGGAGGAATCGCATGCTGACAGAATATATCCAGAAAGCTTTGGAAAAGGCCCATTACAAGGTTTTAGAAGACGGGACATGGTTTGCTGAAATACCTGGCTTCCAAGGGGTTTGGGCAAATGCCAACACTGTGGAGGAATGTCGCCACGAGCTTATGGAGGTCTTGGAGGAGTGGCTGGTTCCTAAAATTAGCGACAGAGACCCTATACCTGGCCCAGGGGAGGGCTGAAAGCATTTAAGTGACAACCCGTGAAAGGAGGTAACTCATGGCCACAAAGAAATTAACTCTTCGTTTTGAGGACTATGTTAAAGGAATCGAACGCTTGAGGCCCGACGAGCAATTGAACCTAATCGAAATCATATCTGCAAGATTGAAAACAAATCTCAGACGGAAAAAAGTAAAACATAGTGTTATGGAGCTCGAAGGGCTGGGCGCACACATATGGAAAGGCATCGATGCTCAACGATATGTTAATAAGGAGAGAAAATCTTGGGATTAGTAGATGAAGTAAGAGGACAAAGGATTTGCATCGACACTGCTCCCGTTATTTATTTTATCGAACACCACGTAAAATATCGAAGTATTATACGTCCTGTATTTGCGGAAATTGCTTCCGGGAATATCGAGGCAATCACCTCAACCATTACGCTTTTGGAAGTACTGGTTCATCCTCTTCGAACCGGAGATGAGACTCTGGCCGGGAAATACCGTGATATCCTGTTATCCTCACAGGGGCTGACTACTTTTGAGATCCTCCACGAAGTATCCGAGATTGCATCGAGACTCAGGGCAAAATATCCTATCAGAACTCCTGATGCAATACAGATTGCCGTAGGGACTCTATATCACGCTTCCTTCTTTCTGACGAATGATCCGAATTTGAGAAAAGTATCTGAAATCAAAGTACTGGTCCTTGATGATTATTTGCTAAAGTAATCCGTTTCACGGTTTCCGTCCCATGGGTTTTTATCATTTTTCCTGGCAGCTGGTTCCTTTATTCCGATCTTCCATTATTCCATTATTCCATTATTCCGTGTTTTCTCGCAGTCCTCAGTCCTGTTTAACTCAGTCCTTAATTCTCAGTCCTCAGTTAACTCAACAAATTTATCCCGTGAAATGCGAAGCCTATTTCACTGGGACCCAATAAACTAAAGCAACTCGAGTAACCCAAGGAACAGCAGCACTGCAGCACCGCATTACGGCAACACTGCAGCACTTCGCTACCTCATCTTATTCAATCTGAAATTTGAAATCTGAAATTAGAGTGGGAGGTTTTTAAGAACGAATTAGAGGAAGGCGAGAATTATGGTAGGCTATAAGGTGAGACAAACGGTGGGACCGGAGTATGTTCCGTCCCCAATTTTATTTCTGACTACAAAATGTAGTCAGGAATTAATTGAATCCCAACTCATTAAATCTTGATTGGAGGATCTAAGGACCAACGCAATTTTTCAATAAGAAAGTAGCCAGAGGCCGGTGTGTCCGGTTGGGTGAGGCAGTGACTACAAAAAGTAGTTAGAGGGAAAGAGATGCGATGAGAGCAAATGTTGACTACAAAATGTAGTCAGAAACCTAAGCGGGATTTGGTTGTTGGCACGTTTAACTTGTCCCGCCGTGGTGGGAATGGGCGCAAAACCGCACTCCACTTTTTTCGTTGCAGCGATGATGATATCTCAGATCGGCAGGTTTTTAAGAACGAATTAGAAGAAGGCGGGAATTCTGGTAGGCTGTAAGGTGGAACAATCCGTGGGATTTTTGGAGATCAGAATTATTTCTACCTGTCGGTACGACTAGGCCACAGCCCTAAATTAAATATAAATCTGCCCCCATTTTTTCTTATTGGCTGGGTACGCGCATATTGCAGGACCTGACCCTTTTTCTTCTGATTTTTGAAATTGACAAGATCCAGATTCTATTTGATAATTTTCCCTGGAAATGATATAGAAGCTCTTAACATAAGCTAGGAGGTCCCGTGTATGAAGCAAATCACTCTTAAAGCTCTTTACGAGAAAGTTACTAACTTACAGCGTGATATAGCTCAAATCAAGAAAACCCTGATCGAAGAACCTGAGTTGCGCGAAGATTTTATACTGCGAATGCGAAATATCGACCTGGAAAAGTCAATCCCTGTTGGAGATTTCGGCAAACGATATGGATTGAAATAATGTTTACTCAAAAGGTGCCTGTCCCCTTTTTGGTTTCCACCAGTGCCTGCACTTTTAGTGTTTATCATCGAAGGAGATAAAAAGTATGAAGACGGTAGAAAATACTCTAACATTGAAGAAAAGGGTCATAGAAAAGCTGGAAAAGGTCTCTGAAAATGACATTCAAGAAATTTCGGATTTTGTTGAGTTTATTGCAAGACGGAGATATAAGGGATTGCCTAAAAAAACCAGAACCTTACCCAAAAGGGACCCTATCCTAAAACTGATGGGAATTGCCAGTGTGGAACCTTTTGCAGAAGAGATTGATCAGGAGCTATATGGGTGATGAAAAACAAGCTCTTTATTGATACCTGGGGTTGGGTAGTCATCCATAATAAGCGGGAACCAAGACACACAGAGGTGAATCGCTTTTATCGTAATTTCCGCCTCGAAAAAGGAGAGGTCTACACCACAGATTATGTGCTTGATGAAACCATTACTTTACTCTTTCGCCGCTTACCTTTTGACTTGGCAAGGGACTCGCTGAGCCTTCTTAATGAATCCTTTGAGAAAGGATATCTGAACTTGGAATGGATTTCTCCGGAAAGGTTCGAGGAAGCCAAACAGCTTCGTTTAAGATTCGTGGACAAACCAATGATTTCGTTTACTGATTTTACATCAATGGCGATTATGAAAGGATTGGATATAAAACTCGTTTTGACCGGAGATGAACATTTTGAGCAGGCCGGAATGGGATTTAGGAAAGTTCCTTAAAATTTTATTGCTTGCTCAGCTTGAAAGGGTCCATGGGATGAAAGCGCAACAAACAAATCCTGTGATTTTAAGGAAAATGGGCCTCGAAGCTTTATGTAAGTCCTTAGGTCCGCTCGGGATGGTACGTTTCCTTCAACAGTACGAAGTGGGCACTGGTGATTACACCAAAGAAAGAGATTTCTGGTTAAAAGATATCAACATTGAATCGATTGCCATTGAACTTCGTAATAGGCGTAAGAGGAAAGCTAGATAACTCCTTCATATTCGCCTTTAACCTATTCCCTTTGTCTTTTCGCTCGGAAGGCGTTACCTCCAGCCCTGTTTCTGCCGTAAATCGTAACGCACAAGTCGTAACGAGTTAAGCCGCAACTTTTTCCGTTGATTTTCCAGCCTTATGTTTTTGAACTGCAGCACCACATTACAGCAGCACAGCAGCATTTCCTTACCTCATCTTATTCAATTTGAAATCCCTGCCTGCGGTAGGCAGGTGAAATTTGAAATCTGAAATTAGAGTGGGAGGTTTTTAAGAACGAATTAGAGGAAGGCGGAAATTCTGGTAGGCTGTAACGTGGGACAGTCGGTGGAACTTTTGGAGGTCAGATTTATTTCTATCTGTCGATACGACTGCGCTCCCGGTTACGCCACAGCCCGACAAATTTGATTACGAAGCCGAACACCGCACGCAAAAATCAATCTATCCCCGTTTCTTTTCATTTCTTTTACGATGCTGACTTGCTGACCTTCCCACTTGACTTCGTTTGTCGCAGGCAGTAATGGTACAAGTGCCTGGTACGCAATTATTGACAAAAACGACCAAGATCATGCGGCTGCCGTCAGCAAGATCCAAATTCTTGACCGTTCCCTGGTGACGAGTAACTATATTTTTTGATGAAATATTAACATTGCTCCAGGCAAGGCTGGGGCCTTCGATTGCAATTCCATTCGGCCAAAAGTTGTGGGATCAAGAAGTTTCTGCCTTGGTTCGAATAACCGAGGAAGATGAGGAGAAAGCTTGGAGAGTATTCCGCCAGTACGCTGATAAGGGTTTCAGTTTTACGGATTGCACATCATTTGCTTTATTGGAGCGTCTTGATATCAATACCGTCTTTGCTTTTGATGACCATTTTGTTCAATATGGAAAATTTGCGATTCTCTGAAAGGTTCTTAGTGCACCCTTTTTCCCTTCCTCAGCGGAGATTTTTTAAAGAATTTAAACACATTCCCGTCCTCGGATAAATGATTTCTGAGTTATTATTTAGGCCGTATTCATTGAGTACCGTCCCCAATCCTCTAGATGTCTCTTGGCCCTGGCTATCCGGAAGATTCCTTAAAAGCTCGATTTTAACCCCGAAAATCCCCTTCTAAACCTGAAAACAGTCCCATTTTTCCAGTCTTCATTCATAAAATTAAGTACTTAGTTTGGTCCGACCTCAGGAGCTCACGACCCTTTCCGGTCCTTCTGGCGAATTCTTAAAGGGTCATGCGAGCTTTCTTGGGTTCAAATCTTACGATAAGTTCATAGTCGAGGGCATTGGCAATCTTTCTCAATGTTTCAATATTGGCCTTTTCGAATCCTCCCTTTTCCAGTCTGGAAAGTGCAGGTTGTTTCGTCCCAATTCTTCTAGCCAGTTCTTGCTGTGTCAATCGAGCTTTCTTCCTAGCTTTGATAACGCTCTCTAAAATGGAAAATTCTGCATCAAGTTCCTGCCATGCCTTCTTAAATTCAGGATTTTTCATTTTTCCCTCGATGTGTTGTTTCAAAGTCCTACCCCTCATCTTACACCTCCTTCTCTATTCATAAAATCGTTTAATCTTCTTTGAGCGACATCGATTTCACGTATCGGCGTCTTTCTTGTTTTCTTCACGAAACCATGAAGGAGTACCAACCTTCTATTCGTAAAGGCAAAGTAAACCCCGTTTGAAATTCCAAGGGGGCATTAAACCCCACCGGAATTATTCTAAAATCTAACCCTGCTGCAGAGCAGCGGGGCATTATTTCTAACGGGGTAAAGGATTCTGACTTCTCCTGACCTACCGGTTATTCACAATTCTCTCAGCTTGCCCTTTATCTGTTTGGTATATGGTTCCTTTAGTAAGACCCCGTAATTGGCCAATAAAACCTTCCTTTTTGCAGGTTAATTCCTATTCGTGAATACCTGATTACCATTGCCAGGCAACAATTTTACTGCAAAATGGCTTCTTGATCATGAATTCGGTTTTATGATAAAATGCACACCAAAAGGAGGCACAGAACATGCCAACGAAATACAGAGAAAAACTCCTAAAAGAGATTGAACAAGTTCCCGAGCAATCAATCCCAAACCTTTATCGAATCTTTCACATATTAAAGGTTGAACTCGCTCGAAAAACAAAAACCGGAAAACGGGGTTCGCTCAGGGAAATATGGGGGAAAAAACGAGTTGATGAAAGTCTATTCCACGATGCCAAAAGGTCCCTTTTCCCTTATGATGCAAAATAAGGAGCTATGATGGATGTCGTAACAGACACTCATTCGATTGTATGGTATTTCACCAATGATCCGATGCTCAGCAAGAAGGCATTAGATGCGTTCGAAAAAACAACCAAAGAGGGTCTTATTATTATCCCCGCTGTTGTATTGGCGGAAATGATGTTTATTGCAAAGAAAGGGAAAATTGTTCTTAATTTCGAAAGAATACTTAAAATAATTGAGGAGTATGATAATATCGAAGTTGCCCCTCTGGATATCGATATCCTAAAGGTTGCTAACAAAATCGAGAAAGAACTAGAAATGCATGACCGACTGATTGTCGCAACTGCTCTATATTACAATGCTCCATTGATTACGAAGGATCGTTTGATCACCCAATCCCAACTATGTCCAACCCTTTGGTAAAACCATTGACATATCTCTTATCCAGCCCTCAGTCCTGTCTCTTTTTCATTTTACCTAATTACCATTGCCTGACACCGATTTTATATTCAGAAACCAAAGTGCTTTCCTAAAATAGAATTGATTTATCTAAACATTTTGAGTATAAACATTTATTGAAGCAATATGCCTTTTTGGAAAGGAGCTAAAATGGGGCTGGCAAAAGATATTGAATATACCGTCCAAATATGGAAAGAGGGCAATCAATTTGTCGCCCACGCCATGCCACTGGATGTAATGAGCTCTGGAAAAACGCCAGAAGAAGCCCGAAAAGCCCTCGACGAAGCAGTACATCTGTTCCTCGTTACAGCAGCGGACATAGGTACCCTGGATGAGATTCTCCAAGAAACCGGGTATGAACTCACAACTCGTAACCTGTAACTATTTTTTCATTCCATCATTCCACTATTCCATTCTTCCAATATTCCATCCAAAAAGTGCTTGTCCCCTTTTTCCATTCTTGACATAATCGCCTTTCGTGGTATGATTTGCGTGATTCGTCATGTCCTTGCATAGGCCTCATTCACTCATTTTTTCGGGAGTAGAGAAAATAATACGCAATCGTTTAAATGGATAGAGTTCAACTAATAAATGCAGTCCAAAATGGTAGGATCGAATGGCAAACACATGCACTCGAAAGAATGATGAAAAGAGGAATCTCGAGAGAAATTGTAAAGCACGTTTTACTGGAAGGTGAAATGATCGAAGATTATCCTGATGATAAACCTTTTCCCACAGCATTATTCTTGGGGTGGCTCCAAGGAGAACCATTCCATGTAATATCAGCCCTTGACTCTTTCAGCGGTTATTGTTTTGTGATTACAGTGTATAGGCCAGATTTAGACCATTTCGAAAATGATTATAAGACTAGGAGGTAGTATGAAACCAAAGCAGTCGCCAAATACATGCCCCCTTTGTGGAGGTAGTAAGAAAGCTGGTCGAACAACTTTTACGGTTGATTTGGGATTTGGTGTTGTCGTCGTCAGGGATGTACCTGCGTCTGTATGCTCACAGTGTGGCGCGGACTGGATTGAAGATTCAATTGCGTCGAAATTGGAAGAAATCGTTAATGATGCGCGCCAGAAGCGTCATATTGTGGAGGTTACAACGCTATCTCCGTAGCTCCGTGATCCAGCGATATCGACCTTTAACCTCCACCCTTTGTTTCCTTACTCCGTCCCCAGTCCTGTTTAACTCAGTCCTTAATCCCCAGTCCTCAGTTAACTCAACAAACTCAAGTAACTCAACAAACCCAAGCAACCCAAGGAACTCTCCATTTAGAGGAAGGCGAGGATTCTGGTGGGATTTAAGGTGGGACAAGCGGTGGGACTTCTTGAGGGTCAGAATTATTTTCTATTTTTTGGATACGATGGCTTGATACTCCTCGAAATATTTGTTCGCCATTTTTTCCAAGCTATATTCAGTCAAGGCCCTCTGTTCAGCCGAACCTAATTACCGCTGCCTGGCACCAATTCTTGACAATAGATGCATGTAAGGAAGCCTGACCCCGGAACTTTTTCCCTTGACTTTTGTAACCTATAAATTACAATATATTACCATGGAAATTCTGATGGACGCGGATTGCCTGATCAAATTAACCAAGGCTGGTCTAAAAGAATTCATCTGCAACCACGAAAAAATAATTATTCCCGGAATCGTTAAGAGAGAGGTTGTGGATACTGGTAAGAGCAAGGGGCACCCAGATGCTGAATTAATTGAGAAAAATATCGACCATGGGTTAATCATCGTGGCCAAAGAAGGGGCTTTGAATCATGTGAAAGGTGACCAGGCCCTTGTGGCCATGTTTAAGCCTAGGCGATATACGGCCGTGGCCACCGATGATGCAAAGTTAATTCGCATTCTGCGAGCGACTGGAATTCCATTTGTTCTCCCCGCACTGCTTATTTATTCAATTTACGGAAGGGGATTGATCGATCAGGCAAAGGCCCTGAATTGGCTCGATAGATTCTCACCCTTCATCAGTGAAGAGGAATATAGTGTAACAAAACTATTGTTGGAGGAAAGGTCATGAAAGTCAAATCTCTCAGAATTCCCGAGGATATCGATCAGGCCATAGATTATGTTGCCCGGTCTGAAAAACTTGAAAAGACTGGTTCCCTTCGAAAACTAACAAGAATGGGCTTCGAAGTCTATGTGGCCAAGTCATATGAGAGGGGTAAACTAACCCTCCGCGAAGCAGGTAAGCTCTTGCACCTGAACCTGATTGAGACCATTGACCTCCTGAATGAAATGGGCGTGAAAGGCAATATCAAAGCCAAGGATGTCATGGAGGGTTTAAAGGCACTCTCATAAAGATACAGATTTGTTGTCAAAACATGCCGACATTGAATCGATCATCATTGAACTTCGTCATAAGCGTAAAAGGAAATCTGGATAACTGCTTCTTATTTGCCTCTCACCTATCCCCTTTGTCTTCTCGTCCCGAAGGCATTACCTCCAACCCTATTTCTGCCGGAAATCTTGAGGCGCAAGTAGTAAGGGGTTACCTCCAACCTCAAGCGACCTGCCTACCGAAGCTTTAGTGCAGGCAGGAGCGCTCCTCCAACCTATAACCCAGTGGACTCAACAGACCCAATAAACTCAAGCAACCCAAGGAACTCTCCATTTAGAGGAAGGCGGAAATTCTGGTAGGATCTAAGGCGGGACAGTCGGTGGGACTTTTGAGGCCCAGGATTATTTTCTATTTTCTCGATACGAGAGTTTGATACTCCTCGTAATATTTACTCGCCATTTTCTCCAAGCTATATTCAGTCAAGGCTCTCTGTTGAGATGTCCGGTGCATAGGAACCAATTTTATGGATGACCCCCTCCGACCGTCCCCAACGACTGGTACGTAGCTTAAAACCTACCTATATGCTTTTCCACGTTGTACGACTAGTTCAATAAATATTACTTTCTTTTCGTTATCAACGGAGTAGATTATTCTCAAATCTCCGATACGATACCGATAACTCCCTTCAAATTCCCCATGGAGTTTCTTAATATTTGGGTGATAAAAGGGATTCTCTGAGAGCGTCTCAAAACACCGATTGATAATCCTCGCTCCTTTATCATCTAAGTCATTGTAGTATTTAGCGGCGCTTCGTGAAAGCTCTATCTCATACATTCCGCTTTATGCTCCTCCATTTTACCGTCTTTCCTTTTCGAATCTCTTCCCGTGCTTTTTTATGGTCTCGGAGAAGCTTTTTATCGGATAGAAGTTCATCTGTAGCCTCCCATTCCTCCCTTTCTCTGAGATAATCTATGAAATCAAGTACGACGGAGACCTTCTTCTCGGAAAGAGCGTCTAAGGCTTCCTTTGCCTCGGTCCTGATTGATTTCCCAAGCATCTTAATCCCTCCAATTTCGTTTAGAAAATATTAACAAAAATCACTTGAATTATCAAATTAAACACTTTTTAAGAACCTCTAATACTCCAGCAAAACGACCCCCTACTTCTACCTCTCTTTTAAGGTGGGGTTGTTTCCGGCAAGAAGAATTTGATCACTATGGTGGATCTCTGGTTAAGCACATCAAAAAAGAACGCATGAGGTTGGTTTAGACTCATTTTTGTCTTTTAAGAAATAGGAAACTGTCCCTAATTTTGAAGCCCTCGAAAGATAAACATTTTTAGTTTCCCCTCTTGACAGGAGCAATATAGGATGTCCCCAAAGGCTCCTCCACAATCCATCCGTGTCAAGGATGACGATATTTCAGATCAGGAGGTTTTTAAGAACGAATTAGAGGAAGGCGGGAATTCTGGTAGGCTGTAAGGTGGGACAGTCGGTGAGAGCGAAACATCACCCGTCCCCAATTTCCCTTCTGACTACAAATTGTAGTCAGGAATTAGTTGAATCCTAACTCACGAAATCTGGATTCGAGGATCTAAGGACTAACACAATTTCTCAATAGAAAGGCATTGAACTCAAATTAATATGAGGAACTAGCTATTCGATATTTTTAAATTGCGACCTGTGTATGAGAGAAGGTTTTGGAGGGATGATCAAGAAGCCAAATGCACGTCTGCAAGCCTGCCTTTTAATGAGCGACCCCGCGGCTTGATTACTCAAACTAACCTTATTCCCTCTTTCTTTATCAGTCGAACCAGGGCACCACCATCTTGATCAAATTCTTCTTGAACAAAACAGACAACTTCTAATAGGGAATTATATTTTTGTGCCGCATGAAAGATCTTAAAAGGTTCGTCGAAAGGTGATTCTTCGGAAAAACCCAAAGTTCCTAAGACAATAGCAAGATCCACATCACTATAATCTTTTGCTGTTTCTTTGGCATAAGAACCGAAGAGGTAGGCTTGCCGCACATCATGGGTCTGTCGAAGAATTTCAAGAAATCCTTTCGCAATCTTTATCACTTGATCTTTTGGCAAAGCCATGCGATGACCCCTTCTGAAAATTGGACGAAATCTCGTGCCACAAATTCAGTGATCCCCCTAGATAATTGTTGCAAATCTTCCTTATAGCGCGCGTTAATGTAATAACTTGAAAGAAAGTCTAATTTCACTAATGTAGGTTCATCCATTTCATGGATGACATCAGCAAGCTCAGCCAAGCGACGTAGATTGTGTATAGGGATAATCTCTCTATCTTTATAAGCAAGGAGCGCTTTGAAGCATTTCTCCAAAGACTGCTGGCACATAAAGATGGCATAGATCAAGCGGCCTGTTTGTAGCATGGCTTTGGCCGTATCCATATCATAGACTACTCGGTCAAGCCACATTTTAGACGTTTTTTCCTGAGCCATGTCTTTAATCTATCATCGAAATGCTAAAATTTCAAACAAAATAACTACCCAAAGAAATAGGTTAAAGAACCATAAGAAGATTGAACAATCCACCGCGGTTATTAGACAAAAGGTAAACGAATTTGTGCTCTAATCAATTAACTGCAGCACGGCAACACAGAAGCACAGCAACACTTTAGGAGGTATTGCCATGAGTATTTTCCAGGTTATCGAATTTCTAGGGGAACTACAAAGGCTGTTGAAGGAAGTGATCAAGAACCTAAATGTACGTATGCAAGCCCCTATTTACGTGGGGCTCCGCTGAAGACTCCGGGTAACAAAAAAGGCAGGGCTATAAT
>Ga0315282_10015400_pt1 | contig 11284 bp, 11 predicted proteins | sample YL17G07_20_MG_FD_203693 | JGI IMG/M metagenome (GOLD analysis project Ga0315282, IMG submission 203693) | Sediment microbial communities from Yellowstone Lake, YNP, Wyoming, USA - YL17G07_20 | ecosystem: Environmental > Aquatic > Freshwater > Lake > Sediment | place: USA: Wyoming | collected...
AGTGATATGGACATTAAATAAACTCACAATCGCCTTTTCAGATAGATATCAAAAGGAGCAATCACATTGCATTGGTATATTATAGCCCCCATCTCGACCTTAATCCTGGCCGTCGCTTTAGGGACCTATGTTATTCAGAAAGACCCTAAGAATAAAATCCGTTGGGCATTCTTCATGCTGACCGTCTGGATCGACATTGCATCCCTTGGTGATATTGGCATGCTGGCCACCACGGACGCAGGAATCGCATCCAGGTTCTTCCACATCAAATGGTTGGGCATGGCCTTCGTTGAACCTGCCATCCTGGACCTAGTGCTCGCATCGAGCGTCTGGTCCGCACGGTGGGACCATCCAGTCAGGAAGTTCGTCATATACATCCTACCATTCTCGTTGATAATTCTAGATGCAATGGGCGATATCCTGAAGGGAATCCAATTGCAGCCTTGGGGATATGATGCGGTCTATGGCCCCCTGTTCTTATTATGGACGGTTTTTTGGCTGCTTATTATCGTGAGTGGGGTCTTTGTCCTGGCCATGGATCTCAAGGATAAGAAGAATCCTCAAAGACCGGTCTACATTACCCTGCTCATCGCAATCCTAATTCCGACCATTATAAACAGCCTATTCCAAGGGATCAATATGTATTATCAGATGCCACTCATGATCCCAACGTACATTTCCCTGATACTCTTCCTCCTCTTTTTCGAGTTGTCAATATACAGACGAAGGATCTTCGTCCTGACCCCCAAGAAGGAGCGCATCAAGGATGACGCGAATATTTCAAAGATGAGCCTGCCACCAGGGCATATCTACCGGCTCGAGGGCGAGCCTCCGCCCGTCTTCTATGACCTTTTCAAACACCTCGTACTCTCGGACCTATTCGGGCTCGTTATCTCGCGCAAACCGCCCCAAAGCATTAAAAAGGCAACAGGACTGAAAGATACTAACATGATCTGGATATCGTCGACCCCAAAGGAAGGAATCAATACCATAGCGCCCTCGGAAATCGGGCAGATTATTCAGACGGTGAAGGAGTTCATCAAGAGAGCAGGGGAAACTATCGTGCTAATAGACGGGCTCGAGTTCCTTATCTTTGAGAACGGGCCCAAGATGACCTTGAGCGCCCTGTTCCTTTTGTCGGAGATCGTTATGAACTCCAACGCTCGGGTCATCATCCCCGTGGACCCTACTGCCATCGAACCTTCGATCTTGGCCCTCATCCGAAGAGAGACAGTCGACCTCAGGACCGTTAAAGGGTTCGAACGAGAACCTGTTGGTAAGACCTAAGCCATTTAGCCTTGAATGCATCTTTTTACCTCCTTATTGACAATGTGATCAAAATCGCTTTAAAATAAAAAGAATCCTCCGGAGAAGGTCGCGGACCGCCAATGGCAGGACATTCTTTGACAAATGAGTGCAAATTTCCGTCTGATATATGAGATAAATATATTTATTTTAACTTTTTATCAATAATCATAATAATACATATAATAATATTTATATAATGATAAATTCGTCTATGCATAACGACAATATGGCCATCTAACTAAAATGCGAACAGAAATCTTACCAAGACCCGGCGATACTCAATGCCTTTCGAGAGAACTTATGGCGAAAACGATGAGCAATGGCCAATCCAACTTCTATCTGCAAGAGAAAATAAAAGTTCTTATAGTTGGACTAATTATCAGAAAATTAGAGTGCCTGGATTTCTAGATAATATCATTAATCTTCACAAACCGTAGGAATAGGTATAAAAATGACCTTTAAAGAAAATCCCGTTCCGATTGAAAGCAAGATCCCAGATGGTGACATTGCGCTCAATCCTAGTAATATCTATCTTTTCAAGGAAAAGAAAGCGAACATCGCCTATCGGGAGTTCAAGCGCCTTCTCGATAAAGGCTACGTGGGGCTTTGCATTACACGGTCCCATCCCAACATCATCCGCGAGCGCTATGGACTTAAAAATTGCACCATAATTTGGATGACCAGCAACAATCTCCAAGACTATGAAACCTTAGCGCCCAACGAGATCAGCAGGCTCGTCTCGTTGCTCACGAAATTTATCAGTCCCAATGGAAATCGTTCTGAAGGGAATAACAAAGATACAGCATCTCTAAAGAGAGTAATCATCCTCGACAACATAGAATATCTAATCGTGCAGAACAACTTCCAGACCATATTGAGAATCCTGCATATAGTCAGGGATAAAATAATGCTGTGCCAGGCAATTAATCTCATCCCCATCGATCCTTTGAGCATCGACATCAAAGAGCTCAGGTTGCTGGAGCACGAATGCGAGGTCATCGACGTCAAGGACTACTGATGCCCTCAGAGCAATCCTTGGTGCCTACCTTTTCCAGACATTCGTGCTCCCTGCCATCAAGGAGGTCCGACCCGCCCAGGATTGTCCAGCCATAGGAATTGCTCTTTTCCCGCAGGAATTTCCAAAAGCTCGGTCGTCTCCAAAATAACCTTGTTCGACATGACATGATGCAAGTCCTGCGCGTCATCAAGGAGGATTATATCTTTTTAAAATCGGCATCGGTTTCATTTATCACGATGCCCTCTTTCGTGATGACAAAGGTCAGCAACTGGATTGGAGTGTCGGTATTCCTCATCTTGACGATATCCATCACGCGTTCCCTATATCCGGTATAAGGGTTCTCTCTCTTTGAGACTATGATGGCCCCATAGACCGAGAAAAGAGCCAGGTTGTTGAATCTATCCGAAGTTGCGCTGTCGAGTATTAGCATCGTTGTGATCTTGCGCTTGTTAAGATTTTGGACAAGGAGATCCAATCGGTCCTTGAACTCCCTTGTCGACAGGCCCAAGGAATGGCTCCCAAGGCTGTCAATGACAAGGACCTCCGTTCCTTCCGGGATGACGCGCATGAGATCATCGAAGTTGCCTTTTAAAGGACTTATGTTTATGGACACGGCAGCTTCAATTTCATCTGTCCTTTTCGTAGAGAGCGCTATTATTTTAAAGGCGCCATTCTTGATATGTTTGGCGAAATCCCAACCAAAGGACATGGCCTGTGCCTCGAGGTCCTCGGGTCCCTCCTCGGTCGCGAGATGGACCGTTTTCAAGCCCTCCCTGCAGCAGGCATTCGCGAATTGGAGGCCGAAGATGGTCTTGCCGGAACCTGGGGCTCCTGTGACAAGGATTGTCTTACCTAAAGGAAAGCCGCCGAATAGGCGGTCAAGCTTTTGTATCCCTGTGCAAATTCGCTTCTTATTCTTTACATCACTCATTCTAATTCCCTTCCTAAGTTATGCAGAGTAGGATAATAGATACATTGGGGGCCAAATAAATCTTTTTATTCAAGATGCTTATCCAAATCTTACAAAATTCACAGTTTTATATCTGAATATTAAGTATTCATGTACACAATTGTCCCGGGAGAACCGAAGGCGAGAAATCCTTGTTTTCAATGAACCGCCCCCACACCATCCCCTTGACATTCGTTCAACCGAGGCTCCGATAATAAATATACTACTCGCATATTCAATAGGGACCCTCGTTCCACACCTCAATAATAGACTTCATGTGATTTTCAGTTACATATATCTTTCCAGTTCGTTTTATTAAGATGGTTCGAAAGCCCGGAATGCGCGCGCCTTTTTTTCAAAAGTATCAAAGCTAATCGGAGAATGCAATAAAACGATTGCTAGATAGGACGATGACACACGCGAATATTGAAGTGAACCCCTCCCAAAATAAGGTGGTACCAAATTTATTACTTATTCCCGTTGACCGAAAAGGATATTGTCGATGAGACCCTAATTCGGGCCATGCGCCGTTCAATGGCGGGCCTTTCCGCCAATGCAAGGAAGAAGGCCCAGCTCATAGTCGAGGGCCAGGTCCATGTACCCAAGGGCACGCACCTGCCCGTCTTCCCGATCAGGTCCTCGGGCGGGCCCACATCATCGAGGCCTCACATCGTGCTTTCCTTCGGCCCCGAGAACACGCGAGTGAAGGTCGCCATGGGCCCCGAGGGCTCCCGGTTCGAGCTGCGGAAGGGCCCGAAGGACCGGTTCATTGTCCTAGACAATGGGCGCGTCTTCCTCAGGTCCGTGAAGGTCATCCCCGCTGTCATGCACGCCCCCGGCCAGGCCTTCGTCAACATCGACCCCACCTGCGACCGGGGCTGCCTCTTCTGCTCGGCCGACGAGGAAAGGCCCATCGAATGGCCAGCGGAGCGTTGGGTCAAGACCATCGTCAATCGCTATAAAGATGGGCTATTCGAGGCCGTGGCCATCACTGCAGGCGTGCCGAGAGGGCCCAAGGCCATGGTCGAGAGGATGATCGCGGTCGTGGCCGGTGTCCGAGAGGCCCTGCCACACATTCCAATCGGCATCGAGCCCAACGCGGTCCCGCTCGAAGCCCTCGAGATGCTCAGGGCTGCAGGAGCTGACGAGCTGAAGGTGAACGTCCAGACGGCAACGCCGAAGGCCTTCGCAATCATGTGCCCTCGCCTTGACAGGAAGGACATATTCCGGTGCCTCCGCCAAGGCGTCGACGTCTTCGGTCCCGGGAATGTCTGCTCGAACATCATAATCGGCCTCGGCGAGACCGACGGCCAGGTCTTGAAGCTCGTCGAACGCCTAGCCAAGATGGGCGTTGTGGCAAACATCAGGGCCTTGCGCATCAACGATTCGAATGTGAGAAGGCTCGAAAAGACCCTCGGTAAGAAGGTCGGTATAAAGGACCCCAGTCGTATCGAGAAACTGGTCGTTTCACAACAGAAAATATTCAAACGCCATGGCCTCGACCCAAGGGCATTCCGCACGATGTGCCATCGGTGCGCCTGCTGCGACCTCACCATCGGGGCTGATTTATAAGGGGAATTTCTATGCCAGGGCCGCTCGGGAGAATTTTAAGTGCGATCGGGTTGGGGTTATGGGGTGGGATATCCAGTCTAATTCTCATCTATGGAGATCATATCGGACAACCCATCGTGATGATCCTGGGAGGACTGAACATAATCATCGTGCTTATAGCGATAGTCATTCTTGGTCTCATCATAAATAAAGAAGATAAAAAGGAACAGAAAAAGGACCCTATTGAAAATGAAGACCAAAACAAATATTGAGACCTTTAATAAATGGAAGGGGCCGGGTGGGGAGCCGACCCCTTCCGAGGGGGATCTAGGTCAGTGTGATCATCGACCCACTAAAATACAGGGGCCGGGTGTAAAAGCCCGGCCCCTGGTGGGGGGAATGTATCATAGTGATTCGTGATGTGGGGGCTAAAGGCCGCCGCGCCCGCACGGGCCAGGCGCGACGGCCCCGCTCTTCCCCTATACCCAGATATTGTCGAGCTTCATCTGGGTCATTGGCTTCACAGTTCGCTCCTTGTCGCTCTCTTTCCGCTCCTTGTTCTGTTTCATGGTCACCTCGCCTCCGGGTTTGCCTTTGCTGACATTCAGCCCATTCTTCTGGATGAACTCCTTCAGGTCATCGCCATCGGTGAAGGCCTCGGCCTCGGCCTTCTGCATCAGGAAGGGCAGCAGGGTCAGGGGCCTGGTCTCGCTGATGAGCACGTTGCTCTTCTTGGGCAGCTCCACCGGTATCTTCAGGTCGCTGGCCACTATCTCGCCCATCTTGTGGCCCTGCGCGGCCCTGGTCTCGCCGCTGTTGACGATCTCGGCCATGCCGCTCATGTCGACGGTGACGAGCGGCGGGGCCTCGGTCTTGTGCCCCTCGGTCATGTCCTCCTCGGGCTCGAGCTCCTCTTCGGCCTTGAGGGCCTGCTCGACCTGGATGGGCACGACCTCCAGCGGGACGTCGGCCTTGATCTTCTGCGGAAGGGTGATGTTCCGGCTCATGTTGTCGATGAGCCCGGATATCAGATGGTCTATGATCGAAAATGCCTCGTCCACCGGGAGGTTCCCGCCGATCTCCATCAGCCGGTCGTTGTCAATGACGATGACGCAGTTGGCGACCCGCTTCAGGTTCTCGAGGCCCTTCTCGGCCACCTGCTTCCGGCGGCCCTCGAACGAGAAGGGCATGGAGACCACGGCTATGACGAACGCGCCGTTCTCCTTGCCGATCTTGGCGATAACGACCCCGGCCCCCGTGCCGGTGCCGCCCCCGAGGCCGGCGACGACGAAGACGACGTCGGGATGGCCCAGGACTGCCGATAGCTCGTCCTTGGCCTTGACGGCGCACTCCTCCCCGATCTCGGGGCTGCCGGCGGCGCCCAGGCCGTGCGTGATGTCCTCGCCTATGAGAACCTTGGTCGGACAGTCCACCAGCTCTATATGGACCTTGTCCGTGTTTATCGCGATCGGCCTCAGGTCCTTGTTCTCGCCCTTGGCCGATAGATGATGAACGGTATTGTTCCCCGCTCCGCCGCAACCCACAACAACTATGTCCGGTTCCTTCGCATCCTTCTTTGGTCCTACGCCCATACTATTCACCTCCCGCGTTCCCTGCTGTTTTTTCAGGGAGGTTGGTCTTTGCAAGGCCGTGTCACAGGCCTCGCACATTCATTTCGCGAGCCCCTCTCACTCTCACTTTCCCCTGGAACGCCCTCGAGCTTATTTCGTGTAGTCCCGGTCGCTGTCGAAGATGTTCCTGCGCTGCTCCCTCTCCACGGATCCCCTCTCGATCCGCCGGAGGCGCTGGCTCTCTATGATCTTGCGCTCGATCTTGCTCTCGATGTAGGCCTCGAAGGCCCGGACGATCTCGTCGTTGACGGATGTCGCCTCGCCTGACCTGACCAGGCGCTCGGCGCGGTCGTAGACCCCGATCGGGACCTGCACAACTATGCTCCTCATGTTCTGGGGCGCCATGAGCGCCTGTATGTGGAGGTTGAGCGCGGTCCTGATGAAGTCGCTCTGGTTGTCGTAACCGTTCTTCTCTGTCAGTATCTGGATGGTGTCGATCTCCTCCTCGGTCGCACGGAATGTCAGCTTCTTTCCTTGATCGGTCATCCAGTCACGTTCCAAGTGTCAGCCGTCCGACGCACTCAGTTCGAAATCTTTCCACTACGTCTGGAGGCTGTCTTACATAGATATAATCTATCACTTTATAAATCTTACGGTGGTCCCGAGAATCATACCGTACTGGGCCATGGTAACGTGCATTTTCACGGTTACCGACGATGCGGAGGCCCAGTACCCGTTTCGATCATCGACGGTGGACATTGTCGTTTTCAGGGATCTTTTTCGCAAGGTATTAGAAAGGTGATATGTCACCCGGCTTAAATAATTTGGGCTATATAAGATTCATGTGTAACCTCTAAATACAATAAAAATCCGTAATTTATTTTATCGACGGAAAACGATAATGCTACGATCGATCCCGAGACCGTCTGCCGGCACTTACACGGACCGGTTCTAATACCATTTGCACAAGATTCATATCCCTGGGCCTGGCCCTGAACTCGGGACCCGCCATGCCCTCGCCGTCAGACCGAAAACAAATCATGCTCCCGCCGGGATTTGAACCCGAGTCTAAGGCTTGAAAGGCCCCAATGATTGACCGGACTACACCACGGGAGCAATTCCATGGAGCACGGTGGCCTTTAATGTGGTCGGCCCTATTTTAAATTTCTCGTGGGGGGCACCGGAAGGGTGCCGCGTCGGCCGATGTTGTCCGTCGTGAAGGCTTGGGCCTCCGACAATGGCCGCGGCGTCCGACGCCCCCGCCCGTCTCAGCCGCCGGAGACTATCGTCAGTAGCTCCACCTCGTCCCCGTCGTGTAGGACGCGGTCCATGGGCACCGGGGAGCCGCTCACCAGGGCCAGTACCTCGTCGGGCCGGACCCCCATGGACCTGACCAGGTCCAGGACCGTTGAGCCGTCCGACATTTTCCGGGTTTTGGCCACCCCGGTTTCATCTGTAATGTTCCTTGGAAGTGTCACCTTGACCTTCATTTCGATCCCTCCTTGCCGTCCTTTTCTTTGCTCTTTCCCCCATCCTTCCCAGCGCCATCTTTCCGTCGTGGGGGCCGGATCTTGGCCCGATAGTACTTCAAGGGGTGCGTCATCCACTCGTACTCGCAGAGCCGGTCCTTCCCGTGGCACAGCCCGTAGCTGGACATCGTCGTACACTCGGGAGGCGTGTACTCGGTCCCCGAGATCCCCCCCGTGACATGCTCAATCTGGTACCTGGCAAGGTCCTCCCTGAAGTCCGGGGACACGGCGAAAATCTTCATGATCTCCTCGTTGCTCATGCCGACCGTGTGCAGGAAGGATGCTAGCGTGAAACGGCCCATGTGGGACAGGTTCTCGCCCCTCTGGGCCATGCCTATGAGGTGCTTGATGCAGGGCGGGAAGCACTCGGCCTTGATGACCCCGCCGATCTCGGGCGCGAACTCCTTCTTGTGCTCGGCGATGACACCCTGCAGCTCCACGACCTCGGATGCGAAGGCGTCCTTGATGCCCTGGGTGATGGACAGCGGGAGCTCGCCCTCGAAACGCCTCTTGAGGACCTCCTGGACTATGCGGCAGACCCTGCGCTTGTCGAGCCGGACGAAGCCGTCCTTGACGGGCATGTTGACCAGCTTCCATTCGTTGGCCCGCATCTGCGAGGTGTTCTTCAGGAAGGCCAGGAAGTGCATCCGGATGGATTCTTCCTTTCCCGCTGTCCCCTCGGTGACCTCGATGCCTAGGATCTCGCATACCTTGAGCACGAAGTCCATGGGCTCCTCCTGGAGCTTCTCGTTGATGCGTTCGGCCTCGGACAAGGCGAACCGCCGGATGAGGTACTTGTCCCCGATGACGGAGGTTATCATCCTGGCCACTATGTAGGAAAGGAGCTCGTTGACGGCCTCGGGGTCCGTGTCCGGGTTGTTCTTCCACAGACGGTCCTTGCCCAGAACGGCCGAGACCCTTCGGGCGCCCATGGCCCTGGCCGTTGAATAGGCCGGGCTCGTGAGTATGTCGTCCAGGCTCGGCCCGGACTTCTTGATCCATTCCTGGGAGTCCGGAAGGAACGGGAATGTGGCCAGTCTTACGAGCGGTTCCATGGCGCCCAGTATATTAGAATTATGTATTATTATATCTTAGTGAGGGTACAGTGGTAGTTTCACTGCGCCGATCCACTACCTGGCCCTGCGATACCTGATGATCGCGGCGATGACAATGACCGGGACCAGGGCAAGCACCTCGAAGCCGGGTATGAAATGCTTAGGCTGTGGGTGTGGCGGTGGGGGCGGTGGGTTGGTGGTGTTGTTCTGCCCGCCGGTGCCCGAGTGGCTCACTATATTATCGTACAGGAAGCCCTCCATGACCTTGCCGACGGCCCCCAGGCTCGCCGAGGAGACCTTGTCGAGCGTGTCGGCCGGCGTGTGCCAGTAGTTGGCCGTGGTGTTCGGGTAGTCGAAATCTATGAGGTCGACGACCTTTATGCCGCGGTCCCTGAACGGTATGTGGTCGTCGATCATGGCGTAGAGGGTCGTGTTGATGAATTGCGTGATGTTCAGGGACTTGGCCTTAGTGAATATCTTGTCCTGGATGCCGTAGTCCGAGTTCCCCTCGCGATGTATGGTGAGCTCCTTGTCGCCAATCATGTCAAGCAATATGAAATAATCCGTGGAATCGACCTCGGCCTGGGGCATCTGGGCTGCATAGTATTTCGAGCCGTAGAGCATGCTCCCTTCGCTGGTGCCGTAGTCCTCGCCGTCCAGGAAAAGGAAATAGATGTCCCGGGTCCTGTTGTAGTTCTGCATGACCTTGGCCAGCTCGATGAGAACTGCAACTCCGCTGGCCCCGTCGTTCGCGCCTGGCACGGGATGGGAATAGTCTGGAACTATGGTCCTCCCGTCCAGGTCGTGGTCGGAGAAGGGCCGCGTGTCGTAGTGGGCCGCGAGGATTATCCTCTTGCTTGCGGTATGATTGGCCTTGAGGACCCCGACGATGTTGATGAACGGGATACCTGTGCCTTCCCCGGATGAGCCTGTGAAATTCTGCTGGCTCACAACAAGGCCATAGCCCCTCAAGGTCGCAGTAATGTAGTTGACGCAGTTCTGGTGGGCGGTCGTGTTGGGGATCCTGTTCCCGAAGGCCATCTGGGATTGGAGATAAGTGTAGGACTCAGGGCCATCGAAGTACTGTTTTGATTGTGAGGCGTTCGTCATCGACGGGTTCAGTGCCATGACCAGCATTAGGAATGATATGAAGATCACGAACAGGGTTCGGACAAGGCCCGACCCTCGCTTTGAATAAATGCTTCGTTGCACCATGAGGTCTCCGTGATGCTATATCATTCGAGCGTTTAGTATTTACTTTTTTTTGTTTGATATGGTTGATTTTCCTTTTTTTATATATAATCTTTTAGTCACCCATTTATTTGAAATAATTTTAGTTGAAATCATTATAGTTGATGAATTTAAACTAAATGTGATAATACTAACAAAACGAACTTAATAAATTTATTTGTACTATTATTATTATCATTTCTTAATAAGATTAACAATTGTGAAATAACTCCACCGGATTAATAGGAGCCCATAGATCGAATCAAGTATCAATCGAACCCGCAAGGTGGGTCATGCAAGCCCTAGATTCATGATACAGCCCGCAATCATCAAACTGACAATACCATGAGTAAACGCAGATTCGATTGGCCATCATCTAATCGCCGGCAATCCTTCGACGATAATTATTTTTCTATCGTCGAGAAACATTGTCTGATTGAATTTTTCCGTCAAAACATCCTGGAATTATAGAATAATAGAATAAGAATCCCGGAAGATTTAATATTAAGATCCAATCCAGTCAATACAGAACGACCAAATAACCCATTTAGCTTAAATAAATCAATCTGGAAATGATTGCAATTAACAAAATAAACCCTAATGCATTATTATTAGGCCTTAAACGACCTTCATTTCATATGTATTCTATCGACGAGAAAATAGTTTCTCTCCGTCGAGGCCATCCGCACCCCGAAAATGCCTTTTGTGAGGTGCAAAGCCATGGCTTTTACCACGTAAGATCGCTAAAAGCGCACAGAAGAGGCGAAAATAACCCCGCATCGTCGATAAACCCCACCCACCCACTACAACTATTCGCATAACATAGGTTATGCGAATAAATTTATAGTGGAAATGCCATTTTGAGATGGAATGGCCAATAAATGCGAGATGTGCGGCAAAGCCTTCGGGCATAAACGGGGCAATCGACGCCACCGTCACCATCTCTTACCCAGATGGATGGGAGTGGATGCTGGCTTGATCGATATTTGCACAGGATGCCACACAAGAGTTGAATCGAGATTGAAAAGATTTCTTGCAGGATATGAGACACAGCCAATGGATTGGCACGAATA
>Ga0315282_10015401_pt1 | contig 11283 bp, 6 predicted proteins | sample YL17G07_20_MG_FD_203693 | JGI IMG/M metagenome (GOLD analysis project Ga0315282, IMG submission 203693) | Sediment microbial communities from Yellowstone Lake, YNP, Wyoming, USA - YL17G07_20 | ecosystem: Environmental > Aquatic > Freshwater > Lake > Sediment | place: USA: Wyoming | collected...
GACACAAAGAGGCCATCGACCTGAAGACCTGGAAGACCTACATCAACCGCATCAAGACCTATGACGACAAGATCAGGATTGGCATCGTCGGCAAGTACTTCGACATCGGCGCCTTCAAACTCTCAGACTCCTACATCTCCGTCATCGAGGCAGTCAAGCACGCTGCCTGGAACAACAAATGCAAGCCGAAGATCGAATGGATCGACTCCAAGCTCTTCGAGCGGAAGCCCGCCCGGCTGAAGCACCTCGACAGCTTCGACGGCATCATCGTCCCCGGCGGGTTCGGACTCTCCGGCATCGAAGGCAAGATCTCGGCCATCAAATACGTCCGCGAGCACAACATCCCATACCTCGGACTCTGCCTGGGCATGCAGCTCGCGGTCGTCGAATACGCCAGGAACATCTGCGGAATGAAGGGCGCGAACACCACCGAGGTCGAGAAGGACACGCCGTATCCAGTCATCGATTTCATCCCAGACCAGGTGAGCATCATCCAGGACTCCCGGTACGGCGCCACCATGCGGCTAGGTGCTTACCCGGCAAACCTTCTCAAAGACTCCCTCATCGCCAAACTCTACGGGGAGACCAAGGTCTCGGAGCGTCACCGGCATCGCTACGAGGTCAACCCGACCTATGTCGAGACCATTGAACAGCACGGGCTCTCGTTCTCCGGACGCTCCCCGGACGGCGTTCTCATGGAGTTCATGGAGCTGCCCACCCACCCCTACTTCGTCGGGACGCAGGCGCACCCGGAGTTCAAATCCCGGCCGATGAAACCCGCGCCGCTCTTCAACGGCCTCATCAAGGCAGCGAAGAAAAAAGCCTGAGCCCACCCACATTTTTTACATGGTCTTCGGCTCAAGGAACGTGTTGTGCAAGAGGATGTTGCTGAGCAGGAACCATATGGGGGGGATGAGAGCTGCGATGAGGAACCAGACATTGAGGTAGCTGAGCATGATCGGCGCCGTCGCATACATGCAGATGACGATGATGCCGATGTTCCGGCGGATCCTTGACCGATCGAAGACCTTAATAGAAAAGAGCCGATAAATGAACACGAAGGTCAGGACCGTGAAGAATGCGAGTAGCGGCAGCTGCCATAGGCTCAACGGACGGAAGAAGAAGACCAGGGGAAGGAACACCAGCACCGTCCGGCTGATTTCGATGAGGTACCCCATGGTCTTGAAGGAGAGCGGCAAGGCGATGACCCCGGCATGGACCTTGGCGCCAAGCCAGATGGCCAGGGTCCGGGCTTTGCCATCCTTGTCATGATCGATGTCCTTGATCGCCCCGTTGATCATATTCATGAACAAGACCTGCAGGCCGCCGATGAGCGCGACGATCCAGGCCAGGGGCGTCAGACGTCCCACCGCACAGGCACCAAACAGAATCAGGAAGAAAATGGCGCTGGCGACCAAGAGGTCCATACCTGGGTACTTTTTACTCAAAATGTTGTACGCGGTTGCCAGGGTATAGGCGATGCCCAGTACAACCAACAGGATGAGGTACCGCGAAAGGGAAAGTGTGGTATAGAAGAACCATGTCAACAGAAAAGAGATGAGCAAACAACAGACCGCGAAGACCGTCGCCCGCCGGCGGGTGATGCTCCCTCTGACCAGGGGACGCGCCATGAGGTCCTTGGACAGGACATCAATATTAATGTCGAAGACGTCGTTGAGCACGAAGCCGTACGTGTGGGACAGGCAGCCGATCAGGAACAGGAGACTGAGCTGCAGGAGGGAAAGCCCTCCTACCGTATACATGCTGAACGCCCCGAGGACGGGGGCGATCCCGGTTATCCCCATGTTAAAGAACCGGCTGATTTCGAGGTAATCCCGGATCATGCTACAACTCAGAACCGGATACGGCAATAAAAAGTCATCGTTTGTCATCCTATAGTTTTTTATATGACCAGGATATGTTTTCCATAGGATGTTGAGCAAAATACAGGCATTCGCCGATATCGGGCGGACCCAGGGGATCACCACCACGGCGTCCATCGCGATCGTCGGCGCCCTCACCTCAACGGCACCGGTCGAATGGTACCACATCGTCTTCTTCACCCTGCTGGCGGTCATGGCGCACATGGCGCTGAACACCTACATCGCCATCGGCGACCGGGAGCTGGACGCGCAGACCTACGTGCCCTCGCGCAACCCGGTCTCCGCCGGGATCCTCTCCAAGAAAGAGGCGATGAGGTTCGTCTACGCGGGGACCGCCGCTTGCGTGCTGCTCATCGGACTCCTCCTCCTTAAGATCGACCTGCACTCCGTGCTCCTCGCCTTCCTCTGCTTCATCCCCTCCTACGGCTTCCTCCTCTGGTACGGCTGGCGGGGGAAGAAGGTCCCGATCTCCTACGACCTCTCCTTCTCCGTCTCCTACGCCTTCCTCGTGCTCTTCGGCGTGTACGCCATCGGCGGCACACCCACGGTCTACACCTGGATCTTCATCGGCGTCGCGGTCTTCGCAGCGACCGCGTTCGCCCAATGGGAGAACGGACTCAAGGACGCGGACGCGGACCGCTACGCCGGCGTCCGCAGCCTCGCCGTCATCACCCGAGTACGCAACAACCAGCGGCTCACCGCCATCCACCCCTACTTCCTCTACGGCTGCGCCCTGAAGATCGGGTTCCTCCTCTGCTGCCTGTACGCCTTCGTCATCACCCGGAATTACTACTTCCTCGCCTTCGTCCTCGGCTACGGCGTCCCCTCACAGGCCTACATCATGTACCGGTTCGCAACCAAAGAAAAGCCGGTCGACCACCGTAAAACAATCCTGCTGGACGTGACCTTCACCGCGATCCTCGGCTACGCCACCATCGTGGGAAAAACCGGAATCCTGCCCATCCTGCTGCTCGTCGTGTACCTCATCGGCGGCTACCTCATCGGCTCCCAACTGCAGTCCAACTGCGAGTTCAAATTCCGCCGGTTCCTCAAAGAGGCCCCACCCGCCTAAATCTCCTTTTTCACCATGAGGTACTGGTCGATGGCCCGTGCCGCCTTCTTCCCCGCGCCCATCGCCAGAATCACGGTCGCCGCGCCGGTCGCGATGTCGCCGCCCGCGAACACCCTGGGGATTGACGTCCGACCCTCGTCATCCGTGATGATGTTGCCATGTTTGCCCAGCTTCAGCCCCGGCAGGGACTGCGGGACGAGCGGATTCGGGCTCTGCCCGATGGCCACCAAGGCCGTGTCAATCTGCAGCTTCTCCTCCGAGCCGGGGATCGGCACCGGCCGACGCCGCCCAGACTCATCAGGCTCCCCCAGCTTCATCTTCAAGAACTCGACCTCCCGGAGGATGCCCTTGTCCGTGCCGATGAACCGCATCGGGTTCGTCAACAGCATGAAGACGACGCCTTCTTCCTTGGCATGCTCGATCTCCTCCGCCCGCGCCGGCATCTCCGCCTCGGTCCTGCGGTACAAGATGTACGACGTCTCCGCCCCGAGCCGCAGCGCGGTGCGCGCGCAGTCCATCGCGACGTTGCCCGCGCCGAACGTCGCCACGACCCGGCCGATCTTCACCGGCGTATCATGCCGAGGGAAGTCATAGGCCTTCATCATGTTCACCCGCGTGAGGAACTCGTTCGCGGAGTACACCCCGTCGAGGTTCTCCCCCGGGATGTTCAACCAGTTGGGCAGCCCGGCGCCCGTCCCCAGGAACACCGCGTCATACTCCTTGAGCAGCTCAGGGACCGTGACGGACTTGCCGACGACCATGTCGTAGTCCACCCGCACCCCCAGCCGCTTGATGTAGTCCACCTCAGAATGGACGATGGCCTTAGGGAGACGGAACTCAGGGATCCCGTACATCAGCACCCCGCCCGGGGCATGCAGCGCCTCGTAGACCACGACCTCGTAGCCCATCTTCGCGAGATCTCCCGCGCAGGTCAGCCCCGCGGGCCCGGAGCCGACTACCGCGACCCGCTTCCCGTTCCGCGGCGGCATCTTGGGTACGGATGCGCCCTTGGTACGCTCGTAGTCCGCGATGAACCGCTCCAGCCGGCCGATGCCGACCGGCTCCCCCGCCTTCTTCAGCGTGCATTCGCCCTCGCACTGGTCCTCATAGGGACAGACACGGCCGGAGATCGCCGGCAGGTTGTTCTTCGCCCGGATCACCTCCGCGGCCTTGTCGAACTCACCTAGGGTGATGCAGTGGAGGAACCCGGGGATGTCGATCTCCACGGGGCAGCCCTTCATGCAGGGCTTGTTCTTGCACTGCAGGCAGCGCTTCGCCTCCGCGACCGCGACCTCCTTCTCGTACCCTAAGGGGACCTCCCGGAAGTTATGGATCCGCTCCTTCGGTGGCTGCTGCGGCATCGGATGCTTCGTCCGCTGCACGCTCATGCCTTCTCCTCCAGCAGCCGGCAGGCGTCCTTCTCATGGCCGACGAACCGCTGGTTGCGCAGCATGAGGTTATCGTAATCCACGAGATGGCCGTCGAACTCCGGGCCGTCGACGCAGGCGAACTTCGTCTTCCCGCCGATCATGACCCGGCAGCCGCCGCACATCCCGGTGCCGTCCACCATGATTGGGTTGAGACTGACCAGGGTTTTGATCCCGTACTTCTTCGTGAGGTTGGAGACGACCTTCATCATGATTATCGGGCCGATGGCCATGACCAAGTCGATCTTCTTGTCCTTCCGCAGGATGATCTGGTCCAGCAGGTCGCTGACAAACCCTTTCGTGCCCTTCGACCCGTCGTCCGTCGTGATGTAGAACTCATCGCTGTACTCCGAGATCTCCTCCTCAAGGATGATGAGGTCCTTGGACTTCGCCCCAAGGATCGAGACCACGTAATTGCCCACGGCCTTCATCTCCCGCACGATCGGGTACAGCGGGGCGATGCCCACGCCGCCGCCGATGCAGACCACGGTCCCGTACTTCTTCACCTCAGACGGCATGCCCAGCGGCCCCGCGAGGTTCAACAGGCTGTCGCCGACCTCAAGCAGACCCAGCTGCTTCGTCGACTTCCCCACCTCAAGGAAAATAATCGTAATCGTCCCGTCCTCCCGGTCGAAGTCCGCGATCGTCAGCGGAATCCGCTCCCCCTGCTCATTGATCCGCAGAATCACGAACTGCCCCGGCTGCGCCTTCCGCGCGATCAACGGCGCCCGAATCTTCATCAGCTTCTCATTCGCCGACAGCACCTTCTTCTCAAGAATCTCGTACATGCTGATTCCTACCCCCGAGGGACACTGGTAGGGGGTAATTCTCCCTTTCTTTAATAGTTTATGATAATACACACTCACCATCCCCCCTTCCAAATCTTTAATACCCAAACCCCGGATGTGTGCCAACAGACACCCCACGAGGTACCATCGTGCACTGCCTCTTCGCCTCAGACCTCCACGGTCGCATCCCCCGATACAACGCCCTATACCACGCCATCGACACCGAACGACCAGACGCTGTCTTTCTCGGAGGAGACCTGCTCCCGACCCACCACAGCAGCATCCCCATCGATGCCTTCATCGACCAGCACCTCCTCACCCCCATGCGCCAGTATACCGACACAACCAGGTTCTTCCTCATCCTCGGCAACGACGACCCACGCCGATACGAACACCAGATCCAAGACGCCTGCCGCGACGGCCGCTGCGACTACCTCCATGAACGCACCGCCACCCTCAACGGCTTCACCATCGCCGGCTACGCGAACGTCCCACCCACCCCCTTCCTTCTCAAAGACTGGGAGCGCTACGACGTCTCCTACTTCGTCGACGTCGGCGCCGTCCCCCCAGAACAAGGGACCCATACCGTCCCTTTCTCCCTCGACGACCTCATCCACGGCACTATCACCCAAGACCTCGACAGACTCGCGACCGACCTCCCACTAGACAAGACCATCTTCCTCTTCCACTCACCGCCCTACGACACCGTACTCGACCGCGCCGCACTCGACGGAAAAACAGTTGACCACGCACCCCTCGACGTCCACGTCGGCAGCATGGCCATCAAACGGTTCATCGAGCAGCGCCAGCCCCTCCTCACCCTGCACGGACACGTCCATGAGTCCACCAGACTCACCGGACAATGGAAAACACAGATCGGGCGCACCTACTGCCTCAACGGCTCCCACGATGGCCCTGAGCTCGCGCTCATCCGCTTCGACCCACAACAGCCCAGCGCCGCCACGCGGGAGCTCCTCATCTAAAGAGACTCTTTCTCCAACGGTACCTTCAACGCGGTCAGGTACGGCGAGGTCAGATGCGCAGCCCACGAGGTCTTATTCTTGATGTCCTCATCCGTGACAATGTGGATATCGAGCAGCCCGCCGGTCTTGATCCCCGTGCGTTCCGTGTTCTCGTCATCCAGCTTCTTACCCCAGGTGGAGAACCATTCCAGCAGCTTTTCCTTCTGCTCCTCGGTGCCACGGAAATGCACCAGCAGGTCGATGTCGCTTGCCGGTCCCGCGCCACCATCCTTCGTGCTGCCGATGACGTAGAGCGCCTGGATGCCGTAGAGCTCCGGGTCCAAGGACTTAGCGATCTGCTTAACCTTCTGAACCCGCCAGTCCCAATGGTCAGGCGGCTTGAGGTACGCGAGGGCTTCTCCCGCATCACCATCCATGATCACCCGGAGAGAGCCGCCAGGGACCATGTCCGAGACCTTGACGAGGCGGATCGTCGGATCGGACTGTGCGCCCCCGTTGAGGAAGTCCGCTATATGATTCGGCGCCGAAAGGAGGATGTCCTCGTTGAAGACGATGTCCGGTTGGTCTGGGTACAAGGGAAGATACCTGATGTTGGCCTCGACGAGGTCCTGGAAGAAGTGCGTCCCGAAGGACAGCTCCGGGGTGTATTCCCCTTTTTCCTTGGCGATTTCGGCCAGGAGCGCGGTGTTGTTGATGTCCGCGTAGCGGACGGGGACACCAAGCTTGATGTCCCCCCGGCTTCCCCAGCGGCCTGGGCCCATGAGGATGAACTTACGCTTCGGCAGCTTGTTGTTGAGATCGCCGACGATCCGGGCGATGCGCAGCATCTTCTCCCGGCTGTCCAGGGCGCCGTATGCCTCTGGGCTGACGTAGACGATGTATTCGATGTTCTCTATCTGCCCTGTGGTGATGAAGCGGCGGGCGGAGAACAGCTTCTGCTCCCGTGGGATGTCTTTGGGGACGGGGATGCGTTCCATGCCGCGTGATTGGCTTTGTGGGCGGCATTGGAGGAAATAGAAGGTTTTGCCATCGCAGGCGAACTCGACGTCCACGGGGGAGCCGATCTTCTCCTCAAGGATGGAGAGGATGCGCTTCATCTTCGGGAGGAAATCGCTCTTATCGAAGAGATTCTGGAAGGTGACGATGAGGTCCGCCTTCGAGGTATCCAGCATCACGTTGGGGGTGACGAGGCGACCGTGTTCGTGAACGGAGACGATTTTGTCGAAAAGGGGGATTTGGTCGCCGTAGGTTCTGAGGAGTTCTTCGATTTCGATGGTTTCGATGAGCCCGGTTTCCATGTTGATGACGTCGATGTATCGGGGGGAGTATTTAATGCGTTCTTCGACGAGGGTGTTGACTTGGAGTTCGGGGCGGAAGGGGGAGATGAGGATGGGGTAGTCGTTGCCGACGCGGTCGACGGCGCGGGTGCCGAGTCCGGGGACAAGGCGGATCATGCCGTCTTCGCGGCGGATGCGGGGTGACCAGCGGAATTCGTTGCGGCTGAAGGCGACGCCGGCATACGAGGGCATGTAATAGGGTCCGATGCGGGTGCCGACGACTTCTTGGACGAGGATGCCCATTTCTTCGTTAAAGTCGAGGAGGCCGCGTTCGCGGCGGTATTCGATGGGGTCTGATCCGAAGGTGGAGGCGTAGACTTCGGCGATGGCGTCCATGAGGGCTTTGAGGCGTTCTTCTTCTGATCCGAGGTTGGGGACGAAGAGGCTTTTGTATTTGCCGGAGAAGGCGGCGCCGTAGCTATCTTCGAGGAGGCTGGAGGATCTGACGATGATGGGTTTGTCTTTGACTGCGGTGATGATGCCGCGGAGTCCTTCGACGATTTCGTAGGGGAAGAAGGCGTTTTTGAAGATCTGTTCGAGGAAGGGTTGTTCTTGGCGGATTTCGCCGGGGTCGAGGTATTTGATGTGGAAGACGTCGTCGAGGTCGTTGTGGTGGACGAAGGCGGCGACGGTGTCTGAGGTGATGTACCAGCTGCGGGGGAAGTCGATGTCTTTGAGGAGGGCGTCGTTTTTCATTTCGGTGCGCAGGATTTTTTCTGCGAGGATGACGCCCCCGGTTTTACCGCCGAGTTTGCCTGCGCCTTGGGCGGGGCCGATGATGCAGGAGAGGAGTTGGATGAAGTCTTCGAGTTCGAAGTAGGATTTGGCGACGTTGACGTATTCGAGTCGGTCGGTGACGAACCGTCGGATCATCGCGGTCTTGATGCCGATGGTGTCTTCTTCGGAGAGGGAGGTTTCGATATCGGATTTTTCCATGAAGCGGGTGAGTTCTTCGCGGATTTCGCTGAGGGGGACACCGGTTTTCTGAGAGGTGAGGAGGAGTGGTCGGGCCTTATCTGAGCGCAGCCAGTCCTGGAAGAGTTCGGAGATGACGTCGGAGGGGATGCTTTCCTTGGCGATGTCGAAGACGTGTTTTTGGAAGGTGACGAGGCTTTGCAGGTCGGTGCGGGGGTTGGGCATGTTGATGCCGCGGGCCGTGGATGTGCTGTCGATGGGGGTGATCTGGTTCTGCAGGTCCGATATCTTCTCGTTGTTGTGGCGGTAGAGGTAGTAGGTCATCTTGCGGGTGATCCGCAGGAGGGTCCGGGGGTCGGTCTTGATGAGGAGGTCGATGATGACTTCCCAGTCTTGTTTCTTCTGGGTGAGGGTCTCGCCTGCTTTTTTGGTGGAGACGGGTTTGACGTACGGGGCGATCTTCTTTCTCCTGAGTTCTTCTTTGACGCGGCGTTCTTCGAAGAATTGGCCGATGAGGGTGGCGATGGCGTCGATGAGGCGGCGTTCTTCTTTGAGGAAGGGGCCCTCATGTTGCATGGGGCGTTCCTCGGTGAAGTAGACTTCGAGGACACCGATCTTTTTCTCGTCGGCGATGATGTTGCTGATCTGACTCCATTTGGATTCTTTGAAGTTCTTGGTGGTGTACTCCTTGCCGCCTTCGAAGGAGATGCGGGCGCAGGTGATGTCCGGGTACTGCCAGGCGGGTGGGATGAGGGCGATGATGTTCTGGATGGCCTCGTCAACGCTGTATTTGGTGTTCTTGACGATCTTGGTGAGGCCGTAGAGGCAGTTGAGTTCTTTGACGCGTTCTTTGAGTTCGTTGATGGTGTGGTACGAGGATGTATTGGGTTCGTGTTGGGTCGCTTTTTGGAACTCGGTTTTTTCTGTGATAGCCATAGCCTCCTAGATGGTCCCCTCAGTTGGCTCCTGTGGGCCTGCATGGTGTTGCGGGTTTTTAAGGATTGTCTGTTTGCGCAGGGCTGCCTTCCCGGTCTTGCCGTCGATGAGGACCATGAGCGGCTCCGGGGATCGGACGTGTTTGACGTCCTGGGTGGTGTCGAGGACTGGGAGGGAGTCGAGCCAGTCGTAGCGGATGTTGGCGGGGCCGTCTTTGGTCATGAGGTAGCCGACCTGGCCCGCCATCATGTCGTGGAAGAAGTGGGAGCCCTGGGATGGTTCGATGATCCGTGCTTTGACCGGGGTTTCGAGGATGACGCGGGCGCCGGCGATATCGCTCCATTGGACAGGGATGCCCAGCCAGGGATCCGCGGAGCCCCAGCGGCCTGGACCGATGAGGATGTAGGGGCGTCTCTGGTCCATGAGCCTGGTGTTGATGCTGCGGAGCTGGCCGACGGCCCGCTGGGAGTTGGCGAGGTCGAAGGACTCGGGGGTGATGTAGACGATGTCGGTGAGGTCGTCGATGATGCCGTTGCCGAGGGCGTTGGCGCTGAAGCAGAGGTCGGTGGCGGGGTCGTAGGCCTGCAGGCTAACCTCCGCGTGTTTTCCCTTTGGTCGCATGTTGCGGACCTGGAGGATGACGAGTTCGGCTGGTGCACCTGTCTGGGTGGGGAGGTTGAGGGCGAATTCGATTTCGACGGGGTAGCCGAGCGCGAGTTCGCTGATGCGCATGAGGAGTCTGAGGGCGTTGGCGAGCGGGAGGGAGTCGTAGGAGAGGATGGGGCCGAAGTCGAGGACCATGACGCCGTCGGGGGAGAGGCCGGGGTAGAGGGTGTCGTCTCGGGGGAGGTAGGTGGAGGCGAAGAGGTCGAGGAGGCCTTCGTTGCGGGCGATGGCAATATCGAGGCTTTTAAGGGTGGTGTCCTCGTTTTTCTCGACGATGCGGTAGATGGACTGGAGGTTGAGGGCGTAGAAGTGGGTCTGGGAGTATCTGATGAAGTCCTTGGGGGTGCCGAAGAGGGGGACGCGGGGGTGTTGGGGGCAGAAGCAGAAGCTGCTGCCGCCGTCGACGATGGCCTTGCCGAGTCCGACGGCGAGGTAGACGATGCCGTCTTCGTGGGTGCAGGTGCCGGAGGGGTAGTAGTTGTAGGATTTGGCGACGCCGGAGAGGGCGGGGTAGAAGTAGTCGTGGTGGCGGTCGCCGACGACTTCTTGGATGAGGACCGCCATTTTTTCGTCCCGGATGTTCTTGGGGGTGTTGCGGATGTAGGTACGGGCGCGCTGGCTGTAGGTGGAGGAGTAGACGTATTTGACGGCGTTGCAGACGTCTTGGAATCGGAAGTCGGGCTCCCAGGATTCGTTGGGGAGGAGGATGGAGGCGTAGATGCCGGCGAAGGGCTGCATGAGGCTGTCTTCGAGCATGCCGCTGCTGCGGACGATGAGGGGCTTGCGGCTGCCGCGGATGAAGGCGCGCAGGTCCCCCAGGATCGTGGGGGGGAGGCTGGCGTCCATGAAGCGTGCGGTGATGCGTTCGTCGGGGAGGGTGAAGAGCTGGGAGTCGAGGAGGTGGTTCTGGGCGATGAAGGCGTCGAAGACGTCGGTGGTGAGGACGATGCTGCGGGGCAGGGTGATGTGGATGCCCGGGGTCATCTCGTCGGTGAGGTAGGTGGTGAGGAGTTTGGAGAGGAAGGCGAGGCCGCGTGCCTTGCCGCCGAGGGCGCCGTCGCCGATGCGGCTGATCTGTTTGGCGGGTCCTTGGTTTTCTCGCAGGAACTTGGTGATCTGGATTTGGTTGCTGGCGTAGCGGTGTTCTTCGATGGTGTCGACGAGTCGTTGTTTGAAGGCGTCGTCGTCGAGGTCCGCGGTTTCGATGAGGGAGAGGCGGTCTGCGAGGGTGCGGTCGCCGCGGGCGTGCAGCCAGCGGGAGATCTGGTGGTGTCGG
>Ga0315282_10015402_pt1 | contig 11283 bp, 10 predicted proteins | sample YL17G07_20_MG_FD_203693 | JGI IMG/M metagenome (GOLD analysis project Ga0315282, IMG submission 203693) | Sediment microbial communities from Yellowstone Lake, YNP, Wyoming, USA - YL17G07_20 | ecosystem: Environmental > Aquatic > Freshwater > Lake > Sediment | place: USA: Wyoming | collected...
GGGTGTGCGGGCACACTTGGGCATCGGTAGTGGGTCAGTTTCCGATAAGCGCGCTATACAGCCAAATGAGCTCGGGGAGCCAGCCGAATCGATTGGTAAACACTGGGCGACTTATGGGGACTGATCTGCCGAATTCAAGGCAAATTAAGACTGCATTACCGGCGGCGATTCTTGGAGCATCATGCAATGGGCGGATCTGTGCCTCTCGCAAATCCCGAGTAAAACCCTTGGTGGCCGGGAGGCTAAAACGGAAATCCTGGCTAAGATGCCTGCTCTTCGGGGTGGTCGCCCCACATGTCCGCCGCGGCGCGTCGGCGGATTGATGAAGCGCAGCGGGCGAGGTGGGCGAGGTTCGGGGCGCACCAAGCGCGGAGGTTAAAGGGGAGGCTTCCCAAGCCGCCTTCGCTTGTTGGATAGCAGCGGTTAAGGCCATTGTCACTTCCGCCGCCTCAACCAATAAAAGATGTCAATAGTGGGCCAAGCGCGTCGAACCATGTTTCATGGCCCGGCTGAGTCTGGCGTCTACCTCGGGCGGGACCAAATACTTGCGCCGGATCTCCTTGACTGCCAACCCCAGTTCGCCGAGCCACTCGGAGCCAGTTGTGAAAGCCGTGCCCTGAAGTGCGGCGAGGCGTTCGGCGGCTCCTTGAAGACCGGCAGCCTGGAGATCGGCTCTTAACTCATCGATGAATCGATCCAGATCATCTGGGGTAGCAAACGGCATGAGTTGGGGCGCTCCCAGCCGGACTGCATGAACCAATCTTGTCTGTGAGTTTACCTCACGCTGCCCAAAAACACTATCGACGCGCTCGGCGAACTGGGCGGCAAAGCCCCTGGCCGCCGAGGCGGCCCTCGGTACATGTCACTGGCTGCGCGGAAGAGAATCGCGGCCGGGCAGCGGGCAAGCTGGGCAAGGGTGAGGGCGGAGAAGGTGGGCAATCTGCTGAAGCCGCATGCACTATCGGGCAAGCCGAAGCGGCGCATTTTAGCCGCCGGCCGCAAGCGCATTGCCGCAGCCGCGAAGGCCAGGTGGGCGAGAGTTAGGGCTGCGAAGGCGCGCAAAGCATGAGCAGACGTCCGTTCGGCCCGGCGTTAGTGAAGGCAATGAACCGGACAACCGCATGCGCGCGATGTACGCCTCGCGACTTCATCAAGCAAATCATCCGGATGAGCGCGCCAGAGGACGCTGCTCTCTGGGGGCGCGTGCTGAAGAGGTGCCGGCGATACACAACGATAGACGTCGAGCGGGCAAACCAATTACGCCTTGAGTTCCCCATCTTCGCGCAGAGCTGCTTTGACAACTGCCAGGGTGCCGCCGTTCGTTACAAGGACCTCACTTATGTGGAGGGGTATGCGGCCAGCATTGTGCCGGTGGCCGACGCGCCTCCGGTGTACCACGCCTGGCTGATCGACAAACAGGGCGCCGTCGTCGATCCCTTCGACCGGCGCGGTATACTGGGGTCCCTATGAAAGCATTGCTTCTCCTCGGCGCCCTGTTGGCGGCGACCCCGGCTGTGGACCCACTGTTCGCTCCGGCGGAGATCCGCGATCGCGCTTCGCTGGAGCTGAAGATCTCCCAGCCTTCCGATTACACGTCGTCGCTCATGCCCGAGCGAAAGCTGAAGCGCATCGACTTGACGTTTACAAGCTTCGAATGGGCAGGCGAGAAGTGGCGCCACCCGTGCTTTGTCCTGATGCCTGATCGGGCGGTGCCGGAGTACCGCGGCGCCGCGGCAATCGTTGCCGCCAACGGCGCCGGTGAATTCGCGACTGAAAGCGCCGAGGTGGCGGCGCTGATGGGCATTCCGGCGCTCGCCATCGTGGGCGCCAACCCCGGCCCACATTACGGCGTAAAGGGGGAGGGGGCCGTGATGGCGCGAATGGAAGAGAAGTTCATGGAAACAGGCGACCCCCACTGGATCGGCTATGCTGCCCTCGGCAAAGTGATCCTCCGGGCAATAACGGCGATGCAGGCGGTGCCGGGCGTGCGGGCAGAGAGGTTCGTTGTGACGGGCAGCTCGAAGCGCGGCATGGCGACCTGGATCGCGGCGGGAGCGGACGACCGGATCGTCGGCGCCTTCCCGGTGGCCTGGAACATGGCCAATTTCGAAGCGGCGCTGCGGCTGCAAGCGGAACGCCTGGGCACGGACTACGATCGCGGTGGCGACGGCCCGGCCGCCAAATCGCCGGGGAGCCGCCTGGCGGCGCTGGCCACGCCCCGCGGCAAGGAATACCAGCGCTACCTCGATCCGTATCTCTGGCGGGACCGCATCGCGAACAAGCCGATCCTGTTCACGGTGGGCGCCAACGATCCCCTGTTCCCACCGCTGAGCGACACGGTGTTTCTCCCGGATATGCCGAAATCGACGCGGATCCTGCTGGTGCCCAACCACCGGCACGGCCACGAGAAGGAACGCCAGACGGTGGGCTGGCGGATGTGGCTCGCGCACGTCTTCGGGAATCGCCCGGTTCCGAACATCGCACTGACCTGGAAACGGGTGGAGGGCGCGATTCAACTCTCGGCGGCGGTGACGTCGGCGAACCCGGTGAAAGCCGTGACGGCCTGGAGCGCGACCGATGAGCGTGGCGTGTACCTGGACTGCAAATGGCAGCCGACCGCGTTAGTGGGTAGCAAAGGCGTGTACCGTGCCGAAGTTGCCGCGCCGATCGGCCGCCATACGGCTTTCTGGGTAGAGGTGGAGGACGAAGATGTACAGTCAGGCCGCGGCCTGATCTCGACCGGCATGCAGGAGATCAAGTGAATCGATTGTCCCTATCGCAAATCCCGTCAGCGGCCACACGTGATCGGCAGTTGCCGATTGAAATGGAGGCGGACGCCCCCCGGCGCATCTACATCGCTGGCGGAGATTTTATCGCTTGGCAGAGACTCGCAAAATTGTTGAAATCAGGGGGAAAACTATGAGCGCAGTTCCACCCATCCATTCGCTCCGGGCCGGAGTCATCGGCACCGGCTTCATCGGTCCCGTGCATGTCGAGGCCCTGCGCCGCATCGGTGTGACCGTAACCGCCATCTGTGACGTGGCCGACCTGGCCGCCAAAGCCGCCGGGAAACTCGCCATTCCGCAGGCGTTCGCCGGCTACCGCGCCCTGATGGCCTGCCCCGACGTTGACGTGGTCCACATCACCACGCCGAACCGGTTCCACTGCGAGATGTCGCTGGCGGCGCTGCGGGCGGGCAAACACGTCGTCTGCGAAAAACCGCTGGCCATGAACACGCGCGAGACGACGCAGATTGTGAAGGCCGTGCGCGCCTCGAAGAAAATCTTCGCGGTGAACTACAACGTCCGGTTTTACCCTGCCGTGCTGCAACTCCGCCGCCTGGTCGAGCGCGGCGAACTCGGCGAGATCATCCACGTCAACGGCTCCTACATGCAGGATTGGCTGTTCAAGGATACGGACTACAACTGGCGCCTCCTGCCGCGGGAAGGCGGCAGATTGCGCGCGGTGGCCGACATCGGCACTCACTGGATGGACACCGTGTCGTTCGTCCTCGGCGCGAAAATAACATCGGTCTTGGCCGAGCTTGCGACGTGGCACAAGACACGCAAGCGCCCGCTCGGCGAAGTGCAGACCTTCGCAAAGGCCGACGGGAAAATGAAATACGCCACCTACAAGGTCCGGACCGACGATTTCGCCAGTGTGCTGTTGCGGTTTGCCAACGGCGCACGCGGCAATCTCAGCGTGTCGCAGGTGGCTGCGGGCCGCAAGAACTGCATCCGCATCGAAATCTACGGCTCCAAGAAGTCCGCGTGGTGGTGCTCGGAGGAGCCGGAGATGCTGCACTTCGGCAACCGCGATGGCGCCAACGAAACTGTTGTGCGCGCCACGCCGGCGTTTGGCGATGGCGCCACCGGCTTCATGGATTATCCACCGGGCCACGTGGAAGGCTTTCCCGACACGTTCAAGATGAACTTCCGCGCGATCTACGGGGCGATTGCCGGCACGCGCGCGGCCCCGCCCCGCTTCGCAACGGCCGAGGACGGCCATCAGGAAGTCGCGGTGTGCGAGGCGATCATCAAAAGCCACCAGTCGCAAGCGTGGACGAGGGTTTGAACATCCAACCGGAGACACATTATGAAACTGGGATTCGTTAGTGCCATCCTTCCCGAACTGAACCTCGACCAGGTGCTGGCTTTCGCTGCGGCGGAGCGGTTCGCCTGCGTAGAAGCCATGTGCTGGCCCCTTGGCAAGGCCGAGCGGAAATTCGCAGGCGTTACGCACATCGACGTCGCCGATTTCACCCGGTCGCGCGCCGAGGAGGTACAGGGCCGTTGCGCCAGGCACGACGTCGCCCTGTCCGCACTCGGCTACTATCCAAACCTGCTTGATCCGAATCCCGCGGTGGCGCAGGCCGCGTTGAAGCAGCTCAAGAAAGTCATCCAGGCCGCCTCGCTGCTCGGCCTCCACACCGTCAATACCTTCGTCGGCCGTGACTGGACGAAGAGCGTCGATGACAACTGGCCCCGGTTCCTCAAGACCTGGCGTCCGCTGGTCCGCTTCGCCGACGATCACGGCATCCGCATTGGCATCGAGAATTGCCCAATGCTTTTCACGCAGGACGAGTGGCCCGGCGGCAAGAACCTGATGACCACGCCGGCCATCTGGCGGCGCGCGTTCAGTGACATCCCGTCGAAGAACTTCGGCCTGAACTACGATCCTTCCCACTTCGTCTTGCAGCAGATGGACCCGGAAAGTCCGCTGCGCGAGTTCCAGGAGAAGATTTTCCACTGCCATGCGAAGGACGTGAAGCTTCGCCGGGACCGCATCAACGACGTGGGCATCTTCGCGCACCCGGCGGAGTGGCATCAGCCACGGATTCCCGGATACGGCGAGATGAATTGGGCCAGGTTCATGGGCGTGCTGACGCAGACGAGTTACCGCGGGCCGGTCTGCATCGAGGTGGAGGATTCAACCTTCGGCACGACGCTGGAGGGCCGGCAACGCGCCCTTCGCGTTGCGCGTAATGTCTTGGAACCATTCTTCGCGTGAATCGCCGATGAGCGCCCTGTTTTGCCCGCGTAGACCTTGGCGGTACGAACTTCAGCGCGTTGCCGGCCGGCGGCGAGGGCCGGGCGGCCGCCGTAACCCAAGCTGACTCACCCAATCTGGAGACGCTTCATGAAATACACTTACGAACAACTCGCCAAAACGATTGACCACTCGCTGCTGCACCCGACGATGACGGACCAGGAACTGGAAGGTGGCTGCAAGCTGGCCGCCCGCTACGGCGTGGCCTCGGTTTGCATCAAACCCTACGCCGTCAAACGCGCCGTCCAACTGCTCGAGGGCAGCGGTGTGTTCGTCGGCGCTGTCATTGGCTTTCCCCACGGGAACTCCTGCACCGAATCCAAGCGTTACGAAACCGAACTGGCCTGCCGCGACGGCGCCGTCGAAATTGACATGGTCATCAACATCGGCAAGGCGCTCAGCGGCGATTGGGATTACGTCGAGCGCGACGTGAAGGCCGTCTGTGACGAGGCGCACAAACGCGGCGCGAAGGTGAAGGTCATCTTCGAGAACGATTACCTGACCAAAGGCGGCGCGAGCTTGAGCAGCGACGACTTCAAACGCAAGCTCTGCCAGATTTGCGAGCGCGCCGGGGCCGACTGGGTGAAGACCTCTACCGGCTACGGCTTCGTGAAGCAGGCCGACGGCAGCTACAACTACAAGGGCGCCACCGAGCATGATCTGGCGCTCATGCGTGCGAGTTGTTCGCCCAAGGTGCAGGTCAAGGCTGCCGGTGGCGTGCGCGATTTGGATGGCCTCATCAAGGTTCGCGACCTCGGTGCCAGTCGCTGCGGCGCGACTGCGACGGCAGCGATGCTTGACGAATATCGGCGTCGCGAAGCCGCCGAGCAGGCGGGCCAACCTCAGCGATCCACGGCGGGCGACATTGGCGCCGGAGGCTAGTGAGACCCAGGCAAATTGACGGACCCGGGTCTTAGTGTTAGCTTAAGCCGAAAGGACCTGCGTATGACGTGCCTGACGACCCGTTCACGCCGGCAATTCCTGTTCAACACTGCTATAGGCGGACTCGGCCTGGCCGGCATGGGCCGGTTGCGGCTTAGCGCGGGCACGCCGCAGAGCAGCGATCCCAACCTGCTGGCGCTGCGTCGCGCCATTATTGATTCGCCGCTGGGCGTGGGCCTGCATCGGGCCAAGGTATTCACCGAGGTTTTCCGGAAGAACGAATCCCAGCCGTGGGAAGTTCGCAAGGCCATGGCGCTGCGGGAGTATTTCCGCACCGTGCCGCTGTATCTCCGGCCCGGCGACCGCCTGGCAGGCTCGATTTCCGAAACGCCTGGAGCCATGCCGATAATGGCGGAACTAGGCTTCGGCGAGCAGGGCACGGACATCAATCCCCAGTGGCGCGGCTATCTGAAGGGCAAAGTCCCGCCCGAGATGTGGGACTATTGGAAGACGCGAAACATGTGGGGCCGATTCGCCGCGGTCAATCCCGGCCAGTCTACGCCCATCTCGCCCGACGCTGGCTCCGGCAGGCAGGCGCCCTACAAGTTCATCTCCAACCAGGGACACTTGAGCCCGAGTTACGGCGAGTTGCTGAAGGTCGGCTTCGGCGGTCTGCTGAAGCGAGTCCGGGAACGGAAGGCGGGCGAGCGGGACCCGCAGAAGCTCGCTTTCCTCACGGCTGCGGAAGAAGCGCTGAGCGGTGTATCCGAGTGGGTCTGGCGCTATTCCGAGTTCTTGAAGGGCGATCTCGCCCGGATCGCCGCGAAGGTCGCCACCGAGCCTCCCTCTACCTTCCACGAGGCGATGCAGTTGATCTGGTTCGCCCACCAGGCCATTCACATCGAGGGACACGGGTGGTCCTGCACGCCCGACCACATCGACCGGCTGCTGCTGCCCTACTACGAGGCCGACAAGAAAGCCGGCAGGCTGAACGACACGCAAGCCCTCGCCCTGTGTGAGAACTTTGTCCTCAAGATGCTCGACAACACCTACTGGGGGCCGCTCGAGCTGACCCAGGGGTTGTGCGTGGGCGGTTCCACTCCCGACGGGCAAGACCTCACCAACCGCCTGTCGTGGCTGTTCATCGAGGGCGGCACGAACCTCGCCTTGCAGGAGCCGCTGCTGTGGATCCGGTGGCACCCGCGCATCGATCAGGAGTTCTTCGATTTCTGCCTCTCCCGGATAGCGCAGCACACCTGCTTCCCGCTGATGTGGAATGACAAGGTGGTGCCCGCCGGACTCATGGAACTGGGCGTCTCTCGCGAGGACGCCTACAACTACATCGCCGTGGGGTGCAACGAGCTCGCCATCCCGGGGCAGGCCTACTTCAACCCCGGTGCGGCTGCGAACTATCTGCGGTCTATCGAATTGGCGCTGACTTCGGGCCGTGGTTACCGGGGAGGGGGCGAAAAGCCGCTGACGCCGCCTGCCGCGGAGCTCGCCACGTTTGAGAGCTTCGCCGCTGCGGTAGGCGCGTACATGCGCCGCGGAATCGAGCAGAGCTACCGCGCCGACATGCTGGTGCTGAAGGCGACAATGGAATGGGGCCGCACGCCCTTCACCTCCTGCTTCTTCGATGGCTGCATCGAACGCGCGCGCGACATGGCGCGGGGCACCAAGTACAACATCCTTTCCTGCGGCGGCGTGTTTTTCGCCAACGCGGTGGATTGCCTGGCGGCCATCCGCCAGGTGGTGTACCAGCGCAAGGATGCGACGCTCGAAGAAGTCGCCGCCGCCTGCAAGGCGAACTTCCAGGGTCACGAGCGGTTGCGAGCCAAGCTGCTGGCTGCGCCCAAGCACGGCAACGACGATCCTCGACTGGACGACATCATCAAGCTGGTGGAACGGTTGCGGGACGAGCCGATGAAAGAGATCTGCCGCGATCCGCGTGACGGTACGAAGTTCGGCAACACGCATATCACCAAGGCCGCAGCGGTGCTCTCGGGCAAGGTGACGCCGGCCACCCCGGATGGCCGTTTGGCGGGCACGCCGCTGGCCAGTTCCGTCGCGGCGTCGGCAGGGATGGAGCGCAACGGCCCCACGGCGCTGCTCAACTCCGTCGCCAAGCTCGACGCGGCGAAAAGCTGGCAGAGCGGCTATCAGGTCAACGTGCGGTTCCAGAACGTCATGCTCTCCAACAAAGCGAACCGCGACAAAGTCCGCGCGATGCTGAACGTTTATTTCGCCAAGGGCGGGCAGCAACTCCAAATCAACGCGATCGACACGGAGATGCTCCGCGCGGCGCAGAAGGACCCCGGCAAGTACCGCGACCTGGTGGTGCGCGTGGCGGGTTTCAGCGAGTTCTTCGTCAACCTGACACCGGAGATGCAGGAAGAATTCATCGCCCGGACGGCGCACAGGTGAGGATGCGATGACCGGGCGCATCTTCGACATCCAACGCTTCTGCATCCACGATGGACCGGGCATCCGTACCACGGTCTTTCTCAAGGGCTGCCCGCTGCGGTGCAAGTGGTGCTGCAACCCGGAGAGCAACAGCCCGGACCCGCAGTTGTCCGTGATGGCGGAGAACTGCATCGGCTGCAAGGCGTGCCTGCCCGTCTGCAAGGGAGAGGCGCTGGCGTTGGACGGCGCGCGGAAGGTGGTGATTGACCGCCGGCGCTGCACAGCCTGCGGCGATTGCCCGCCGGTTTGCGACCCCAAGGCGCTCGAGATGGTGGGCCGGAACGCCAGCGTCGAGGAAGTCATGGAGGTGGTGCTGCGCGACCGCGACTATTACCAGGCTTCCGGCGGCGGCATGACGCTATCGGGCGGCGAGCCGCTATTCCAGCCCGCCTTCTCCAAGGCGCTCCTGGAGGCGGCGAAAGCGGCGGGACTGCACACCGTCGTCGAGACTTCCGGCTTCGCCGATTGGGCGGTGCTCGAACGCGTCCTGCCGGTTGTCGACCTCTTCCTCTACGACTACAAGGAGACGGACCCGGATCTCCACCAGGCGTTCGTCGGGCAACCCAACGCGCCGATCCTGGCGAATTTGAAGAAGCTGCACGCGTCCGGCGGGCGCATCCTCTTGCGCTGCCCGATGATCCCCGAGTTCAACGCGCGGAAAGCGCATCTCGACGGCATCGTGCGCACGGCGGCTGAGTTGCCGCGGCTCATTGGCGTCGAATTGCTGGCCTACCACCGGTTGGGCACCTCGAAGCTGCAGCGCTTCGGCTTCCCGCCGCGGATGCCGGAATCCGTCAAGCCGCCGAACCCGGAAACGGTCCGCGGGTGGAACGCTTACCTGGCGAAAAAGGGCGTGAAACTGGTGAACGCGCCGCCGGGGGCAGTGAGCAAAGTGGCGGGCAGTTAGCCCTAAGGGAATCATTGGGGGAATTCGGACTGTCTGTCCCTCTCGTAAACCCCGAACTTTCTGAGAACATGGGGTTTGCGCATTTTCCATAACCTCTGCCTATCGACGTTCAGAGTGCTGCCTGCGCTGGTTGGCGCCCTCTCGGCTTTGTTCCGGGCACGTGCCGCCCTTCAGCTAGAAAACCTGGCCCTCCGCCACCAGATCGGTGTCCTCCAGCGCTCAGTCAAGAAGCGACCGAAGCTAACCGCCGCAGACCGTATTCTGTGGGCCTGGCTATGCGGAATCTGGAGCGACTGGCGATCTGCCCTCGTCATCGTCAAGCCGGAAACAGTCATCGCCTGGCACCGGAAGGGCTTTCGCCTTTTCTGGACATGGAAGATCCGACACGGCCAGCTCAGACGACCAGCAGTTCCAAGAGAGGTCCGCGATCTGATCCGCAAAATGAGTCGCGAGAATCCGCTCTGGGGCGCCCCACGCATTCACGGCGAATTGCTCAAACTGGGCATTGACATCGGCCAGACCAGCGTTGGCAAGTACATGCTGCGCCACCGCAAGCCCCCTTCGCGGACCTGGCGGAGGGTGTGGGCGAATGCCAGCGTGTCACCCGGCAACGCCGGATAGGCCCCGCCTAACGCCGCAGTGTCTGGTGAACGGGTTCATCGCCGGTGGGTTGCTTTCAGTAAACGCTTGGCGACAAGGCAGGACCGATCTATCGAGTGGCAGTGCGCGCGTCGGCGAGGAATTCCGGGCCACGCCTCACCTGCAATCGTGTGGCACCGACACGTTATCCTTCGATAACTGGGGAAGCGCGGGGCGGGACCGAACCACCGAACAGAGGTTTCTCGGAGCTAAGGGCGGTAGCGTTCCAGCCTCGTCTCACGGCCTTTTGGCGAAATCCGCACCCGCCTCCGGTCAACTCCCCGGCTTGAGGTGCATCTCCATGAACTTCAGGAACACTTCCCAGTCGGACGGCAACGTGCCGTGCCCGCCGGCATGCATGAAATAGCCGATCGTGTTCAGAATCGGCTGTCCGGCCGGCGGCATTTGATCCGTCTCCAGTCCTTGTTTGCCCAGCAGGCGGTATACCGGTCCCGCGGCAACCGCGGCCAGAAACTCGCCCTTCGGATCTGACCAGAAGTCCGTGTCGCCGGTTTGCAGCAGCACCGGCCGGGGCGCAATGAGCGCGACGAGCATGTGCGCATCAACGGGCAACTCGCTGACGCGATTTGCGAATTTCGCGTAATTTGCGCAGAACTGATAGGGATAGCGCGTCGGCTCGACCAGGTGCGCGATGGTTTCACCATAATTGCGCCGGCTCTGCGCCGCGCCGCCTTCGCCCGAGCAACTGGCAATCACCATGGCGATCCGCGTGTCGTGCGCGCCCGCCCACATCACGGTCTTGCCGAGCCGTGAAACGCCCATGATTGCGATGCGCCTGGCATCCACGCCGCCATCGGTTTCGAAATAATCGACGGCCCGGCTCAGACCCCATGCCCAAGCCGCGATCGATCCCCATTCGTTCGGCGCCGGCTCCGTTTGCCCGGGCTTGAGATACAGCGCCCGAACGCCGAGCGGAACACCGCCGAGGAAATCCGGATCGATGTCGCCGTAGTAAACGGTTGCCACGCCGAAACCCTTATCGAGGAGTGGCGTGACATTCAGCCGTCCAAGGCCTCCGCCACCCGTAGCGGGCACCTTCTTTTTATCGCGGCCCCACACCTCGCCAGCCTTGACACCCGGGTCGCTCACCGAACTCGCGTTGGCGCCAAAACCCAGGTGGAGCAGCAGTGGCACCGGCTTACGGGCTCCGGCGGGCAGGTAAATCAGCAGGTCCATTTTCGGACCGGCCTTGTCCGCCGAGAAGTAAACGGTCACCTGCCTGCGGATCGCCTTGCCGTCGAAAGCGGGCGTTCCCTTGTCGAATACGTCGAAGCTCATGGCTTTGGGACGCCCCGGGCTGCGGCCATACTGGTTGTCCTCGA
>Ga0315282_10015404_pt1 | contig 11282 bp, 10 predicted proteins | sample YL17G07_20_MG_FD_203693 | JGI IMG/M metagenome (GOLD analysis project Ga0315282, IMG submission 203693) | Sediment microbial communities from Yellowstone Lake, YNP, Wyoming, USA - YL17G07_20 | ecosystem: Environmental > Aquatic > Freshwater > Lake > Sediment | place: USA: Wyoming | collected...
CGCTGTACTTGCTTTTCTTCCTGTTTTTCTTCGTTTTTGCATCCCATTCCTTGCTGCAATTGAACGGGATGCGTCGTATCGAGACATTTTTAAAACGGTTTTACTATCACCTCTGCGGGTGAGATGCTCATCCCGTTCTTGTTAGCAGCAAAAACGATATGGGCTCTCTCCCGAAAAACTTAATTTACGGGCAACACTACAAGGACCATAACCTTTAAAACATAGATTAACTTGCCTTATTGGATTTGTGAGAGCATATGAAGCATAAATTAGTCATGCCTGGTGATCAGCTATCTACCTCTGAAGAATTACTGCCAGGTGATGGGACATTTGAAGAAAATGGTATCATCCGCGCTGCAAGAATCGGTTTGTACCATATTAACGAAAAACATCGTACCGCTGAAGTACAACCGGTCACGAGCACCCCGGTAACCCTTAACAAAGGTGATATTGTGATCGCGAGGGTTACTATGGCGAAATCAACAATGATTATCGTCGAGGTCGTTCATGTTGCGGGAAAACCCAGGGCGATATCTGGGGATACCGATGCAACGATCCATGTCAAAGAAATAGCAGGAGCATACATTAAAGATGCATCTTCGGAGTACAAACCTGAGGATTATATCCGGGCAAAAGTCATCCAAGTGAAACCAAGTGTGCAGCTTGAGACAAGAGAACGAGATCTCGGTGCGATACGAGCATTGTGTACGAAATGCAGACATCTACTCGTGAAGAAAAACCATGGCCTTGAATGTGAAAACTGCGGAAATAAGGAACACCGCAGGATCGCAGAAGATTACGGTGAACTAGATCTACAAAAACTGTAGAGAAAACGTCAAAGGACCTGTGAATGTATGGAGCTTAAAACCATTAGAAAGACAAAGACTGAGCTAGAGATAGAAATCACCGGGGAAGATGAGACGATCCTCCATCCGATCACCCATATCTTACTGCAGAATGATGATGTTGAATATGCTGCGACCATGGCGGAAAACCCCCTGGCTCCGAAAAAACGGTTATTCATCCGGGTGAAAAAAGGATCACCAGAGATCGTCCTGAAAAAAGCAGTGAAATATCTTGAGGATGAAGTGAAACAGTTCAAAAAAAATTTTGACTAACTACATCATGTATCGTCCAATGAAAAGCCCTGATTTTGAGAACCAGATTGGTATTGAACTCTACTGGACAAAGGAACGTGGTGTTGGTGGAAAGTTACGTACCTATCCAGAAGATTTCCGTGTTACAGAGCTCTTTTTATATCCGCCAAGAAAAGAGGACGGACGGTTTCTGATCGCAGAGGTTTCATGCAAGAATTGGGAGACTAACACGCTTATCCGTGCGCTTGCAGATCGTTTACACGTCTCACAACGGCGTATCAGCTTTGCCGGTACGAAGGACAAACGGTCTTTAAGCACGCAACTCATGTCGTTCGAAAATATTTCTTCTGAACACCTCGCTTCCCTTTCTCTCAACGATGTTTGTATTCAAAACGCGTATCGTTCACCCATTCCTACCCGCATCGGAGATTTGCGCGGCAATCGATTCGAAATAACCGTGCGCAATATTGATCCCATAGTTACATCTGAACACGTGAAAACCATCGCGTCTCATGTCGAAGCTGTCGAAGGGTTTCCAAACTTTTATGGAATTCAACGATTTGGTGTTATCCGACCGATCACCCATACCGTAGGAAAATATATCGTCCATAACGATTTTGAGCACGCGGTTATGACCTACATCGCCCATCCGTTACAAGGAGAATCAGAGGAGACCTATCGATTGCGGGAGAATTTAGAGCAAACACGGGACTATTCAACCGCATTTCATTCCTATCCCGATGCCCTTAACTTTGAAAAAGCGCTCCTTAATAAACTCATCCAGAACCCAACTGACTTCGTGAGCGCATTGAAAGAACTCCCAAAGAATCTTCTAATGATGTTTGTCCATGCATACCAATCATATTTGTTCAATAGAGTACTAAGCGAACGAATTCGGAGGAACATCCCAATTCATCAAGCGATCCTCGGTGATGTCATCTCTCCGCTAAGAAATGCGATGGTTCAAGATGAATTCATTCCGGTCACCGACATAAACATCGAGAAAGTCAACAGACAACTGAAAAAAAAGAAAGGGGTCGTGACCGGGCTTCTTGTTGGAAACGATTGTCAATTTGCACTAGGAGAAATGGGGGAAATCGAACATGCGGTGATAGAGGAAGAAAAGATCGACCCGAGGGATTTTATCATCCCTGAAATCCCATATCTCTCATCCTCAGGCTCACGACGGCCGCTCATCGCGATAATGCCTTCGCTTGAAAGGGTGCTGCAACCTGATGATCTCAATACCGGAAAACAGGCGCTCACCCTTCGATTCGAACTCCAAAAAGGATGTTACGCGACCTCTCTTTTACGAGAGATCATGAAATCAGATGACCCGAAAAATTATTAGAAAACCCCTAGAAAGGAAACGGTCTTAATGGAGTGCTACTATTACCTGACGATTTCAACGGACACATCCTCTGTTAGGTGAACGAAACAATGATTCAAACTCCACCTCAAAAATATCAACCAAAAGAACTTGAAGAAAAGATTCAAAAATTCTGGCGAGACCACGATATTTTTAAAAAATCAATCGACCAACGAAAAGGATGCACACCGTACGTATTCCTAGAGGGCCCACCAACCGCAAACGGGCTTCCTCACCCAGGCCATGTACTGACACGAGTCATGAAAGACCTTGTTCTCCGGTACCAGACCATGAACGGACATTACATTCTTAGAAAAGCAGGTTGGGACACACATGGGTTACCGGTGGAGATCGAAGTAGAGAAAAAACTGGGATTAGAAGATAAACAAGCCATTGAAACATACGGTGTCGCGAGATTCAACGAAGAATGCAAAAAAAACGTGTTTCGCTATGAGAACGCCTGGGTGGAGATGACGAATCGCATCGGATTTTGGCTTGACATGAACAACCCGTACATCACCCTAAAAAATGAGTACATTGAATCGGTCTGGTGGTCACTGAAGCAAGCATGGGAAAAAAAGTTACTGTATCGCGGGCATAAGGTCGTCCCGTACTGTCCTCGGTGCGGCACTGCACTGTCAACCCATGAGATCTCCCAGGGATACAAAACCATCGAAGAAACATCTATCTTCGTGAAATTCAAAGTAAAACACGAGAACGCGTATTTCCTCGCGTGGACCACGACACCCTGGACCCTTATATCAAACGTTGCCCTCGCGGTACATCCGAATGAAACCTATCTAAAAATACGGTACAACGGCGAAGTATTGATTCTTGCGGAACAACGAGCGGCTGTCCTCCTCAAAGGCCAGGAATATGAACTCTTGGATCGTTTCACGGGAAAAGATCTAGAGCATACCGAATACGAACCGCTTTTTAAATACGCAAAACCAGAAAAGAAAGCATGGTACGTCGTGCTCGCCGATTTTATCACCATGGAAGACGGTACCGGCATCGTCCACATCGCTCCCGCGTTCGGTGAAGATGACTACAATATCGGACGTGCGTACGATTTACCCGTGGTCCAACTCGTGAAACTTGACGGGACGTTCCCTGACGAAGTCACCCTGTGGCGGGGGAAATTTGTCAAAGACGCAGATCCAGATATCATTCAGTACCTCGAGGAGAACGGACTTCTCTCTGGAACGAAGAAACATATGCATGAATACCCGTTCTGCTGGCGGTGCGATTCGCCGTTACTCTACTACGCGATGGAATCCTGGTTTATCGCCATGTCAAAAGTGCAAAAGTCTCTGGTGAAAAACAATGATCAAATAACCTGGTTCCCTGAACACCTCCAACAGGGGCGATTTGGTGATTTCATCCGCGAAGTAAAAGACTGGGCTCTCTCACGAGATCGATACTGGGGCACCCCACTTCCCATCTGGACCTGCACGAATAAGGACTGTCGACACATCCTTTGCGTCGGCAGTGTCCAGGAACTCCGTGAACTAAGCGAATCGTTCCCAGAGAAATATGATTTACACAAACCATTTGTCGATGACCTTATGGTGAAATGTCCGAAATGTCACACGCGAATGGAGCGGGAGAAAGAAGTCATAGACTGTTGGTATGACTCTGGGTCCGCGTTTTTCGCACAATGGCATTACCCGTTTGAAAACAAGGAGCTGTTCACAGAAAATTTCCCAGTTGATTTCATCTCGGAGGCACTGGATCAGACACGGGGATGGTTCTATTCACTCCTCGCGATATCCACGTTTTTATTCGACGAAAACCCGTACAAAACCGTACTGACCCTTGGGCTCGTCCTCGATAAAGACAATCAAAAGATGAGTAAAAGCAAGAAAAACTATGTGGACCCTACGATCATCCTCGACCATGAGGGCGCTGATGCGATGCGCTGGTACCTGATCTCTGCGAATGCGCCATGGATGTCGACGCGATTCTACGAAGAAGCGGTGAAGGACACCCTCGGGAAATTCCTCCTCACATACTGGAACTCATTTAACTTTTTTACGACCTATGCGGTCCTTGATGCCTTCGACCCGGAAAAAGACCACGTCCCTCAGTCCAAACGAGGCTTACTTGATCAATGGATTTGGAGCAGGTTCCACAGACTTGCGAAAGATGTCGAGACTAGTATGAAGAACTTTGAAATCCATAAAGCAGCGCGCGCTATTGAAGGATTCATCATCGATGATTTCAGCAACTGGTACCTGAGACGGTCCCGGAAACGACTCTGGGTTGAGGAAAAAACAACGGACAAGCTTGCAGGGTACTCCACGATGTACGACATCTTCGTTGGCCTCTCGCAACTTCTTGCACCATTCACCCCGTTTATTACCGAGGAGATGTATCAGAATCTTCGGACCCAGTCGATGCCGGAAAGCGTGCATCTCTGCAACTATGTCGTCAGTGATCACCGAGCGATTCATGATGGGTTGGAACACGGGATGGAACAGATCCGGGCGCTTGTCGAAGCAGGGCGCGCGCTTCGCTCGAAAATCGGGATAAAAGGGAGGCAACCGTTGCCTCGTGCGACGCTTATCTGTTCCAAGAAAAAAGAACAAGAAACAACACCATTATTGGATCTCTTGAGAGAAGAACTGAATGTGAAAGCCGTCTCCTACGAACGCGATGCGAGCAAGTTCATGACGAAAAGCGTGAAACCGAAATACTCGCATCTTGGCCCGAAATATAAGGAAAAAGCAAAAACAATTGCTCAGACGCTGCAGTCGCTTGACACGCATCAACTCTACGACCAGCTCATAAAAAAGAAAGCAGTCACTCTCTCCGTCGGTGCTGAAAAGATACAGCTAACGGCAGAAGATTTCGACATTGTTGAGCAAGAAAAAGAACACATCGCGAAAGCAGAGATAAACGACATCACGCTGTTCCTAGATACGACCGTGACGCCTGAGCTTGAGGCTGAAGGACTCGCCAGGGAACTTATCCGGCGGATTCAATCGATGCGTAAAGAAATGAACCTAGATGTTGAGGACAGGATTTCCACGGAAATCAAACTTGATACGGACAAGAAAACCGCGCTACAAGACTGGAAGGACCATATCAAAGAAGAGACACGATCGAAGACAGTGTCGTTCGTCGATACACCAACAGGGGCCCTGGTTCGAACGTGGACCATTGATGACCTTACGGTCGACATTGGCATACGCAAATAAACAACACTGCCACCTGCCAATAAAGCTTAAATATGGATAACATGATTTTTTGATTGCAAATGGGATGCTAATAACGAATGGGATGCAAGGAAATGAACAGTAGATGTACAAAATGGAAGAATATCGGCGTATCAGGTTCCGTCATTGTTCTCCTCTTTTTTACGATATTCGCTCTGATCTCTCTTTGTTTTGAAGGAACAATGATCCTTCATACGCAGGGAAGCAGTTATGTCCCAGCACCACCAACCGGCCCAACTATTGGGTTTGTAAATATTACGTATCAATACGAAATTACGACGATGAATGATAATGCATCATGGATGTTTGATTGGGGTGACGGGGCGACAACACACTGGCTTCAACTTGGAAAATCAAATACATCAATTGTTGATACTCACGATTGGAAAACCGCGGGAGATTACACAGTTCGAATAAAATTCAAAAACACAATGTATCCTACTGGAATCTGGTCAGATCCATTACTGGTCTCTATTATTACCGCTCGTACCACAGATTTACCGTCTGAACCGACGTTAGCATTAGGCACAATTAAAGGAGCGATTGAAAATAATTATACGTATTCCATGAAAGCAACCGATCCTCATGGATACAGAGTGCACTATCGATGTGATTGGGACGACGGATCAATTTCAAATTGGACGTCGTTTGTATCCTCAGGGAGTCATTCCACAAGTACTCATCGATGGAATAAATCTGGAACCTTTTCTGTGAGGTTCCAAACGCTTAATGAATATGGGTTATACTCTGCGTGGTCCTCTTCGATTCATGTGACCATACAAAATACCACTGATAGGAACCAGACTTTTGTGGATCTCATTGTCATTAACGATATCACTCATAGTATGACGTATCAATCAGACCATAGCGGGACTTTTTATAACACCACAACCGGACTGTCAAGTGATGTCCAGTGGAACGGAGAGGGAACCTATTTACTTGATAATGATAACGACGGCAAATGGGACTTTGAATACACTCCTGCGGCTGGGTGGTTAGAACCGATTCCCGTGCAAGTGGTGGTCCAGAAACAACAATCCTCATTTGAAATCCCGTGGCTTTGGGTGTTCATTATTGTCGGAATCATTGTTGGTGTTGTTGCGACTATAGTTGTCTTGATTAAAACAGGGTATCTTTATTTCTATGAAGAGATCGTGGAAAAATAATTGGTTTTTCTTGTGGAACCAAACGTATTTTATATAAGTCTTATTACCACCTGTGATGATAAGCCTTGGGATAGAGGGAACCGCGCATTCCATCGGTGTCGGCATCATCAAAGAAGTTCATAGTAAATGCCATGTTCTGTCGAATCAAATAAAAACCTATATACCAGAAAAAGGCGGTATTCATCCAAGAGAGGCAGCGAATCATCATGCGACCCATATCGCTGGTCTCATCCAGGATTCTCTTTCCCATGCTTGTCTTGATTTTTCCCAGGTTGATCTCGTCGCATTTTCCCAAGGGCCCGGACTCGGCCCCTGCCTGCGTACCGCAGCGACCGCTGCCCGAGCCTTAGCGCTTACCCTTGATAAACCACTCATGGGCGTGAACCACTGTGTCGCCCATCTTGAAATAGGTCGAGGAACCATCGCTGCATGTAAAGACCCGGTGCTCCTGTATGTTTCCGGGGCGAATACTCAGGTGATTGGGTTCGCAGAAGGGAAATATCGTGTATTCGGGGAGACACTCGACATCGGGATTGGTAATTGCCTTGATAAGTTTGGCAGGACCCTTGGAATGGAGTTTCCCTGCGGACCGAAAATCGAACAGTACGCGAAAAAAGGTAATATCTACCTTGAGCTTCCCTATTCCATCAAAGGAATGGATATCGCGTTCTCTGGATTACTCACCGCGGCGGAGGAGTACGTTCGACGAGGGAATCGAGTTGAGGATATTTGCTATTCAATACAAGAGACGACGTTTGCAGCTCTTACCGAGGTGACAGAGCGGGCGATGGCACACACAGAGAAGAACCAGGTGCTCCTGGGGGGTGGCGTGGCTGCGAACACACGGTTACGCAACATGGTTGAAACCATGGCAAAGGAACGCGATGCCTCGTTTTTCGTCCCGAACAAAGACTTATGCGTGGACAATGGCGCGATGATCGCTTGGCTCGGGTGTCTCATGTATCAAAGTGGCCTTCGCATGTCTCTTGAAGACAGTATCATCAACCAGCGGTTCCGCACCGACATGGTGGAGGTGACCTGGCGTGACTGAAAAGATCCTCTATCGTGGTGCCGAGGCTGTGATATGCCTTACGAAATACCGGGGGAAGCAGGTGGTACAGAAGCGACGCGTGAAAAAATCGTACCGCATCAAAGAGATAGATTCTCAGCTTATCTCCTCAAGGACGAAAGAAGAGGCGAAGTTAATAGCCCTCGCACGAACCAGCGAAGTCCCGGTCCCATTACTCTACGACGTGGACCTCGCAAACGGGATAATTACTATGGAATATCTGCGTGGGAAGCGAATAAAAGACATCCTCAACTCGCTTGATGAATCCGAGCGGAACCGTCTGTGTTTCATGATCGGTGAAAACATCGCGCGGCTCCACAACCATGATATCGTCCACGGGGATATCACCACCTCAAACATGATTCTTTTTGAAGACCGGATTCATTTCATTGATTTTGGGCTCGGGAGTAAGAACAGCGAGGTCGAGGCAAAAGGAGTGGACCTGCATGTGCTTATGGAAGCATTCGACTCGACGCATTCAACACATCCCCCGTGTTTCCAACATGTGCTTGAGGGATACAAAAAACAATTTAAAGGAGATGCATCTTCAGTGAAAAGAAAAATAGATGATATCGTACGGCGAGGTCGGTACCGTTGAATACCCTGTATTTTATCACTGGGAATAAAGGAAAGGTTGCTGAAGCGACAAAAAAACTGGAACCACTCGGATTTCGGGTTATACAAAAAGACCTTGGATATCCTGAGGTTCAAGCTGATTCATTGGAGGAAGTCGCACAGTACGGTGTCGAACACGTACGCGAGCGGTTTGACAAACCATTCATGCTTGAAGATGCAGGCGTGTTTATTCAGGCGCTAGAAGGGTTTCCCGGTGTGTACTCGAAATATGTTTTTTTTACAATCGGTTTACCAGGAATTTTGCGACTACTTGACGGTATGCAGAACAGATCTGCGGTCTTCCGCTCGGTGTACGCATATAGCGAACCAGGGAAAAAACCGCTTGTTTGCACCGGTGAATGCTCTGGAACAATCATTTCTGAGTGTCGAGGCACTAATGGATTTGGGTACGATCCTGTATTTGTCCCAAAAGATGCATCAAAAACGTTCGCAGAAATGACCATTGAAGAGAAAAACCAGTACTCACATCGGGCGAAAGCACTTGAGATGCTTGTGAAGGTTCTTGCAAAACGAGATTGAATTTTATTTTTTCTAATAGAGATGATAGACCATGTTTAATAGTAATAACGGTGATCGATACGTTCCATTATTTCCTTTATTCATTGATAAAAATTGAGTATTGTTTTTCTATTAAAAAAAAGAAGTGCAGGGGACGAGATTTGAACTCGCGGACCTCTGCAGGACAAGACTCTGAATCTTGCGCCGTTGACCATGCTTGGCTACCCCTGCATCTTTCGGTGACAGCAATGAAATACGTCTTATTGTAGTTTATCGTGCATATGCATATGTTTTAAATAATATTTTAATTACTATGTTATTTTCCGCAGGCGTAATTCACCGACAAGGATATGTTTTTAAAGAAAGAAACACTCATGCAAGAAAGATTTTTATACCAGGCAAGTATATTAATTCATCAGAGGAAGGAATGAAATGAAGATAAAAATAATAATTGGGAGTATTTTTGCAGCAGCACTGATTATCCTAGTTTCTTTAATCTCGGTGGTTGGTCATCAATCATTACAGACAAACGAACATGAATCGTATTCGCCGTTGTTTGCGGTAAGGACACAACGCGCAATACAAAAAATAAGCACTAGTACCGTCTCTGATTTTCTTGGGAAAGGAACACCATCAAACATCTTTCCATCAAAAACAACTCAGAAGGAAGAACTGATTCAAACAGCAATAAAAATCTTTAGCAAGAACCCTGCTCTTTTAAATAGATTAATAGATAATCTTGACCAGTTCCCCTATATAACGGGATTAATATCCAAATATGGCATCAACACAATCGGGATAAAACACTATATGAAAATGATACAAAACAATCCGTCACTAGTAACAGAAGACATTACCGATATACAGCTATCTGTACCTTCTGATGACAGCCCTCAGCCTCTCGGACTAAGCACCGCAAATCCTCTCGGATGTTTTATTGTGGCCTTAGTAGCGCTTATCCCTATCACGGTTGTCCTAACGTTGCTTCTCCTACTGTTCACCGTACGAATCTTAACCTGCATGAATGTCAACGATTGCGCGAATGCTATCGCTAACCAAATCTGGGATCAATTACTACAAGGATTAACACCAGGGTAGATTAATGTGGTTATTTTGCTCTTTTTCAACTTAACCGATCACAGATGAAATTAATCAGATTATTCGAAAAAAGGGAAGTCCAGTCTGGGAGGAAAGGTAGATGAAAAAGAAGGGTAGAAACAGTCTAGGTGAAAGCTCTACCTGACCTACTATTTGACTCCTCGAGAGTTATCATCTTTTTATTGCATATAAACATTTGTTTGCTAAGTATTGTTACAAATGTTATGAAAAATACAGAAAATTATAAATATACGTGGAAGTTTAATTTTGTTGGAGAAGGAGAGGAAAGGTTCTGTTCTTCATAAACCCCCTATTTTTTTTCCCTTTCCTCTAATTATCCTTTAGCACAAAACATGAGTTACTTTCAGCCATCCCCAGACAGATTTTATAAACATGAGTCGAGTATCAGTGTCTATGTTGACGAAACACTGTCCTGGTTGTGGACGAAACCTTGGTATGAATGCGTTTGTCAATAAAGACGGGACATTCAATGAAATGTGCAGAGCATGTCAACCACAAAAACCATGTTAATGTTTCTGTTTCTAAGGACATTGGGACAGAATTCCATGATCAGTCTTTGAGGATGATGACATAGGCTCGTTTGCCTATGTATTTTTTTGGTGCATCGACCTTAGCACTCGTTCCAAAAGGTGTTACCCTTTTTTCATAAAATACTTCAACATTATCCTTCAATGTAAGATCATCATCGATAAGGGTAATTGTACGCATAATTAAGATATCTATAGATATCTTAATATAGTTTTCTGTCGATTACTGTCTACATGAGGATCACAGAAAAGATGGCACAGGAATTGGTTGAAGTTCTCGAGGAAGTCAAAGAGGAATGTTTTTCTGAAGAGAAAGACACATACCCATACACTAAGTGGGAACAGAAACGAGAACGGGTGAAACAACGTCTCAGAGATCTTCCGAGGTATGTTGATCAGGCAGCTGAGAAAATCCGTTTTGTGAAACCGCGGGCAGGGCAACGAAAAAAGATCGATGTCCGGAAAAGGACGATGTTGTTCTTGTTCACCCGATTGATGAACAAGAGCAATCGGGACATGGAGGACCTGTTGGTGTTGTTTGAGCCGTTGTTTGGCGTCAAGGTGAGTTACAAGTCCATTG